>Ga0308160_10007181_pt1 | contig 11151 bp, 17 predicted proteins | sample PhyFR1_FD_201036 | JGI IMG/M metagenome (GOLD analysis project Ga0308160, IMG submission 201036) | Phyllosphere microbial communities from UC Gill Tract Community Farm, Albany, California, United States - DLSLF.R1 | ecosystem: Host-associated > Plants > Phyllosphere > Unclassified | place: USA... | reverse complement strand
TCATTCATCTCGTACGACCAGTTCTGTCTTCGAATCTGTACCGCTCAGCCCGAGGACTCTACCACCGCCTTGATGTGTGAGCACGAGCTCGATATCATGGGATGTCAATTCGTCATGGCCATTGGAGATTTCTACCAGTCCAACAACTCCTTCACTTCATGTGAAGGTGATGCTGCCGCTCCCCCAGGATTGTACCCCCTAGGTGGTGGATCCACTTCAACTTTCCGACAGCGATACACCGGTACCTACACTGCTGATGGTACCGTCGGTCAATGGACTATTGGAAACACCGTCACTCCTTCCGCTCCATTCTCTATCCCCGCTACCTCCAACTGTGTCACTTACTCCACCATCTCGAACGGAGTCAACACTGCCAACTTTGCCGTTGAATCCGCACCAGTCATCGTAGACGGTTCCAATACTGGTACCATGTCTGTTGGATCTACTTCTCAATCTCGATCAGGCAGTGCTTCCGCCACTGGATCCGGTTCATCTGGATCAGCCTCTGCTACAGGCTCTCGATCAGGTAGTGCTTCCGCCTCTGGTCCTTCTGGATCAGCCGCATCAGGAGCCGCCTCCGCATCCACTTCCCCCAACTCTGCCGGAAAGGCACTAGTAGGATCAGACTCTACCATGTTCACCCTCGCTCTAGGTGTCGTCGGTATGGTCGTTGGTGCCGCTACCCTCTTCTAATCGACGCGAGAGCGAAGCGAGAGCGAGAGGCGTGAGCTGTTCAGTTAGATTGCATGAGGAGGAGAGTAAGGACAATATATGGATGGGATTTACTTTGATGTTCCAGCTAGGCTGTGATGATATATACGTAGTAACCCATCTTGTTTTCTTCTGTACATGACCGAAATGTCCCGTTATGTCACCAGTCACTCTTTTCCGCCATGGTGCATGTATCTTGTATCCTAGCAAGCAGGGTGGTGAAAAAAGTATAACACTGATGAAAGAGGCCAGGGGTGATTCGGCCGACCGGGTGATCGGGTCCGCAGTGGGGTGCGCGGGGTACCAGTATTCAACAGTCGTCTCATGGCAACTCAATTACTCACCTACATCTGCCTGTACATAACTCTATTGCATATTAAGCTCTCCAAAAGTGTAACGCGAGATGGCCGAATCGACGAGCCTAAACCCAGTGACGACCACTGGTCCGAACACGATGGCAGTACCCACCCTCCCGACCTTACCGGACCCCAACACATTCTGGTCCCAACCAGGTCCCTCATCTCTTTTTCTCCTCCAAGAAGCACGGGCGAATATAAGTATCCTCAATGACCTAAAGAACCACTTTCAATCAGGAGCTATGAGTATGTTCTCATGTCTGAATGGTGGAGCTGATAGAGAGGTTACGACACCCCACCACCTAGACTCACTCCTCTCCCGCCCATTCCTCGACCTAGCACTTCCACCATCCACCCACCTACTTCGAATATAGTGAGACCGAATGAGAAACCGGAAATCCCAGCTCGATGGAAAGGGAAAGGAAGAGCGGAATGTGTGAATCTATTCAATGATGATGGAGAATGGATTGCGGAAGAGAAATATGGGAGAGCCATAAAGATTACAGGGCCTGGGATAACTGTATGGGGAAGTATGAGGGATGAGGAAGTAGGAACAGTGAAAGTGTTCTTGAGTGTATGTGTTTTATAAGAGGAGGAGCTGATGGGATAGAAAGGAGCAGATTTGACGTCCCCAGGATGGCACGTTGGTTTAAGTCATCACCTTTCTACACTCCGTCTGAGCCTTCCTGAATTACTGGTGAGTTGTTCCAACCTACATATCTGGTTGATTGCTGATTGATAGTATCGAATACCCTACCTACCCCCATTATTGACTAAGACATGTTTCTATTGTTCTAAATATCTGAAAATGCCAGATGGGATGCCTGTTCAACATACTGGTTATCTGCCCGCAATTCGTGAGGCCGGTAAGGAAAAGGAGACGGAAGGAGAGGCAGAAGGAAAGTGGGTATGTTGGCATGATTCATGTGGGGATTTATAATCGCCATGAGTATGAGCGACACTGTCAAGTTGTATCGAGGGTCTGTCTGGAATCGTATTCGTACAATGTAATATTATAATATCAAGTTGTATAGCATATATGAAGTTACAATAACAACACAATCAAGTATAGTACACTTTGACATCATGACCTGTTGAAACCAGAAGGGAAAACCTGGCGGGCATTGATATTCACCCTCCCACTTGCGATATATCCTTTCACAGCCTTGACCACCTCCGAATCCTCATCTTGTACACCAAAGTGAGAAGGTAATGTTCCCTCCATGATCCTTGGTACGCCTTACATCAGCTCACGACCTATCCAGTAGAGATTGTGCGAGAGGAGAAGGATGGCTTACCGTGATATGCCTGCCGGCCTGGACCTGACATTATAAGTACATCCCCTGAGCGTAATATGATTGGTCTAGGGGCTGTTTCGCGCGTCGTTGATCCAAGGAGAAAAATAGCCGCGTGGCCCAGACTATCATCAGCTCCTCCATTCTCGACTATCGGCTGATGACAAGGGATGGTCACTTACGAAATAGATATTAATGGTCTATTAGGATCAAGCCTATTTATCAGTACTCCTACTGCTGTCCCGACAAATGTCGCATTGAGCAGGTGGTCAGACGTACTCTGCTCGATCTGCATGGGCCATTAACGTATCTTTCATTTGATAGAAATTTACGATCCCAGAATCGGGTCCTGGCCACTTAGTGATTGACATCAGTTAAATGGGAATGGGTCTGCTTACGATAATCATCTTTCCAATTCTCCCATCCGATATCATGACTTGTACCCGGGCCAAAGACCTGTGCCCATGGTATCCATCTGACGAGACTGGTACATATATTCCCCAAATCTGTTGGAAAAGGAATAGGGGTGAGTGTATCGAAATCATATGATTTCGTCGTCCACTATTATCAGCTTGTTTCCTTTAACGGACTTCAGAGCAGGGCAGTCCAGACATACCCGATACACCCAACCCAAATTAGCCCACCTCAATTCCTTCATCAATTCCCCAACACTCCTCTCGGATAATTGACTCCCAGGAACATCCCCCTCCCATACTTTCCCATTCTGTAAGATCTTCTCATACCCCACTTCCGAACCCGACTTTGATTCTTTAATTAATCGATGTCCTATTTCCTGTTCTCGGGCTCTTATTGCTTCTTGTTGATCTGGGGACAATTCAGAGAATAACGTTTGAACTTTGGATTCCGGGTTTGTGATGTAGGTCCCGAACAAATCTTCCGGCAGGTCGTAATGTGTTGAGAGAGAGAGTGGGTTCGGGGGGAGGGTATATGTTGCTAGAGCTGAAGTGAGGAGATCTACTTGTTCTGATGGGTTTAGGTAGCCAGGAATGAGTATGCATCCTATCATCAGCTCTACTCTCAGGGCTGAAACCCACCATCAGCAACGATATACCCCACTTTCCCTCCTACATCCACCTTACTCAGCCCTCCAGCCCCATCTTCACCCCTCGTCCCCCTCTCCTTCTCTTCCCCCTTCCTGCGCCTATATCTCACAGACCCTTCATCTTCAGGAGGACCCCACCACCCAGCTCGCCAAATTTCATCGTCCTCCTGACTGGCAGGACGGGAGAGGTCTAAGATGCCAGAAGGGAGAGTCGGGGTAGTATGTGGGATCAGGCGGGATTTGAAGTGTTTCTCAGCTAGGCGGAATGGTGTATGTGAGGATTGTGGGTCTGGGAGGTGAGGCATTGCGCCGGGCATCAGGTGATTAGTGGGGTGTCAATGGAATGATTTTAGTGCTCTGAACTTCAGAAGTCGAGAGATGGTGCCTGGCTATATCATGTATGGGAATCCCTGTCATATGAGATCCCAGGATTTCTGGCAAAGTACGAGTATAGGCCCAAGAGCGTCTCAGCAGGGAGTGCAAATGCTTAACAACAGATCAAGATGGGCACCACAAGCGAACACCTTCGGACCTCGACTCAAAGCATAAACAGAGAAAATGCATCACAGCGATCAATGCGATGCAACAACACAATCTCTAAACGAGCCATATGCCCCTCACTCATCACCCGTGAATACAGACCAAAGAGAGACAACACGCAACCTAAAGTCGCTTTTTAGATCTTGACCTATTTTGTCAGCTTCCGCCATTATCCGATATCGTAAGCTGGCTGACCTGTTTGATACCGTCCTTCCAGAAAGTGAAGTATGGGGTGGTACCGTCCTCTCGGTAGTTCTTCATATCAGCTGTGCTCAATTAGTAAAGGAGAATAACGTACAAGGAGAGCGACCATTCCCTCGGGGTTCATGCTCTCTCCAACGTAGAATTCGTAATCCTTGAAGTTGGTGATGATCTTCTTGGCGAAGGAAGCGGCGTTCTTCTCGAAAGCGGCAACTCGCTCAGGGTTGGTCTCTTGTAGCTTTCCCTTGACGGCCTTCATGTAACCCTTTAGGTAGGTTAGGTAGGACTACTAGTTAGCGATTGTTGCTAAAGATGCCATTGATAGGAGGCGGCCTGACGGCCTGTTGTGGACGTACCTTCTTGTCGAAAGAAGTCTGGGAAAGTCGGAAAGAGTGAACAACGTTGTTGACCTGCTGAGCACCAGACTCGAGGGCCTCCTCCATCTCCTCAGCGGAAGGGTTTCCTCCTGTTTTCGTAAGCCCCTTTCCTTTTAGTAGAGTTCAAGGCGACATACCAATATCAACATCACCCTCCTTGACGATGATCATTTCACAGTCGACCTCGTAAGCGACATCGTCGACCTCCTTGCTGTGATTGTTAGCGCGTCGAACGGGGGTTGTCTGTGTGGTCAAGGGGGATACTTACGGGTCGAAAGAGTCAGAGCATAGCTCGTCGTCAGAGATGATATCGTTGAACAATAGCATTGTGTTAGAGGTGGGTAAGAGTAGGTATTAAAAGGTAGAGTATATAGTAGAATGTGTAAAGTAGACAGACCCGTGTATTATCCCAAAAAATCCCATCCAAGCATGGGCCGGAAACAGGAAAGGGAATTCAGGGTAAATGGTGATTTATAGGTATTTAATCCAGGAACAGTCCACGTGGTAAAAGTTGGATTCGATCGACAGACAATGATGATATCGATAACGGAGTATCAACCACCAGCAAAGAGCTAGTAATGCTCAGTCTGGTAAGATCAGCCGGTACAAGTACACGAAATCACCTAATACGCTCTCGAATACAAGTAATAAGGCCGACAGCTCGATATGTCTCCGATACAGGTCTTGGGGGTTTCGGAGCTCTTTCCGTACCTATCCCACCCAAGAGTAACAACGAGATAAGATTGGGGCAAACGACAAAATCGAAGCCAAAACATAAGGCCGAGGATGGGTTGAAATATACACCGCCAAGCAATGGCAGCACAACAGGTGGGAAAGGGAGGAGGCGGCGTGAACACCTAGCTAGACTAGCAGCCAAGGCGAAAGATCACGAGAAGAGCGAGAAGGCAAAGGGTGACGCGGCGGAGAGGAAGATCAAGTCTAGTCAAGTTCAGTGGAATGAGGAGAAGAAGGCGAAAACGACAACGGTAAAGAGGGGACGTAAAGCCGACACAAGGGTCCGCAGGGCGGGGAAGGCAAAGCCCATCACGCACCACACGTATGGTATGAGCAAGGAGCCCAAGGGCAGCAGTGGTGCTGGGTCAGTAGGTTCAGCGGAAGAGGGCCTGACTACAGGAGAGAGGATCAAGGAGACAGACTTCGCACCGGAGGAGATTGAGGGTACGTTGTCTTTCTGGAATGCCGGTTGAAAGCTGACGAGATACAGAAATCGTCAATCAGCCGGAGCAGGAAGAAGCGCCTCCTACTCCGGCGAATCAAATTGATAAGGGACGAATACAAGCTGGTCAAGTCAAGATCGAGGGTGAGTTGAACTTCCTCTACTGGTCACCGGGTCTGATGATCAGAGGTGACCCCAAAGAGAGAGATGAAAGTAGCAAAACTAGCTCATGGTCTACATCGAGTTTTGTTCAGGTATGTCCCACGTATCATCCTCGTACTAATGACAGTCCCGGTGTCCACCCCCATCGAGATTTACGGAGTGGAGTTTGGAATTTCCCTAGCGAATTCTCAGCGATCCCTACTCCTGAGGAATACGCTTTCGATAGATCTCCTAAATATATTACCCCTTCTCAAGATAAAGTGAGTCCTCGAATCAATCTAATGTGGAATGGCCTAATAGTAGGAACTGGTATCGCTCGCCAAGAGAGAGAAATGTAATTTCATTGGATCTACATCTACGTTAACGGGCGCCTTTAGTCATATCTACTTCGCCATCAGCGGTAAGCCCCTTCTTGTAGATCGCGCTGATGATAGGCGGGAAGGGTGTCGACTTATCATCGTTCAGTAGAAGCTTCATGTCGGAGGTAAGGCTACTTGTTGTACAAGGAGATCAAGCTGACGAGCAGCGATCGGACTTCACGGGCGGAGCCGAGATTCCCGCTTGTCTAGTCCTTGGACCACTTGGTGATGGACGATATTACGTCGATAGTGATAAATCCTACGACACTGAAAATGTTCTCAGTGAATATGTGAGTGGTCCTCTCATTGAGGTAGCTGATGATAGGGTGTAATCCTCGAAAAATTGCTAGTAACCGATACCCTCAATTTCAAGCGATTCCTCAATTCCTCCCCGCCCGAATCGGTGACTGAGGCAGAGAGGAATGGGAAGGAAGCATATAGGTATTCAAAGGTATGTACCACATCTTCTCAATGTCAAAGATACTGATGGTAGTACGGCAATCTCATGATGCGTTCGCAATTAGATTGCCAAGATGATAGATTACCTGGATCAGGGGTATTTGATATCAAGACAAGAGCTTGTTTACCTATCCGACATGATCGGGCAAATTATCTCGTCAGTCCGTAAACATTTCACCGAGGACGAGAGCTGATGAGTAGGAAAACAATCAATATTCGATATTGAAAGATAAAGGTGCTAAATTATCGTTCGAGAAGGAGTATTACGATATAGTCAGAGCTGGGATGCTCAAGTGGTCGTATGTCCTCACCTCATGAGCAAGATCAAAAGCTAATGAACAGGATGCAAGCGAGAATAGGAGGCATGGACGGTATTTTCGTCGCTTATCATAATTGTAAACGATTATTCGGATTCCAGTATCTTCCCATGTACGTCCCTCCAAGGCTTCGAGAGAAGTGGCTGACCAGCAGGGCCGAGATTGACGAGCGGATATTTGGGTCTACGGAAATGGGCACACAAGCTTTCAACCTCGTTGTATCATTGTTCGAGATTTTGATCCAACATTGCGCAGATGCTTTCCCAGGAAAGGTACGTATCCAGCCAGACTTGTGGGTATGGCTAACGTGGTAGGAAGTATCGATCGTGATTCGAAAGAACCCTACTCCCGAATCAAGCAATGTGATAGCCTACGTCACGCCCACATCCACCGATGGGGAGAAACAACCTATGGTAGCATATACAATGTCCTTCACCAGTTTCATTAATGGACGTAAAATCCGTAGATTATTAGATAACGATACAACAGATCCACAAGAATGTACGTCTCACCTCATCTCCATCTTCATATAACAAAGCTAATAAGAAGGGTCGGTAGAATATACAATCACGAAATCCACATCCTCCGAATCCATCAAATCAGGTTACAAAAAAGCAATAAGGGATATTAAAGGGATTTCATCAGTTTCCGTGCCCACAGGCAAGACCATTGAGGAAATGAGTATCATTAGTCCTAGTATCAAATGGAAAGAACCAGACCGGAGGATTAAGGATTTAAGGGAGGAAGCGAGAAGTAGTGGTGGAGTTTATGAGAAGATGAAGAGGGGATGGAAAGAGGCTGCGGCTTGGTGGAAGCCGTAGGCTGACTGGCTGGCAGCGGAGGTGCGGGGTAGTTGCGCTTTTATTAATCATTCGTCGTAAGCGAAGCAAAGCGGGAGACGCGTTGTCGTTATCTTGTGTGTTGTATCAGGATCAATACCAATCAACCATTCATGTATCCATTACATTCTAGACAGCAACCAAGACAAAATGGGGCTACCAGATGTGAGTGCGACATGCCTCTGGATGCAGTGCCTCCTAACGTCTCAAAATAAGTGTTCGAAACGTTGTTGGGAAGAAAGAGCAACAAGATCTCATCCTAAGTCTATGTCATACAAATCACAACGACCCCCGCTCTATCTCAACGACTCGTCCTTATCCCCATGATTCAGAACCAACTTATTTGCCTGTTCTGCAAGTTGTTGATCTGCGTAATATTGTTCCCATTCCAATCTCTCTCCTTCCGTCAATCCCTCCGGTACTGTTGCGGTTTGGGTGGCATGCTCGATATCCTTTGGCTCATCTGTGAATGCTCCTTTCTCCGTTGGGTACGCAGCTTGGTGTTGTTCAAACTCGTAGCCTGGTGGTCCATCTACCGGGACTTGGCTCGTGGTGCCGATGGCGGGTACGGTACTGGTACTTGGTGGCGTGGCATGTTCAAGTCCACCATCTTGAGCATCTGAATAATGAGAAGCCGAAGAATCGTTTCTCGCAATCGTAGGTCTCAAACCCCTCACGGGCAGAGGAGGCGGTACCCTCCTCTTGGTGGGTGTACTACTCCCACTCAATGGTCTGACATTATGAGTTTCCGGATCACTCTGGTATTCCGTTCCATCCGTCATATCTGGCGTCGGAGGGAGTTTTAGGATTTCCCCCTGTTCCAAATCTAATTTCGCAGCTTCGCTTGATGTTAGGGGGCGATTATTCTCGTCGAGGAGGGTATCGAGGGAACCTTGTTGAGTTTGGGCTTTTCCTGTTTCGGCATCTTGGAGAGCTTGGTGGAGGGCGGCTGATTCTAGTGGGACCTTTACTTTTCCTGATAGCTGAATGCGTGAGCTGATGGTATCTTTGGAAATGAGGTTAATTACGATATCTCCAGCTTTGATTCCTTTCCAGTGATACATCGCTCCATTCTCGTCGAATCTCTCTACGAACACCTATTGAGTCAGCTGCAATCCGGACGACGGGGAGCTGGTAGCTTACCGTTCCAGTAATCTCAATACCAGCATACAACCCTTTACTCCTAATATAACTAAATACCGCCGCCTGTTCCTTTCCACTCTCCACACTAGCCCCTGACCCGTAAGGTCCAGCTGCGATTCCAATCTCCGCACCCAAGGTGAATTTATGAGTAAAGAACCCTTCTACCGCTTTCGGATCTCTTAGGACGAGGATACAGTCGTAAACGTCCATACCGGCTAGTAAACCCGTGGAGAGATTGTTTGGTGATATCGATGCTGGAGCTGACCATGCTTATCGTCAGCATAAGTCCGAGTACGATATGTGAGATAGAGGACATACATCCATCTGGGAGACGAGCTAGGACTAGACCCGTTCCACCTGCTCCTCCGAATGGAGCGATTCCAGACCTCATAGCTGTAAAGATCACAATTCCCTTGGCTTCTTTCATGACCTTGGGTGGAATCTTTCTCAACACTTTAATAGTCTTCTTCTTCTTTTCACCATCATCAACCTTCTCCGCTTTCTCCTCTTTAACAATCCCTTCCACTACTCATCAGCTTCCTCCTACGATCAGGGTAACGCACCAGTAAACGCTTTCAAGATCCTAGCACATTTATCCATCTCCTTAGGAAAATCACCAGTAACGGGATAAAACGCTTCTGTCCCAAATTTCTTTTCCGCAATATCATTCACTCTAACTCCAATTTTATCAGACCAGATTGTGCCTTTATCAATAGCAACCTTTCCCCAAGCTCCACCTCTAGCCTTCATTTTCGCTTGCCATCCTGTAGGTTCTTCTGTAGGCTTGGGCGAAGGAGTATATTCCCTCCTGGGTGGTGGTGGTGGTGGGGCTGACATTGTAAATTAAGTGATAAGTATGAATCAAGAGCAGTGCTACTACTCCCTCCGCATGACCGAAGACGAGGATGCGTCATTTTTAGCACTTATCGGATATATCCGACGGATATTCCCCGTTACTCCGCGACGCGAGTACAAGTGGAAGTCATATAGATGAGGTAGCGAGACGCGTCCAGCAACCAACAGCATACTATCCAACATAAAATGTCAGCAGGATCAGTAAGTCCAATCCTACTACATTTGAGAGAGAGCTAATGAAAGGCATACGCAGACTTAGCAGTCGATTTACCCATCAAGCTCCTCTCACCAGAAGCGACTTTACCAACCCTCGGATCAGATTTCGCAGCGGGTCTAGATCTCTACTCTGCCGAGTCAAAACTTATCCCCGCTCGAGGAAAGGCTCTTGTGGATCTGAAATTGAGCGTGGCAGTTCCAAAAGGGCATTATGGACGGATTGCACCCAGGTCTGGACTTGGTACGTCTATACTCGTGAGGGGTGGAGGACTGACGATCAGCGTCCAAGCATGGAATCCAGACTGGTGCTGGAGTGATTGATGCGGATTATAGGGGACCTGTAATGGTTTTATTGTTTAACCATTCCGATACCGATTTTGAAGGTACGCCCCCATATCGTGTGTGTCGCTGGATAGAGCTGACGATATAGTCAACCCAAAAGACCGAATTGCGCAGATGATCCTTGAACGAATCTCGGTTCCTCGATTACAGCAGGTTGAGGTGAGCTTGTTGCGCTTAGCGAGGATAAGGAGACTGATCTACTAGGACCTAGATGATACTACCCGAGGAGCAGGAGGTTTCGGATCAACAGGTGGATTCGGCCCAGCTTCAAAGAAACAAAAGACCGAAGAGCAGTCAGAGGTCGCAAGCGGGGATAAGAAGGACTAAGTAGGTAGACTCACCATCGCAAGTGTTCAGTGTCAGCATATAGGCAATAGAACAAACCAGCATACCCAGAAATACATTGCATGCAAGATGACAATCTAAATACGCCAAATCTCTGATCGGGCTCTATCGTATATCGCATGATCACGCAGATCTTCATCTAAGTCCATCCCTCCACTGAGCTCGGAGCGGTTCATGGGGTGTACGGTGATTTTGGCGAATGTTCCCGCTGAATGTGCTTTGGAGAGGTGGCTTGGGTTTACTACTAGTGTCGAATCGACAATCTACCATCAGTCTCTTGTTCGAAAGTTAGAAGTACAGAATGGACTTACCTTTGAAAAATGCCTAAGCTTGCTAGGAAGAATCAATAAATCAGGCTGAGGTCCTTCCATCTTCAACAGTCCAAAATGCGTGA
>Ga0308160_10007178_pt1 | contig 11154 bp, 10 predicted proteins | sample PhyFR1_FD_201036 | JGI IMG/M metagenome (GOLD analysis project Ga0308160, IMG submission 201036) | Phyllosphere microbial communities from UC Gill Tract Community Farm, Albany, California, United States - DLSLF.R1 | ecosystem: Host-associated > Plants > Phyllosphere > Unclassified | place: USA... | reverse complement strand
CCGAGCGATCTTCCGTCTCGATTACGCCGAAGCAGAAAGCCGAATAGACTCGCGGATCTTCCCGCAGAACCCTCTCCCTCATTATCTCATAAACAAACGACTTCTTTCCATTTGTCGACCACTTCTTCACACTCGAATCGCGATCCACCAGAGAAGTCAGGACCGGGCCCTTGCCTCGCTCGTTGAGTCTGAGGAGAGAAGATCGAATCTTCGGAAGGTCTTATTCGATACTCGACACACCCTCCCTCGGCTCACCTTCGCCATTCTGTCACAACTGCAGCAGTTGACCAGCTTCACCGTGACTGGAGACAGCGTCCTTTCGTATCCAGTAGCACTCACGCAAACTCTCGTCAAGCTGCCCAATCTTCGACACCTGAAGCTAGCGAGTCGTGGACCGATCAGCTTCGCAGACAAGACTTTTCGCTTCTCGCACCTTCGTGCCCTTCAATGTCTCGAGGTCTATTCAAGGACAGTCATCAAGGACACTCTGTTGTACGGCACTTATCGACCAATCCACTTGAAGATGTGGTTAGCTCAGACGGAGGAGCCCGACTACCCCTCAATCCCTTGGTCGTCCATCAAATCACTCCTGGTATCCCCGGATGATGCTGCAGCTATCTTGGATCTCGGAGCAACGAGTTCCTTCTGGAAGTCTCTGGTGGATGCCTTGAAAGCTGTACGTGAAACCCTTTACATCAATCTTGTTTCCCGATCACTAATAATCTGCCCTTATCTAGCTCCCCGAATCGAGTGCAGATCAGTCCACTCGTGCCCTAGAGTCACTTTGTCTTGGTATCACTACTGGCAAACGGGAGGGTTCGCATTGGCTACACTTCCTCGAGGTCCTCGCATCGTTGCGTCTCAAATCCCTCAATTTGCAGAACTTCCTGCCTGTCAACCTCCACGATACTCAGTCACCTTTCGAGTCCGTGACGACCTTAACGCTGATGTCACACCTAACGCTAAAGGATAAAGTAAGTCAATATTGCTCTTTTCTCGGCACACTCGCTCTTTTGGCTCAAGGTTTCTCACTAGCAAAACTGGCCGAACTTCTTGTCGTCCCTGGAGCTCTTCCCGAACCTCAAATATCTATACATTGAAGGCGGATTCTTTGATCAGAAGGTATTCAGCGAGTTTTCAGCCCTCCGAATCTCGCAAGTCTTGCGTTCCAATTCTACTTCAACTCATGCTCGAGGACAATATCCCTACCTCTTCCTGACGCTCGACTACCTACGAGGTACTTCCGTGCTTGACTTTCGCTTCCGAAGTCGTGGCGAGAGTCGGGAAATGAGATGGTCACGTTCTTCGTCGGGCGACTCCTTCCGAGGTGAGCTCTGGAAGCATGAGAGCGCTGCTCCAGCGTATTGATCATTCGTAGGTGAGCTACATAATTGCCTTCCGCTGACTCTAGTTTCGTAGCTGATCTCGAATTTGCGAACAGATCACGTCAAACACCAATCAAGACGGATCACGTACCCTTTCGACGGGAGCACGGGACAAGGAGAAGGATGAGTTTGAATGCACAGAAGGCTGTCGGGGATTGAGAGGGAGCGGAGGATGAGAAAAGGGAGCAACTGTAGATTCAGATTCACTCAAGTCGAAACCGGGATCATTTCACTCGTCCAATCTTCCAGCCGCCGTGGCCTTCGAGTCTAGAGAGAAGCACTTTGAACAGAGCTGCTCTTCTGTATTTTGTACGAGCAGCTCTACATTCAAGCGAGGACTACTTTCTCATTTCAATACACTGTTCGTCGTTCTCGTGACCCGTGATCCCTTCTTTTTAAAAGGCTTCTATATTTCCGAAACAGACACAACTCGTCCAATGCCTCCGTCTCTATTCCGGCTTACTCGCTTCGACCATCTTTTCTCGCCGTTTCGTTTCCTTTGCTGGCGATTTCAAGTCGTCTCCTTTCGCATTGTCTCTCGATTTCTGCAGCATGTGCCTAGCGAGGATAGAAATCTACATTAAGCTCCGTTATCCGAATTAGCGATTCGATAAAATCGCGAGAGAGCGAAATTGGAACGACCAGCAATCCTCGAAGGGAGTCTCGAAGCTGACATCGACGGGTGTGGCCTCTGAAGCTGCTCTACTTTGTCCGTTGCTCCATACTAAAGCTATACAGACTGCTACAGGTCTTCTCTGAGAGTGCGTCGAAGCGTAAGAGGGCGAAGAAAATCTGGCATCTTTTCTTCGCTTCTACCACTCACTCTCGCTCTGTTCTGACAACTCGAAATACTCCTGAGGCTCAACTCGAATTCAAAGAGTGAGCGGCAAACGCTCCCATGCCATCGAACATCGTTGCTGATTCACCACTCCTCACTTTAGATCAATCAAACAACTCGATCAAACTCGTCTGTATTCAGCTCGAATAGCTTCAGCGTAGCTCGTAGTATCCTCAGTGAGTCCAACTCTTTATCCTTCTGACTTCAAGCGGTGCTGACAAGTTGATTGATTTTAGTCTTTTCCTCGCGCTACTTCTGGTCCCCTTGCCAGCAGATTCACACACTCGACAATGTGCTCAGCTGCAGCAACCTTCTTCTACGGTGTCTTCGTCAAGTCCGCTCACCTCTGCCTCGCTTCCGATGCTTACAAAGCGACGAAAGGATCACTTCTCGCAGTCGACTTGATTTGCGCTCGAAAGCGTAACGGGTTACTCCAAAGCCAGTATCAGACACTCAATAGCGCTACGAGGGTACCGGAAGAAATCTGGAAGATGATTAAACTAGCAGCGATTGATGTCGGGCTGAACGAAGCAGAACAGAGGCTCTTGAGACACTACTTCTGGCGCGAGGACTGGCACGAAGGTTGTAACCACGAGATACCATCGTTGTGGCAGGCTGATAAGCCCGAGTGCTGTCTAGAGCAATTCTGGGAGTTAGGAGGAATAGAGGATATGCTCATTGATCGTTCGAAAGTCAGTTTTTCCTTAGATTCATTCTCTCGGATGAACGACTGACTACTTCCTACACGGAAGCATAGGATATCATCAACTTAGCAAGCTCCTTCGGACTCGCTGTTCCTTTCCTTGGCCCCGACAGTCAGGAGGATCACCCTCGTTACGACCTGGATGCCCGTTCCCCGATCAGCCTTCCTCTTCGCCGACGCGACAAGGCCTATGGCTCCCGGTCGTTTGCGATGGCCAAAGCCGACACTTCCGCTGAGTACGGGCCTCGTCATGAGACTCTCAGGTTCTCGAAAACATTCTCCGAGCTCCCTGTCGATGCCGACCAACGCATCATCCGTTTCCTCTCCCTCTTCCGTTTCAACGCATTGCTCGCCAAACCTGAGATTGTCTACGCTCCACATGCCGAGGAACCTGACTCCGAATCCGCAAACTCTAGTTCCGAATCCGCAAGTACTTCGGACGACGCTGGATCTAGCGTTTCAAAGAACACCAAGGCGGATACGAAACCTCACTGGTACTTGACGGCTGTGGCCGATCAGTCTTGGTGAACGTCTGAAGAGCCTGTCACAGTGAAGAGAAGGTGCGAAAGGAAGAAGTAGCTTGAATTGCGTTCCCTAGCTTGAAATCACTACCATCTGTTTCTCTGCTAGTTGAACGCAGTGCGAGAGATTGAATGAGCCCGATCGAAATGAGCCTGCGAGCAAACTGCATGAGTACAGCGACGAAACGAGAGTAGCGAAAAGGGAAGTTACTGTGATCTCCTGCAGCTCGGCTCGACGAAAGCTGACCTTGACTCCTCGTGGTCAGTCTCACCCAGCGTGATGTCCCGATCCCTGATTGAAGCCTCACGCCGAGAGTGCCAGACGAAGCTTTCGAAACGTTGACGAACGGACTTGACGCGATCCTGAGAGCGCTGTTTCGCAGACTACCCTTCGTCTGATAGACTGCCCTTCGTCCTGATCGGCTTCGGACTACTTCTCAGCTCAGAAGAGAAGCGCTGAGCATTCTCCCCTATCCGTAGCCTTCCTCATCTCACCAATCACGATTCCGTTCCTCCCCTCACACAGCTTTTCCATTTCCACCTTTCGACCCAAAGCCGTTCCCTTCTGCTGTCGGACCTCTCGGTGTCCGAATGATCGATGTACCGGAAGGAGTGGATGAGCGAGAAGCGGCAGGAGACGGTCGATTCGAGTTTCGAGGTGAAGGGTGCTTTGGATTAGAGCGACCATTCGAGGAGCTCCTTGATGTCGACGATCCACCTTCCTTCGAGTTCCCATTCCCGCCTCTCGTTCCCTTCCCATTCTTCAACACGCTAGTCTCCTGCTTGACCGGCTCATCCCCATAAATCCTTCTCCTCGCCTCTGCATACTCCTTCTCCCTTTCTTCCAACGTCTTCTCACCTCTCGCCGTAGCCTCTTGACTAGCCGATCTCTCGTTGTGATTCGAGTTTGTAGCAGTCGGCCGCTTGAGAATCATGAGTTTTGGTGGACCATTCGTGGTTGCGGAATCGAGAGCTGCTGATGGAGGAGGCGCGGATCGACCAGTCGATGTAGATGAGGATGGTAGGATCGTATAGGAGGGTTTAGCAGCGTTGCTACGAGAGGCAAAGGGGGTGATCAGTTGGTAATGTTGGGAGAGCAAATGAACGAGACTCACGCTTCTTGCCAAAGCCTGACATTCTTGTCTACATCTCTTGAAGGTTGTTTATCTCCCTCGTAAGCCTACCCCAAGCGCAAGAGCTGTGTGAGCCGAGAAAGATGTAGCGAAAAAAGGGCAAGAGACTAACCGATTCCCAATCATCCCATGCAGCTTGCTGACGCTGAGGTTGTGCGGATACGTTTGAGAAAGAGTTTGGTGGCAACGGCATCGAGATATAGGGTCGTTGAGGTGATTGGAGAAGTGAAACGAAGGAGTCATCGATTTCGCAAGATTCGAGGCAGAGATTCGCCGATATTCGATTCCAACTACATTGTATATACTAGATACAAGAGGTTGCAACGAGATGGAAACAACAGATAAACAAAATTGCGAACAATTCGAAACAAGAAAAGAACGAGGAGACGGAAAAGAAACGAAAGTTGGACGTTCACAATCAGGTAGCTCCAGCAGCAGGGTCGAACCAAGTGGTGTTTGACAGGAAAGCGGTGGCGGCTTTGGTGAAGTCTCCCGAAGTTCCAGCTTTAGTATAAGCAAGTCTGCGAGGCGAAAGAAGCGAATCAAGAATTAGCTTGATTTCCCGCTGTATTCCAACAAGAGTCGGAGAGCGACGTACCGGAAGAAGTGAGGTAAAGTGGCATTGAGCGCAGCGATCGAGAAGTTGGTCGCAGATCCGGTTTGAGCAACCACATCATCGACTAACAGACTGTAACCATCCCATCCTTCCGAAGTGACGCCAGCTTCTTCAATAGTCATCCAACTGATCACACCTTGAGTAGCGGCAGCAGCGAAAGTAGTCGAGTTCGTCAGGAAGACTGGGAGGGAAGTGCCGAAAGTTCCGTCGCCGACTAGTTGTTCGACCGTTTCGAGGATCGAGTCGAATCCCCATCGAGCGGCACCTTGCAAGAAGAGGCCGACGAGGAAGCCTTGAAAGATTGCGGAGGGGCGAGTGACGAAGGCGGTACCCGCTGAGATTACGACGATCGCTCGTCAGTACTCGAAACGATCTGAGAACAGAGGATCGCTAACTCACGCATTAAACAGATTCTGCGAAAGACAAAGATCTTCGTCAGAGACTGCGGGGATCTGATAGTGAAAGAATCGGACGTACGCTGCGAAGTAGTGGTGAAGTCGGAAGACGAAACCTGGGAGAGAAGCTAAGATTGCGATCACGATTCCTCCGACAGCATACCTGATCGTGTTCGCAAGGGATCAGCCCAGCCCGCGCGGAAGAATGAAGAGATTCGCTTACCATTTGAGGTAGAAGAAGAGCCATCCAGTTCTCCGAATCACTCGGATCTGATTCAGAATCGCAAAGAATAGGAATGCGGCGAGGACGATCACGGCGACGAGTCCTCCTGGTTCCTTCTTGATATCGGAAGGTGTAAGACGATTGATCGGGATCCATCCGAGCGAGACCTATATTGTATAGCACTAACTCAGCTTGTGCTGGTAAACGGAGAATTCGGAAGGAAGACTCACGTTACTCAGCGTACCAACCCAGAATCCAGCTAGATACCAAACAGTCCGTTCAATGATAAAGCCAGAGTTCTCGAATGCAGGTCCAACGAATCTCCAGCAGTGTCGATAGAAGGATTCGCCAACGAAGAGAGCAGGTAAGAAGAACTTGAATCCAGTCGAAATGTCCGCTGTCAACAGATCTCGATCAGGTATCGCTCTTTATAGCTGGGAGGATAGGTGGGAGACGTACGAGGCATCGATCGAGGATCCGAAACGAGCACGACATGCCAGAATCCGAAAACGAACAATCCCCAAAAGAACGCTTGAGGAGCAGGCCTGCGAGCCAGAGATCGACGACGTCAGCGCCCTACTGACAGAGTGATGAAGCGGAGCCCTGACTCGCCTGATTAAGAAACTAAAGATGACACTCATAGCGACATCGAATCCCAAAATATCGTTCCTCAAATCCTTGCAACTCCCTTGTTTGACCGAATCGACGAATCTGAAACTCGATGGAAACGTCGAAGGGAATCCAACACTGTCCACCCCGTTCTTCCTTCCTCCCTCGAAGTTTGCGTACTCCCCAATGAACTGTAGTTCTCCACATCCTCCTCTCTGATTCCCAAACAACCCTTGATGAATCGCAGCGGCGCAAACCCAACTATCTGCTCGATACGTTCCTTCCGGATCGTTTCCACCAACGACGAGAGGTTGGAAGATGACTTGCTCGTTTCCGATCGTTCGTTCATTGAGTAATTTCGTGTCGATAGTTTGACCGGGACATCGGAAGATGTAACTGAAATCGTCGAAAGGTTCACAGCTTGATCCATTGATCCCACATCCATCATTCCTCGTCCAGAAGGTCGAAGTTGAGACGAGCCAGTCGGGTTCTCCGACGTTTGTCGACGAATTATAGAATGAGGCGCGAACGAGGAAAATCAAGGCGAGTAACCAGGCGAGGAGGAAGATCGGAGTGGTGAATTGACGTCGTCGTTCGAGAGGTTTGAGTCGAGTCGTACACCATCGTTCGATGCGGAAGAGGAGAGGGCCGAAGAAAGGAAGTGGGAAGGGAGACATGATAGTTTTGATGTGAGCAGGTGAAGGTCCTCTGATCCAAATTAACGTCTTGCCCAGCTTCTCATGTCGTCCTCTTAACCTCAGTAACCAATCGTCGAACTTGCGTTGATAGGGTCCAACAGGAGCGAGTAAAACTCCTTCCCTCGTTTGCGCTCCCTCTCCCTTCGTCGTTCCGTTTGGTGAGACGCTTCCCGAACCATCTCCAAAGCTTCGAGATGATGTCTGACTACCCTCTCCTCTAGTTCCTGACCATTTCTGCATCCAACTACTGCTTCTTGCTCGTCTCGATTGGCGAACTTCCCTCTCTAACGCCGCTGTTCCCACTCCTTCCTCCAGTAACAGGTCGTCCTGCTTGAAGCTGACACTCGACTGGTCTGTATCTGTCGTATCGCTCCTCTTGTGATGGGCTGGTAGCTCTGGGACGATTTCACCGAGTTCCAAGATGGGAGAATCTTGTCTTGCTTTCGAAACGCTGTGAGCCGGTGAAGGGCCCATCTGAGGGTCTCTTGAGGTCTTCGTGTGTCGACTGAACTCAATCGAGAGAAGTGGTGAAGACAGAGGAATCTTCCTCCACTTTCCCGCTGCCGATCTCAATTTTCCCATCAAACAGCTTAGCTCGGCGAGTCAGCCATTGCTTCCAATAGCCATTGAGTGATCCGAAGCATTCCAACAGCAATCCGGCAAAAAGTGACATCAAAAATCGTCGAAAATTCTTCGCAAAAATCGAAAACTCCTTTTGACTCCTCTTTCCTTCACCCTAACCGCCTTTCTATCCTCTCTACGTCCTCCGAACGTCGCTCGCCTCCCTCAGCCTTCATCTTGACCTGCACTGCCCCCTTCCCTTCACGCAGCACCCCGCAAATTTGATCAAACGTCTTGCTTTCTTCTCCTCCTTCACCTCACTCGCTACGATTCGAAGCACGCCAGCTACGTTCAGATCAACCCTATCATCCTCCACGCCTTCTAGAAAGCTCAACTCGTTCGTCAAATGTCTTGTACGTCCCGTCGTTTCCTTCTTTTCTCAAGTTCGGTATCAAGAGGAAGGCGGAAGAGAGGGCTGCGGCAATGGGGACAAGTTGCGAAGTAGACAGATGCTTTAGATCCCGCTGATCACAGGAAGAGACGGAAGAAGTAGCGAGCTTGTATCGAGCATCCTTTTCGCAGAATCATCGAAATCGAGAAGACTGACTCCTCCTCTCCCCTCGATCGATAGATCCTCAAGCTCCCCCTCAAGCCTACGGAGGAGGCTACTACGCACCACAAGGGATGGCGCCACCGCCTCAAGTAGGCTCACTTCCTCCCCTTCGCAGACGTCAAAAGCGAAACTGACGAAATCTCGTTGCGACAGGGTTACTATGGACCGCCACAAGGAGGGATGTATTATCCTCAACAAGCGCCTCCACCACAAAAAGACGACGGGTGCTGCGGTGGATGTTGCGGAGGATGCTGCAAGGTCGGTCAACGAAATTTCCGAATCTCCTTTACTGTAGACAGCGCTGATTCGTGGGTTCGATGGCGACAGATTTGTACTGGATGTTGTGCCGCTTGCGCTGCGTGCTGTTGTCTTGATGCATTGTTCGATTGCTAGACAAGATTGGAGTAGCGTTTTATACCTTTGATGCGAAGATGTTTCGATTTGGAGGGAAGAGTCAATGTCGAAATGCTTATACCCTCGTTGCGTGACTTCGTACTCTGAGCTTTTCGAGCTGAGGAGCATGGCTTGATTGCGAACAGGTAGACGAGGGAAGAGAAAGTCTCGACGAAACGATTCGAGTGCAAAGACGTCGGCTGAAGACGTCCTTCGCTCTCACTCTCGGATCGCTCGAGCAAGGTTTGCCGAAGATACCGCTGCTACTAGCTGACCTGCGATATCGAGAGTCGAAAGAGTCAAGATCTGACTTGCCAGACTCGTTGGAAATTCTGCGAAGACTTCTTTCGCAAGCCTCGCTTCGTCGCTCTCTCTTCAAACTCCGGCTCGATCTCGCCTGTAGACCTCGATCTTTACTCTCTTACCGGAACGCTAACAGACGACCGAAAGCATCCAAACTTCTTCGCTCCTACCTCGAGTCTTCTCTCCTCGCATTCTCCAAGAGCACCGCTTTCTCACTTCTCCACTCACTCCTCGTCTCGCAAACTCAGTCTACAATGGCTTACAATCAACAATGTGAGCTCTCTAGCCTCTCCCTCAGTCCCTTCGCTTCCTCTGGGTCTGCCCGAGTTTGACGTCGCTCTCCAAGCAAACAACCTGATACTGATTCATTGCCACCCCTGCTCCCTACTGTAGATCCCCAGCAACCTCCTCAATCTTACCAACAATACCCGCAGCAAACTGGAGGAGAAGCTGCAGGTTACTACGGACCTCAACCGGGACAAGATGGTGAGAAGGGATTCCAACAGTACGGTTACCCTCAACAACAAGGAGGAGCGTACGGTGGAGGAGGATACGGTCAACAACCCCAGTATGGTCAGCAGCCAATGTACGGTCAACAACCTCAAATGGGTTACGGTCAAGTGAGTTTCGAACTCCTTTGTTTACCTCCGATTGCGAGTGAACTGATCTCTCGAATGTGTGGATGGAACAGCCACAGCAAGTCTACGTTCAGCAGAAACCTCAGGGTGGAGGAGGTGGTGGAGGATGTTGCGCTGGTATCTTGGTTCGTCCGATTTCGCTCTTTCTCTGCCTTCTCGCACTCCTTTCGACTTCGTACCTTCACTAATGCATTGAACGGGCTTAAATAGGCAGCTTGTGCTTGTTGGAAAGTGGCAGAACCGCTGTATCATGATCCTGGAGGAGTCGTAACTAACTCAGACCTTTTCCTCAAACAGTTGCTGCCTCGATATGCTTTTCTAAGCAGTTTCTCGCCTTATTTCGATTCGCACCGCCTACATACTACATCTCATCATGAAGCTATCCCTCCCTCTCGACCGCCCTACTCCCAACCCCGTCCTCCGACACGACCTCACGAACATTTCTCCCCTTTCCTTTCTCCCATTTCACAATCTTCATTCAGTTTCATTCAGTCTTTCCTTCCCCTTTCCTCAGCCTGTAGCACTACGTCACTCTATTCCTCGAACGCCTTCTCTCCTCAACAGAAACGGAGAGGAGAGGAGGACAGACAATTTTTTACCAGTTTTCGTTTTCTCGACTTGCTCAATTCTTCTTCATCTCGGAATCTACTACATTCGTAATTCTCTTTCCACAACAGTATTATGTCGAGACGAGAGCGGGCTCGGGATAACCGACTTCAGGAGAGATCGAGGCCGCCATCGTTGCTTTTACCGTAGACGATATCAAGCGATGTGGACAGAAGTACATCAGCGATCGAGGTAAGCTCCACTCTACTCTCATGCTCGGCCTTCCTTCGTCGCCATTCGACTTGGCCTCAACTTCATTCGTTTTATTGGAGCGTTTACTGACGAATTCTTCGCATCTCTCTCTCGTGATTTTCAGACATCGCCGTGGCTGCCGTTGGACAGGTCGAGGGGCTACTTGATTACTCTCGACTCCGTGCTTCGATGTCAAACTTGCTTTGGTAAAGGACAGGGTTCGTATTTGGGATCTGTCAAAAATATAAATGAAGGGAGAGGAGAAGAGGAGAAGTCGAAAGAGCGAAGGGGTAGGGTTTCGAGACTTCTTCTACATCTCATGCTTACGCGGTTACTGCCCCGACAGGGGGAGGTGAAGCTGAGGGGTAAGCACATTTAGCCTCGTCGAAGCAGGCTTGAACTGACGAATGCGCTCGAAACAGATCTCCGATCTTTCTTCTGGCACGAAGCTCATTTTCCTTCTTGAATCCTTGATGCTTGATGCTCAGTCAGCATCAACTCGAAGTCGTGGAAGACAAGCTTACGCCGCTCTCGCTAACTGAATCCGCGGAATCCGGTTACAGAATTTCTTGATCATCGAGATCATCGGTCTCTTTCTCTCTCCTCTCCACATGTCCACTGAAGCGCAATGTTTGGTAATATTGAGTTGCCGACCGTCGATTCGCCGCCCTACCGTCCCGAGGAGCATCCCTACGTGAGTCTCGTTCTTCGTTCCTTCTCGGTATCT
>Ga0308160_10007177_pt1 | contig 11155 bp, 7 predicted proteins | sample PhyFR1_FD_201036 | JGI IMG/M metagenome (GOLD analysis project Ga0308160, IMG submission 201036) | Phyllosphere microbial communities from UC Gill Tract Community Farm, Albany, California, United States - DLSLF.R1 | ecosystem: Host-associated > Plants > Phyllosphere > Unclassified | place: USA... | reverse complement strand
CCAACATCATCCGGCTGCTGAACGCGCAGCTGACCAACGAGCTGACCGCAGTCAACCAGTACTTCCTGCATGCGCGCATGTACAAGCACTGGGGTTTCACCAAGCTCGGCAAGAAGGAATACGACGAATCGATCGGCGAAATGAAACACGCCGACCGCCTGATCGACCGTATCCTGATGCTCGACGGCCTGCCCAACCTGCAGGCGCTGCACAAGCTGCTGATCGGCGAATCGGCCCAGGAAATGCTGGAATGCGATCTCAAGCTGGAGCGTGCGGCGCAGATCACGGTCAAGGAAGGCATCGCCGCCGCCGAGGTCGCGCATGACTACGTGTCGCGCGACCTGCTGCTGGATATCCTCGAGGATACCGAAGAGCATATCGAGTGGCTGGAGACGCAGCTGGACCTGATCGTCAAGGTCGGGATTCAGAATTATCTGCAGTCGCAGATCGGCGAAGTGTAAGACTTTTAGCTGGCCTAAAGACCGTCGCCCCTGCGCAGGCAGGGGCCCAAGTTCGCAATGACGCGCAAAACTTGGGCCCCTGCCTGCGCAGGGGCGACGTTCATGAGCTAACGAAGCAACCAGGTTGCGTGTTACGCGGCGCTTAAGCCTCGCGCCAGCGTCGCGCCCACTTGTCATAGAAACCCATATCCTGCGGCACCGCCCCGGTCACCGCGCAGATCGCCCCGGCGAACTCGTTCGCCCGCGCCAGCGTCAGTTCCAACGGCCAGCCGCGCGCCCGTCCCAGCAGGAAAATCGCCGAGAAGGCATCGCCCGCCCCTGCCGTATCGATGACGTAGGGCGGCACCGGGTTGTCGCGGTTGGCGACCAGGCTGCCGTCGCTGCCGAACCAGACCGAGCCGCGGTGGCCCAGGGTCACGATCAGGGCTTCCAGTGAAAACCGGTCGATCAGGGCGCGGCAGGCTGCGTGCACTTCCTCGGTCGACATCGGGGTATCGTCCGGCGCGATCTGGAAGTACCAGTGGAACAGCGCCTGCAGTTCTTCCTCGTTGACCTTGACGATGTCGGCCGCCTGCAGCGCGGCGCCGACGATCGCTTCGTCGGCCTGGCCCTGGAACAGGTTGAGGTCGAGGAAGCGCTTGGCCTGCGGCGCGGCCGCCAGCACGGCCGCCAGTGCCTGGCGCGAGCGCTCGCCGCGCTGGGCCAGGGTACCGAAGTACACGATGTCCGTATTCGTGCCGGCCACGGCGGCGGCGGCCGCTTCGGGGTCGATGAAGTCGTAGGCCTGGCGTGGCAGGAGGACGGTGCGCGGAGACGGCCCCACCCGCGCCGCCGTCCGCTCGACGGCGACCCGGCCGGTCTCTTCCATCGTATCGACCTGCAGCCCGGTTTCCGGCATCACGAAGCGTTCGAACTCCGCGCGCACGGCCGCGCCGTTGCGGTCGTCGCCGATGCGCGTGATCAGCAGCGGCGGCGCCATGAAGGCCGCCAGGTGGCGCGCCAGGTTGAACGGGGCGCCCCCCAGCCTGGAGGCGTCCGTGCCATCCTCAACCAGCACCTCGCCGAACACTATCGCCATCCCGCTCCAAGTCCGCATACACGTCTTCCGTTCGCTCGATTGCACCGCCGGCATTGTAGCGCACCAGCCGGACCGCCATCGCGGCGCAGACCAGCAGCACACCCGCCAGGCGGATCACGTTTTCGGGATTGCCGCCCAGCCAGGTGTGATAGTACAACGGCAGCGTGAAGATCTGGATGATCATCGGGATCACGATGAACATGTTGAAGATGCCCATGTAGACGCCGGTGCGTTCCGGCGGCAGGCTGGACGCCAGGATCACGTAGGGATTGCCCATGATGCTGGCCCACGCCAGGCCGATGCCGACCATCGGCACCAGCAGCAGCACCGGTGAATGGATGTGCGGGATGGCCAGCATGCCGGCGCCGGCCAGCGCCAGGCACACGCTGTGCACGACGTGCGGGCCGTGGCGGCGCGCGAACGGCACCAGCGCAAACGCGGCCAGGAAGGCGACGAAGTTGTAGAACGCGCCGATCTGGCCGTTCAGCAGGCCGGCGTCGCGGAAGCCCGGGGAGGCGGCGTCGCTCGTACCGAACAGCGTGCGCGCCAGCGACAGCGTGATGAACTGCCAGTAGCAGAACATCGCGTACCACTGGAACAGCTTGACCAGCGCCAGCTGCTTCATCGTGGCCGGCATGTCGCGCAGCGCAGCGCCGATCTCGGCCAGCGTGTGGCGCCAGCCGGCCGGCGCAGCGCGCATTGCCGCCAGCGCCTCTGCCGGCAGCGGGTCCTCGGGCGTCGTGCGCACCGACCACAGGACCGACACCAGCGAACAGACGGCGCCGATGAGAAAGGCGGCCACCACGACCTGCGGGATGTGGCTGCCGTTGACGGCATCCTTGTCCATCCCGATCCACACCAGCAGCGAGGGTGTCAGGTAGGCCAGCGTCTGGCCCAGTCCCGTGAAGGCGCTCTGCGTCAGGAAACCGAGCGAATGCTGGCTGGCCGGCAGCTTGTCGCTGACGTAGGCGCGGTAGGGTTCCATCGTGACGTTGTTGGCCGAGTCGAGTATCCACAGCAGGCTGGCCGCCATCCACAGCGTCGGGCTGTACGGCATCAAGAGGAGGCCGATGCTGCACAGGATGGCGCCGATCAGGAAATACGGGGTACGGCGCCCCCAGCGGCTGACGGTGCGGTCGCTCATGGCGCCGATCAGCGGCTGCACCAGCAGGCCAGTGACGGGGCCGGCCAGCCACAGGTAGGGCAGGCTCGCCTCGTCGGCGCCGAGATACTTGTAGATCGGGCTCATGCTGCTCTGCTGCAGCCCGAAGCTGAACTGGATGCCGAAGAATCCGATGTTCATGTTGACGATCTGCCAGAACGTCATGCGCGGCTTGAGCGGGGACATCGGTTCTCCTCAGGCGTGGAACCAGCGTTCGATGAAGGGACGATAGAAAGCCGTGTCGGCCGGCACCGCGCCGACGATGCCGCAGACGGCACCGGCGAATTCGTTGGCGCGTGCCAGCGTGAGGTCGAGCGGCCAGCCGCATGCCTGGCCCAGCAGGAATACGGCGGAAAAGGCGTCGCCGGCACCCACCGTGTCCGCCAGTTGAAGCGGCCGCGCCGGCAGGGGCGTCACGTGGTAGGCGCCGTCGGCGCCGAAATACACGGCGCCGCGCGGTCCCAGCGTCACGATCAGGCCGGTCAGCTTGAACACGCGCAGCAGGATCGCGCACGCGCGCCGCACCTCGGCACTGCCCATGTCGTCGGTCGTCAGGCGCGTGTGCGTGTACCAGCCGAACAAATCCAGCAACTCTTCTTCGTTGACCTTGACGATGTCGGCCGCGTGCAGTGACGCGAACACGCACCGTTCGGTCACGTGACCGGCGCGCACGTTGAGGTCCAGGTAGTGGCAGGCGGTGTTCGCCGCCAGCAGCCCGGTCAGGGCGAGGCGCGACTGCGGCTCACGCTGGGCCAGGGTGCCGAAATACAGCGTCCCGGGGGCGGCCGCGGCCAGGGCGGCCAGGGCCGGTCCGGCTTCGATCGCATCGTAGGCCTGGTGCGGCAGGATCGTGAAACGGTGGTCGCTGCCCTTGCCGTCCGTGCAGCGTTCGACGCTCACGACGCCGGTCGGCAGCGCGCCATCCACCTGCAGCCCGGCCATGGACAGGCCGAAGCGCGCGAACTCGGCGCGCATGCGGACGCCGTTCTCGTCCTGCCCGATGCGGGTCAGCATCAAGGCCTCCTGGCCCAGCGCCGCCAGGTGGCGCGCCACGTTGAAGGGGGCGCCGCCCAGGACCTGGCGGTCGCCGAAATCGTCGACCAGCGCCTCGCCGAACACGGCGATCGAAGCCTGCTTCGGATGTGTCATCGCGCTTCCTCCATGGTGTCGCCCAGGTGCCGGCCGCTGCGCCGGTCCAGCCAGGCCTGCTCCCAGGGTTCGAGCGCCAGCGTGCCGGCGCCGCCGAGCGCCTGCAGGTCGACCACCAGCGTGCGTTCCGAAAAATTGAACAGGGCCAGCACATGCTCACCGCGCGCCAGCGCCAGCAGCGCCGGGTCGGCGGCGTCCAGCGCCGTGCACGGCACGCCCGCGGCCAGGTCCGGCAGCTGCCGGCGCAGGCGGATCAGGCGGCGCAGGCCGGCATGGGCGCGCCCGGTCGGGCTGGCGGGATCATGGCGCTGCGCCGCGCGCGCCTCGTCGAACGGCGCGCGCTGGATCCAGCGGCTGTCGTGCGCGCGCGCCGGGTCGTCGCGGTAAGCGTGGTCGTTCGGCATGGCCAGTTCGTCGCCCATGTACAGCACCGGCAAGCCGCCGAAGCACAGCGCCAGGCCATGCACGAGCAGCAGGCGGCGCAGCGCGAGTTCGATGGCCTGGTCCGACGTAGCCGGCTCCAGGCCGCTCAGGGCGGCTGCGGTGCCGTTGGTGGCGAGGCCGCCCTGGAATCCGACGCCGTCGGCATAGCCGGCGCCGTCGTTATAAAAGTGCGCGACCCCGGCCAGGCGCTCGAGGCTGCCCGCCTCGGCCAGCAGGTGCTTCCAGCCGATGTCGTCATGGCAGCGCACATAGGTCAGCCAGCTTGCGCCCGGCGGCAGCGGCGGCGTGGCGGCGGCCACCGCGCGCACCAGGCCCGCATCCTGCTCGGCCAGCGCGGCCCAGCCGGCCGTCATCAGGGTACTGTGGTAGGCCAGGTGGCACTCGGGCGCGTCGGCACTGCCGAAATAGCCGGGCAGCTCGCGCGTCGGCACGATTGCCTCGGCCTTCAGCAGCACGCCGGGGGCAGCGATGTCGACCAGGGCGCGCAGCGCCTGCAGCAGCAGGTGCGCCTCGGGCTGGTTCATGCAGTCGGTGCCGAGGCGCTTCCACAAAAAGGCGGTGGAATCGAGGCGGAACACTTCGATGCCGCGGTTGGCCAGGCGCAGCATGGCCGTCGCCACCGCCGCAAACACCGCCGGGTTGGCGTAGTTCAGGTCCCACTGGAACGGATAGAAGGTGCTCCACACCCAGCCGCCCATGGCCGGGACCTGGGTGAAGTTGCCGGGCGCCGCCTCGGGGAACACCTGGCCCAGGGTACGCTCGTAGGCCTCGGCCGCGTCGCGGTCCAGCACATGGAAAAAGTCACGCAGACCGGGGTCGCCGGCGGCCGCGCCCTGGGCCCATGGATGATCGTCCGCCACGTGGTTCAGGATCATGTCGGCGCACAGGCTGATACCCGCCTCGCGCAGCCCCGCCGTCAGGTCTTCCAGGTCGGCCATGCTGCCCAGGCGCGGATCGACTTCGTCGAAACTGGCGACCGCGAAGCCGCCGTCGCTCTCGCCGGCGCGCGGGCGCAGGAAGGGCAGCAGGTGCAGATAGGTCACCCCCAGTTCGCGCAGGTGCGGGATCCGCGCCGCCACGCCGCGCAGGCTGCCGCCGAAACGGTCGGCGTAGGCACTGTAGCCGAGCATGTCCGGAGAACAGAACCAGTCTGGGCGGTCTTCGCGGGCGGCGTCGAGCGCCTGCAGCGTGGCCGGGCGCGCCGCCATCAGTTGCCCGACCTCGGCCATCAGGGCGTCGAACCAGGCAGCATGGCCGGGCAGATGGCCGTACAGCCGTTGCAGGCGGTCGCCGAGCACGGCCTGGCGGCGCGCGAAACGCTGCTGCGCACCGGCGTGCCGGTGCGCGGGTAATGCGTCGAGCAGTCGACGCAAGGAAGTGGACATCATCAAGGGTCTCGAAAAAGTCGGTAGGAACGGGACACACCGGGGGCCAGGGGGGAGCCGGCGCCGCCGGCTCCCCCCTGTATACATCAGAAATACATCAGAACGCGTACTTGACGCTGGCCTTCACGGCACGGCCCGTGATCGAACGTGCGGCGTGGCCGTCGCTCTCGATCTCGGTGTAGCCGATCCGGTTGAACAGGTTGTTGGCGTTCAGCGCCAGCTGCACCTTCGGCGTCAGCTGGTAGTTGAGGAAAGCGTGCACGACGGTGTAGCCGGGCAGGACCAGGGTGTTGGCATCGTCGCCCCAGCTTTTTCCCGTGCCGACGACGGCCAGGCCGAAGCTGGCCGGACCGAGGTCGTAGCTCGGCGTCAGCTGGTACACGGTGCGCGCCTGGCGCCGCGGCGTGTGGCCGATGACGGCTTCGCCGCCGGGTGCCGTGGCCGTGATCTCGGCGTCGGTCAGGGTCAGGCCGCCGTTGACGTGGAAGTCGCCGGCGCGCCAGGCCGCTTCCAGCTCCACGCCCTTGGCCTCGTAGCTGTTGGCGGTCGACAGCTGGGTCGTGGCCTCGTAGTTGGTTTCGCGGGTGCGGGCGCGGAACAGCGTCAGGAAGGTGCTCAGGCCGCCGCTGCGCCATTTCACGCCGCCTTCCAGCTGCTTGACGGTGTTGATGCTGACCGGTGCGCTGCCGTCCAGCGGCGCGCCGAACAGGATGCGGTCGGCATTGAAAGCGACGCCTTCGCTGGTGCGCGCGAACAGCGCCAGCGCGGGGGTGATGCGCCAGTTGCCGCCCACGGAATACGAGGTGTGGCCGATGTCGTAGTCGACGCGCTGCGCGGTGGCGGGCACGTAGGCCGCCGCGCCGGTGGCGATGTTCGCGCTGCCGTCGGCGTGCTGGCGGTCGCGGCGCACGCTGGCGTCGAGATTCACGGCGCCCTGCTCCCAGCCGATGTTGGCGTACGGCGAATTGGTCCGGTAGTCGACGTCGACGGCACGCGAGCAGCAGGCGCCGAAGGCCGGGCCGACGTAGCCGGGGGTCGTGCTCGCCGTGCGCAGCAGGGCCGGCTGGTCGCCGCTGGCCTGCATCAGGTACTGGTTGAAGTTCCAGGTCAGGCCCAGCTTCTGCAGCGAGCTGTACCAGCCGGCGGTCAGGTTCAGCTTGGCGCCGCCGTCGATGCGGAAGGTCTTGGTCAGGCGCGCATCGTTGAGGGTATTGCCGGCGTCGTCGATCGAGGTATTGAAGACCACGGCATTGAATGCCCGGCCGTTGTAGGCCTGGCCGGTACGCGGTCCGGTGGCGAAGGTGTAGCTGCCGACCGTGCCGCTGTCGGCCGGGAACACGCCGATGAAGCGGCCGCTGTTGTTCGCCTTGCGGAAGCGGTCGGTCACGGTCCAGCCGTTGCCCAGGTCGAACGATCCCTCCAGGCCGAGCGCATTGCTTTTGACCGACAGTCCCTCGTTGACGTCGCTCGCGACCTGGCCGTTGCCCTTGGTCAGGGACAGGTCCTTGACCCAGTACGGCGAATAGAAGGACGCGGTGCGCGGGTCGATGCCGGCAATCTCGGCGATATGCCCGTTACTGACCGTGACCGGCACCGGCAGCGCCGTCGGGCTGCGGTCGTCGAGGTGCTTGAGCGAGACGCGCACCCAGCCGCCGTCGAACTCGTGGGTGAAATTGGCGCGCAGCTGGCCGCCGCGCTCCTGCTTGGCGCCGGTGTCGCGGATGCCCTCGCCATAGCGGTAGAAACCGCCGACGAAGAAGCGGTCGCGGTTCGAGACCGGCGCGCCGTAGTTGAAATCGACCCGTGTGCTGTCGTAGTCCAGGCCGCGCGACAGGCCGATGCTGCCGCCCGCTTCCTTGCCGTCCCTGGCGATGAAATTGATGATGCCGCCGGGCGAGTTGGTCGCCAGGGTCGAGGCCGAGCCACCGCGCACGACCTCGACATGGTCGAGGGTGCCGTCGATCTTGACGAAGCTGTCGGGGGTGGTGAAGTTGATGTCGCCGAACTGCAGCACCGGCAGCCCGTCTTCCTGGATCTGCACGTAGCGTGCGCCGCCGGCGGAGATCGGCACGCCGCGCACGGTGATGTTGGCATTGCCTTCGCCGCCCGACGATTCCGAACGCACGCCGGGGATCGCGCGCAGCACGTCGGCGGCGCTGGTCGGGGCGAGATTCTGGATCGCATCGGCTTCCAGCGTGCTGACCGAGACGCTCGACTTCATCTTGCTCGAGCCGACCGGCGTGCCGGTCACGACGATGCGCTCCATTTTCAGGCCATCGGTCGCCTGTGCAGCGGCTGGAACGGTTTCCTGGGCGTGCGCCGCACTCAGGTGCAGCAAGGCCAGCGCCACGGCGTGTGCCGTGTGCTTCATTCGAACTTCCATGTCTCCTCCGGTTTTATTGTTCGCCATTCGGCGTTATCGGCGCCGCATCGGCACGCAGCCATTATTTCCTGAAATTTAGTTAATTGCAATCGATTGCAATCGTGTTGCAAAAACGACTCACATGCTCGGCATGCAGGCGAATGGACGCCGGAGTACCCAATTTCACCAGTAGCTTGCAAACGTTTTCAATCAAAGCTGCAACACGGGTAGCCGTGGCAGCGGCGCCGGCGCTTCAGGCGCTGGTGCGGACGATCAGTTCGGTCGGCAGCAGGACCGAGGGGGCGGGTTTGCCGTCGAGGCAGGAGAGCAGCGCGTCCACCAGGGCGCGTGCGGCGACGTCGCGCGGCTGGCGCACCGTCGTCAGGGGCGGATGAAAATAGCTGGCAAGTTCGATATCGTCGTAGCCGACCACGGCCACGTCGGACGGCACCTCGCGGCCCTGCGCGCGCAGGCCGTGGATGGCGCGCATGGCAAGCAGGTCGCTGGCGGCGAACAGTCCGTCATAGACGGCGCCACGGCGCGCCAGTTCCTCGACCGCCTCGCCGCCGCTCTCGGGCAGGAAGGAAGCGGCGACGTGCAATTGCGGATCCGGTTCGAGGCCCTGCGCGGCCAGCGCGGCCGCGTAGCCGCGGTGGCGCAGCGCGACCTCGGGCAGCGTGATGTCGCCGAGGAAGGCGATACGGCGCCGGCCCTGCGCCAGCAGGCGTTCGGTCGCCAGGCGGCCGCCGGCCAGGTTGTCGCCGCCGACCGTGGTGTACAGCTGCTGCGGCAACTGGGCGCCCCACACCACGAACGGGACGCCGCGCGCGGCGATCCGGTTGAGCTCTTCATGATGGCGGCCCTGGCCGATCAGGACCACGCCGCTGACACGGCCGGCGTCGAACGGTGCGGCCGCCGCGTCGACCTGGTCGGCATCGACGCGCGAGACCAGGATGTCGAAGCCCTGCTCGCTGAACGCATCGGCCAGGTTGCCCAGCATCGACAGGAAGAACGGATCGGACAGTTGCTGGCGGGTCGCCTGCTCGATCGGAATGACGACGGCCACGGTGCGGTTCTGCTGCAGCCGCAGGTTCTGCGCGCCGATGTTGATCACGTAGTTCAGCGAGCGCGCCAGGTCGAGGATGCGGTCGCGCGTCTCCTGGTTGACCAGGGGACTCTGGTTCAGCGCGCGCGAGACGGTCGACGTCGACACGCCGGCCAGGCGCGCGATGTCGGCCATTTGCAAGCGCCGGGACGTCGACGTCGACATGGCGTGCTCAGCGCGGAACGGTATCCTTGAACGACGCGCGTTCGGACAGCTTGTCGAACAGGCGCGCCAGGTTCGGGTAGTCGCCGCGCCAGTCGATCTCGGGGAAGCGCAGGGACAGCCAGCCCAGCACGCAGCCGACGGCGACGTCGGCCAGCGTGTAGTGGATACCCATGCAGAACGGCTGTTCGCCCAGGTTCTCGGACATGACGCGCAGGCCGTTGCGGACCTTGCCCTGCTGGCGATCGATCCAGGCCTGGCTCTGCAGCTCGGGCGGGCGCTGGGTGCGTTCCAGGTAGGCCAGCACGGCGGCGTCGCCGACGCCGTCGGCCAGCGCTTCCCAGACCTTGACGTTGGCGCGGTCGCGGCTGTTGGCGGGCAGCAGCTTGCAGACCGGGGTCAGGGTGTCGAGGTATTCGGCGATCACGCGCGAATCGTACATGGCGCTGCCCTCTTCCATGACCAGGCAGGGCACCTTGCCGAGCGGGTTGGAGGCCGAGATCCTGGTATCGCTCGACCACACGTTTTCGAGCTCGAACACGTAGTCGAGCTTCTTCTCTGCCAACACGACGCGCACCTTGCGGACATAGGGACTGGTGACAGAACCGATGAGTTTCATAAATGCTCAGATTAGGGGAGTGGCACACAGTATAGAGCATCGGACTTACCCCGGTCGAGCGGACGGCAACTCCTTGCAACGCCTGCCAAAATGCGACTTGACAAACGCGGGCCGGTGGTAAAATCGCGGTCTTTGCCATCTAAGCGCCGCCTCGGGCGCCTGCCTGCCATGACCACTACCGCACCCTACTCCACCCTGTCGGCCCTGTCCCCGCTGGACGGCCGCTACGCCGCCAAGACCGACAAGCTGCGCCCGATCCTGTCGGAGGCCGGCTTCATGCACCACCGCGTGAAGGTGGAGATCGCCTGGCTGCAGGCGCTGGCCCAGGCCGGCTTCGCCGAACTGAAGCCGTTCTCGCCCGAAGCCATTGCGCTGCTGGACAAGCTGGCCGCCGACTTCTCGGAAGCCGACGCCGCCCGCATCAAGGAAATCGAAGCGGTCACCAACCACGACGTCAAGGCGGTCGAGTACTGGCTGAAGGAGCAAGTCAAGGATGTGCCGGAACTGGTCGCGGCCAGCGAATTCATCCACTTCGCCTGCACCTCGGAAGACATTAACAACACCTCGCACGGGATGATGCTGAAGGCGGCGCGCGACGGCGTGATCCTGCCGTCGCTGCAGGCTGTGATCGCCAAGCTGACCGAGATCGCGCACGTCAACGCCGACCTGCCGATGCTGTCGCGCACCCACGGCCAGACCGCCAGCCCGACCACCCTCGGCAAGGAATTCGCCAACGTGGTCGCGCGCCTGCAGCGCGCCGTCAAGCGCATCGCCGACGTCGAGATCCTCGGCAAGATGAACGGCGCGGTCGGTAACTACAACGCCCACCTGTCCGCGTATCCGTCGTTCGACTGGCCGGCCTTCTCGAAGAACGTGATCGAGCAGCGCCTCGGCCTCACCTTCAATCCGTACACCATCCAGATCGAACCGCACGACTACATGGCCGAGCTGTTCGACGCCATCTCGCGCACGAATACGATCCTGCTCGACCTGAACCGCGACATCTGGACCTACGTCTCGCTGGGCTACTTCAAGCAGAAGCTGAAGGCCGGCGAAATCGGCTCGTCGACCATGCCCCATAAAGTCAACCCGATCGACTTCGAGAACTCGGAAGGCAACCTGGGCCTGGCCAATTCGGTGCTGCGCCACATGGCCGACAAGCTGCCGGTGTCGCGCATGCAGCGCGACCTGACCGACTCCACGGTCCTGCGCAACATCGGCGTCGGCT
>Ga0308160_10007175_pt1 | contig 11156 bp, 7 predicted proteins | sample PhyFR1_FD_201036 | JGI IMG/M metagenome (GOLD analysis project Ga0308160, IMG submission 201036) | Phyllosphere microbial communities from UC Gill Tract Community Farm, Albany, California, United States - DLSLF.R1 | ecosystem: Host-associated > Plants > Phyllosphere > Unclassified | place: USA... | reverse complement strand
GCGCGCAGACCAAGGTGAGAGCCTACCCGACGCACGTGACGGCGGTCAAACGGAGACAGGACGGACGGGAGGCGCGGTGCCGGCTGGCACCGCGCCTCCCGTCCGGTGCGGCGAACGTCAGCCGAACAGGCCCCGCAGCCATGCGAGCAGCGCGGCGAGCGCCGCCAGCGCGTCCGCGACCGGACCGCCGTGGCCCGGGTTCCCGCCGTGTCCGGGGTCACCGCCGTGGCCGGGGTTCCCCCCTCCGGGAGTGCCGACGCCCGGCAGGTCGATGCCGACCACGACCGGGTCGTGGTCGCTCGCCCGGTACACGTCGTCCTGGTACAGGTCCGTGACGTTGTAGTCGTACCGGCTGTACTCGAGGCCGACCGACTCGACCGAGTTGATGTTCCAGATGTCCACGCCGGTGACGGTCTCCAGTGCAGCAGGGGACGCGAACACGTGGTCGAGCGACCCGCTCAGCCCGCTGAAGACGTACGACCACTCGGACGCGTCCTGGGTCGGGCCGAGGTCCGTGTAGCCGGCGTCCTCGAGGGCGACGACCGGGTCCTCCTCGCTGTAGGCGTTGAAGTCGCCGAGCATGAACACCTTGTCGGTCCGCGCCTGACGCTGCATCGCGGTCGAGAACGTCACGAGCGCCTTCGCCTGCTCGACGCGCGACTGGTTCGACGCACCCTGCCCGTCGCCCTGGTCGGCGTCGACGCCCTCGCCGGAGCCCTTCGACTTGAAGTGGTTCGCGATGACCAGGAAGGTGTCCTTCGCACTCGGCTTCTGCGCACCCTTGCCCTTGCCGGGCTTCGCGACGACCGGGGCGAAGGCCTGCGCGAGCGGCTGGCGGGCGTTCGTGAACGCCGTCGAGTCGGTGAGGATCGTCGACGAGCCGACCGGCTGCACGCGGTCCTTCTTGTAGATGAGCGCGAGGCGGATGACGTCCTCGCTCGACGGGAGCTTCGACGGGGACTTCGCGTACGCCCAGGTGTCCTTGCCGGTCGCGGCGTTGAGCGCGGCCACGAGGGTCGCCACGGCCGCGTCGCGGTCCTGGCCGAAGCGCGCGGAGTTCTCGATCTCCTCGAGGGAGACGACGTCGGCGCCGAGGCCGTTGATCGCCTTGACGATCTTCACCTGCTGGCGGGCGAGGTCGTCGGCGTTCGCGGCACCGCGGGCGTCGCAGCCGCCCCGGACGGTCACGGGGTCGCCGTCGCGGTCGGTGTAGTAGGTGCAGCCGGTGAGCTGGTCGCCGGTCGTCGGGAAGTAGTTCAGGACGTTGAACCCGGCGAGGCGGATGTCACCGCCGACGTTCTCCGGGGCTGCGGTGCGGACGTCCGAGAACGACGCCGGCAGGTCGGCAGCCGGGGTGGCACCGGTGATCGGTGACGTCGGCTGGAACTTCCACGAGTCGTTCCGGTAGTCGAGGACGACCGGCTCGCGGAAGGTCGCCGCGGCACCGACCGTGACCGGGCCCTGCGTGAGCCACGACACCGGGATCGACTGGTTCGCCGCGCTCAGGAAGTTCGTGCTCGCACCGTCGTCGAGGACGACCTTGCGCGCCGCGTTGTCCGCGGTCACGGCGGCGGCCTCGGCACTGCCCGGACGGGCGACCTCGGTCGGCTGGAGCAGGCGCTGCTTCCCCGATGCCAGCACGACCTCGCCGTACTGGTTCGTCGTGTAGTTGTCCGCGACGGTGTAGTCGCCCTGCGGCGCCACGAGCATGCTCTCGAGCGACTCACGCTGTGCGTCGGTGCGCGGGAAGGTCAGTGTGGCCGGGACCGGCTGGACGACCCCCGCGGCGGGGAGCTTCGTCAGGCCGGACGCGGTGGGCACGGTCAGCTCGGTCAGGCCGTTGAACTCGGACACCGTGCCGGTGAGGCGCACCGCGTCCCCGATCGCCACGCTGCCGACGGTCGCCGACGAGTAGACGAAGACGGCGTCGGAGGCGGTGTGCTTCCCGAGGTCGAGCGCGCCGCCGGTGCCGGCGGTCTGGACCGTGTAGCCGTTGAAGCCGCCGGTGGCGTACACCGCGGTGACGACGCCGTCGGTCGTGACGGTCTTCCCGGCGTACGGCGAGGCGTCGCCGGTGCCCTGGAGCTGCGCGATCGTGACCCGTTCGGCCGGGGTCGTGCCGCCGTCACCGGGGTCGGTGGGGTCCGTGGGGTCGGTCGGGTCCGTCGGCTGCGTGGTCTCGCCCACGGCGTTCTCCGGCGTGACGGTCGTCGTCACCCGGAAGTCGGCGGCGTTCGAGTCGGTGTCGGTCGTGCCCTGACGGGTGAGCGCGTCCGGGACGGCGTTCGCCGTGCCGGTCGGTGCGACCGCGGTCTCGAAGGTGTTCGACGTGCCGTAGCCGAGCAGGTCGACGACGCCGGGGATGCCCGTCGTCACGGCGCCGGCGGGGAGTGTCAGCGCCGTCGCCTGGTCGGCGAGGACGAGGGTGCCGGTCGAGCCGGAGGGGTTCAGCCCGGTGACGGCGTCCGGCTCGGGCAGCGCCTCGCCGTTCGTGCCGTTCGAGCCCATCTGCACGAGGTAGGTGCCGTGCGCGGGCACGGAGCCGGCGAGCTTGCCGACCGAGGGCGCTCCGGTACCGGTCGCCGCGCGGTACTGCACCGACCAGCCGTCGACGCTGACGGGGCTGTCGGTGGGGTTGCCGAGTTCGACGAACTTGTTCGTGAAGGGCTGGTTCGCGCTGCCGCCCTTGAGGTAGGCCTCGGCGATGACGAGCCCGGAGCCCTGGGGGTTCGCGGTGGCCGTGGAGACGGAGACGAGCGGAGCGGCGACGAGCGCGGCTGCAGCGGTGGCGCACAGCAGAGTGCGCCCGACGGATCTGTGCATGGTCGCACGGTACCGACCTGCGGGGCCCCTCAGGTTTCCGGCGGGTGAACGATCCGTTCCACCCCTGATCGGGGTGCAGCCGGCGGCGGTGCGCGGTGCCCGGGGATCAGGACCCGATCGGCCGCCAGGTGGACCCGACGCGGTGCACGGCCGGCCCGTGTCCGGGGAGCAGGACGTCCGGGATCGGCAGCGCCCGCGCGGACTCGAGCGCTCGTTCCTGGTCGGCCGTGAAGAACGACGTGATCATGCGCGGCCGCGGCTCCCACGACGACGGCTGCGTGTCGTGCCGGCTGACGACGGCGTCCCCGGTGACGATCGCGTTCGCGGCGGGCAGCAGGTAGGCCGTGGACCCGTCGGTGTGCCCGGTGGCCGGCAGCGGTGCGATCGCCCGGCCGACGAAGTCCGCACCGGTGAACGCGCGGGCGGTCGGCACCGCGGTGGGTCGCAGCGCGTCGGAGCGCACTGCGCGGGCGAGCCACCGGAGGACCCGGGGCGCGGCCAGTCGTCCGCCGATCTCGGCCGGCGTCACCTGCTGCCGCGCGGGTCCGCGCACGTTGTCGAGCTCGTCGGCGTGGGCGAGCACCTCGACCTGCGGGTACCGCTCGAGGATGCCGGGGATGCCGCCGACGTGGTCGACGTGCCCGTGCGTGACGTACACCCGGCGCAGGTCGTCGAGTTCGTGGCCGGCGTACCCTACGGTGTCGAGCACGAGGTCGGTGTCGGCCGGGTAGCCGGCGTCGATCAGTGCGACGCCGTCCTCTTCCGCGAGGACCACCCAGTTCGAGACGGGCCCCTCGACGAACACCACCCCGGGTGCGACGGACACGACGGAGCGGGGTTCGCGGGAGGTCATCCCCCGACGGTACCGCCGTCGTCGGGCGCTCCGCGTCGCGCGCGGGTCTGCGACGCCCGCGCCGCGAGGTCGTCGTCGGCCGGGTACCCGACCTCGGTCAGGGTGAGGCCCTTCGCCGGCGCGACCGTGAACTCGCTCGTCCGCGCCTCGGCGACCCGCAGCTCCTCGAGCCGGTCGGCGCCGAACCGGCCCTCGCCGACGGCGATCGTCGCCCCCACCATCGCGCGCACCATGGAGTGGCAGAAGGCGTCGGCCTGGAGGCGCGCCACCAGCACGCCGTCCGGCTCGCGGTCCCAGCGGAACTCCTGCAACGTCCGGATGGTCGTCGCCCCCTCGCGCGGCTTGCAGAACGTCGCGAAGTCGTGCAGCCCCAGCAGCCGCAGCGCACCGCGCTCCATCGCCGCCGGGTCCAACCGCGTCGGGTGCCAGACCGTGTGCCCCCGTCGACGTGGATCGCGCCAGGCGTCGGCGTCCGCGATCCGGTACGAGTAGCGGCGCCACAGCGGCGAGAACCGGGCGTCGAACCCCTCCGGCGCGACCGAGGCCCGGGTGACGACGACGTCCCCCTCCGGCGCCGCGATGCCGTTCACGCGCTTGACGAGCCCGTCCAGCGGCGAGCGCCCCGACCCCCGCTTGGCGGCCAGCGCGTCCCACTGCGCCGGCGTGAGGTCGAGGTGGGCGACCTGCCCGGTGGCGTGTACGCCCGCGTCGGTGCGCCCGGCCACGGTGAGCAGCGGCGGCTCGCCCCACCGGGTGAAGACGGTGGCGAGCGCGGCCTCGAGCGCGCCCTGCACGGTCCGGAGACCCGGCTGCCGGGCCCACCCGGAGAACGCGGCACCGTCGTACGCGATGTCCAACCGCAGCCGCACGCCGCCACCGTCACCGCCGCCCTGCGGGCCCGCCGTCTCGTCCACCAGGCCACCGTACCGGGGCCGGACCGCGCCTCCTGGCCCCCGTGCTGACACGCGCCCCGCCCCGGTGTCAGTGCCACGTCAGTGGCGCGTGAGCGGGCCGCGGCACCATCGTCCTCGACATCGACGAACCACGTCGGGTCACCACGAAAGGACCTGCGCGAATGACCACCACACCGCTCGCGGTCGAGGCCACCGGCCTCGTGAAGACCTTCGGGACGAACCGCGCAGTGGACGGTGTCGGCCTCCGCGTGGAGGCCGGCACGGTCTACGGCGTGCTCGGCCCCAACGGCGCCGGCAAGACCACCACCATCTCCATGCTCGCGACGCTGCTCAAGGCGGACGCCGGCGAGGCCCGCATCTTCGGGCGGGACGTCCGCCGTGAGGCGCAGGCCGTCCGCTCCCTCATCGGCGTGACCGGCCAGTACGCGAGCGTCGACGAGACGCTCAGCGCGACCGAGAACCTCGTCATCTTCTCGCGACTGCTCGGCCTGGGCCGCGCCGAGTCGAAGCGGAAGGCCGCCGAGCTGCTCGAGCGCTTCGGGCTGACCGAGGCTGCGTCGCGTCCGTTGAAGAACTTCTCCGGCGGCATGCGTCGGCGTCTCGACCTCGCCGCGAGCCTCATCGCACAGCCGCCGCTGCTGTTCCTCGACGAGCCCACGACGGGTCTCGACCCGCGCACCCGCGCCCAGATGTGGGACACGATCCGGGAGCTCGTCGCGACCGGCTCCACCGTCCTGCTGACGACGCAGTACCTCGACGAGGCCGACCAGCTGGCCGACCGCATCGCCGTGATCGACCACGGCCGCGTCGTCGCCGAGGGCACGGGCGACGAGCTGAAGGCGTCCATCGGGTCGAGCTCGCTCCAGCTCCGGCTGGCCGACCCGCTCCGACTCGACGCCGCCCGCGCCATCGTGTGGAACAGCCTCGGCGTCGACGCGGTGGCCAGCCCCGAGGGCTCGCGCCTCACCGCGCCGATGTCCGACCCGGACCGCGTGACCGACCTGCTCGTGTCGTTCCGCGACGCCGGCATCTCCCTCGCCGAGATGAGCGTGCAGAAGCCCACGCTCGACGAGGTGTTCCTGCAAATTACCGGCGAAGCGGTGGTCGCTGACGCGTCCGCCGCCGCCGCCGCCGCCGCCGAATGGAGCATCGCATGACCACCATCGCCCCCACCCCCACCTCGGCGCCACGAGTCGCCCCTCGCCCCGGCATCGGCGGCTCCGGACTCGGCGCGACCGTCCGGCAGTCCTTCACGATGGCGTACCGCGGCCTGGTGAAGGTCCGTCGCACGCCCGAGCAGCTGTTCGACGTGACGCTCATGCCGATCGTCTTCACCGTGATGTTCACGTACATCTTCGGCGGCGCGATCGCCGGCGACGTGTCCAGCTACCTGCCCGTCATCATCCCCGGCATCCTCGTGCAGACGAACATCACGTCCTCGATCGTCACCGGTGTCCAGCTCCGCGAGGACATGGACAAGGGCGTGTTCGACCGCTTCAAGTCCCTGCCGATCGCCCGCATCGCGCCGCTCGCCGGTGCGCTGCTCGCCGACACGGTCCGGTACGCGATCGCCACCGCCATCACGTTCACGGTCGGGATCATCATGGGCCTGCATCCCGAGGGCGGTGCCGCGGCGGTCGTGCTGGCCGGCGTGCTCGTCATCGTCGTCGCCTGGTCGATCAGCTGGATCTTCGCCTACTTCGGCGTGATCGCCCGCACCGCGTCGAGCGTCTCCGGCATCGCCAACCTGGTGCTCTTCCCGCTGACGTTCCTGTCGAACGCGTTCGTCCCCACGGACACCCTGCCCGGCTGGCTGCGCTGGTTCACCGAGGTCAACCCGATCTCGCACCTCATCACCGCCGTCCGCGAGCTGATCAACCACGGCGCCGTCACCGGTGACCTCTGGATCAGCCTGCTCGGTGCCGCCGTGGTCGTCGCCGTGTTCGCGCCGCTGACGGTCCGCGCCTACATGCGGAAGGCGTAGCGGAGGTCCTCCAGCAGCGTCCTCGCCCGCGCGACGGCCTCGGTCCGGTCCCATCCGGCCGAGGCCGTCTCGGCGTCCGCGACGCGGGCCGCGCCGAGCGCGTCGACGAGGAGCGGTCGGAGCCGTCCGTGGGCGAGCACCGCGAAGTCCTGCCGGGTGCCGAACCGCATCGCGGCACCCCAGCACCGGGCCGCCTCGGCCGGACGGTCGCTGCGCGCCGCCGCGACCGCGAGTCCCGCCAGCGTCGTGCCGATGACGGGCAGGTCGAGCCACCACGGGTGGACGCGGATCATCACGAGTGCGGCCTTCCGGATGCGGCGAGCGACCGCGCGTTCGTCGGCCTGGAGGCGCGGTGCGGCTCCGTCGGGCGCGCCGAGCGCCGCCTCGTCGACCGCTGCGATCCGCGCCGCGCCCGCCATCACGGTCCAGTGCGGTGTCGCCTTCCGGTGCGGCAGCACCCAGTCCCACGCGGCCGTGTACTGCGCGGCGGCAGCATCGAGGTCGCCCTCGAACCGGAGGCACTCCGCGCCGATCGCGACCGCGAGCACGCCGATCTGGGAGCGGTCGCCGTCGAAGCCGCCCCGCCCCGCGACCGGTCGGTGCTGCAGCTCGGCGGCGATCGACCGGGCAGTGTCCACGGCGCCGGTCGCGGCCGAGCAGAGGCCGACGGTCCAGCCGATCTCGTACAGGTCGTCCTCGGCGCCGAAGCGCTCGAGCTGCTCACGGGCGCGGTCGGCGTTCGCGAGGGCGTCCGCGTACCGGCCGGTCTGGGCGAGGAGCTGCGTCATGGTGACGGCCACGGTGCCGATCGTCCACGCGTCGGCGGCGCGCTCCGCGAGGGTCTGCGCCCGGGTGGCGTACCGGAGGGCCGCCGCGAACTCGCCGTCGTTCTCGGCGAGGGGCGCGCTGAGCATGTTGGCGGTGCCGGCCACGCCCTCGTCGGGGTCGTCGCGGAGGCGCGCGAGGAGCGCGGTGCCCGCCGCCGGACGCCCGAGCGTCAGGAGCAGGGCCGCCTGTGCGTCGAGCACCGGGAACCCCGTCGTCCCGACGCGGCGGAGGCGCCGGAGCGTGGAGATCGCCCACGCGGCGGTCCGGCGGTCGTCGAACGCCGAGGACGCCCCGGCGACGACGAGTCCGACGTGCACCGCGGCGACGTCCTCGGCCGCGGGCGGACCCGAGCGCAGCACCGCGACCACGTCCGACGCGATCGCGGTGACCTCGCCGTGGGCACCCCGGAGCGTCCAGTAGGCCCCGAGGGCGGCGAAGACGTGCGCGGTCGCCGAGGCGTCGTCTGCGCGGAGGCTCCAGCGGAGCAGGGTCACGAGGTTGTCGGCCTCGCGCTGGACCTCCTGGAAGCGGTCGAGCTGCTCCGGGCCGGTGAGCGTGAAGAGGTTCCTGGCGGCGGCGAAGTCCCGCCCCCAGCGGATCATCGCCGTGCGCACCGCCTCGGTGGCGCCGCGTTCGTCGAGCCGTGCGGCCCCGAACTCGCGGACGGTCTCGAGCAGGCGGTAGCGGACCGGCTCCCCCTCGACCTCGACGAGCTGCACGAGGGACTGCTCGACGAGTTCGGCGAGGTCGTCGAGCGCATCGTCCCGGCGGTCCGGCGCGGCCACGGCCTCGACGGCGTCGACCGCCAGGCCGTCCGGGAACAGTGCCAGGCGGGTCAGGAGGTCCTGCGCGCCCGCGTCGAGCAGGCGCCAGCTCCACTCGATGACCGCCAGGAGCGTGCGGTGCCGCTCCGGGGCGCTGCGGTCGCCGCCGCGGAGCAGCGCGAACCGGTCGTCGAGCCGGCGCTCGATCTCGTCGATGCTCATCCCCCGGATCCGCGCCGCGGCCAGCTCGATCGCGAGCGGCGACCCGTCGAGCCGCGTGCAGATGCGGCGGACGGTGTCCACGGGCAGCACGGCCCCGGGTCGGGCGGCCCGGGCGCGCTCGGTGAACAGCCGGACCGCGGCGCCGTCGGCCTCGACCGGGAGGGGCGCGAGGGGCGCCACGACCTCGCCGGCGATCGCGAGCGGTGCGCGCGAGGTCGTGAGGATCCGGAGGTCGGGGATGCTCGCGAGCAGGTCGGCGGCGAACCCGGCGACGTCACCGACGAGGTGCTCGCAGTTGTCCAGGACGAGGATCGTCGGGGCCTCCCCGAGCGCCCGCCCCACCCGCGCGCGCAGGTCGGCGACGACGACCTCCCGCAGCGCCCGGGCGGAGCGGAACTCGGCCACCCCGAGCAGGGCACCGAGCGCGGGGACGACGTCCTCGGCGGTGGCGATCGGTGCGAGCTCGAACACCACCACGCCGGTGGTCGGCGGCACACCGGCGGCGACGGCCTGCGCGAGGCGGGTCTTGCCGAGCCCACCCGCACCGAGGATCGTGACCAGCCGGTTGCGGGACAGGAGGTCCGTGACGGCGGCGAGGTCCTCCTGCCGCCCGACGAGCGTGTTCGGCGCGGCCCGCAGCCCGACCCGACGAGCGCGACCGGAGTCGGCGGCGGACCGGCGGAGCAGATCCGCGTTCAGCCGCACCAGGTCGGCCGAGGGGTCCGCGCCGAGCTCGTCGGCGAGGCGGTCGCGGTGCGTCGCGAACGCGGCGAGCGCCTCGGCGTTCCGGCCGGCGGCGACCAGCGCGCGCATGCACCCGGCGACGGCGACCTCGTCGAACGGGTTCGCCTCGGACTCGGCGAGCCACAGCGCTGCCGCTTCGGCAGCGTCCCCGCGGTCGAGGAGGAGTTCGCCGAGCCGGCGTCGGAGCGCACGGCGGGCACCGGCCGCGCGGTCGGCGAGCGCGGCGCCGAGGTCCCCGTCGACGTCCGCGCCGGGGTCGCCCCGCCAGCCGTCGAGCGCTGCCCGGACCACCGCGACGTCCTCGCTGGCAGCCGCGCGCTCGGCGGCCGTCAGGTCGACCGAGCCGGGGTCGACCCCGAGTGCGTACCCGGTGCTGGTCGACACGACGACGCCGTCGGCCGTGCTGCGCCGGAGCCGGGACACGAGGGTCTGCAGCGCTGCACGGGCACCGCGCGGCTGGTCGTCGCCCCAGAGCTCGTCGATGAGCGCCTCGGTCGTCACGGCGTGTCCGCGCGCGAGCACCAGCGCGACGAGGAACGACCGCGGGAGGGCACCGGGCACCGCCGTCGGCGCTCCCGTCGGATCCGCGACGGTCACTGGCCCGAGGACGGCGACGCGTGGCAGTTCGGACACGTCCCGAGTCTAGGTCGAGCGTCGGACGTCAGCCGCGGGCGCTCCGGAAGGCGGACGGCCCCGTGCGGGTGTCCAGGTCGTTCGTCGCCCGGCGCTCGGACTCCACGATGCCGCGCATCGCCACGAGTGCGGCGGACGTGACCGCGACGTGCGACGGGTTCTCGCGCGATGCGTCCAGCGCCCGCTCGACCTCGGCGATCGCGTCGTCGCCCGCTTCTTCGGGGCACTCGCCGCGGACCATGCACGCGAGCTCACGGAGGGCCGTCGCGAGCGGCTCGGCGAACTCGGGGTCCGGTCGCCCGAGCCCCTCCGACACCGGACCCGACCGGGCGACGAGCTCGGTGAGGTCCGTCGTGTACCAGGCGACCCGCTCAAGGGCACGGAATCGGGCACCGTCCTGCTCGAGCCGTGCCCGGGACCCACGGAGTGCTCCGCGCGGGTTCAGCCGGCGGCTCTCGTGCGCGATCGACACCCGGGAGCGGACGTCGGCGATGGCGCGGTCCAGTCGGTCCTGCTGACGGTCCCAGGCCTTCTCGTCGCGCTCGCCCCCTGCGAGGACCTCGGCGAGCCCGTCCAGGTGATCTGCGAGCACCTGGTTGACCGCGTCGATCCGGTGCTCGGCGTCCCAGAAGCGCAGGGGCGGGAAGACGAGGAAGTTCACCAGGAGGCCCACCACGACCCCGACGGCCATCTGCACGAGGTACCCGAGCGAGTACCCCTCGGCGTGGGCGCCACCGACGAGCAAGACGAACAGCGCGGCGGTGGACACCCAGGAGCTGCCCTCGCCGAGGACGCGGAACCCGCCCACGAGCACCCCGATGCCCACCGCCAGCGCGATCGCCAGGAAGCCCGGGTCACCGACCCACATCGTGAACCCGGCGATGACGATGCCGAGCGCGATGCCGACGAGCGTCTGGACCCCGCTCCGGATGCCCGCGAACACCGTCGTCTGCATCGCCACGACGGCACCGAGCGGTGCGTAGTACGGGTACTCCGCCGCGACCCCGGGCATGTGTCGCGCGATGAACCACGCGAGCACGGCTGCGACGGCGGCCTTCGCGGCGTGGAGCAGGCGCGGTTGCGTCCCGGAGGTCCGGCTCCACCGCCAGACCCGGGTCCCCACACCCGCGATGTGCTCGAACTGCATCGGTCCCTCTCGTCGTGTCGGCCGGTCACGATACGGTGCCGCGCCTGTGAGACGGAGCCGGTCCGCGTTCTGCGGCTCGGCCGCCTGTGGGCCAGGAGGAACGGGGCGGGCCCGCACCGCGCCTCCAGGCCGCCGTCCGGTCACCCCCAGGACACGACGAAGCCCCCGCAACGCGTGTTGCGGGGGCTTCGTCGTGGTGGGGCTGTGACTACTTGTCGTCCGACTTCTCGGCGGCGTCGGCCTC
>Ga0308160_10007174_pt1 | contig 11156 bp, 15 predicted proteins | sample PhyFR1_FD_201036 | JGI IMG/M metagenome (GOLD analysis project Ga0308160, IMG submission 201036) | Phyllosphere microbial communities from UC Gill Tract Community Farm, Albany, California, United States - DLSLF.R1 | ecosystem: Host-associated > Plants > Phyllosphere > Unclassified | place: USA... | reverse complement strand
CCACAGCAGTTTGACTGACTCTGTCTTTGGCTTCACTCGACACTTGTCCAGCTCCATTCATTCCTCCCAATGCTGGAAACTCGTCACCACTCCCTCTGGGATTCTCTTCACGCAGTCCGTTCGTCTGGCCTTGTCCTTGTCCTCCTGCTGTTCCTGGTGTTGATATCCCAGGAGGCGGTCCAGGCGGTTGTATTCCTCCCGACAGTGGTCCTTGAGGTTGCGACATGAACATTCCCGATTGTTGAGCTTGCGACGCATATGAAGATCCACCTCCGAGTGCAGGAAATTCGCTTGTATCTGCAAAGAAAACCACATCAGCCAAATGTTCCTAGAACTCGGCGCAAAGGTCGTACCTCCCGCTGTACGCGATGAGAATCCAGGTGGACCAGGACCTCCTCTTGCTACTCCAACAGAAGGGAATCCGGCCGGTAATTGACCTGTTGATGCTCCTCTACTGCTTGGTTGTTGCTGAGATGTTGTCTGAGCGCCCGCTGTTGCGTAGTACATTGGATTAGGGTTTGACGAGGGCGATTGTCGGTAGCTTGATGGTAGCTGTGATGTCCTCTGAGCTACAGCTACGGGTCAGCGAAAGTCACCATGAGGTATTGAAGGTGATACATACGTGTTTGTCTATTCATGTTCCAGCTCGAGTTGGATAGGATAGGTTGTAGGTGTATAGGGTAGAGGATGGAAGCTGTTGACGCGACGAGTGAAGCTATGTTCAGCTATCTTTCGATGGTGAATCTATCCTAGGATGTCTCACTGTATGAGTTCTATGTATAGTAGTGGTATAGACTGCTTGCTAACCTAGCTATACACTCTCTATGCTACCTATACTATGGTTGATGCCATCACTTCTGCCTTGCTCACCGTCTGCTCACTTGCCTCTAACGGAAATACGGCGTTTTATTAGGGTGGCAAGCGGTCATCTCCTACGAGGGGAATAGGGTCACTGTTTACTATACCATACATTCCCAAGGTACACATTATGGTAAGTGCAGATACAGCCATTGCATCCGGCGTACAGAGAGGAGTGACAAGTATGCTGGAGGGACATGGATCGGAACGGCAGCTTCCAAGCAGCTCAAGGGCCAAAGACGCAATCAGACTCGCTTACTGACTATCCAGTCTGAACTACGTTATACCCAAAACACCCAGCTAGAACAGCGTAAGTCAGATGTAGTAGTTTTCCCACCGCCATAGCTGATCAGTATAGTGCATGCTCGATATACCGGAACTGGACACCCTGATATGAGCAAATAGTGAGTTTCAATTCTTTCGCTTGGCTCGACGTCTATTACTGGGAACACACGGACTTGACTATCTATTCGGGTGCTGCCCTGTATTGGAGCGAGGAGCAGACGCTGACAGTCAGCGAATGGCTCACGCATCAACACCGAGATACATTAGCTTCAATCGTCGGCCATCCACCCTTACTCGCCTATATCTCAATAGCAGATGGAGAATGTCTAGCGAGGGAGCGATTTGAGGTCATCGAGGTGAGCAGCTATGACATCTATGATCTCTGGGATATAGCTGACGTATACAGCGGATGTTGCAGCCTTGTGGGAAACCACCTGGAAAGACGGACGAGTAGATCGATTAGAGGGATAGTTGCGAGCAATTCCAAGCTTCATGGTGATCATGTTGTATTACCAGATGTAATGACTCTTTATCAGCAGTACCGCCTGCTCGCTTCTCTTGCTGTACCTAAAAGACCACTGCTGTTCCGTGACTGCTCTTCTCTTGAGTGCTCAACTGTATGAATGAAGATCTGGATGGGCCCCGTTTAATTGCCACGTGACACTGATGGACGCGTTCCTATTGAGCTTTGACCATTTCAGTCAGTCTGTCAGTCTACTGTCTATCCTACTCTATCCTTCTATATACCTCTTACTACACAGACCAGCTAGCCTGAGTCTGTCCCATACACTCGTCACTCCTTACACTCTAGATTGGTCACAATGGCAGATGGAATTGGAATCTCAAAGTAAGTCCGGCATTGACTTCGCATGGTATTCTAGCTAATCATCAGTCTGCCCAACCAGGTATGTTCCCCATGTTTCATTTATATCCATCAATGAAGGATATACAAGTAGTATAGATACTACGAGGACAGGACACTGACAAAGTAGCGGCACAAGATTGTCAACCAACGAGGAGCCCATTTCACCATCATGGTAGTTGGTAAGTCACATGTCCCTTTATTCTCCATCCTCGCAAAGGCGCCGCTCTCAGCTATATTTATTGCGGACTGTATAGCTGACATATAGGTGAATCCGGTCTGGGAAAGACAACAATGATCAACACCCTCTTTGCGTCAGAGATCTGTGCACCTAGGAACTACAGGCAAAGGTATGTCAGCTTTTGCTATTGGTCGCGCAAGCTGACGCTTCAGACACGCCAAGCAGCTCGACAAGACTACCGAGATTGAGATCTTGAAGGCTGATCTAGAGGAGAGAGGGTTCAACATCAAGGTCAGCTAAGCATTCCCTGCAAGGGGACCGAGCTGAACTAAATAGTTGACTGTGGTCGATACTCCTGGCTTTGGGGATTACGTCAATAATCGAGACAGGTCAGCTTTGTATCCTGCGAGCTGCGCACCATGAGCTGACGAGGTAGCTGGACCCCTATTGTCGACTTTATCGATGATCAGCACGAATCGTACATGAGACAGGAACAACAACCTCATAGGTCCGACAAGCAGGATTTGAGGATTCACGCTTGTCTATACTTTATCAAGCCTGGAACTACGTTAGTTCAGCTCATCGAGATCGTTATTCCTCGGAAGCTGATGTACAGTGTCAAGCCGCTTGATGTCGAGATGATGAAGAGACTCGGGACTCGTGTCAATTTGATCCCCGTTATCGCCAAGGCGGATACCATGACCCAGGAGGACTTGCATAACTTCAAGTACATCGTACGTTTTTCAGCTGTATAGTGTCTGATTTCAGCTGACCAAAAGATCCGAGAAGTTGTTGCCGCCCAAAACATCAAGATCTACAGCCCACCCATCGATCCCGAGGAGCCAGCTGCTGCTGAGCATGCTACTGCTCTGCATAACGTCATGCCATTCTCCATCATTGGAAGCACCGACGACGTAACAACCGCCGACGGTCGAACGGTCAAGGGTAGAGAGTACCTCTGGGGTGTTGCCGAGGGTAGGTCAGCTCGACCCATTCGAGTACCGAGCTGACGAAACAGTCGAGAACGAGGAACATTGTGATTTCAAGAAACTCCGATCCCTCTTGATCCGAACATACATGCTTGACCTGATCACCTCGACCGAAGAGACACACTATGAGTCGTACAGACTTGCTCAGATGGAAACTCGTAAATTCGGGGAAGCAAAAGTCAAGAAGGTTGACAACCCGAAATTCAAGGAGGAAGAAGAGATGCTCCGAAAGAGGTTTACCGAACAGGTCAAATTGGAGGAAAGCAGGTTCAGGCAGTGGGAGCAGCATGTAAGCTTCTTTTTCCTTCCTGTAGTATGGATAGAGCTGATAGGACAGTTGATTGCAGAGAGAGATCGATTGAACAAGGATTTGGAAAGTGCCCATTCGACCATCAAGGCCTTAGAGGTGAGCTAGCGCAGCCCTGCACCCTGACAAAGCTGACAGACAGGGCGAGCTGGAACAGGTTGCAAACTACCACAAACAAGGTGGTTCAGTCGGACGACGATAGTCCCCCTTACCCGACCCCTTCTGTTACTCGCCTCATGTCACCTTTGTTTGGATAGAGGCTATACCATACCTTACCGTTTTAAAATTCCTTCATGTTGATGACATCACGATAATTGCTGCCTTTCACCAGATATCTCGGTTTATCGGTACCTGTCATCCCGCTTACAAAGCGAGAAGGAGGCCGTGTGGTTAGGGAGAGGAAGACGGTGGTGCGAATGACCTGTGCTGACTAGATGAACTGTTCTTCCCGCAGATTACCATTCCGCTTATCGCCCCTCTTACCGTGAATTTCATTGACTCAACCAAGATACCCCACGACGGCCGACATCTCAGGCGGGTATTGAAGAATCGTATCGCCTCGACCCAATCAGCCCGTAGACTATGTCGTTGTTAACCTCAACTCGTTCTTCGCTGGACAGACTAACATAGTAAAGGGCGACTGCGCACAGGCAGTACATTCGCTCCCAGCACGATTGTTGAGAATGGAGATCTGACGTTCAGTAGTCCCCCGAACTCCATCATCGAAGAAGCTCATCAAGTAGATTACCGGAAACATCAATCAATTCGAGTCTCTAGGTCCATCAGAGAAATCAGGTTAGTCCCCTCTTGGACATTGGACAAGGACCGAAAGGACTGCGCTGAATAGTGTAGTCGCTCGCCATCGCCTGCGAGGTATTGGCGGGAGATATCGTTGCCGTACATCCCATCTCTACCCGTACAGACTCGATGCTGACTGACGGAGCTTAGACTGGTCATTTCGAGAAACTCCCAAAGATCCCAAATCAGCCTCACAGCTTGAGACTGGGGAGATTGCAAAGGGAATCTAGGTTTCTCCAGGCCAGACCTTCTTTCAAGCATTCAGTCCTTTTGATCAGTCACCTAATAAGTCAATCAGTCAATCGATCATCATGCCATCAAACAAAGCTCCCCCACTTTTACCCGCTGAATTCTCCCGCTCCACCTTCAACCTCCACTCTGATGACGATCTACCTCCACCTATATTCGCCGAGACTACTCCTGCTACCTGGCTATATATACTTCAGTGTCCCGCCCCGTGTAGCACTCCCACGCTGAGACAGTTGATGAGACTAAGCCAGATATTACGTAGAATGTCAACTATCAAGCTGAACGATGGGAAATCGATCCCAGCCATTGGATGGGGGTGAGTCATCATCCGCCATTCTGAGACGGGTCAGGCTGACAGATAGAAACGGAACTGGAGGAATTGAACGATCCGGTCAAAAGGCTATTGACTTGGGAGCTGTAGCTCTGAAAGCTGGTATACTACATATCGATACGGCCCAGATTTACGGCACTGAGGCCGAGACTTGGGGAGCTATTGAGAAAGCTGGATTAAAGAGGGAGGATGTTTGGGTTACCACTAAAAGTATGTCTCTCTTCCATATTGTCGGTACCAGAGCTTACGATCAGCTACTCGTAAGCTACACAAACTGTGATATGAGTCTGATACTCATTGCGAAATAGACGTAGCCACCAACCCTGAAGCGATCAAATCCAATATTCAAGAATCACTCTCCAAACTCCAATCCCCACCGGACCTACTATTGATTCACGCTCCAACAGTACCCGAAAAGGGCAAGATTGGGGAGTTTTGGACGATCCTCGAGGGACTTGTCGAGGACGGGACGCTAAAGGGGACTTCTTTGGGTGTTTCGAATTTCAGACCTCAGGACTTGGAGGATGTTTTAAAAGTTGCAAAGATTATGCCTGTTGTCAATCGTGAGTTCTTCCCCACTCCATCAATCACACGAAATACACCGATCATGCCGGCATTGAAATATTGGGCAACTGTTCGAACCTCCGCTGACTCGCAGAAATGGAGTTCCACCCATACCTCCTCACCCACACCCAACCCGTAATGGACATTCACACCAAACACAAAATCGTAACCCAAGCCTACGGCCCCCTTTCCCCGCTCCTCCGACACCCCGGAGGCCCCCTCAAGCCAATTCTCACAAAGATAGCAGAAAGGTTAGGTACAGATGAAGCGAACGTCCTACTCAAATGGACGATCCAAAAAGGTGTTGTTGCGATCACCACTTCGTCTAATGAAGAGAGGATTAAGAAGATGGCTGCTGTTGATAAACTCCAATCTTTGAGTGATGAAGAGATGGAGGAGATTGATCGTGTTGGACGGGGTGTTCACTTCAGGTCTTATGCTGTGAGTTCTTTCTGGGTCAGAGGAGCAAAGCTGATTGTCAAGGGACACATGAGCACCGACTTCCCAGCTCCGGATCTCCCAGATGGAAAGTAGGTCTCGCTCGGCAATTTGCTAGAGCCGAAGAAGTAATGGGTTTAGTGGATGAGATCAAATTGGTAGCGCATGCATCAAGCTCAGCAGATTGTATATGTGCTTCGTCCATACGATTTGTTGCGTTGCTCGAGCATTAGCTAATATCGATCAATCACGATCCCCCTACTCCTCTTGAACAATATGCGGGATTGACCGGTAAACCGAGTATCCGGCAAAGTGAAAGAGTGACGTTTTGATCGGTGTCTCCTCATCCATTCAACTGCATTCATCAGATCGTATCCATACATCACACTACAAGAACCACATCTAATAGACCCATAACGGTACTCGCATATCCCACAGTAGAAGAGGAATGAACAACTCCAAAAGACCGACAACATCCAAACCGTTCAATTCATCAACAACCCACCCCGCTTCCGTATCTTCAATGTCTTCCAAAACCCAAAAACGTGAACACGTCACTTCCGCCAAGTCCAAATCCGACTCAGGATCAGGAGGGAGGGAAGGTGGATCATCGACCGAAGCGGAGATAGGTCACTCGGGAGGAGGTGGTGGAGGAGGGACTGGAGCAGGATCGATTGCTGGAGCGGGGAATGAGGGGGATATTGATGATCTTACCAGTTCATCGGCGGGGAAGGGTGATGGAGGGGGAAAAGGGAAAGGGATGGATAGCTCAAAAGTGCATCCTGGGAGTATTGGATCTGGAGGAGAAGGAAAGGGCGGGAAGGGAAAGAGGGATTCGAAACTCTGAGCTGTGAGCCTTTGTTACGATGGGAGTAGAATATGGGGGTTGGTGAGTATTGATTGATGTGGTTATGTATCGAGCTCATGAGTATTAAAATGATGTACTGGGAGGTTGTACGCGTGCATGTATACTGAGGTCCGTGCTCAGACAAGTGGAAGAATCACGCACAGACCACCACGAGCAAGTATATCAATCCACCTCTCCTATCTTCGTCTTCTTCTCTTCTCTCTCTAACTATTCATACTCATACTCATCCATACCCATACTCATATCACTGTCGATACTATAGCTATATCAAACCATAACCGTACCACATCAACTGAATTACCTTATAAAACCATGAATAATACCTAACCTGTCGAATGCTATTCTGTTTTACCGCATAAAGTGAGTTTGCCGCTTCGTCCATCCACTGATCTATCTCTTCTCCTTGCTCCTTCTACCCGTCCTTCCCCGCCTCCTTCTTGCGCCATCTCTGCTATACTGAGTTATGATCGCGGAGAATAGGAGACAACCACTCAAACTCCCATTTCACCACCTCCTACCGTGGACCTCCTCCCTCTTCCTCGTCCTTCTTTCACCACCATCAGCTCTTCTTGGTCCACAGAATCGGTATATGCGCTTACGTCCAGTCATATTCAATCACGAAAAATGTCCTACGGAAGATACGCAGATTACGACGACGAGCCATCCCGAAGACAACCCCAAAGAGACGAGGTAAGCTATAAGGTACGCTCCGTATAGAGCTGACCGTCCAGCGAGGACATCAATCCCGATACGATGATATACCCTCTACTCCCACCCAGAGGACATTTGCCTCTGAAGAGATATCTCGACAAAGTACCCGAGATGTACCTATTCTATTTAGGAATAATCCACCTCCTCCTCCCAGGCCTCGATCTCCTTCAAGGGATCAAGACTTTGACCGATCTCAAGGTCGAAGTCAAGAGTATGCCCAAGGTCAAGGGTATGCTCAAGGTCCAGATCGATCACGAGAGCGAGGTCAGAGCTACCCTCAAGGCCAATTTCAAGGTCAAGACCGAGGTCAAAGCTATGCCCCCAGTCACTACCAAGGTCAAAGCCAAGGTCCAAGTCAAGCCCAAGACCGATTTCAAGTCGGCCCTACTTCCACACGAGGGTCCCCCCTTGGTCCACCTACCGAACCCTTCTCCGGGCTATCCATCGCTAGCAGATCCATCGCCGGCATGGAGGGAGTTGAACAATCGGTAACCTCCCATCCGAGGGGTATTGAAGCTGTCGAAAGACGACTACGATCACTCAAACCATCCCCTTTTGCCGTCCGACCAGGTCATGGGTCTGCTGGGAAAGCTTTGACCGTCAAGACCAATTACTTTCAGGTTAGGCCTTGGAACAACGAACCTCCCAAAATTATTCAGTATGTCAGCTACCGTCCCTATGAACATAGCTGATGAGATAGTCATTACGACGTGGAGATTGATCCTCATGTCAAGGTACTTAATCAGAAGAAACCAAAGGCATTGCTTCGAGCTGTTTGGGAACAACTCGTCCTGGAACAAAAGGACGAGCTTTGGGTTGAACCCTTCTCAGCATCTGCTTTCGATGGTAGGAAGAATGCCTATACCCCTATCGAGTTTCCTTTGAACAGAGGTAAGTACCCAGCTTTCGCATTCTGAGAGGAACAGCTGACTATCAGACAATTCGCAGACATTTAGCGTAGCTGTAAATACCGATGGTATTGTCCAGAAACCTGGGCAATCGTCCGGATCGGAAGACGAACAAAGACGATGGAGAATCACGATCAAGCATGTAGCTTGTATTGATCTCGAAGCCGTTATTCGGTTCTGCAAAGCCAACGAAGGGTCTGCTAAAGTAGAAGAAGAATGTCTGACCGGTGAGTATTTCTCGTCAGCTTCCAGTGCCAGAGCGATAGCTGACATCAACAGCGCTCATGGCGACCAACGTCCTTCTTCGAGATGTACCTAGCAAAAAATACGCTCAAGTCGGCGCCTCGGGCAACAGGTTCTTTTCGTCTGAAGGTGCCGTACCCATTGCACACGGTGCGGTAGTCTGCAAAGGCTTCATGCAGTGAGTGCTGGACAGCTCGAGACGGTCAGCACTAACCCCAGATCATTCCGGTATTCCAGCTGTGGGCTCCCTGTCCTCAATTTGGATGTTGGATACTCTGCTTTCCTAGCTTCTGGACCTGCTGTCGATGTTATTGCCAAGATTATCGGTATGCCTGCTGTCAGGGGTCGAGGGGGTTATATGGGTGGTAGTCAGCCCAAGAGGGAATTGACGGAAATGTCTGAAAGGGATATTGCAAGGGCAAAATCAAAGTTGCGAGGAGCAAAGGTTAGTCAGCTGTGGGGTGCTTGTGTCTTCTAAGCTGACGATATAGTTTACCGTGAATCATCGAAAATCGACTCGACTTCACACGATCCAGTCAATCACCCTCATGGGCGCCGACAAGATCTTTTTCGCATTGAATGGTAAAGACGGCCAAGCCGATCGAAAAATTAGTATCGTACAATACTTTGAAGAGTTTCACGGTAGTAAAGTCACCAGGCCAAGGCTGCCTTGTATCCAGGTCAGCTAACATTGCCGATACAAAGCTCAAGCTGATGGGTTAGTACGGAAAAAAGGCATATGTCCCCCTCGAATTCGTCGAGTTGACCGAATGGAACTCGCTTCCTCCCCTCAAGTTGTCCCCGGATCAAACTGCCGAGTAGCTCCCTCCCCTTTGTTTTGGTGTGACAAGCTGAGAAATAGGATGATCAAGATCTCAGCTGTCAAACCCCCTGATCGATGTGCTCAGATCGTCAAGTGGAGACAGGAACTCGCTTATGAACAACAAGACAAGATCAAGCAGTGGGGTTTGCAGGTAAGCTCCCGGGGAAATGTCGAAACCGCTAGCTGACGAGCAGATCAACAAGAACTTGATGAAGGTCCCAGCTAGGATCTTACCTCCTCCTAGTGTCATGTACGCTAGGAACCAAGATGCCCGACCAATCGACGGATCCTGGAACCTCCGAGGAAAAGAGGTAAGCTGCTTCGTCTTAACAGAGGATAAAGCTGATCCCAGTTCTTCCGAAATGGCCAACAACCCCTCAAAGCATGGGCCGTAATCTCTTTCGACAAATTCACAAACCCAGACGAAATGAAACGATACATGCTCTACCTCATGCAGACTCTCGAAAGACACGGAGTCAAGATTGAGAATAAACAACCTACGCTTATTGGACCTGTTGATCCGACAAAGGAACAGAATGTAAAGTCGGCTTTGCAAAGTGCTGCCAGGGCCGCTTATCAGGCTGGGCAATGTGCTCCTCAGCTTATATTCATTATCCTTCCTGGAAGGTAAGCTAATCCAATCGTGAATCGGTATACGGGTGGAGCTGATGGACAGGGATGCTTTCCTTTACGAACAGATCAAGAGGTTGTCATTTATGGATCTAAAGGGTGAGCTGGGTAGCCCTCAGAGTGAATAAGCTAATTCTTCAGCACCCGTGCCGACACAATGTATGCAAGCTGCCAAGATCAGGGCTCCGAGGAGTATCGAGGCTTACACCGGTAACTTGGTGATGAAAGTTCAGGTCAGCTCGTCTTCCCCTTGCCTTTGAAGGTCTCGTAGCTGACAATACAGGCCAAGCTGGGCGGAGTCACTCATCAAGTGCCCATCAGGGATCTACCGGGAATGGTACGAGGCAAGACCATGTTGCTAGGTGGCAATCTGGGTTTCGTAAGCTTCTCCGTCGATAGACACAAATACAGCTGACGCCTAGCCACCCACTCGATTCGGTCAATTCGAAGGAGCCCCCACCGTCGCATGCACCATCGCCACCTACAATGCGGACTGCGATGCCTACTCTGCCCAGATCCGACTCCAGGAAGGCCGATCCGAATTCATCATGGATCTATCCTCCATGATTCAAGCACACCTCACTATATTCGCCAAACATAATGACGGAACCTACCCCGACCGAATCCTCATTTTCAGAGATGGGATTTCAGAAGGTCAATACGCCCCTGTACTCGCATACGAGAACGACGCCGTAATTCGAGCTTGCGCCAAGATTCAAGCTGGTTATCGACCCAAGATCTTGATTTGTGTATGTGCTAAACGCCATTCAACCAGGTTCTTCGGTGAACCACGAGATATCGATACTTCTGGTAACCTCCACTCTGGCTTGGTCGTCGACCAGGGCGTCACCCATCCGTACGCATTTGATTTCTTTATGCAATCACACCAAGGAAGAGTAGGTACCGCCAGGCCTACTCATTACGTTTGTCTACTGGATGAAATTGGGGTATCACCCGATGAACTCCAACGAATGGTCCATTCATTCTGCTTTACATTTGCGAGGTGCACCAAGTCGGTCTCTTTGGTCCCAGTCTGCTATATCGCCGGTATGTCAGCTGACGTCCTCTATCGGGCATTAGCTGACGTCTAGATCTGGTATGCCAGAAAGCA
>Ga0308160_10007173_pt1 | contig 11158 bp, 10 predicted proteins | sample PhyFR1_FD_201036 | JGI IMG/M metagenome (GOLD analysis project Ga0308160, IMG submission 201036) | Phyllosphere microbial communities from UC Gill Tract Community Farm, Albany, California, United States - DLSLF.R1 | ecosystem: Host-associated > Plants > Phyllosphere > Unclassified | place: USA... | reverse complement strand
CGTTTGGGAAGGTCAACTTGGTCGCTCGAGCGGCCGACCGTGAGAGCGAGGGAGAGTAGGACGCACCCTCGCCGATCGCGCAGATACTCCAGCTCAAGGCGGTGATGGCCGACGAGTCGATCTTGCCCTTGCCCTTGCTCGAGGGAGCGCTCGTGCCCGGTACGTCGACGAGGACGACCTCGGGCCCTCGCAGGTCGACGACGATGAGGCTCGCCTCGTTCGACGCCGCGAGGAAGCCGACGCTGCTCAGCGCGAGCCGGCTGCGCGCCTTGATGCCGCTCGCCGACGCCGGTGACGAGAAGCGGAACCCGGCGACCGGCCGAAACCCGTCGAGGTCAGGGCGCGGTACGGCGGCGCCGGTGAGGTCGACGTAGCGGTCTTGCGGGTCGAGCTCGGCTTGGTGAGCGCCGCTTGCGGTCGAGTTGTGGCGGGAGCGGCCTGGGTGAGCAATGGAGCCGAAGCGGCTGCGGTGCTGAGGTGGTGGCGACGGCACACGGTGGGCCGGGTGCGAGGTCGGGTCGTGCCGAGGGATGGCGGGGGTGGAGGACGTCGGGTCGTACCGAGGGACGGCGGGGATGGAGGAAGGGCCGTCGAGCGACATGTCGTGCAAGGCGCCCTGGATCGTCTCGTCGAGCTCGCCGGCCGCCTCGACCCGGTCGAGCTCGATCGTCGCGAGGTGCTCGCCGTAAGCAAACCTGTAGGACGCAGCCAAGGGTCAGCAAGCGTCTTGCGGGAGGAGGGAGGAGGGAGGAGGGAGGAGGGAGGAGGGAGGAGGGAGGAGGGAGGAGGGAGGAGGGAGGAGACGCACCTCAGCACCAACAAGTCGCCCGTCGACAAGCTCACCGCCACCTCGAGGTTCTCCTCGCCGAACGAGACCTTGTCGATCTCGAGCTCCCACGGCCGCTCCTTGAGCAGCCGCGCCGCCGCCATCTCGCTCGCCCGAGGGTCCGAGAGCGCCGCCTTGAGGTCGACGTCGAGGTGACGAAGCGGGCGCGGGTACTCGTGCTCGATGCGGGCTTGTGCGCCCTCGTCGGCGGGCTTGCGGCCCCACAGCAACGGCGTCGAGATGTCCCAGAAGCGGACGGTGAGGTCGACGTGCGAGGTGAGGAGGAGTCGAGGCGGCTGGTCGCTGAGGGTAGGGGGAGGGCCGCGCCGAGTTGCTCGGGCGACGGGCGAGGCGCGACCGCCGTGCGTCGGGAGCCGCTCGCCCGTCTCCTCCGAGACGTCGAACTGGTGGACGAGGTGCCGGTACGACAAGCTCGACGCCGTCACGACCTGCGTCGCTGAGCACGTGTCCTTGCCGGAGAAGGAGAGCGCCGAGGGGAGGACGAGGGGACGAGGAGCGCGAGTGCTGCTTGGCGGGAAGGCGAACGCCTCGATGTTGTTCGCGGCGTGCGCCGCCGACAGGACCGGGCACCGAGGGTCTCGGCCCGAGGTGATGATGATGGCGGTCGGGTCGTACGAGAGGCCGTAGTGCGGGTTGTCGCGAGGCAGGAGGAGGAAGTCCTCGGGCGGTGCGGGCGTCGGGTAGAGGTGGTGCGCGACGGGCGAGATCGAGCTGCGCAGGGCCTCGCGCACGACGAGCGGGATGCTGCCGGGCTTGGCCGTTGCCGCCGGCGGGGCGACGTAGGCCGCGAACTCGAGGACGTGGATGCCGACCGGGTCGGCCGGGAGGACGCCGCCCATGATCGTGAGCATGGTCCCGCCGTGCAGGTCCGTCTTCTCGTCGGCGAGGCTCGGCGAAGCTGGGAGGGCCGGCGAGGAGGGGCCGCCGCTCTTGCCGATCGACGACGAGAACCACGACTCGTGCGGGAAGGCCGACCAGGCGAGGCGGAAGACGGGCTCGCGGTTGGCGGGCTGGCGGTGACCTGCTTGACCTTGACCCGTCCAGCCGAACAGGTCCTCCTCGGTCGTCTTGTTGACGTCGGCGCGCTCGAGGGTGCGAATCATGACGGGCATCTCGTCGTCGGCCGAGGCGAAGCTGATCGTGCCGTCCTCGTGGCCGGCGGCGAAGACCATGCCGTCGGGGCGCCAGGCGAGGCACGTTACGGGCGACCGGCGCTCCGTGAAGAGGTCGTCCTCCGAGTCGTTGCCGCCACCTGGGGCGCCCGGCGGGACGACGAACTCGTAGGTGCGCTCGACCGAGCGCGACGCGAGGTTCCAGAGCGCGACGCCGCCCTCGTAGGCGATGAGGACGAGGTTGAGGTCGAGCGGATGGATCTTGACGTCGGTGCAGACGGGGCTAGAGGGCGAGGCGGCATCAGCACAGGGTCCTTGAGGAAGTCGGCGAGCAAGAGGGGGAGCGGACGCACATGTGTCGTCGCGAGGGTGCGCCCGGCACGCCGCTCCGCCGCAGGATCTCCTCCTGCGACAGCCACAGGTTCGAGATGCGGGCCTCGGGCGGCGCGAGGATGCCGCGGTCGATGTCGTAGAGGTCGACGGTGCCGTCCTTGCCGCCGATGAAGAGGAACGAGAGCGAGGCGGACGACTCCAGGCAGCTGCAGCGCGAGGGGGCCTGACATCAGCTACATTACCCCCGCAGGTAACGAACAGGAAGGACTGGCAGACGCACGTGACGTTGGACCGCAGAGAGAGGGACGAGTCGCGGTGAGGCTTGCCGTTCTCGATGCGCTGCAGGTCGAAGACGGACAGCGTGTTCTTGGCGTCTGCGGGCGGGCGGCTGCAGTGAGCTGCGTGCTCATCCTGGAGCTGGCGAGAGCGAGAACAGGACGCACCGACGACGCAGAGAAAGCCGCTCCCGCTCTTGAAGGCGAGGTGCCGGATCTTGGTGTGCAGGCCGAGGTCCCAGGCGAGCTCGACGCCGGGCGCGCCGAGGACGACGAGCTTGCCATGCTCTGTCCCGACTGCGAGGAGCGACTGGACCGGATCTGTGGGAGGAAGGCGAGGCGAGCCGGGGGATGGGAGGAGGCAGACGAGGTCGGGGTCAGCTTGGCGAGCGCGAGCGGGAGCGAGAGGAGAGAGGGAGAGGGGACGCACCATAGGTCATGGCCGTGAGCTCTCCACCGAGTCCGAGCGACGCGATCTGGCCCAGCTGCCATGCTTGCGGCGACCGGAGGAGCTGCGAGTGGTCGAGGACGGCCGCCGAGTCGAGCGCTTTCCTCGCCTTGGACGAGAACATGCTGCGGCGGCCGAGGTCGGTGCGTAGTCGGTCTGCACGGCTGAGCAGCAGTCGGGGTGCTTGCGCTGCCGAGAGAGGCGCGAGGCGAGCGAGGATCGAGGAGAAGGAGATGAAGCCGAGGTGGGGGCAGCAAGCTCGACGCTCTCGCAGGCAGCGCACGCAACGAGGCAGACACGGTACAATGCGAACGCATAGATAGTAGATCAGAAAGAGGGGGACCGCCGCGCCTTTGTGTGCGGCTCACGCCCGGGCCTTGCCCTTGCCCTTGCTCGAGCCGACCACGGGCCCGCTCTCGTCCTCCTCCTGCTCGTCCTCAACCGCGACCGACTTGCCCTTGCCCTTGCCCTTGTCCATCATCGGGCCCTTGCTCGACCCGACGGCCGGCCCGCTCTCGAGCTCGGTGTCGTCCTCCTGCGGCACAGCGACCGCAGCCGACTTGCCCTTGCCCTTCTCCGACGACTTGCCCTTGGCCTTGGCCTTGACCTTGTCGCCGGCCTTGCCCTTGGCCTTCGCCTTGCCCTTGACCGGCGCAGCAGGCGCAGGCGGCGGCGGGAGGAGCGCGCGCGCGGCCGCAGCCTGAGCGCGAGCGGCGGCGCCTGCAGCGCCGGGCGCCGTCATCTGGCGGAGGACCTGCTGGACCTGGGCGAGCGTCGGCATCGGCGCCGTGTTGGCCTCGTCGTCGTCGTCGTCGTCGACGGCGCCGCCGGTAGCGACGCGCTTGCCCTTGCGCTTCTCCATGGCTGCAGAGAGGGAGCGAGGGGCCGAGTCAGCGACGGCGCCGAGCAGTGCGCGAGAGAAGCCGAAGGGACGCACCTTTGACAGTCGACTCGAAACGTTGCTCGGCGCCGCACCACACGTCGCAGCCGCGAGCGCCGGCGCGGTCGAGGAAGCGCGCGATCTCGGGCAGCTTGACGAACCGGGCCGCCCACTCGCGCGGGAACCGGAAGCGGAACTTGCGGCCCATCATGTTGAACGAGTCGAGGCGCGAGCCGAACGCGGCGATGTACCGCAGGACGAGCGCCTCGTGGTCGTCGTCGGTCGCGCGCTCGAGGTACGGCGGCTCGACGAGGGCGAACTCGACGAGCGACGTGCCGTTGTTGACGACGGCGAGGGCGAGGATGTTGAACGGCGCGAGGGCGTTGGGGAGGAGAGGGTACGAGCACGAGTAGAAGAACGGCATCTTGATCGCGTTCATCTTGGAGTGGAGCGACATGAGGAAGTTGATGTTGGGCTTGTTGAGGAAGTGCAGGTGCTCGACCGTCGCCGCGACGGCCTGGAACTCCTCGATGAGGTTGTCGAGCGCGAGCTTGTCGGTGACGTCCTTACTGAAGTCGAGCGACACGTCGCGCAGGGTCGCCTTCGAGCCCGTGAAGATGGCGTGGTGCAGCCACGCGTTGTGCTCGTACGGCAGGCGGCCGAGGGTCGCGTGCGTGACGGGGAGCGACAGGGGCGCCGTGTCCTCGGGGTCCTCGAGGTCGGCGACGATCGAGAGCTTGCTGACGCCTGCTCGTAGCGAGAGAGAGAGGAGGGGGAGGAGGGGTAGGGAGGGAAGGTCAGCGGCGTCGCCTCAACGAGTCGCACCTCTCGCCGCACTCGCTCGCCGAGTCACTGCAGGCTCGGAGAAGGGAGACAGGACGCACCGGCGAGAGAAGGGTGCCGCAGAACGTCCCACGTGAGCCACTCGTCGTCGCGCTCGCCCTGGCCGTCCTCCTTGCCGCGGAGCGGGTCGTACTCGAGGCGGAACGAGACGAGCTTGGGGAACCGGTCGAGGAGCCAGTACGTGTCGGCGCCCCACAGGAAGGTCGAGTCGAGGACGAGGGTCTGATGCTCGGCGAGCATGCGCCTGCACTCGCGCGAGCGGACGGCGGCCATGGCCTCGGGCGAGGCGATGCGGACGTGGCGGGCGAGAGTGGCCTGGGCAGGGTGGCGCCACTGCTTGTACACGAGCGCGCACGCCTTGAGGGTCGCGTAGTCGGGCGTCTCCCACAGGGCCTGGTCGAGCGACGCGAGCGCAAAGATGCGCTCGAGGACGGCCGGGTGGAGCTTGTCGACCGGCATGCTGATGGGTGCACGAGCTGTGCTGGCTCGGTGCAGCTGGCCCTGGTCGAGGCGGGGCGAGGTGGTCGAGAGGAGCGAGCTGTAGCCTGCAGAGCGCTGTTGCGGAGACGAGATGGCTCTGCTCGCTCGCACGCTCCACCGCCTCGCACAGGGCGAGCTGTTACCGCCAGGGGCCTCTCCGAGGACCTCGAGGCGAGCACTCGAGCGAGCAGCTGCTGTCCTCGTGCCGGCTCTCCCCCTCTCCTCCTTCTCGCGCTCTCGCCTTCTCGCCGCCGGTCTGGCTTCCTGAGGCTCGAGCCGTGGAGCCTGCCAGGCTCTGCCGATGTAAGGTGCCCATAGCATGGTCCTGCCGGTTCAGCTCGCCGCGCTGTGGCTCTCGCAGCCACTGCTCTCCGCTTGCGCGTCTCCGCCTTCGCCCTCCTCGTCGAGCCGGCCGGCAGCGGCGACAACGCGCTCGCAGCTCAAGCAGGAGCGGCAGCGCCTTCTCTCGAGCTGCACGCGCCGCCATGGCTATCTCTGCTGGGCAAGGTGTGCGAGACGGCCGCTCGGACCGGCTCGAGCGTCGCAGCTCTCGCGCTCTCCTTGCAAGCACGCTCCCAGTCCGACCTGCTACCGCGGCCGAAGCAGCTCTCGCCGTCGAGCGACTTGCTCTGCGACTGTGCATCACCGTCACGTCAACCTCCTCGACTCGTCGCGCCGCAGCGCCTCGCGACGACCTTCTCGAGCGGCACCTTCCGGCTCGCTCGAGCGGTCCGGAGCTATGTACTAGCTGCGCTCTCCTGCGCGCAGCGTCGCTCTCGATGCACGTCGAAGCTCGTCGTGCTGCGGTGACGGTCTCGGCGCGAGAGCGTCGCGTCCTGCTCGTCGCCAACGGCTCGACGAGAAGAAGGCCGACGCGCTCGGCGTGACGAGCTGCGACAGCGACGCGTCGCCCTTGCGCGCTCCGGGACTCGCTGCACCTTTCCTCGGCTGACGAGGCTCTCGAAGACGAGGAGGAAGAGGCTTTCGGAGCAGCTCTCGAGGCGAAAGGAGGGCGCGCAACGAGAGCGAGTCATTTCCATCCATTCTGGGTTCCAGGGTAAGAGGGAGAGACGACGAGGGGACAAAGGAGAGCGAGGAGTCGATCTACACAGAACCCGACGCTCAGCGCCATTCTCGAGCGAGTCGAGGTGGGTGGAGGAAGGCGGAAAGGCGAAATGCGGCGGCGGGAAGGAGGGGGAGGGAGGATAAAAGGTCGTGATCGTTACGAGTCGTTACTCAGGAGGGAGGGAACGGAGTGGAAATGAAAAAGGGGCGGGTGCGAGAAAGATAGATACGTGACGAGGAGAAGAGAGAGCCCGAGAGGAGGGAGGGAGAGACGACGAGGCAAAGTCGGGGGTTTAGGCCGAGGTGCACGCGCCGGTGGCGGCGTCGTAGGTGAAGCCGTCCTCGCACGACCAGATCTCGCACGTGCCGGCAACGCAGCCGACGGCGGCGACGCCCTCGATGGCAGTGCAGTCGACACCGCCGGCCGACGCGCAGGCGCCGCACTGCTCAATGTTGGACGAGATGTCGATGCACTCGAAGCCCTTGGCGGCACCCTCGACGGCGCAGGCGGTGTGCGAAGCCGGGCAGAGGTTGCGGCGGTGGAGCGACGCGCGGCGCGAGCGCGAACGGCCGGCGGCGGGCGAAGCGCCCTCGACCTGGCAGGTCTGGACGCCGGCGTTGTCGACGCAGGTAAGCTGGACGCCGGCGTCGGTGGTGCCGCAGCCGAAGATGTCGGCCGAGCAGTCCTGGCCGAGGGTGAAGCGCTGAGCGCAGTTGCCGTCGACGTTCGAGCAGTAGCCTGTGTCGAGGAGCGAGGGACGGCGTCAGCGACGGCCGCCACGTACGAGATCGAGGAGAGAGGCGAGACGCACCCGACGAGCAGAACTGGTCGTAGACGGCGGCCTGCTCGGCCGCCGTCTGGCCGTCGTTCGTCGCGTACGGGTCCTGGCAGTAGGCGCCGTCCTCACCGCACGAGAACGCCTGCGAGAGGTCGGCGTTGTTGCAGTAGAGGAAGCCCGAGCAGTTCGAGTCCTCGCCGCCGCAGTCCTGGAGGAAGCCGCCCTGGCTGCGAGCGAGGAAGAGCGCGAGGAAGAGAGGGTCAGTCTCGATCAGAATCTGGGGAACGACGGCGACGAGCAGAGAGGTGGAGCGTACCAGGTGCCCGAGGCGAGGTCGCAGGTGCCGTTGTCGCAGTTGTCGTCCGACGAGCAGTCGGCGCCGGCGATACCGCAGAAGTAGGCGCCGGTCTCGAGCTCGATGCTGCAGGCGGCGCCGGTCGGGTTGGGCTCGGCGCCCTGGATCATCTGGGTGGGGTCGGCGCCGCCCGCCGGGTTGATGAGGGCGGCGTCGAGGCACTGGTTCGGGTCTGCAGGACGCAGGAGCGAGAGGGAGCGCGTCAGCGACGCGTCGAGGAGGGGAAGGGCGACGCGCGAGCGAGGGGACGACGCACCGGCCGAGAAGGTGCCGTCGCCGTTGACGAGGGTGCAGGGGAAGCGACCGTAGCCGGTGGGGATCTGGGCGAGCGCGACGGACGCGAGCGAGGCGAGGGAAGCGAGGGCGAGGGTGGCGTGCATGTTGGCTGAGGAGAGGGGTGGTGGTGGTTGGGGAGCGGAAGGCTGAGCTGAGGGTGGTGGTTGAAAGAGTGACGAGGGTGAGGCTGAGCCGAAGGAGAGACGCTGTGAGTCGAGGTGGAGTCGAGTGAAGAGAAGAGAAGAGAGGGAGGGAGCGAGGTCAGGGTCCTTCTTCAAGGGTGCTCGAGGGCGGCGGCACGCACAGGGTTGTTTGTTTTGACCGGGCAGCCGCCTGGGAGCCACTCTGGGCACCGGTCCATCGAGCGCTCCAAGCTCCTGGCACGCCCCGCACTTCTTCGTCCAACGGCTCGAGAGACGCGTCGCGGCGAGCAGGTCCGCTGATCGGTCGACGCTCGCCCTCACCGTGTGATCCGCGCCGCGCACGGTCGACCTGATCCCCGGCACCGTTCCCGGAACTCCCTGCCAGCTCGGAGAAGCAGAAGGTTCGCTCGAAAGAGCGGCGACCCGCCCGGCGCAGTCCTCCCGCCCGTCCACGCATGCAGTCGACGAGCAGCAGCACGAGCGCAGCCTCTCCCTCCGACTCGAGTAGCATCGAGCAGCAGCGTCGCTGCACGTACTCGAGCGCCGCAGCTGCGCCCGAGGACCGTGCGCGCGCGAGCAAGGTCTCGAAAGCGTGGACGAGCGGCTCGTCTCGCTCAGTCCACGACTGCAGGACGGCGATGAGCACATGCACGCGCTAGCGCAGCCTCGCTGAGACTCCGGCGTGCGGGCGCTCGAGTGATGAAATCTCGAAGCTAGATTGGCATCGAGCGTCGCGTCGCTCGGCCGACGAGGAGCGCCGAGGGATGCATGCACTCGACGGCGACTCGCCAAGTAGTACACTGCGAGCGTGTTGTGCGTGCATGCAGGTCAGCTCGCGCTCGCGCAAACACGCTGTGCTCGGCAGAGAGAGAGAGGAGAAGGCGCACCTGCGCTCTCGTCACACCGCCTCGCGCCCGGCCGCCCCTCCTGCTGCTGCGGCGTGACTGCCAGCCCGCCCTCCTCACTCCTACACACTCGACCTGCGCCGCGCACCCGCCGTGCGCCCCGTCCTCGACCCTCGACCCTCATCCGTCCTCGCTCAACCTGATGAAGCGAACGCGCCGACGTCGAGCCCGCCAGCAGGCTGCTCCGCCCTCCTAGCTGCTTCCACCGATGCCGAGTGGTGCTTTTCGGTGCTCGTGGCGCGGTCGCAGGCGATGTGGGTCGAGGGCGAGCGAGGGCGGAGGGGGGAGCTGAGCGGGGCGGGGAGCCGAGGTCGGCTGGTGGACGGTGCGGTGGTGCGGCGGGGACGGCGGGTGGGCGAGGCTGCTGCGCTGCAGAGGGCATAGCTGGGCTCATGGGCGGCGGAGCGCAGAGCTGAGGTTGCGGCGGAGGAGGAGCTGGCTCGCTCGGGCCAGCCGGGGCCTCGTCTCGTCCGATGCACAGCTCGGGTCATGCTCGCACAAAGCTGTCGAGGCTGCTCGCCATGCTGCATGAGGAACGACACGGTACTCGTTGCCCAGGCCTCTACTGCTGCCTACCGCTCTCGCCGTTCCCGGGCCCCTTCGTCCGCCTCGAGCCTCCCCCCTGTGCTCTATCCCTCGCCGCCGTCCATCACCAGCTCGACTCCCCGGTCCTGCAGGACCCACCTCTGCAACGGCGTCCACGCCGCCTCGCCGGGCTCGTCCACCTCGTCGCCCCTCGCCGCCGCGCCGCGCCACTCGAGCCTCCTCAGCCCGGGCGCTCCTCCCCGCTCGAGCAGCTCGACGACCTCGGCCGGTACGACCCAGGCCCGCGCAGGGAGCACGAGCGTGTGCAGGTGCTCGCCGAGGAGGAGCGGGAGCGCGAGCCGGATGTCGGGCTCGAGCGACAGGGTGAGGCGCAGGTCGAGCCGCTCGAGGACGGGCGCCGTGCTGCGGGCGAAGAGGGCGAGGTGGGCGGGACGGAGGAGGGTGCCGACGAGCGACAGGTGGCGCAGGTGAGGGAGTGCGAGGAGCGGCGGTGCGGCGTCGTCGAGGGGGGCGAGTGGGGCGGACGAGGACCGTGGCTGTCCGACGGCGAGGTCAAGGAGGCGGGTCGCGAGCGGGCCCGAGTTGACGAGCTCGAGCGTGTGCAATCGAGGAAAGACGGTCGCGACGTCCGGGTCGTCGAGGTGCCGATGGTCCGACACAAAGTTCTCGAGGACGAGGTGCCGCAGCGTCCCGCTCGCGTGCGAGAGCAGGTCCCAGTGCGTCGGCGGCGTCGTCGCGCCGAGGTGCGCGTACTCGAGCGCAGGCACGTCCTCCCATCCGAGGACGGGCGACACGACGGTGCCGTCGGGGAACCGCAGCCGCCAGATGGGCCCGACGACGACGAGGCGCCGCAGGTGCGCGAGCGGCGCCCAGTCCTGCTCGCCGGCGAAGCGAGGGAGGAACGACGGGACGAGGTAGACGTCGGTCGAGCGCGTTGACGACTTGCACGAGCGGATCTCGAAGTCCTCGAGGTGGGCGAACGTGTGGCCGAGGCGAGGGAGCGAGAAGAGGATGCGCAGGTGCGCCGGCGTGTGGATGGTGAGGGCTGCGAGAGTCGATGCCGACGAGACGATGAGGGACAGGAACGACTGGAGCTGGCGCTGCTCGTCGGCTGCGACGCCGCCGCCGTGCCACGAGATGCGCGCGCGGCGCAGCTGGACCAGGTCCATGAGGTCGAGCGCGTCGCACAGGTAGGCGAACTCGTCGGGCGACCAGTCCTGGGCGCGCGTGACGACGAGGCTCGAGACGCCGCTCGGCTCGTCGGCGACGGGCGCGGCGCCGGCGCTGGGCCTGGGACCGTCGGTGGTGGCCCGCTCGGCCCACAGGAGCGCCTTGGCCTCGGCGCGCCCTTCATCGATCTCGCCGTCGAGGTGAAGTGTGCGCCAAAGCCGTGTGTCGCCGAGGGCGAGGGTGCGCCAGGTGCGGGACGTGTGCGAGACGGCGACGCTCGGGTTCAAGCGGCGGCGGAAGAAGGGGAAGATCGAGTCGGCCGGGTGCTCTGACGGGTAGTGCGAGTCGTGGTCGTCCTGGGCGAGGTGAAAGATGTGCAGGAGGATCTCGGCGGGCAGGCTGGCGACTGACGCCTGCGGCGGGAGGAGGAGGCGAGAGAGTCAGCGTGAGCGACAGGCTTGGGCAGTGGCACTCGCTGCTCCTCGTGGCTCATGGATGGTCCCTGCTAGCCCGTTTGTTGAAGGCGTACTGCGGCCGAGCATGGCCCTGGAGCGGCGGCGCGCGAGTGGAGGTAGGGAGAGGGAGGAGGAGGAGGAGGAGAGGGCGACGCACCTCGTGCCGCATGGTCGCGTCGTGTGCCTATCGCACCCCTTGCAGCACTCTGGTCGTCTCCCGGCGCGTGCAGCAGTGCAGGCGGGAGG
>Ga0308160_10007170_pt1 | contig 11161 bp, 10 predicted proteins | sample PhyFR1_FD_201036 | JGI IMG/M metagenome (GOLD analysis project Ga0308160, IMG submission 201036) | Phyllosphere microbial communities from UC Gill Tract Community Farm, Albany, California, United States - DLSLF.R1 | ecosystem: Host-associated > Plants > Phyllosphere > Unclassified | place: USA... | reverse complement strand
TGGTCGGCAAGGGCTCGGAAAAGCTGATCCGCGACGTGCTGGCGCTCGACTACGACGCGGCGCGCATCGACGCCGTGTTCATTGATGCCATGGCGGCCTACCAGCGCCACTACCTGGCCATCAACGGGCAGCGCAGCACCCTGTATCCGGACGTGGCCGAAGGCTTGCAGGCTTTGAAAGCGCTCGGCCTGCGCCTGGCCTGCGTCACCAACAAGCCGATTGCCTTTACCACGCCGCTGCTGGCGCAGAAGGGGCTGGCGCCGCACTTCGAGATCGTCTACGGCGGCGACTCCCTCGCCCGCAAGAAGCCGGATCCCCTGCCCCTGCTGCAGGTATGCGGCGACTTCGACCTGGCGCCGGCGCAGGTGGTGGCGATCGGCGACTCCAGCAACGACGCCGAAGCGGCGCGGGCGGCCGGCTGCTTCGTGCTCACGGTGCCATATGGGTATAACCACGGACAGTCTGTGCAAACTATCAATTCCGATGGTATAGTTGATTCGCTGCTTGAAGCGGCAAAGTGGATATCTGCGTACAACGCCTCCCTAATCTAAGTTATCTATACATGTTTTTCACCAAAAAACACACCGTCAACCAAACCGGCGCCCTTGAGGCCTGGCTGTGGCGACGCTGGCAATCCTGGGCTAACTAAGCCACGCTGATTGCTGCCGGTGCACATCCCTGTGCGACCAACACCGGCAGGTTTTTTGTAGAAAACGCCGCCCGAACTCCCCTTCTCGGCCGGCCTGGAGAAAAGCATGACCGAACTCGAATTCAAATCGCTCGCCACGCAAGGCTACAACCGTATTCCCCTGATCGCGGAAGCCTTCGCCGACCTGGAAACGCCGCTCACGCTCTACCTGAAGCTGGCCCAGAGCCAGGGCGCCGGCAAGAACACCTTCCTGCTCGAATCCGTGGTCGGCGGCGAACGCTTCGGCCGCTATTCCTTCATCGGCCTGCCGGCGCAAACCCTGCTGCGCACGCGCGGCCAGGTCACGACGATCGAGAAGAACGGCGCCGTCATCGAGACCCACGAAGGCAATCCGCTCGACTTCATCGAACAGGTGCAGGCCCGCTTCAAGGTCGCGCTGCGTCCCGGCATGCCGCGCTTCTGCGGCGGCCTGGCCGGCTACTTCGGCTACGACACCGTGCGCCACATCGAGAAGAAGCTGGCGCACACGGCGCCCAAGGACGACCTCGGCCTGCCGGAAATCCAGCTGATGCTGACCGAAGAGCTGGCGGTGATCGACAACCTGTCCGGCAAGCTATACCTGATCGTCTACGCCGACCCGTCCCAGCCGGAAGCCTATGCGAAGGCGAAGCAGCGCCTGAAGGACTTGCGCATGATGCTGCGCCGGAGCGTGGACGCGCCGGTCACCTCGAGCTCGGTGCGCACGGAAGCGGTCCGCGACTTCAGCAAGGAAGATTATTTGAAGGCAGTGGCGGTGGCCAAGGAATACGTGATGGCCGGCGACCTGATGCAGGTGCAGATCGGCCAGCGCATCCGCAAGCCCTATGTGGATTCGCCGCTGTCGCTGTACCGCGCGCTGCGTTCGCTGAACCCGTCGCCCTACATGTATTACTACAATTTCGGCGACATGCAGATCGTCGGCTCCTCGCCCGAGATCCTGGTCAGGAACGAACAGGAAGCCGATGGCCAGCGCAAGGTCACGCTGCGCCCGATCGCCGGCACCCGCACCCGCGGCGCTACGCCCGAGCGCGATGCCGAGCTGGCCCACGAACTGCTGAACGACCCCAAGGAAGTGGCCGAGCACGTGATGCTGATCGACCTGGCGCGCAACGACATCGGCCGCATCGCCACCACCGGCAGCGTCAAGGTGACGGACAAGATGGTCATCGAAAAATACTCGCACGTGCAGCACATCGTCTCGAATGTGGAGGGCACGCTCAAGGGCGGCCTGTCCAACCTGGACGTGCTGCGCGCCACCTTCCCGGCCGGCACCCTGACCGGCGCGCCAAAAGTGCGCGCGATGGAAGTCATCGACGAACTCGAACCGGTAAAACGCGGCATCTACGGCGGCGCCTGTGGCTACCTGAGTTTTGGCGGCGAGATGGACGTGGCGATCGCGATCCGCACCGGTGTGATCAAGGACGGCAATTTGTACGTGCAGGCCGCCGCCGGCATCGTGGCCGATTCCATCCCCGAGATGGAATGGCTGGAAACTGAAAACAAGGCGCGCGCCGTGCTGCGCGCGGCCGAGCAAGTCCAGGATGGCCTGGACGGGGAGATCTGACATGCTTCTCATGATCGACAACTACGATTCCTTCACCTACAACATCGTCCAGTACTTCGGCGAGCTGGGGGAGGACGTGCGCACCGTGCGCAACGACGAAATTTCGCTGGCGCAGATCGCCGACCTGAATCCGGACCGCATCTGCGTGTCGCCGGGCCCGAAGTCGCCCAAGGATGCCGGCGTCTCGGTGGAGGTGCTGAAGGAATTCGCCGGCAAGAAGCCTATCCTCGGCGTCTGCCTCGGCCACCAGGCCATCGGCGAAGCCTTCGGCGGCAAGATCATCCGCGCCAAGCAGGTCATGCACGGCAAGACCTCCAAGATCGCCCACACCGGCGAAGGCGTGTTCAAAGGCTTGCCGAGCCCCTTCACCGTGATCCGCTACCACTCGCTGGCAATCGAACGCGCCTCGTTGCCGGCCTGCCTGGAAGTGACGGCATGGACCGACGACGGCGAAATCATGGGCGTGCGCCACAAGGAATTCGATATCGAGGGGGTGCAGTTCCATCCCGAGTCGATTCTGTCGGAGCATGGGCATGCGATGTTGAAGAACTTCCTCGAGCGCTGACATGCGCATCGCGCGCTGAACGTAAACTGTTAGCAACGTACCCCCAAAACCGTCGTCCCTGCGAAGGCAGGGGCGACGGGCAAAGGCCGCGTGTCGAAACTGATTTCAAGACTGGACCCGCCATGATCACCCCCCAAGAAGCCCTCCTCCGCTGCATCGAACACCGCGAAATCTTCCACGACGAGATGCTGCACCTGTTCCGCGAAATCATGTCGGGCAAGGTCTCGCCCACCATGGTCGCGGCCCTCACCGTGGGCCTGCGCGTGAAAAAGGAAACCATCGGCGAGATCACCGCCGCGGCGCAGGTGATGCGCGAGTTTTCGACCAAGGTGCCGATGGCCGACACCACGAACCTGCTCGACATCGTCGGCACCGGCGGCGACGGCGCCCATACCTTCAATATTTCCACCGCTTCGATGTTCGTGGCGGCGGCAGCCGGTGCGCGCGTAGCCAAGCATGGCGGGCGCAGCGTGTCGTCCTCGAGCGGCAGCGCCGACGTGATCGAGTCGCTGGGCGCCCAGATCGACCTGAAACCCGAGCAGATCGCCCAATCGATCGCCCAGACCGGCATCGGCTTCATGTTCGCGCCCAACCACCATGCCGCCATGCGCCACGTGGCGCCGGTGCGCAAGGAACTCGGCGTGCGCAGTATCTTCAACATCCTCGGGCCGCTGACCAATCCGGCCGGCGCCCCCAACATCCTGATGGGCGTGTTCCACCCCGACCTGGTCGGCATCCAGGTGCGCGTGCTGCAGCGCCTCGGCGCCCAGCATGCGGTGGTGGTCTGGGGCCGCGACAACATGGATGAAGTCTCGCTCGGCGCCGGCACCATGGTCGGCGAACTGGTCAACGGCGAAATCCGCGAATACGAAATCCACCCGGAAGATTTCGGCCTGCAGATGGTCGCCAGCCGCAACCTGAAGGTGGCCGACGCCGCCGAATCGAAGCTGCGCATGCTGGAAGCGCTGCGCGGCGAGCCGGGACCGGCAACCGACATCGTGGCCCTGAATGCCGGCACCGCGCTGTATGCGGCCGGCGTCGCCGCCTCGATCGAGGAAGGCCTGCACAAGGCGCGCGCCGCCATCGCCTCCGGCGCGGCGCAGGCCAAGCTGGACCAGTTCGTCAGCGTGACGCGCCAGCTGGGTGCGAACAACTAAGCAAGGGAACGCAATGTCCGACATCCTGAACAAGATCCTCGCGGTCAAGGCCGACGAAGTGGCCGCCGCCAAGAAATACCAAGACTTCAACAGCCTGCGGCGCGAGGTGGAAAGCGATAGCGCCTTGCGCGCCGGCCTGCGCGGCTTCGAAGCCAGCCTGCGCCGCCACATCGATGCCGGCAACGCCGGCGTCATCGCCGAAGTGAAGAAGGCCTCGCCGTCGAAGGGCGTGCTGCGCGCCGATTTCCAGCCGGCGCAGATCGCCGAGAGCTATGCCAAGGGTGGTGCAGCCTGCTTGTCGGTGCTGACCGACGCCCAGTTCTTCCAGGGTGCGCCCGCCTACCTGAAGGCGGCGCGCGCCGCCTGCGAGCTGCCGGTGATCCGCAAGGACTTCATCGTCGACCCCTACCAGGTGTATGAAGCGCGCGCGATGGGCGCAGACGCAATCCTGCTGATTGTCTCTGCGCTGGATCATGGTTTGATGGCGGAGTTGGAAGCCTGTGCCCAGGAACTCGGCATGGATGTGCTGGTCGAAGTACATGACGGCGATGAGTTGACCGCGGCACTGCGCCTGAAAACGCGCCTGCTCGGCATCAACAACCGCAACCTGCGCACCTTCGATGTCACGCTCGATACCACCATCGGCCTGTTGCCGCGCATTCCGGCGGAGCGTCTGGTGGTGACCGAGTCGGGCATCCTGGGCCAGGCCGACGTCAAGCGCATGCGCGCCGCCAACGTGCATGCCTTCCTGGTGGGCGAAGCCTTCATGCGCGCGCCCGATCCCGGCACGGAATTGCGGCGCCTGTTCGACTGAGTCTGCAGCGGCGGGCTCGCGAAAAACCGGCGCTGCGGGTTTTTCGAGGTGGCCTGTCATGCGCACGATCGTCCGCACCACGCTGGTGTTCGTCCTGTTGTCGGCCGGCTTGAGCGGATGCTCGAGCGTCCAGACGGTGGCCAGTACGGTCACCGGCGCCATCGGCAACGTCGCCGAACGCGTGACACACCCGTTTACTCCTGCTGCGCCTTCCAGGCCCGCGCCCGCCGGGCTGGACAGTTACAAGACCCAGGTCGCCCAGCATGTGGTGCAGCACAATCCCGAGCATAATTTCAACGGCAAGCTGCCGCCGATGCTGCCGGCCATCGTCGTGCTCGAGATCACGGTCGACGAAGAGGGCCGGATGACCGAGGTGGAAGTTCAGCGCTCGCGCGATCCGGATGCGTCCCAGGTGGCGCTGGCATCGATGCGGCGCAGCGCGCCCTTGCCGAAGCCGGAGCGGCTGGCGAGTGCGAATGGCAAGCTGAAGTTTTCCGAGACTTTCCTGTTCGCCGACCGCGACCGCTATCAGCTGCGCAGCCTGGCCGATCCACAAGCTTCGGAATAAGGAGCTGCGCCGCTCACACGTCGCCGAGGCAGATGCCGGGAATGGCCACCCGACGGAACAGGTGCGGGTGTGCGGTGGCGCTGTCCGGATACACGCCGCGCAGGGGTCCGAACTCCGGCTGGTCGTTGGTGGCGGCAAAGGCGGCGGTGTTTTCGAACACCGCATAGTTGAACCACATGCGGCTGTCGCCGATGCCGCGATGCAGTTGGGCCGAAATATAGCCCGGCTGGCGCTTGAAGAATTCCGCGTCTTGCTGCCACGCCTGCATGAATGCTTCCGCATCCTGCGGATCCACGTCGAACACATTCAACAGGACGGTGGTCTTGCCTACCGTGTCCGCATACTGTGCGCGCAAGGGAAAAGTCTGATCCAATTCAATATGTTTCAGCATCACGTTCTCCTTTAGGGTGTCACGATGTCATCGCTTGATGACATAATGCGCCTTCAACGCCAACGATGTCAACAATGGGTGACTTAAAAGCATGACGACACATCGGACACGCAACGCCGCCACGACACGCACCGCGATCCTCGCTGCGGCGCGTACGCAGTTCGCCAACCTGGGCTTCGACCGCACGACTCTGCGCGCGGTCGCCAAGGAAGCAGGCTGCGATCCCGTGATGGTGTACCGTTATTTCGGCAACAAGAATGAACTGTTCGTCGAAGCGGTCAGCCTCGCGCTGCAATTGCCCGATCTGGCCAGCCTGCCGCGCGAGGCGGTGGTCGACCGGATGTTCGAGCACTTCTTCAAGGTATGGGAAGACGACCCGACCTTCATCGGGCTGTTGCGGGCCTCGGCCAGCAGCGAGGAAGCGGTCGATGCGATGAAGTCGTTTTTCATGGGCAGTGTGCTGCCGCAGTTGCGCCAGGTGATCGATGGCGCATCGGCCGAGCGGGCCGCCGTGGCCGGCAGCTTCATCATCGGCCTCGCCTGGTCGCGCTATATCCTGCGCAATCCCCTGCTCGCCGACCTGTCGCGCCAGGCCTTCCTGCAACTGGCCAAGCCGGCCTTCGAGGCGCTGCTGTTCAATGCCGCGCCCAAGGCATGAGCCGGCGGCATCGAAACGTGAACGTGCTCAGGTCGCGCTCGGCCGCACTAGCCCCGCCTTGCGCGTTCCCGGCATCGGCGTCACCGTGATGCCCGGCACGCGGTCGCCCTGCAACCTCACCTCGAACACCATCAGCTCGTCGCGCCGGAACGCGTGCACGCTGACCGTGTCGCCCACGCGGTAGCGCGCGAACAGCCCGTCCAGGTTGCAGGGGTTGCCGTTCACACGCAGCCCGTCGACGGCGATCACGATGTCGCCGGCGGACAGGCCGGCCTGATGAGCCGCGCCGCCTTCATGGACCTGGCTCAGCTTGGCACCCGTGGCGTCGCGGCCGAGGCCGGCGTCCAGCGAAGGCTTGCTGTTCTTGCGTTCGTCGCTCACCTTGATGCCGAAGGGCGCGTACAGCTTGGCCAGCGGGATGTCTTCGGTGCCGCGGATGTAACGGTCGAAGATCGGCTTCAGGCGCACGCCGCTGATCTCGTCGAACAGCGCCTCGACGTCTTTCTCGGTCACGCCGCGCGCGCCGCCGTTTTGTTCGCCCGCATAGAAGTCGCGGCCGTAGCGCTCCCACAGCGCGCGCATCACGTCGTCCAGCGATTTGGCACCGCCGGTCTTGGCGCGGATCGTCAGGTCGAAGGCCAGGCCGACCAGCGATCCCTTGGTGTAATAGCTGATGATGGCGTTCGGCGCATTTTCGTCCTGGCGGTAGTACTTGCTCCAGGCATCGAAACTGGAGTCCGCCACGCTCTGCTTGTTGCGGCCGCTGCCGCGCAGGACGCTGCCCACGGTCTTGGCCAGCAGCTTGAAATAAGTCGCCTCGCTGATGATGCCGCTGCGCACCAGCATCAGGTCGTCGTAGTAGCTGGTGAAGCCTTCGAACAGCCACAACAGCGGCGTGTAGTTCTCGACCTGCAGATCATAGGGCGCGAACACGGCCGGCTTGATACGCTTGACGTTCCAGGTGTGGAAATATTCGTGGCTGCACAGGCCGAGGAACTTGGTGTAGCCCTCGTTCGGCTCGGCCGTCTTCGGGGCCGCCGTGGTCGGCAAATCGGCGCGCGCGCAGATCAGCGCGGTCGAAGCGCGGTGTTCCAGGCCACCATAGCCGTCGCCGACCGCCATGGTCAGGAACAGGTAGCGGTCCATCGGCGCCTTCCTGGTCTTCGGCTCGAAGAAGGCGATCTGGGTTTCGCAGATGGCTTTCAGGTCTTGCTCCAGGCGCGCCATGTCCAGGTTGGGCACGCGCCCGGTGATCACGATGTCGTGCTGGACGCCGTGCGCCTTGAAGGTGCCCAGCGCGAAATCGGCCATTTCCACTGGGTGGTCGATCAGGTCGTCGTAATCGGCGGCGAGATAGGTGCCGAAGCCATAGCGCTTGGCGCCCAGTTCCGGCAGCGAGGTGGCCACGCGCCAGTTGCCGGCGGCCGGGTCGCCCGGACGCTGGATGTCGACCTGGTGCGGTGTTGCTTCCTGGCCCAGCACGCGCAGGAAGACGCTGGTGCCGTTGAAGAAGCCGTGGGTCTGGTCGAGGTGGGCGGCGCGCACCGACAAGTCCCAGGCATACACCTCATAGTGCAGGCTAAGCGGGCCTTCGCAAGGCGCGGCCTGCCAGGAATGCTTGTCCAGCTTGGTCAGCGCGATGGCGTCCCCACCGGACTCGGCGCGGATGCGCACGATGTTGCGGGCGAACTCGCGGATCATGTAGCTGCCCGGGACCCAGGCCGGCAAGGCGAACACCTGGCCATCGGCTGCCGGTGCGGCCACGGTGAGGGTGACATTGAACAAATGCCCGGCCAGGTCCTTGGGCACGATGGTGTACTGGATCGCCGGCGCGTTTTTTTGTTTGATTTTTTTCATGGGTGTGAACAATCTCTCTCCGATGTGCCGTAGTGTAATCGGATTCTTCAGCAAGAGGGAGTTCAGACCGGGGATAAGTCGGCTGGCGTGTCAATATCGAGGAAGATGCCTGCGTCGTCCACCGGCACCTCGGTCACCGGACAGGTTTGCAGCAGGCGGCGCGCGCCCTGGTCGCCCTCGAGCATCAGCAAGGCATCCAGGTGGGTACGTCCGAAGCCGACCGGATTGCCACGCCGGCCGGCATGGACCGGGACGGCGATCGGCGCGCCGCCGGCCAGGGCATCGCGCAAGGCCGCCAGCGTGGCCGGCGCGACGTGCGGCATGTCGCCCAGCGCCACCAGCCAGGCATCGCATTCGGTCCCGGCATGGCGCAGCGCATGCACCAGCGAGGCCGCCATGCCGCTGTCGGCCTCGGCGCAGACCGTGACTTCGCAGCCCAGTCCCGCCAGTAGCACCGCTACGCCGCCATCGTCGGGCACAACCGCAGGCACCACTGCGGGCGGCACCACGGCCACCACGCGCGGCAGCGCCGCCAGCAGCTTGCGCGCACTGGCCGCCACCACCGGCTCGCCCGAGGGCAGCGGCTGCAGCAGTTTATTCAGCTGCCCTTGCGGATCGAAGCGCCGCCCCCTGCCGGCGGCCATCAGGATGCCGACGATCTGCATGGCGCTCGCTTACTTGAGCGACTGCAGCTTCTTTTCCAGCGTGGCCTGGTCGACCGCGCCCGGGATGCGGCTGCCGTCGGCGAAGAAAATGGCCGGCGTGCCCTGGATCTTGAGCTTCTGGCCGAGCGCGAACACCTTGTCGTTCGGGGTTTCGCAATTCGCCGCGGCGGCCGGTGCGGCCTTGCCGTTGATCATCCAGTCATCCCAGGCTTTGGCGCGGTCTGGTGCACACCAGATGTTCTTGGATTTGACGGAGGAATCGTCGGACAGGATGTTGTACATGAAGGTGTAGATGGTCACGTTGTCCGTGTCCTTCAGCGTGGTCTGGCGCAGGCGCTTGCAATAGCCGCAGTTCGGGTCTTCGAACACGGCGATCACGCGCTTGCCGTCGCCCTTGACCTGCTTGATGGCCGAATCCAGCGGCAAGTCGGAAAACTTGATCTTGTTGATGTCGTCGATGCGCTCGCGGGTCAGGTCGCGCGTGGTCTTGGCATCGTAGACGTGGCCGATGACCAGGTATTCGCCCTTCTTGTCGGTGTACAGGATGTCGCCGGCGACGCGCAGCTCGTACAGGCCGGAATACGGCGTTTCCTTGATCGACTCGATCTTGGCGCCGCCCAGGCGCGGCTCGATGTTCTTCTTGATGGTCGCCTCGACCGAATTCTGCGCACCGACGCAGGACGTGATCAGGCCGGTCGCCAACAGCAGGGCGAGCTTGGTTTTGAGCATGACTGGATTCCTAATGACTGTCTGTATGTGGAAACTTGTTCTGGAACGTATTACGTCAATTATTTGCCCATCGCATGGGCGATCAGCCGACGCTTAACCAACGGCAACTTATCCAGCAAGTTTAATCCCAAATTGCGCACCACGCGCAGCGGTTCCAGGTTGGTGGAGAACAAACGCTCCAGGCCATCGGTGGCGAGTTGCATCAGCAACACATCTTCCTTGCGCGCACGCGCATAACGCCCCAGCACGCGTTCGTCGCCGATGCCATGGTGGTCATCGCGCCCGGCCAGCACCTCGAGCAGATCGACGACGTCGCCGAAACCCAGGTTCATGCCGTGGCCGGCCAGCGGGTGCACCACGTGGGCGGCATCGCCGATCAGCACCACGTGCGGCGCCGTCACCGCATGCGGGCGCACCAGCGCCAGCGGCAAGGCTTTCACGGCTTCGGGCTGCAGCGGCTTGAGCAGGCCGAGGGCGGTTTCGGTGTGCTCACCGAGGCGGATCGCGAGCTCGCCCAGCGATTCGCTCATGACGGTATCGGCCAGGGTTTCCGGCGCCGACCACACCAGCGAGACTTTATTGCCGGGCAGCGGCAGCAAGGCGATGATGCCTTCCTTGCAAGTGAACCACTGGCGGGCGACGTTGTGGTGCGGCTTTTCGCAGGAAAAATTGGCGACGATCGCACGCTGGTGATAAGAGCGGTAATCGACGCCGATATCGCACTGGCCGCGCACCCAGGACTCGCGTCCGTCAGCGCCGACCACCAGCTGCGCTTCGATGCGACCGCCCCCTTCCAGCTCCACCGCCCCACCGCCGTGGCTGCATGCCAGGCGGCTGGCATGCCCGCTGACCACGTTGACGTTCTGGGCAAAGCGCAAGGCCGCGTCCAGCGCCTTGTTGAGGTTGCTGTCCTCGACGATCCAGGCCAGCGTGCCGGCATGGGCGCCGAAGGCATCGAAACCGAGGTGGCCGCCCTTGTCGCCATCGCCCTGCACGTCCATCGCATCCACCGGCGCCACCCGCGCCATGTCGAGCGCGCCCCATACCTTGAGCGAGGACAGCAGCGCCTGCGCCGTGTGGTTGAGCGCATACACGCGCACGTCCCAGGGCTGCTCGCCACCCGCCGTGGCCGCGGGTGCCTCGCCGGGTCGCGCGGGCGGCACCAGCAAGGTCACGCTGTGCCCGGCCTGCGACAGGCCCAGGGCAGCGGTCTTGGCGATCGCGCCATTGCCGACGATGCAGACCTCGCTCCGGGTGACATTGCCGCGGCCATCGCTGCGGACTTGTGCGGCTGAAGTGGTGTGTGTGCTCATGGCCGCATTATAGCCCCACGCATTGTAGCCCCAGCCTGCTGCGCACTTTTCGCCGAACCCGGCGCCCGGCCGCATCCCTTGCTGGAAAAAATTGCCCGACAGGACTTGCGGGACCGGAAAGCGCTGGCTATAATCATGCCTCTCTTGGCCTGGTAGCTCAGTTGGTAGAGCAGAGGATTGAAAATCCTTGTG
>Ga0308160_10007168_pt1 | contig 11162 bp, 10 predicted proteins | sample PhyFR1_FD_201036 | JGI IMG/M metagenome (GOLD analysis project Ga0308160, IMG submission 201036) | Phyllosphere microbial communities from UC Gill Tract Community Farm, Albany, California, United States - DLSLF.R1 | ecosystem: Host-associated > Plants > Phyllosphere > Unclassified | place: USA... | reverse complement strand
CAGCTGCAGGTGCGCCCGCGTGCCAAAGGGATGCTGGGCGATGGCGCGAGCCTGCTGATCAAGGGCCGCACGCTGCAGACCAGCCTGGCGCTTGATCCGCTGGGCCGCACGACGCTGCCGCTGCTGAAAGCCGCCTACGACGAGAACGCCGTGCTGGCGCCCAACCGGCCGCTGGGCGGCTTCACGGTGCGCCCGCGCATCTCGCTGGCGCTGCGCGCCGACGGCTCGTACGACACGGCCGAGCTGCGCGCCGCCTGCGAGCAGGCGCTGGGCTTTGCCCGCCATGCCGACGCCTCGGCGCGCAGCCAGGCGTGCGTGGGCGTGCGGCTCGTGTTTCCAAAAACGAGCGCCGATGCCGGCGCCCGGGTGCGGGCTGGTAGCGCCGAGACCGTCCTGCCAGTCACCCGCGCGCCGGCGTTCACGGGGGATGTCGATGAAGATTTCCCGGTCGTCACCTACCGTTTTGCACCTGCGCCAGCGCCAGCGGACGCGGTCCAGGTCGTGACGTACCACGCGCCGCTGGCGATCGTGCCGGTGTTCGAATAATCCCAAAGCCGGGGTCAGGTCTGACATTCGGACACGAGCTCGACAATCGGCTAGTCAGAACTAGCTGGCACCGGGTCATGCTAATGCTGGTCAAGACACTATTGGAAGTGGCTAAGGCTGAGGCCGTGTCTGAATGTCAGACCTGACCCCGGCTGTGAATCGTCAGACGTAAAAAAAACCTGCCGCGGCAGGTTTTTTGATGGGAGCGCCGTCAATTCCAGGCCGATGGCGAAAACAGGTAGCCTTCGCCCCACACCGTCTTGATCTTTTCCGAATCGGCATCGTCGAACTTGCGCCGTAGCTTCGAGATGCAGTTGTCGATACTGCGGTCGAGCCCATCGAATTCGATCCCGCGCATCTTCTTGAGCAGGGCGTCGCGCGAGAGCACGCGGCCGGCCGCCTCGGCCAGCACCAGCAGCAATTTGTATTCGGTATTCGACAGGATGCACGGCTGGCCGCGCCAGACGACGCTGCGGTCGCTCGTGACGATGCGCAGCGCGCCAAATTGCAGGATGCGCGAATCGACGCCCGACTTGGCCTGGGCTCGCCGCATCAGGGCGCGCAGGCGCGCCAGCAGCACGCGCGGCTGGACCGGCTTGTTGACGAAATCGTCGGCGCCTTGCTCCAGGCCCGAGACTTCATCGTACGAATCTTCGCGCGCGGTCAGGATCAGGATCGGGACGTCCGAGTGCTCGCGGATCTGGCGGCATACCACCATGCCATCGAGGCCCGGCAACATCAGGTCGAGGATCACGACGTCGGGCGAGAGTTCCTTGAAACGCTCGAGCGCGACGTCGCCGCGGGTGACGAGGTCAACCGCGAACTCGTAACTGGACAGGTATTCGGAGACGAGCTCGGCCAAGCGCGCATCGTCTTCCACCAACATTACACGGTGCATTCAATTTCTCCTCGGTCGGCCATTGTAGCGGCCAGTGCGCCGGAATGGCAGATCCTGCGAGAAGCGAGACAAGTCATTACAGTTTGACGACAACCGGGCGCATCGGATGCGCCCGGTGGTCCGATCCAGGCGCGCACACAATGCTCAGTTGGCACCAGTCGTGCTGCGTGACGCGCTGGCGCCGACCTTTTGGTTGGCGTGCAGTGCCAGCGCCGGCACGGTCGCCCCGTTCACGCTGCCCAGCGTGAACTTGATGACGCCATTGGCCGGGACCACCACGGCGTCGCCGCTGCAACCTGTTTTGGCGGCATTGAGCTGGCCATTGATGACGTTGCAATAGGTGCCGGGCGGCAGGCCGGTCGCCTGCGTCGTGGTCCAGGCCGCCGGGTCGTTATTGATCGCGACAAAGCCCTTGTTGCCACGCGAAAAGGCGATCTGGTTGCGCGTGCCGGTGACAAAATTATCCACGCCCTGGCCCGATGTGGCAGCGCGAAACCCGACCATGTTCGAGATCTCGGGCCAGCGGTGGATGAAGTCCCATGCCTGGTTGATCAGCGGCTTGCCATTCGCGTCGAACGGGCTGGCGGCTGGCGGCGGCTGCTCGCTCCGGGTAAAGCGAAAGCCCGAATGCACTTGCGCCGCGCCGTAAGGCCAGGCCAGCATCAGGACATTGGCCAGCTGGTAGCGCTTGGTGCCTTGCGTATCGTTGGCGACGCCCGTGAAGTTGCTGGCCACGAGCGAACTAGGCGCATGTTCGCCGCGTTCGGAATCCCAGTTGTTGATGAACACGGTCGCCTTGTCGCTGGGGATGAAGCCCCAGGTCCCGCCCCAGCCGGCGCTTGGCGAGCCCATAAACCTGGGCAAGTCCGCCACGGCGGCGCCATTCACGTTCTGGAACATTTCCTTCATCCCATAGACGTAATGGAACTCGTTGACCGAACCGGTGGCCAGGTAGGCATTCGCCTTGACGCCACTGTCCGGGATCACCTCTTGCGTGAACCACAGCGGCTCACCGGCTTTGGTGGTGCGGGATACGCCATTGAGGAAGCCGGCAATGTCGCCCGGCGCCATGTGCTTGGCGGCATCGAGCCGCACACCATCCACGCCCATGGCCACGAGCTTGTTCAGGTAGTTGCGGATCTGCCCCTGCACATAACTGGCGCCGGTATTCAGGTCGGGCAGGTTGTTCAGGCGGCAGCTGGTCACCTTGGTGCGGTCGGCCAGGCTGTAGTCGCCGCCCTGGATGACGCAGGCGGCATGGAAGTCGGGGGCGCTGAAATGGGGATAGCTCTGCGTGGCCGCATTCCAGCTGCTGCCATCGGTGGCCGTGCCGGCGCCGTCTGCCATCTGGTTGACGACCACGTCGGCGTAGATGCGCACCTTGGCCGCATGGCAGGTGTTGATCATGGCCTGCAGCTCGGCTTCCGTGCCCATCCTGCTGTCGAGCCTGGTGTAATTGACCGCCTGATAGACGTCGTACCAGAAGTCCAGCTTGCGCGATGCATGCGGTGGCGAGATCTGCACCGCGCCGTAGCCCTGTGGCCCGAGCCAGTTCGTGCACTCCCTGGCGATGTCGTTCCACTTCCAGCGGAACATCTGTACCGAGGTATCGGCAGGGTTGAAGTCGGCTGCGGCCGCTGGCGTGCTGAACGCCATGGCGAGGCAGGCAATGCTGGAGAGACGCGCTGCGCGGGGCAGACGGTGCACCAATTGCCTGGTTCGGATGAATTCCACGTTGATTCCCGGGTGATGACGCGTTGACGATAATGACCGCATGGTGAGCACACTGAGTGTCCAATGTTGCTATGACGGAAATTATCACGGAACGTCAGGGCGTAGATTCAGACTTGCTTCAGAGCCAGGCAGCCTGGGCATGAGGGTTTCCGACTTGACGAACAGGGATCCGTCGTCGAAGATCCCGGACATCCATCCACGTCCTGACACCCTTGGAAAACGCCATGAACCTGGTCGTCAAAGTACGCTTGCTGCGGCACATCCGGCAGTCCGGCTTTCGTCCGCAGCTGGAGGATCTCTCGCCTGGTCTGTTCCCGTTCTGGCAGCGCACTGCCGGGAAAGAATTTCCCGGCATGCCGGACAACGCACTCTTTTTCATGCAGGCAGCGACCGGACTGATGCGCTTTTTCGAGGTCGCCGCTGACCGGCGCGAGCCGTGCGCATTGCCATCGCTGGCCGCCGACTCGGTCTGGCATGCATGGATGGCATGGGATCCCGTGAATCTGGATCACTTCTGCCGCCGCCACTTCGGCAAGCCGATCGCCCATCTTCCCCACGCCATGCTCGATGCGCTGGCATTGCCGCGCGCGCTCGTTGGCTGCCGTGAACACGAAGACGCGCGCTCGCGGGTACGGGGCTTGCCCGCATTGTTCCGCCTCGATGCCATGTTGCGTGTGCCACATGGTCATGGCTACGCGCTGCAAGACGAGGACATCGTGTACAGCCGTCTGGATGCGAACGGCAGGATGGCCGACCGCGCACGGCCGCATCCCGCGCTGACACTGCGGGCGCTGCTGCTGGCAAACCTGATCAGCCAGACAGACTATGCCGCGGCCCTGCGAGAAAAACGGGGGCTGGACACCGGAGCAGGCACCTATTACGTCGGTGATGTTGGCAGCGACCACGGGCTACGCGACTGCGGCACCGACCTCAATTGCCACGGCGGCGGAAGCGAGGGTGGCGATGGCGGCGGCAGCAGCAGTTGCGGCGGTGGCAGCAGTTGCGGCGGCGGCGGCGGAGACTGAGCGCCAGCATGCAAACGGCCCGCATGCGCGGGCCGTTGCAGAGCGTCACGCCGGACCGCACGTGACATTGGGGGACTCAGTTACTTCAAGCCATGTTCTGGTTGACGAAGTCCCAGTTGGCCACGTTCCAGAACGCTTCCAGGAACTTCGCGCGTGCATTGCGGTAGTCGATGTAGTACGCGTGTTCCCAGACGTCGGCCGTCAGCAGTGGCTTGTCGGTCGTGGTCAGTGGCGTCGCGGCGTTCGAGGTGTTGACGATATCGACGCTGCCGTCGGCCTTTTGCACCAGCCAGGTCCAGCCCGAACCGAAGTTGCCCAGTGCCGATTTGTTGAATTCTTCCTTGAACTTTTCGACCGAACCCCATTTGGCATTGATCGCGTCCAGCGCCTTGCCAGTCGGTGCAGCGCCGTTCGGGGTCATGCAGTGCCAGAAGAAGGTGTGGTTCCAGACCTGCGCCGAATTGTTGAATACGCCGCCCGACGACTTCTTGACGATCTCTTCCAGTGGCATCTCCTCGAACTCGGTGCCCTTGATCAGGTTGTTCAGGTTGGTCACGTAGGTCTGGTGATGCTTGCCGTGGTGGTATTCCAGGGTCTCGGCCGAGATGTGCGGTTGCAGGGCGTCCTTGGCATACGGCAGTGCTGGCAGGGTGTGTTCCATGATAAATCCTTGTTGGGTTGGAAAGGTTGCAGTTCTGATAGCGGCGCTATTCTAAACCGGCTGCAGCAATATTGCATGACTGCATTCTCTTTCCTATCAGACAGGATTCGTTACTCGAGCACGCTCTGCACCTGCGCTACACCGACCTCGGCGCTGCCATCGGCCAGGCGGATGCGCAGTGTGTCGCGCGCGTGGATCTGCGCCGGGTCGCGCACGATCTGGCCTTTGTCGTCGCGCACGATCGCGTAGCCGCGCTCGAGCGTGCGTTGCGGATTGAGCAGTTCGAGCTGCGCCGCCAGCCCCATCAACGCATCGCGGCGGCCCTTGAGGTTGTTGCGCAGGCTGGTGTGCAGGTGGCGGCCATCCGAGGCCAACTGCGCCCGCAGCGCGCGCATGTCGGGCCGGTGCCGGCTCCAGCGCTGCTGCAATTGCGCCAGCACCAGCCCCTGGCGGTTGATGGGCAGCTTGACGGCATGCGTCATGGCCGTAGCCAGTGCCAGCAACTTCAGGCGCTGGTGGCCGATCTGTGCTGACGGGCTCAGCAGGCGACGGCTCAGGTTATCCAGGCCCTGGCTGGCGTCCGACAGGCGGCGGTCCATCGCGCGCTGCAGGTCGAGCGCGTCGCCATGCAGCGACGCGAGCCAGTCGGCGCGGGGCGTGGCGGCCAGTTCGGCAGCGGCAGTCGGCGTCGCGGCGCGCACGTCGGCGGCGAAGTCGGCAATGGTGACGTCGGTTTCGTGGCCCACGCCCGAGACCACGGGAATGGCGCAGGCATCGATCGCGCGCGCCACGCACTCTTCGTTGAAACTCCACAGGTCTTCGATCGAGCCGCCGCCGCGGCACACCAGCAGCACGTCGACTTCGCCGCGGCGGGATGCCGTCATGATCGCCTCGGCAATCTTGTCGGCAGCGAACTGGCCCTGGACCGGGGTGGGGTAGAGCACCACGCGTACGTGGGGCGCACGCCGGCGCAAGGCGGTGAGCACATCGCGCAGCGCGGCGGCACCGGGGCTGGTGACGATGCCGATGCTGCGCGGGAAAAGCGGCAGCGGGCGTTTGCGGTCGGCATCGAACATGCCTTGTGCAGCCAGCTTTTCCTTCAGCCGCAGGAATGCCTCATACAACTGACCGACGCCGGCGCGCCGGATCGCTTCGACATTGATCTGGTAGTCGCCGCGCGCGCCGTACAGTGTCACGAGGGCGCGCACCTCGACCTTGTCGCCTTCGCGCGGGATGAAGCCGGCCGACTGTGCGCGGCCACGGAACATGACAGCGCGCACCTGGGCCGCATCATCCTTGAGCGTGAAATACCAGTGGCCCGACGCCGCGCGCGTGAAATTGGAAATTTCGCCGCCAATCCACGTCAGTGGAAAGGTACGCTCGAGCAGACGCGCCACTTGCTGGTTCAGCGCAGTAACGCTCAAAACGGCAGGGGGTGTGTAGGCGGAGTCGGCGTCGCTGGTCGGGAACATGGTCGGTCGCGAAAAATCGGAGAGGAGCGATTATAGCCGTCCCCGCGCCGCGTTCAGGCTCGCAGGCAATCGGCTCTGTCAAATGTTGATTATTGCTGCTTTTCAATGCAATCTATTGAAATGCGTTTTAAATCAATGGGTTGCAGGTTTGGATTGGGCGTTTGAGGGCGGTTTATCCACACAAACTGTGGGGAACTCATTCATAAGACATGACGCTGCGCGCGGATTGGGCAGGGGCGGTGGATTTATTACAAAACAATGACTTAGGGCCATTGCAGCAAGCTTGATCACAAAGTTGTCCACAGAATCTGTGCACACCTTTGATTGCGGGGCGACGGATTTTTCGGGCGGAAACTGTCGATCGAACTTCATTCGTTTGGGTTCGAAAACGCCCAATTTTTAGGCATTACGAATGGTTGCTAATGAAATCAATGACTTAGACCTCTAACTTGATGCTTCCTCACACTCTTATCCACATAAAGTGTGCACAGGGCGAATATTCTGTGAACAACGGGCCCATAGGCCAAATAAACACGTCGGTCCGAGGATACGACGTGTTTTATAGTCGAATTTGCCTGTATGCTCAAATTTTAAGCGTTGCTCGTTTGCTGATTAGAATCAATAGCTTAGTGTCATAAAAGGCCTCTTGCGCACACTTTTGTCCACAATAAATGTGTGGAACTACACAACCGCACAGGTTGAACAATTTGGTTCGACACTGCCTCCAAAACAGGCGCGTAATCGAAACCCTTTGTAATCAAGAGCTTAGGGTTTGTTCAAGGGCCTTGCGCACAATTTTGTCCACAGAATGTGTTCGCAACTACATGCGCCATCAGGAGTATTGTCGAAAAAACCATGGTGTCATTGCATGCTGGCACCGACTCATGAGACTGCCATTTTCTTGCGCAGGCGCAGAAAGCCCTTTGAAATCAACGTGCTTGGGTCGTGTCGCGCGCCTTGCGCACAATTTTATCCACAGAAGGTGTGCAGAACTCTACTTGCCGCTTCGCTGCCAACTTGCTACATTGCCGGATTGACTTTTATCCTCTCAGGAGTATCTCTTGCTCGCCATTTTTCAAGCCGCAGGCTGGCCTATCTGGTTCCTGCTGTTCGCGTCGATCGTTGCCGTCGCCCTCATCGTCGAACGCCTGATCACGCTGCGCCGCGAGAAAATCCTCCCACGCAACCTGCTCGATGAAGTCATCCGTGTGCACCACACGGGCAAGGCCACGCCGGACGTCATCAACAAGTTGGAACAGAATTCGCCGCTGGGCACCGTGCTGGCGGCTGCGCTGCGTAACGTCGACGCGCCGCGCGACGTGATGAAGGAGTCGATCGAGGAAGCCGGCCGCGGTGTGGCCCAGAACCTCGAACGTTTCCTGACCACGCTCGGCACCATCGCCTCCCTTGCGCCGCTGATGGGCCTGTTCGGCACGGTGGTCGGCATGATCGAAATCTTCGGCGCCTCGGCCCCGACCGGCGGCAATAACCCGGCGCAACTGGCGCACGGCATTTCGGTGGCGCTGTACAACACCGGTTTCGGCCTGGCCATTGCCATGCCGGCCCTGGTCGCCTACCGTCACTTCCGCAATCTGGTCGACACCTATATCGTCGACATGGAACTGCAGGCCGTGAAGTTTGTCGACGTCGTCCACGGTGCCCGCAAATGATGGACTTTCGCCGTGGCCGCAAGCGCGAGGATCCGGAGATCAACCTTATCCCGTTCATCGACGTGCTGCTCGTGGTCCTGATCTTCTTGATGGTCTCGACCACCTACAGCAAGTTCACCGAACTGCAGATCACCTTGCCGACGGCCGAGGCCGAGAAGCAGGCGCAAAAGCCGTTCGAGATCAATGTCACGGTCGACGCCAAAGGCAACTACACGGTCAATAACACGCCCGTGGCATTCACCAGCGTGGCAGGCCTGGCGCAGGACATGCGGACGGCCGCGCGCACGCCGGACGGCCAGGTGGTGGCCAGCCCGGTCGTCATCGTCAATGCCGACCAGTTCGCGATGCACCAGATGGTGATCAATGTGCTGGAAGCAGCGCGTGTGGCCGGCTACGACAAGCTGACCTTCGCTGCCCAGACCGGCACCGGCAAGTAACCTCACCGGCCCGCGTCAAGCGGGCCGGCTTCCTCCCGCATGGCATCTTCCCTTGAATCGACCCTGACCCGCGCGTGGCTGCGGCGCGGCCCGCTTGCCGTCGCGCTATTGCCGGTGGCGCTGCTGTTCGGAGCGCTGGCCGCCGTGCGCCGCCGGCTGTTCCAGTCCGGCATCAAGGCGTCAAAGCGTTTGCCCGTGCCCGTCATCGTTGTCGGCAACATCTTTATTGGCGGCACTGGCAAGACGCCGCTGACGATCTGGCTGGCCGAGGCCCTGCGCGCGGCCGGCATGCGGCCGGGCATCATCTCGCGCGGTCACGGTGGCGCTGCCGGCCAGGATGGCGCGCCGCGCGCCGTCACGCCCGGGTCCAATCCGCGCGTCGTGGGCGACGAGCCGCTCCTGATTGCCCAGCGCACGGGTTGCCCGGTCGTCATTGGCCGCCAGCGCGCCGAGGCGGGCAGGGCGCTGCTGGCGATGCACCCGGACGTCGACGTCCTCATTACCGACGATGGGCTGCAGCACTATGCGCTGGCACGCGACATCGAGATCGTCCTGTTCGACGGCCGCGGCGTGGGCAATGGCTGGCTGCTGCCGGCCGGGCCGCTGCGCGAGCCGCCGTCGCGCCGTCGTGATTTCACCGTGGTCAATGTTCCCGAGATAACGCCGGCGCTGGCCCGGGCCGTCGGCGGCGCCCCGTACCGCATGCTGCTTTCGGGCCAGTACGCCGAACCGCTGAATGTCGGCAGCGGCGGCGCGCGCGTGCCGCTGGCCGATCTGCGCGCCAAACGCATCGTCGCCGCAGCCGGCATCGGCAATCCAGGACGCTTCTTTGCGATGCTGCGCGCGGCTGGCCTGGCGCCTGGCGAACTGGCCTTGCCCGACCATCACGACTTCCTGGACGACCCGTTCGCCGCCCTGGACGCCGAGATCATTCTGATCACGGAGAAGGATGCAGTAAAATGTCGGCAAATTGAACATCTGAAGGACGATCCGCGCTTGTGGGTCGTGCCTGTGACGGCGCAGCTCGACCCTGCGCTGGCTGAACACATCGTGGAGAAATGTCGTGGACGCTCGCCTGCTTGATATCCTGGTTTGCCCGTTGTGCAAGGGTCCGCTCGAACTCGACAAGAAGGCGCAGGAGCTGACCTGCCGCGCCGACCGTCTCGCCTATCCGATCCGCGATGGCATCCCGATCATGTGGGCCGACCAGGCGCGCAAGATCGAGCCGGTCTGATCGGCCTGCATGAACTTTACCGTCATCATCCCGGCGCGCCTGGCGTCGACCCGCCTGCCGAACAAGCCGCTGGCCGACCTGGGCGGCAAGCCGATGGTGGTGCGCGTGGCCGAGCGGGCGCGTGAATCGGGGGCAACCCGGATCATCGTTGCCACCGACCACGCCGACATTGCCGCCGCCTGCGCCGAGCATGGCGTGAGCGCCGTGCTCACGCGCGCCGATCATCCGTCGGGCACCGACCGCATCGCCGAAGTGGCGCACGTGCTGGGCCTGGCGCCGGATGACGTCGTCGTCAACCTGCAGGGCGACGAACCGCTGATCGACCCGCGCCTGCTGGCCGCCTGCGCCGCCCGCATCAGCGCCGACGTGCCGATGGCCACCTGCGCGCATCCGATCCTCGACGCAGCCGACGTGTTCAACCCGAACGTCGTCAAGGTCGTGCTCGACAAGAACGGGCGCGCACTGTATTTCTCGCGCGCCACGATCCCCTGGCACCGCGATGCATTTGCCCAGACGCTCGAGTCACTGCCTGCCGGCTATGCGCCGCTGCGCCACATCGGCCTGTATGCCTACAGCAATGCGTTCCTGCAGGCGTATCCGGCCATGGCGGTGTCGCCGCTCGAATCGATCGAAGCCCTGGAGCAGCTGCGCGTGCTGTGGCACGGTGTGCCGATCGCCGTGCATATCACCGACAGCGCACCGCCAGCGGGCGTCGATACGCCCGACGATCTGGCGCGGGTACGCCTGCACTACACGTCTTGACGCACGCCACAAGGGTATAGCCGGGTCGTCTGCGCAGGATCAAATATCCTCGATGCAACGGCTTGCGGCTGGCTTTTACGCCAACTTTTGTGGTAACTTCCGTCTCAACGAAGTCTGCGCAATATCAAAAAGATCACCGTATTCGCCATTTTACTTTTCTCTATTTTCTAGAATCTCAGGAAACTCATGCGTCTCATTCTGTTAGGAGCACCCGGTGCCGGCAAGGGCACCCAGGCCAACTTCATCAAGGAAAAGTTCGGCATCCCCCAAATCTCGACCGGCGACATGCTGCGCGCGGCGATCAAGGCAGGGACTGAACTGGGCCTGGCCGCCAAAAAAGTGATGGATGCCGGCCAACTCGTGTCGGACGACATCATCATCGGCCTGGTCAAAGAGCGCCTGAAGGACGCAGACTGCCAGAACGGCTATCTGTTCGACGGCTTCCCGCGCACCATCGCGCAAGCCGAAGCGATGAAGGACAGCGGCGTGAACATCGATTACGTTCTCGAGATCGATGTGCCGGACGACATGATCCTCGAACGCATGACCGGCCGCCGCTCGCACGCTGCGTCGGGCCGCGTGTATCACGTCAAGTTCAACCCGCCAAAAGTCGACGATACCGATGACATCACGGGCGAGCCGCTGATCCAGCGTGACGACGACAAGGCCGAAACTGTCTCGAAGCGCCTCGAGGTGTACCACAATCAGACCAAGGTGCTGCTC
>Ga0308160_10007167_pt1 | contig 11162 bp, 10 predicted proteins | sample PhyFR1_FD_201036 | JGI IMG/M metagenome (GOLD analysis project Ga0308160, IMG submission 201036) | Phyllosphere microbial communities from UC Gill Tract Community Farm, Albany, California, United States - DLSLF.R1 | ecosystem: Host-associated > Plants > Phyllosphere > Unclassified | place: USA... | reverse complement strand
TTGAGGAAACTGCCTACCAGCAAGCCCAGCCCCGCCGCGGCGGGAAAGCCGAGGCCAGGGTGTTGATCGAGAAATGCCATTAATGCTTATCCAACGACGGAGGCCAGCTTGAAGATGGGCAGATACATGCCGATCACCATGCCGCCGACGATGGTACCAATGAACACCATGATCAGCGGCTCGATCAGGCTGCTCAACGCATCCACCGCATTGTTCACTTCCTGCTCGAAGTACTCGGCCACCTTGAACAGCATCGCATCCAGCGCACCGGCCTCTTCGCCGATCGCGGTCATCTGGATGACCATGTGCGGAAACAGGTTGGTTTGCTTCATCGCTACGTTGACCGGGTAGCCTACCGAGACGTCGTCTCGCATGCGCAACACCGCTTTCTCGTAGACGCTGTTGCCGGTGGCGCCGGCGACGATGTCCAAGGCCTCCACCAACGGAACGCCGGCGCGGAAGGTCACGCCCAGAGTCCGCGAGAAGCGCGCTACGGAGCTGTTATGCATGATCTGGCCGATGATCGGCACTTTCAGGATCAGCCGGTCCATGCCGTGCTGCATCGACGGCGAGCGCTTGTAGGCGAAGATGAAGCCGACGATAGTGCCTATCAGCACGAGCAACAGCATCCACCAATAGGCGACCATGAAGCGCGACGCGGCCACGATCATTTGGGTAAACGCGGGCAACTCTGCGCCAAAGCCCTTGAAAACGTCCTCGAACTGCGGCACTACCCAGACTAGCAGGATCGAACTCACAAGCAGCGCCACCGCCATGACCATGGCCGGATAGAACAGCGCCTTCTTGATCTTGCCCTTCAGCGCTTCGATGTTTTCCTTATAGGTCGCCACCGTCTCCAGCACGGTCTCCAGCACGCCGGCGCCTTCGCCGGCCTTGACCAGATTGCGGTAAAGCTCGTCGAACTGGATCGGGTGCTTGCTGATCGCTTCATAGAGCGACGAGCCACCCTCGATGTCGGTGCGGACCTGATCCACCATCTTCTTCATGCGCGGGTTCTTGTGCCCGCTGCCGATGATTTCCAGCGACCCCACGATGGGAACGCCCGACTTCATCATCGTCGCCATCTGGCGGCTGAAAAAGGCGATGTCCTTTGCGCTGATCTTGCTGCCGGCTGAGCCGAACAGCGGCTTGGGCTTGGGCTTGACCACCGAGGGCGTGATGCCCTGGCGGCGCAGCTCGGCGCGCAGCAGGTTGGCGTTCTTGGCGGTCTGCTCGCCCTTCATCTTGACGCCGCGCTTGTCCGTCCCTTCCCAGACGAACGGCAACTGCTGGCTGGTATTGCGTGCGACGGGCTCTTTGGGTACTGCGCTACGAGTTGCGGACATCAGGTGTGCTCCCCGTCCAGCCATCCCCAGGCGGACATGCCCGGCATGGTATCGGTTTCCGTGGCGTCTGGCATCAGCGCTCAATGGACAGTCGAGCTCCGGGCGCAGAGGATCAAGGTTTCGGCGGTGTGACGCTGAGCGTCACTTTGTGACCCATCCTGGCAGAGAGGAAAGCCCGTCGCAAATTCTTTCTTTGCTCATGCCGGACGGCATTCAATGGGGCATCATGGCCCCTGGGGAACATAAGGCGCGCGTGGGGAAGTTGGCACGCGGCCTGCTTGTATCACCCGCACGTGGCGCTCTGCCGCGCGGCGCTCGAGGGGTAGCAAGCTCCGCGGGCCGAGTGTCTGCCAACTTACACACCATCTCTAGGGGATTCACCATGAAGAAGCAGCAGGGCTTTACCCTGATCGAACTGATGATCGTCGTCGCGATCATCGCCATCCTGGCCGCCATCGCGCTGCCGGCCTACCAGAACTACGTGCGCAAGTCGCAGGTCACCGCGGCGCTGTCCGACATCACCCCGGGCAAGACGCAGTTCGAAGTCAAGATCAACGAAGGCAGCGGTTTTGGCACCACGGGCAGCGCCGTTGGTCTGCAGAACACCACCAGCCGTTGTTCCGCGATCACTGTCAGCCCGAGCGACACCGGCAACATCACCTGCACCATGATTGGTGGCGCCGGTGTGGGCGGCACCACGATTGCCTGGACGCGTAACGCTTCCGGCAACTGGACCTGTTCCACCACTGCGGATGCTAAGTACCGTCCCAGCACCTGCGCGCAGTAATAATTGTTGCCTAAAAAGGCCCCGCCGTGGCGGGGCCTTTTTTTTTACCGATAAGCCGTCATCGAGCCTAGGGGGGAGCGAGATGGGCGTTTCAAAAGAAAAAATACATGGTTTCACTCTGGTGGAACTTATGATTGTTGTCGCTATCGTCGCGATCTTGGCCGCCATCGCGTTGCAGGGGTACGCAATGTATGTGAGCAGATCGCAAGTTGTGGCAGGGCTCGACGAAATCAGGGGTGGAAAAATGGGCGTCGAGTTGGCGCTCAATGAAGGACACGCTGCAGACGTGGATGCCGCTTATATCGGGTTGCAAGCATCCACACCGCGCTGCTCTACGACAACGGCCTTGCTTTCGGCGACTGGCGAGGGATCGATATCGTGCACTTTGCGCGGCAACGATGGAGTCGCAGGCAGAGACATCAGGTTGCTGCGTAGTGCCTCTGGATATTGGGCTTGTGATGCCGGCGGATTGCCAGCAAGCTATCGGCCCGATGGTTGCAGCTAACGTGGCTCACTCGCGCGTCGAAATGGTTCTGGATAGGTAAATAATGCCTAAAATAATTCTTGAAAAGAGTGGTTCTGGATGGCTTTTTTGGCCGATGGGCGTGATCGTTGCATTGGCAGCCATGCTTGTGTACTGGCCAGGTCTTTCTGGCCCTTTTGTTTTTGATGACTACTCGAATATTGTAACCAATGCCAGAATTCACGCGCAGCGTTTGGATTTGTCGAGTTTGATCGAGGCAGCCAAGGCGTACGAGCCAGGGAAAATAGGCAGGCCGCTAGCTACTGTGAGTTTTGCAATAAATTACTATTTCTCTGGCGATGACCCCTGGGCCTACAAGCTAACCGGAGTGGTCATTCACGGCATTAATGCGCTTTTAGTGTTTGCTTTACTTTTGAGCCTCGTGAAGGCCCGGTCGCTAAGTCGACATAATAGTGTTGTGTTTTGCGCGGTAGTGGCTATTTTTTGGGCAATACATCCGCTGCAGGTGTCGACTGTTCTCTACGTCGTGCAGCGAATGGAAATTCTTTCGCTTACATTCGTGCTTGCCGGATTGATATTGTACGTTGCTGGCCGTCGCCGGCAGATTGAAGGTGGGAGCGGTAGCTGGTTTGTATTGCTTTCGGCCATGGTCGCCGGAGTAGGTTTGGCCTCAAAAGAGACGGCTGCACTTTTTCCCTTGTACGTGCTCGCGCTGGAGTTGACTGTCTTGTGCTTTGATGCACAGGACGCGCGAATAACCCGGTTCTACAAGCTATTCTATCTTCTGGTCGCGACGCTTGGCGCTATCGTGTTTTTTGCGTGGATAATTCCGTCCGCGATCGCGGATGGGGCCTTCAGCAATCGTAGCTTCAGCTTGATCGAGCGTCTGCTGAGTCAGCTTAGAATAATCCCAATGTATCTCGGGCAAATAGTGCTGCCGATTCCTTCGCGGCTGCCCTTTTACTATGATGCATATCCGAAGTCCACGGGTCTATTCTCTCCCGCAACGACTGCGCTGGGTGGTGCCCTGCTTCTCAGCCTTTTGGCCGCCGCTTGGATTGTTCGAAAAAAAATGCCGCTTTTCTCGCTCGGCATTCTTTGGTTCTTTTCTGCGCATTTCTTGACAAGCAATGTACTCAATCTAGAGTTGGCATTTGAACATCGCAACTATTTCGCTATTCTGGGGGTCTTGCTGGCAATCGGTGATCTGGTCAGCAGAATCCGGCTTCGAGATGGTCCCGCACTCAAGTACGTCGCTTTGGGGGCGGTACTAATAACGGTGACGTGCCTTTCTTTGATCCGCTCAGCGACCTGGGGCAACGAGCTCTTGCTGCGTAATGAACTGGTTGACATAAATCCGAACTCCCCTCGTGCTGGGAGCGATCTTGCTGCGCTGCTAGTCGCCATGGCCAATGGTGATCCGACCTCGCCGTTTTACAGCATGGGTAGGCAGCAGTTTGAGCGCGTTGCGAGCTTGCCTGGGTCCTCGCCTCTGGCCGAGCAGGGCTTGATCTTAATGGCGGCTGTGCACGGGCAGCCAGTGGAAGATGCTTGGTGGGAGACTCTGACTCGGAAAGTAAGGAGTCGGCCGCTCTCGCCTGAAGAACTGATGGCGGTAAGTGGATTGCTGAAGCAGCGATATGAGGGCGTGCAGCTCGACGACTCTAAATTGTCCAGTGCATATATGGCATTGTTGGACAGAAAGCCAGAACAAGCGTTTCTATATGCCCAGTTCGGGGACTATGCGTTGAGATATCTGCGAGATGAGAATCTGGCAGACAGGATGTTTGTCGAGGCGTTAAATCATTCGACGAACGACAAGGCTTATGCACATATCGTCCTTTCGGGATTGTTGAAAGATGGGCACGTGCGGCAAGCTGAGAAAGTCTTCTTGCGTGGTAGACAGCTTGGGCTCTTTGAAGCGGGTGAGTTGCCTGTTGGCAAGTCGCCGTCGACAACGGCGCAATAAAATGAAGTAACTTTTCCCAAGTAACTAGGGACGTGCGGCCAAGGCCAAGCGTATGAGTGTCGCGCTTAATCACGCAGTTGAGATGATAAAATGACAGCGGCGAATGATTTTCTCGTTTTTGGGTCTCCCCTAATCCAAGAGGAAGAGATTGAGGAGGTTGTTGCTTGCATGAAGTCGAGCTGGCTTGGAACCGGCCCCCGGGTTGCTCGCTTCGAATCCGAATTCTCGTTCTATAAAGGAGTCGATGCTTCTCATGTGGCGGCGGTTAACTCATGCACTGCGGCACTGCATGTCAGCATGATTGCGGCTGGCTTGGAGCCAGGGGCAGAGGTGATAACTACGCCATTGACTTTTTGCGCCACTGTCAACGCGATAATCCATGCGGGGCTCACTCCGGTGCTTGCGGATGTAGACCTGCGGACGCAGTGCATTTCCCCTGAGGCTATTGAACGTGCGATTACCTCAAGAACGCGCGCTATCCTGATTGTTCATTTTGCCGGCAGGCCTTGCGAGATGGATGAGGTCATGAAAGTCGCTGAAAGGCATGGGTTAATAGTGATAGAGGACTGCGCTCACGCCATCGAAACGGAATTCCATGGCCGGAAAGCCGGTACCTTTGGTGACTTTGGTTGCTTCAGTTTTTACGCGACAAAGAATATTACCACTGGCGAAGGCGGGATGGTTATTGGAAAGAACGAAAGTGCCATTTCTAGGGTGCGCGTTCTAGCGTTGCATGGGATGAGTAAAGATGCTTGGCATCGATTTGGTGATGATGGGTACAAACACTATCAAGTAGTGGAGGCCGGCTTTAAGTACAACATGATGGATTTGCAGGCTGCCATTGGAGTTCATCAGTTGGCAAGGGTGGCGCCCAGCTGGCGACTCCGACAGTTAATTTGGAGCCGATACATGGAGGAGCTTTCGGATCTGCCGATCACTTTGCCGCTTCCACCTGCGCTGAATACGGTGCACGGTTATCATCTCTTTACGGTGATGATCGATCCGAAAAAATGCGGAATATCTCGGGATGCATTCCTGGGGGAAATGAACGCTAGAAGAATTGGCACTGGCGTGCATTATCTTTCGGTTCCTGAGCACCCATATTATCAGGGGCGATTTGGTTGGAAGCCTGAGGCGTGGCCGAACGCCATGGAGATAGGGCGCAATACTGTCAGTCTTCCCCTTTCTCCAAAGCTTACGCATGGGGATGTTGGTCGTGTTATTGACGCAGTGCATTCTATTTTGATGTAGTTCTGAAGATCCTGCGAAGATGGCCTCGGATCAGTCGTTGTTTTATTCCGGGAGATGAGGTTCCAAAGCCGGCTATTGTGGTTGACGCTTTGGTGAGCGAGCCTAGGATCTGTAATGCGAGCGCCGGTGGGCAACTTCCGGTAATGAGTGCCATTAGAAATCGTTCAATTTGGACCCATTGATGATTCTTGGCGGAAGTTGATTCTTTCGGTAAGCTTTTTCCGCGCAAAGCCAAGATTGCTTTGTCCAAAATCGGAACTCCGGCACTTTCAATCAGGCCGATTTGTAGCCATGGCCTGGTGTTTAACTCAATCATATGCGGTTTCCCGCTCCCGTCTGGTAGATGCGCGAGCTCGCAGATACCTACTATTTCCAGTGCTTCCATAAGATTGCTTGCCGGGGAAAGAAGATCTGTCGTTTCTTCGGTGGAGACCCAATAAGCCGTTCCCCCCATTGCGGGATGCTTGGCCTTTTCAACTACTTGGTTGGCGTGGACGTAACCATTGGTATCACGAACTGCGCAGACGCTTCGCTCTTGACTTGACCCTGTGACGAGACGAGGTTGTGCAATCCAACGTTCGCTAACTGACCATGCTCTGGTGAGGCGATTGACTATAGAAGACGCATTTTCCTTGTGGTCTTGCCTTGTAACTACTTTCGTACCGCCTCCGCCAAGCGGAGACAAGTCCATGTGTATAGGCTTTAAGGCCGGCTTGAAGATGGCGTCCGGCCCGAGTTTTTCTAGGGCAAGGATCGCCTGCTCGGGGCCATCCAGCACGATTGAAGTGGCGAGATAGTCGCTTGCGCAATGCTTCAGTGAAAATTCGACTAGTTCTGCTTTGTCGAGTCCTCCCATTTTTAGGGCTCGAGCTCGCGAAAACTCGCCATATCTCAGGACATCATCTCGGCATTCGTTTAGCAGGCGAAGTCCGCCATCTTCCGTAGGAAAGATGGGTAGCTTTTCTCCCGCCAGAGCGGTTGCGTGCATTAGCGCCTTAAGGAAACCGTCTTGGAGTGCGTTCCAGTCTTCTAACAGAGGCGAGAGGTCCATGAAGTCGATACAGCCAGGCGCATTTTTTAATAGGCTGTGAGGCACTAGAGAGAAAACCGCATAGTTTCTCCCTGCGATATGGGCTGCTTCAGCCAAGGCTAGCCCAACAATCTCTGATCCTCCACTTATAATCAGAAGTTCGGGCACGGGGAGATCACGATTTTTCATAGATGAAAAGATAATTGTAGTAACTAAGGCGAGATGGCATGCGCTTCTTTGCCATGCGCTTCAATTCCCACTCTGCGATCGCCGCAAGCCAATGTGTTGGGATGAGCCCATATCGAATTAGATAGACTACCGGCCATCGGCTATTGCGGATCGGTAGCTTTAGCACTCTTCGCAGCCCGTTACGAGCAAAGGTCTCGTCGAACCATGGCTCTTGGAGGTAGCGCCCATCACCAACCTTAAGGTTGTCAATGACCGCCAACTGTCCTCCAGGCTTGACCAATCTGGGGGCGCTGCGGCAGATATCAGCCTTGCCTAAAAGGAGCGTCATGCGCGCGACTCCAAAAAGGCAGACCAAATCGAATGATTCGTCACGGAACGGAAGCTGAGGAAGCGAGGCATTGAGGATCCCTGCATATCTTGATTTCTCAGGCATCGCACGGAGTATGCGTAAAGATGGATCTAGGCCAACTACGCTGTAGCCGATTCTTCCCAGGGCTTCACCCATCCGGCCTAGTCCGCACCCTACGTCCAACGCGTAGCCAGTTCCAGGCTTCAAATACTTCTCAAGTGCCCGCTGCTGTAATAGTTGAATGTAGTCACTTTTTCTTCCGAGTCGATCATGGGGGTCTGCTAAGTTGTTCCCATGGTCGTCAAACGCTGGGACGTTTGCACGGTCGGCACTCATGAGCGCACCCGATACGGCGCGAAGATCAATCCGAGTGAAATATCTGCTATCAATAGTGATATCCGCCCTAGGACAGCTAGGCCAGCGACCGCATCGGAAGGGAAGTGACTGGCCATCAGCACGAACATCAGTTCTCGAACGCCAATTCCAGAGGGAGTTATCAGGCTGATGTACCCGACGAACCATGCGGCAGTATATATGCCGCACAACCATATTCCATCGACGGCGGTTAGACCGGGCCAAGCGACACCATAGGCAGACCACGCCAACAAATAGACTAGCCAGCTTGCAGTGAGCCAGGCCCAAACCTCCCCTTTTAGCCGCGCAGAGGCTGTAGCGAACGGCCTTAGTGCATCGCATAGGCGGGCTACGGCTCGGCTCGGTATTCGTCTTGCTAGATCAAGTGCCGCATTAATGGGGCGGGGATGCCAGCAGTACGCATATATAACCGACCCTGTGCCGAGCAACGCGAGTCCAAGCCACCAATGGAGCATCGTGCCGACTACCGTAATAGAGATCCATATAGCGAAAGCTGTAGTTAATGCCATGTAGGTCGCGTTGACACTGATCCACTCCGCAAGAGTGGCTGATGTTCCTGTGCCCGATTGATAGGCGATACCCCAGACGCGTCCGGGGAGGTGCTTCATCAGTTGGCCGGTAAAGTAGAGATGTGCCAACGTCGTACGCTTATAGAGATTTTGTCGCATCTCCCTGAACAGAGTGTGGAATCCCTCGAATGCCAAATAGCTGGATATTGGCACTCCTATCAATGCTAGGGACAGCCAGCCGATTCGCAGGCGCGGAATGCTCTTGCTCAGCGATGGAAGTGAATCCCATAGCAGCCAGCCAGCCCACATCATTGAGGCAAGTGCGAGCGGAGCAAATAGCCATCGCCAGCGGCTGCGTCGATCAGTCATTAGTCACCAGCGAACTGTACACTTTCGCGGCAATGTCGGAGATGTCGAATTGGGCCGCGAGTTCCCGAATTCCAGACGAAAGATCATAAGGGGATGAAAGCAATGCAGCTTCCATGGCCTTATGGAAAGACTTTGCGCTCAGATCCTTGGCAACCACCCCGCCAGTTTTGCCCTGCAAAAGAGCAGGGAGATCGCCTACGGGTGTGGCTATTACTGGACATTTTAGTTTCATTGCATCGGAAAAGACCACTGGAATGCTCTCTATTCTTGATGGGATGAGTAGCCAGTCAGCATCGATTATTGCCTCCTCTGCTGACTCGCGATCAAGGAAGCCGCTCAGAAGCACGGGCCGGCCTGCTTCGCTCAGCCTCCTTATGTTGGATTCGACTTCCCTTTGCAGGGGGCCTCCACCGCAAATCCGAATTTTTTTGATTCTCTTCCATTGATTCTCGGTCAATAGGTCAATGGCTTCAAAAAGAAGGTCGATTCCCTTGTTGGGATGCCAGCGGCCTAGGAAAAGCAGGCTGTATGGCGGGCATTCGCTAAGTGGCTGGTTACGGCTACGAGAGGTGCGCCGTGTGCTGGGCAATAGGTGAACTTCTCGCCCAGCTATGGCTTCGGTATCGTGAGCCAGTTTCAATCCGTCAGACCAACAGTGTTTGGCGTTTCTGAGTACTTTGCGCAGGAAAGATCTAACTATTGGTATACGTCCCAGGCTCCATATGTCACTTCCCAGCGTCCATACAGAGTAGTTGACTCCGTATTTTTGCGCGCAGGATCTGGCCCATTCTCCACAAGGCAGCGCCCAAAGCGCTAGAATATGTTGCACACATCCCTCATCCAATGCCGCCTCGGTCGCCAAATATCCAGCACGCATCACATTTGCAATCCTCCATGCGTCAGCGGGATTCAATGGGTTGAGGGTTGATAGAGGACGCTCGGGGGTGGGGTAACGAAAGATTTCGATACTTTCGCACCATAGTTCTTTGGTTTTTTTGGGGCCTGGTGCTACGACGCGCACGTTCACTAACTTGCCTAGTTCAATGGCGAAGTCAGCAACAAATGCGCCGGCTGCTTCGCTTCCGTCACCCGAAGTCGGAAAGGATGAGGTGATGATCACGACGGTGCAGGGTTTTGTCATGGTCGGTAGGCCTTAAGACCATCCTTCGGAGCTGGCGGTGCGCAAATGTCCATCTGGCGGGTTGGCGCATCTGCAGCAGCAATGTTCACCCTTCTCGGTCGGTACAACATGTCTAGCGCCAGGGCGTGTGCATGCTGCCAATCTATATTCCTAGGCTCGAATTGCCGAGCAGTCGTTGCCGATGAAAAGGGATCTATGAAAGGCGTTTCAACCATAGGCAAAAAGCACTGCGAGTGCATGCTCAGGCGTCGCGTCTATACGTCAGATTGGTAATCTGCTCGGAAATTAGGCCGATCAGAAAAATGATCACCGCCGCACTGAACAACAGGGTGCTCATATTGGTGAATCGGTGCATCGTCGCGAAGGTGTAGCCATAGTAGGTGAGTCCAAGGGCGAAGAACGCCATCGAGACCGGGACGAACAGCTTCAGCGGCGAATACAGCGTGGCGATCTTGAAGATGATCAGCAGGAAGCGGATGCCGTCCTTCATGGGGCGGATATGACTGCCGTTGCCGACGCGCTTCGCGACGGGGATCGGCACGTAGGCGACCGGATAGGCGCTTCGAAAGAACGCCATCGTGCTGGTGGTGGGGTAACTGAACCCATTCGGGAGCAGGTGCAGGAATTCGCGAAACCTGTCAGCGCGGACGGCGCGAAAGCCTGAGGTGAGGTCCTTCACTTCGAAGCCGGTCATGCGGCTCGCCAGCCAGTTGTAGAAGCGGTTGGCGAGGCCGCGATGCACGCTGGCCTGGCCGCTGCTGTCGCGTGCGCCGACGACCATGTCGTAGCCCTGGCCAAGCACAGCGAGCAGTTTCTGGATATCGCCGGGATCGTGTTGGCCGTCAGCATCCATGAACACGAGGATGTTGCCGGTAGCGGCCCGTGCGCCGCGTTTGATCGCAGCGCCGTTACCCATCGAGTAGGGGCTGCCGATGACCCGGGCGCCCTGGTCGCGCGCCACCTGCGCGGTCGCATCGGTAGAGCCGTCGTCGACCACGATGATCTCGGCATCCGGCATTTCCTCACGCAGCCGGGGCAGCGTACGCGACAGGCCGGCCACCTCGTTCTTGGCCGGCAGGATGATGCTGATCTTGTCCAAAGGTCGACCCCTAGTTCCCCGTTCGCTATGTTAATCGCAGTCGCGGCCGGATTCATGGCGTGTGGCGGCAACGCCGGCTGTGTAGCTGCGCCAGAGGCGGTTGCGTTGGAATTGAAGTATCTTTGGTCGGTAAGAATGGGGGCTTTTCACATGAACGCAGCTGTCTCGGCCAACCTGGTCGGCATCACCGGCATCGCGCGCCGCCTGGTTCAGGACGGTGCGCTGGAGGAAGCGGTCGCCCGCACCGCCATGGCGCATGCCGCC
>Ga0308160_10007166_pt1 | contig 11163 bp, 5 predicted proteins | sample PhyFR1_FD_201036 | JGI IMG/M metagenome (GOLD analysis project Ga0308160, IMG submission 201036) | Phyllosphere microbial communities from UC Gill Tract Community Farm, Albany, California, United States - DLSLF.R1 | ecosystem: Host-associated > Plants > Phyllosphere > Unclassified | place: USA... | reverse complement strand
ATCAGGCCGAGGCGATCTTCCCGGCGTCGGTGGCGCTGCGGGTCGATCCCAACGCCACGGCCGAAGAAGATCCCTACGCCGATCCGAAGTACCAGATCCCCGACGATCTGGTCTGGTAAGCATGGCTTTCCCAGGGATGGGGAGCGCAGGGAGCGAGCGCCTGCGCCCGTCATCGCCCGCCCACGCGGCGGGCGGCTATCTGCCGTATATCGACGGACTGCGCGCGCTCGCGGTGCTGGCGGTCATTGCCTACCACCTAGATCCGGCCTGGCTGTCGGGCGGGTTCACCGGCGTCGACGTGTTCTTCGTGATCTCCGGCTTCGTGGTCAGCGCCTCGCTGCAGCGCTTGCCCGCGGCCGGCAGTTGGAGTGTGTTCGCGCAGTTCTATGCGCGGCGCATGCGCCGCATCGCGCCGGCACTGGTGGCGTGCCTGCTGGCGACCGCGCTGGCCAGTGGCCTGTTCATTCCCGACTCCTGGTTGAGCGAGACCAGCGCCAAGACCGGGCGCATGGCCTTCGTCGGCCTCAGCAACTGGGTGCTGGCTGCGACCGGCAACGATTATTTCTCGCCGAAGGCCGAGTTCAATCCGTACACGCATACCTGGTCGCTGGGCGTGGAAGAGCAGTTCTATCTGCTGTTCCCGTTGCTGTTCCTGGCCTGGAACCGTGGCGGCCGCGGCCGCGTGTGGTCGACCCTGCTGGTGGCGCTGGCCTCGGCCGGCTCGCTGGCGTATGCGCTGCTGCGCAGCCGCGGTGGCGGCGAGGCCGGCGATGCGTTCTACCTGACCACCGCGCGCTTCTGGCAACTGGGCAGCGGCGTGCTGCTGTATCAGACGCTGGCGCTGAGCGGGCGCTTCGATGCCGGCGCCGCGCCAGCGCCGCGTGCGGCCTGGAACTGGCGTTCGCCGCTGCTGGCGCTGGCGCTGGGCGCGGTCGGTTACGGATTGTGGCGTGCGCGCCCCGGGTACTCGCCATGGCCCGATGGCCTGTGGCCGGTGCTGGGCACGCTGGGCCTGCTGGGATTGCTGCATGGCGCGCCGGCCGGCTGGATCAAGCGGGCGCTGTCGCAGCGCGCGGTGGTGGCGATCGGCCGCGTCTCCTATTCGCTGTACCTGTGGCATTGGCCGGTCTTCGTGCTGTTCCGCTGGACCGTCGGCCTGGAGTCGGCGCTGGCCAAAGTGCTGGCGCTGCTGCTGGTGGCGGCGCTGGCGATCGCGTCGTACCGCTGGGTGGAACTGCCGTGGCGCAGCGGCCGCATCGGCAGGATGCGCACCCCGGCGCGGACCATCGCCGCCGGGCTTGGCCTGATCCTGCTCGCCGCGGGCGTGCATGCGCTGCTGCTGGACACGCAGCGCTATTACTCGCTGAGCACGGTGAGCCGGCATCCGCTGGACTGGTATGCGTATGCCAAGGGCATGCGCAAGGAGTTCCCGCACTGCACGCTGAAGACCGGCCGGGCGGATCTGCAGGTCGGCAGCGCCAAGCTGTTCGAGCGCGGCGATTGCGACTTGCATAACCGCGATGGCGGGCAGCTGTTCGTCGCCGGCGATTCGCATGCGCTGGCCTACAACGAACTGCTGCGCCGCTTCGCGTTGCAGAGCGGCGTGGCGGTGCGCCTGTACGGCGTCGGCGGCTGTCCGATCGTCGGCCTGCAGGCCTGGCAGGCGACGCATGCCGGTTGCCAGGCCTACGAGCGCAGCACCCTGGCCGACGTGCAGGCGCAGGCACGCAACGGCGATGTGCTGTTCCTGCCCGCGCTGCGGCTGCTGCGCCTGGCCGAGCAGACCGAGCTGTTCGACGAGGCGGCGGTGATGGCCGAGCAGGACAGCGCGCAGGCGCAGGCGGTACGCGCGGCTGGCGAGGAGGCGGCGGTCGCGCTGCTGCAGCCGCTGGCGCAGCGCGGCGTGCGCATCGTGTTCGAAGCGCCCAAGCCGTTGTTGCGCGCGCCGCCGTATCGCTGTTCCGACTGGTTCAACCGCGGCAACGCGATCTGCGCGCGCGGCACGCAGATCCAGCGCGACACCATGGAACGCTACCGCGCGCCGGTGCTGCAGAGTCTGCAGCGGATCGCCGCGCGGTTGCCGCATGCGTCGGTCTGGGACCCGTTGCCGGTGTTGTGCGAGCCGCAGCGTTGCGCCGGCATGCGCGACGGGCATCCTTTGTTCTTCGATGCCGATCACCTCAGCGGCTACGGCAATCGGCTGCTGCTGCCGAGCTTCACGGCGCACTTCAAGGCGGTGCAGGCAGAATCGGGCACGACGCCGTGAGCGGCGGCGCTCGCTCTTGCGGAGGCAGTCCATGACCATAGCCATTCCCGTTGCGCCGTTGCGCATGCAGGTCCGCAGCCGCGGCGCGTGCGCAACGTATCGTGCGGCGGCGCTCATGCTGGCGCTCGGCGCCCTGGGTGCCACGCGCGTCGCCCATGCCGACGATGCGCCGGCGTTCGACCGCCCGGGCATCGGCTTCGCGTCGCAGACCCTGCCGGCCGGCAGCGTCGCCTGGGAGCAGGCGTTGTCGGACGTGAGCTACGACCGCAGCGGCGGCGTGCGCAGTACCGAGTACGTGGCCGACAGCCGGCTGCGGATCGGCCTGAGCGCGCAGGCGGAACTGCAATTGGCCATCGACAGCCAGGTCTGGCAGCGCGTGCGCGGCACCGGCCAGGATTTCCGCGGGCATGGCGGCGGCGATGCCAGTGTCGGTTTGAAATGGGCGTTGCCGAGCACCCGCGACACGTTTTCCTGGGCGCTGCTCGGCACCGCCGCCGTGCCGGTGGGACGCGCGCCGTACGGCGACGACGGGCATCGCTATGATCTCGGCGTCAGCGCCGGCTGGGACCTGGACGGCGGCCGCAATGTCGCGCTGTACGCCAACCTCAGCGACAGCGACGACGGCCACGGCTGGACCGTGTCGCCGAGCTACACGTTCTACGCGCAGGGCAACCTCAGCGCCTATGCCGAAGCCGGCATCGGCGGCGGCGAGGACGAGATGCGCGCGCTCGGCACCGGACTGACCTGGTTGATCGCCCAGCGCGTGCAACTGGACCTGTCGGTGCTGCGTGGCTTGTCCGCGCCGACGTCGGATTGGCAGGGCGGCCTCGGCGTATCGGTGCTGCTGCGCTGAGCGCAGTTAGCCCCTCTCCCGTTGGGGTGAGGGTCCGGCGCGCAGCGTCTCGCTGAGTTGGGTACGCGAGGCTTCGCCCGTACCCTCATCCGGCCCTTCGGGCCACCTTCTCCCGGTGGGAGAAGGAACCGCCTAAGCCCCTCTCCCGTCGGGAGAGGGGTTGGGGTGAGGGTCTGGCGCGAAGCGTCTCGCGGAGTTTGGATACACGAGGCTTCGCCCGTACCCTCATCCGCCCTTGCGGGGCACCTTCTCCCGGTGGGAGAAGGAAACACTGCGTGGCATGCGTCCCGGTGGGGTAGGGACCTACACCCCTCACTCCGGATCGTAGTCCAGGTTCGAGGCCAGCCAGCGCTCGGCCTGCAGCAGCGGCACGCCCTTGCGCCGCGCGTAGTCGGCGACCTGTTCCTTGGTCAGACGCCCGACCACGAAGTATTGGCTCTGCGGATGGCTGAAGTAGTAGCCGGACACCGCCGCGGTCGGCAGCATCGCGAAGCTTTCGGTCAGTGACATGCCGGCATTGCGTTCGGCGTCGAGCAGCGCGAACAGGGTCTTCTTCTCGCTGTGCTCGGGGCAGGCCGGATAGCCGGGGGCAGGGCGGATGCCGCGGTACTTCTCGGCGATCAGCGCCTCGTTGTCCAGCGCCTCGTCGACGACATAGCCCCAGAATTCGCGGCGCACGCGCTGGTGCAGTCTCTCGGCCAGGGCCTCGGCCAGGCGATCGGCCAGGGCCTTGAGCAGGATCGCGTTGTAGTCGTCGTGCTCCGCCTCGAAGCGCGCCACGTGCGGCTCGATGCCGATGCCGGCGGTGACCGCGAACGCCCCGATCCAGTCCTGCTTGCCGCTGTCCCTGGGCGCGATGAAATCGGCCAGGCAGAAATCGGGCCGCTCGACGGGTTTGTCGACTTGTTGGCGCAAGAAATGCAGGAGAAGCCGGGATTGGGGATTGGGGATTGGGGATTGGGCGGGCGGTTGCGAATCCCCAATCCCGACTCCCGAATCCCGGTGGTCCGCCAGGACCACCTCAACATCGTCGCCCACGCTATTCGCCGGCCACAGCCCGAACACCGCCTTGGCAGTCAGCCACTTCTCGGCGACGATGCGCTTGAGCATCGCGCGCGCGTCGCGGTACAGCTCGCTGGCCTGGCTGCCGACGACCGCGTCGCTGAGGATCGCCGGGAACTTGCCGGCCAGTTCCCAGGCCTGGAAGAACGGGGTCCAGTCGATCAGGTCGATCAGTTCGGGCAGCGGATAGTCGTCGAACACGTGCAGGCCCGGCTGCTTCGGCACCGGCGGCGTGTAGGCGTCCCAGCCGCCGTCGAAGCGCTGCGCGCGCGCCTTCTCCAGCGACACCAGGCGCTTGGCGTCGCCACGGTTCTTGTGACGCTGGCGGATCTCGGCGTAGTCGGCGTCGTTGGCGGCGACGAACGCGGCGCGCAGGTCCTTGGAGATCAGCGACTGGGCCACGCCGACCGCGCGCGAGGCGTCCTTGACCCACACCGTCGGCGCGCCGTAGTGCGGGTCGATCTTCAGCGCGGTATGCGCACGCGAGGTGGTGGCGCCGCCGATCAGCAGCGGCATCGAGAAGCCCTGCCGCTGCATCTCGCGGGCGACGTGGCTCATCTCCTCCAGCGACGGAGTGATCAGCCCGGACAGGCCGATGATGTCGGCGTTCTCGGCGCGCGCACGGTCGAGGATGGTCTGGGTCGGCACCATCACCCCCAGGTCGATCACGTCGAAGTTGTTGCAGGCCAGGACCACGCCGACGATGTTCTTGCCGATGTCGTGCACGTCGCCCTTGACCGTGGCCATGACGATCTTGCCGTTGGACTTGCCGGTGTCGCCGGTGCGCAGCTTTTCCGCCTCGATGTACGGCAGCAGGTAGGCCACCGCCTTCTTCATCACCCGCGCCGACTTGACCACCTGCGGCAGGAACATCTTGCCGGCGCCGAACAGGTCGCCGACCACGTTCATGCCGTCCATCAGCGGGCCTTCGATCACGTCCAGCGGACGCGTGGACAGCTGCCGCGCTTCCTCGGTATCGATCTCCACGTAGGCGTCCACGCCGTGCACCAGCGCATGCGCCAGCCGCGCGCGCACCGGCTTTTCGCGCCAGGCCAGGTCCTCGACGCTGCTCTGGCCCTTCTTGCCCTTGTAGCGCTCGGCGATCTCCAGCAGGCGCTCGGTGCCGTCGCGGCGGCGGTTGAGGATCACGTCCTCCACGCGCTCGCGCAGGTCGGGGTCCAGGTCGTCGTAGATCGGCATGCCGCCGGCGTTGACGATGCCCATGTCCATGCCCGCGGCGATCGCGTGGTACAGGAACACCGAGTGGATCGCCTGGCGCACGGTCTCGTTGCCGCGGAACGAGAACGACACGTTGGACACGCCGCCGGACACATGGCAATGCGGCAGGGTCTTGCGGATGATGCGGGTGGCCTCGATGAAGTCCACCGCGTAGTTGTCGTGCTCCTCGATGCCGGTGGCCACGGCGAAGATGTTCGGGTCGAAGATGATGTCTTCCGGCGGGAAACCGACCTGCTCGGTCAGCACCTTGTAGGCGCGGCTGCAGATCTCGACCTTGCGCGCGCAGGTGTCGGCCTGGCCCTGCTCGTCGAACGCCATCACCACCGCGGCGGCGCCATAGCGCAGCACCTTGCGTGCGTGCTCGACGAACACCGCTTCGCCTTCCTTCAGCGAGATCGAGTTGACCACGCTCTTGCCCTGCAGACATTTCAGCCCGGCCTCGATCACGCTCCACTTGGAGGAGTCGACCATGATCGGGATGCGCGCGATGTCCGGCTCGGACATGATCAGGTTGAGAAAGCGGGTCATCGCCTTCTCCGAATCGATCAGGCCCTCGTCCATGTTGACGTCGAGGATCTGCGCGCCGCTGGCGACCTGCTGGCGCGCCACCTCCACCGCCTCCTCGTAGCGCTCTTCCTTGACCAGCTTGCGGAACTGCGCGCTGCCGGTGACGTTGGTGCGCTCGCCGACGTTGACGAACAGCAGGTCCGGGGTCAGCAGCAGCGGCTCTAGGCCGGACAGGCGGGTAATGCGCACGGACATGGTCAGTCTTCCAGGATCGTTGCGGTGGACGCGCAGGCGCGGCCGGCGGGCGCAGCGCACGCCATGCGGCGCGCCTGCGCTGCGAATGCGTAGCGGGGCAGGGAATGCGCGCGCATCTCAGGCCGCCTGTGCCTGCGCCGCCAGCGGCGTGCGCGGACGCAGCCCGCGCACCGCCTCGGCGATCGCCTGGATATGCGCCGGGGTGGTGCCGCAGCAGCCGCCGACCAGGTTGAGCAGGCCGGATTCGGCGAACTCCTTCAGCGTCGCCGCCATTTCCTCCGGGCTTTCGTCGTACTCGCCGAAGGCGTTGGGCAGGCCGGCGTTGGGATGCGCGCTGACGTAGCCGTCGGCGATCCGCGCCAGGGTCTCCACGTGCGGGCGCAGGTCGCTGGCGCCGAGTGCGCAGTTCAGCCCCACCGACAGTGGCCGGCCGTGCGCAACCGAGGCGTAGAAGGCTTCGGCGGTCTGTCCGGACAGGGTGCGCCCGGAGGCGTCGGTGATGGTGCCGGAGATCATTACCGGCAGGCGCCCGCCGCGCGCGTCGAACACTTCCTCGATCGCGTACAGCGCCGCCTTGGCGTTGAGCGTGTCGAAGATGGTTTCCACCATCAGCGTGTCGGCGCCGCCGTCGATCAGGCCTTCGACCGCTTCGCGGTAGGTGCCGCGCAACTCGTCGAAGCTGGTGTTGCGGAAGCCGGGATCGTTGACGTCGGGGCTGATCGAGGCGGTGCGGCTGGTCGGGCCTAGCACGCCGATGACGAAGCGCGGCTTGTCCGGGGTGAGCGCCTCGACCGCGTCGCAGCAGTCGCGCGCGACCTGCGCGCCGGCCTTGTTCAATTCGTAGACCAGGTGTTCCAGGTGGTAGTCGGCCTGGCTGATCGAGGTGGCGTTGAAGGTGTTGGTTTCCAGCAGGTCGGCGCCGGCGTCGAGGTAGGCGCGATGGATGCCGGCGATCACTTCCGGCCGCGACAGCAGCAACAGGTCGTTGTTGCCCTTCAGGTCGTGGCCCTGCGGCGCGTGGTCGCAGCCGGGTCCGTGCACGTGCGCGCCGTCGTAGCCGGCGGCGAAGCGCTCGCCGCGGTAGTCGGCTTCCTGCAGGTCGTGGCGCTGGATCATGGTGCCCATCGCGCCGTCGATGATCAGGATGCGTTCGGACAGCGCCTGCAGCAGCTTTTGCGTGCGCTGCGGATGCAGCCACGGAATCTGGGACTGAGAAGAACCGTCAGAGATGCTCATGCGCTTGCTCCTGCCTTTGCCTTTGCGATTCCCGAATCCCCATTCCCGACTCCCGGCTTCACCGCAATCAACGAAATCACCTCGAAGTGCGGCGGCCGCTTCTCGCGAGTCACGGTTTCCAGGCTGGACACGTCCAGCCCGGCCTTGTCGACGAACTTGCGCAGCTCCTTGGAGGCGAAGCCCAGGTTGACATGGCCGTAGGCCTGCACCGCGGCCTTGTGTTCGTGGCGGGCGAGGCTGCACAGCAGCAGGCGCCCGCCGGGGCGCAGTACCCGAGCCGACTCGGCCACCGCCTGCGCCGGCTTGGCCGCGTAGGTCAGCGCGTGCATCATCACCACCAGGTCGAAGCTGGCGTCGGCGAACGGCAGCGCGTGCATGTCGCCTTCGCGCACTTCCACGTTGCTCAGGCGGCGCAGGCGTTCGCTGGCCGCGGCCACCACCCGCGCGCTGGTGTCGATGCACACGTAGCGGCGCGCATGCGGGGCCACCAGTTCGGCCAGCACGCCGTCGCCGGAGGCGATGTCGAGCACGTCGCCGGTTTCCAGCAGCGGCAACGCGGTGCGCGCCAGCGCTTCCCAGGTGCGCCCGGGCGAGTAGTGGCGTTCCATGTCGCCGGCCACCGAATCGGCCCAGTTCTGGTCGGCGGCGCGATTGGCCAGCACCGCGGCCACGCGCTCGGCGTCCTGGCGCAACAGCGGATCGTCGCTGCCGGTGCTCAGCGCCAGCCACAGCGCGCGTTGCGCCGGGTCCAGCTGCGCCTCGTCGAAGCGGTAGTAGGCCGATACGCCGGCGCGGCGGTCGCGCACCAGCCCGGCCTCCTTCAGCTTGGCCAGGTGGGTGGACACGCGCGGTTGCGCCAGCCGGGTGATCGCCGACAGCTCGGCCACGGTCAGCTCTTCCTGCTCCAGCAACGCCAGCAGGCGCACCCGGGTCGCATCGGCGAATACCTTCAGCCGGGTCGACCAGTCCTCCAGATCCATAATATCTTCCTATCGCGATATAGAGATATTCTGGTCCCGCGGGCGGATCCGGTCAAGTCGTGCAAACGCCTGCGTATGGTTTGGGTGGCTACAATGGCGCACCAGACAGCCCGGGAGGGGTTCTACGTGGATTTCAGCTTTACTGAAGAGCAATTGATGATCCAGGACGTGGCGCGACGCATCGCCCAGGAACGGATCGCGCCCAGCGCCGAGCATCACGACCGCACCGGCGAGTTTCCGCTGGAGAACATCCGCCTGCTCGGCGAGAACGGCCTGATGGGCATCGAGGTGCCGGAGGAATACGGCGGCGCCGGTATGGACCCGATCGCCTACGTGCTGGCGATGGTCGAGATCGCCGCCGGCGACGCCGCCCATTCGACCATCGTGTCGGTCAACAACTCGCTGTTCTGCGCCGGCATCCTGAAGAACGGCAACGAGGCGCAGAAACAGAAGTACGTGCGCGCGATCGCCGACGGCAGCCACATCGGCGCGTTCGCGCTGACCGAGCCGCAGTCCGGTTCCGACGCCACCGCGATGCGGTGCCGGGCGGTGCGCCAGGACGACGGCAGCTTCGTGATCAACGGCAAGAAGAGCTGGATCACCTCCGGCCCGGTCGCCAAGTACATCGTGCTGTTCGCGGTCACCGACCCGGAGCAGGGCTCGCGCGGCATCACCGCGTTCGTGATCGATACCGACAAGCCCGGCTTCCATCGCGGCAAGACCGAGCCCAAGCTCGGCATCCGCGCCTCGGCCACCTGCGAGATCGAGTTCCAGGATTACGTGGCGACCGCGGACGAGGTCCTTGGCGCGCCGGGCGAGGGTTTCAGGATCGCGATGAGCGTGCTCGACGCCGGCCGCATCGGCATCGCCTCGCAGGCGATCGGCATCGCCCGCGCCGCCTACCAGGCCACCCTGGACTATGTGAAGGAGCGCAAGGCGTTCGGCTCGCCGATCGGCGCGTTCCAGATGACCCAGGCCAAGATCGCCGACATGAAGTGCAAGCTCGACGCGTCGCTGTTGCTGACGCTGCGCGCGGCATGGGTGAAGGGGCAGGGCCAGCGCTTCACCACCGAGGCCTCGGTGGCCAAGCTGACCGCGTCCGAAGCGGCGATGTGGATCACCCACCAGGCGGTGCAGATCCATGGTGGCATGGGCTACTCGAAGGAAATGCCGCTGGAGCGCTATTTCCGCGACGCCAAGATCACCGAGATCTACGAAGGCACGTCTGAAATCCAGCGTTTGGTGATTGCCCGCAATGAGACCGGATTGCGCTGAGGCCGGGATTGGGGATTCGGGATTGGGGATTCGCCAGTTCCTGATCCGGTGAGGAACACGAAGAAGCGGCCGCAAGGCCGCTTTTTTTGCGGGAGGATAATGGTAGGTTTCAACCGGAGTGCATCGGGGTGGAAGCCCTGTGACGTCGCCAAGGCTTTTCACTAGAGGCTCGCGCCCCGAACCGTCCTGCCGAAATCCGACCAACAAAAAAGCGGCCTTGCGGCCGCTTTTTTGTAGCGATGAAGCGCGGGGTGTGCGAGGCGTGGAGATCCAATCCCGAATCCCCACTCCCCAATGCCGGCCCCTCACTCACCGATCCGGCTGGTTCCGGTTCTGCCCTTCCTGCTGGATCGCCACGTACTCCTTCGACGGCTCGTCCAGCTTGTCGCCGAGCATGCGCCGCACCACCACGAAGAACAGCGGGATGAACAGCACGCCGAGCACGGTGGCGAACACCATGCCGCCGATCACGCCGGTGCCGATCGAGTGGCGCGCGTTGGCGCCGGCGCCGCTGGAGATCGCCATCGGCAGCACGCCGAGGATGAACGCGAACGAGGTCATCAGGATCGGACGGAAGCGCAGGTGCGCCGCCTCGGTGGCCGCTTCGCGCAGGGTCTTGCCCGCCGCCCGCTGCTCCACCGCGAACTCCACGATCAGGATCGCGTTCTTCGCCGCCAGGCCAATCACCGTGATCATGCCGATCTTGAAGTAGATGTCGTTCGGCAGGCCGCGCAGCAGCGAGAAGGTGATCGCGCCGAGCACGCCGATCGGCACCACCAGCAGCACCGAGACCGGGATCGACCAGCTCTCGTACAGCGCCGCCAGACACAGGAACACCACCACGATCGACAGCACCAGCAGCAGCGTGGCGCTGTTGCCGGCGATGATCTCCTGGTACGACATGCCGCTCCAGTCGAAGCCGAAGCCCGGCGGCAGGTCGTTGTTGACGATCTCCTCCATCGCGCTCATCGCCTGGCCGGAACTGCCGCCCGGAGCCGGGTTGCCGACCACGTTGACCGCCGAATAGCCGTTGTAGCGGCTCAGCGACGGCGAGCTGTAGATCCAGTTCGACTTCACCACCGTGCTCAGCGGGATCATCTGCGGCAGGCCGTCGCTGTCGGTGGCGCTGCTGCTGGGCACGTAGAAGTTGCGCAGCGACTCCGGACCGGTGCGGAACGGCGCGTCGGCCTGCATGTTGACGCGCTTGATCCGGCCTTCGTAGAAGAAGTCGTTGACGTACACCGGCGCCAGCATCATCTGGATCGACTGGTAGATGTCGCTGACCGACAGCCCCATCGACTGCGCCTGCACCCGGTCCACGCTCAGCTGCAGCTGCGGCGCGTTCTCCAGGCCGTTGGGGCGCACCCCGGCCAGCGCATCCTGGCGCGCGGCGGCCTTGCCGAGCAGGATGTTGCGCGCCTGGGTCAGCGCCTCCTCGCCGGCACCGGTGCGGTCCTGCAGCCACATGTCGAAGCCGCCGAACTGGCCCA
>Ga0308160_10007165_pt1 | contig 11165 bp, 8 predicted proteins | sample PhyFR1_FD_201036 | JGI IMG/M metagenome (GOLD analysis project Ga0308160, IMG submission 201036) | Phyllosphere microbial communities from UC Gill Tract Community Farm, Albany, California, United States - DLSLF.R1 | ecosystem: Host-associated > Plants > Phyllosphere > Unclassified | place: USA... | reverse complement strand
CCTTCAGCTTGATCAGCATCGGCTTGCCCTTGCGGTCGAGCGTCTTGCCGGCGGCGACCTTGATCCAGCCTTCGCTGATGCAATATTCTTCGACGTCGGAGCGGTCCTTGTCGTTGAAGCGGATGCCGATGTCGTTCTGGAACACGTCGCGGTTATGGAAAGGGCTGCTCGGGTCGATCGAGAGCCGGTCTGGGAGCGGGGGGAGGGTGGCGGTATCGTTCATGGGCCGAATTATCCACCAGAACGGCGCCGCTTACAACGGCGCGCACGGCTGGCGGCGCCCGATGCCTTGCCGTACACACATGGTGGGTTCGGGAACCCACCCTGCCATAAGCTCGAGCAACCCTCAGCGCGGATGGGCGGCGCGGCTTGCCGCCAACTGCAGCAGGCGCTCCAGGTCGTCCATCGCGGCCGGCTTGGTGAGGTGGGCGTCGAAGCCCGCTTCCTTCGAGCGCTCGCGGTCGAGTTCGCCGCCCCAGCCGGTCAGGGCCACCAGCACCATGTTGCCGGTGCCGGGAATCGCCCGGACCTTGCGCGCCACTTCGTAGCCGTTCAGCCCCGGCATGCCGATGTCGAGGATGGCGAGATCCGGGCGGAGCGCCACGATGCGGCGCAGCGCCTGCAGGCCGTCGTGCACCGGCTCGGCCGCGTGTCCACCCGCCTGCAGCACGGCGGTGAGAATGTTCGCGGCGTCGACATTGTCGTCGGCCACCACGATGCGCAGGCCGCCCTGCACGGCCGGCGTCGCATCCGGCAGCGCTGCGCCCGCATCGGCGCCGGCAGCCGGTTCCGTTCCGCCCTCGGCCAGCGGCAACCGCAGCGTGAAGGTGGTGCCCAGGCCGGCGCCGGCGCTGCGCACGGCCACGCTGCCGCCATGCATCTCGGCCAGGCTGCGCACCAGCGACAGGCCGATGCCGAGGCCGCCGCCGGCGCGTCCCATGTTGCGCGACACCTGGCTGAACATCTCGAACACGTGCGCCTGCTCTTCGAGCGGAATGCCGATGCCGCTGTCGGCGACCTCGATCCGCACCATGTCCGCCTCGATGCTGGCCGTGACGCCGATCTGCCCGCCCGGCGGCGTGTACTTGACCGCGTTGGCCAGCACATTGCCGAGGATTTGCGCGAGGCGGGTCGGGTCGGCGAACAGCCTGAGCGGCTGCGGCGGCAGGTCGACGCTGAGCCGGTGATGCGCGGCCTCGACCGCCGGCAGCGTGGCCTCGACGGCGTTCGCGACGGCTTCCTTCAGGTCCAGGGTTTCCTTCTGCAGCACGATCTTGCCGCTGTTGATGCGCGAGACGTTCATCAGGTCGTCGATCAGGTGCACCATTTGTTTCAGCTGGCGGTCCATCATGTCCTGCACCCTGGCGCCCGCGCCCGCGTGATTGCCGATACCGGTGCCGGCGCCGTTGCCGGCCATGCGCAGCAAGTCGAGGCCGGTGCGCAGCGGCGCCAGCGGGTTGCGCAGTTCGTGCGCGAGCGTGGCCAGGAATTCGGTCTTGCGGCGGTTCGCTTCCGACAGATCGGCGGCGACCTGGCGCAGGTTTTCCTCGGCCTGCTTGCGCGCCGTGATGTCGGTGAACAGGATGGCGATGCGCAGCTCCTCGGGTTCGCCGATCGGCGTGGCGTACACGTCCCACCAGTAACCCATCGCCGCCGAATGCTCGACGAAGCGGGCCGGCTGGCGCGTCAGGGCCACGCGGCCGTAGATTTCGATCCAGTGCCCCTCGATGTCCGGCACCATTTCGCGGATGGTCTTGCCGGCGGCGTCCACCAGGCCGGACTGCTTCTGCATGGCCGGATTGACTTCTTCGAAGCGGTAGTCATACGGCTTGCCGTCGGCGTCGAGCAGCACGCGCACGATGCCGAAGGCTTCGTCGATCGAGCCGATCAGGGTGCGGTAGCGTTCCTCGGTGCTGTGCAGGAGGTCCTGGGTCTCCTTCTGGCGGGTGATGTCGAAGGTCACGCCGGCCAGCAGCGCCGGCTGGCCGTGCTCGTCGTACTCGACCCGGCCGCGCGCGTTGATCCAGCGGTAGCCGCTGCTTTTGCCAACCCTGTAGGTGGCGCGGTAGGGCTCACCGGTATCGATGGCCAGCTGGATCAGGCGCGACACCTCGTCCAGGTCGTCGGGGTGGATCGCCGCCGTATAGGTTTCGAGCGGCGCGTCGGCCGCCAGTTCCTCGGGCACGCCGAACAGGCGCGACAGGTTCCGGTCGGCCAGCAAACGGTCGTTGCGGATGTCCCAGATCCAGCTTGCCACCTCGCCGGCCGAGAGCGTGGCCTCGATGCGGATGCGGGCGCTGGCCAGGGCCTCTTCGGCTTCCTTGTGTTCGGTGATGTCGGCGGCGGTGCCGACGATGACGGGCGCGTTGCCACGATCCGGTTCCAGGCTGCCGGAAAGTTCGATCCAGCGCAGCGCGCGCTGCGGCGGACGGTAGAAGCGGCCCGTGAAGTGGAAGCGCGCACCGTCGTGCAGGGTATCCATGGTGGCCTGGCGGAAGCGCTCGGCGTCGTCCGGGTGCAGGTAGTCGCGCATCAGCGTCGCCGCATTGATCAGCGGCGCGCCCGGCTCGACGCCGAAGATCTCGTACATGCGTGGATTTTCCCAGGTGCCGGCGTCGCGCGCCACGTCCCAGGAAAAAATGCCGAGCCGGGCCGATTCGGTGGCCAGGCGCAGCTGGGTCTGGGTCTTGCGCATCTGTTCTTCCGCCAGCTCGGCGGCGATGCGCTTGTCCTGTTCGCGCGTGGCGTCGCGGCGCGCGCTGACGGCCTCGTAGGCCGAACTGACGTCGTTCATCGAAATGACGGCGCCCATGATCTGCCCGGCGTTATCTTCCAGCGCACGCCCGGTGACGTGCACTTCGCGCCGCACGCCGTCGGCCGCGTGCACCACCAGCTGGGCGCTGTCGACCTGTTCGCCGCGCAGGGCGCGGTAGAGTGGAATCTGCTCGAGCGCCAGCGGCGTCACGCCGTCGGGGTTGAACAGGCGGTAGTGCGCGGCCCACTTGTCGAAGGTGAGCGGGATTTCCGGCAAACCGTGGATCGCGCGCGCCGCCTCGTTGAAGAAGGTCAGCTTGCCGTCGCGGTCGCAGGCGACGATGCCGTTCTCCACGCTTTCGAGTACGGCGGCCAGGAAGGAGCGCTGTTCGGCGCCGCCGGGCCGTTGGCCATGCCGGGGCAGCGCGTAGGCTTCGCGCATCACCTTGCCGAAGCCGAGCAGGGCGCCGTCGTCGTCCACCAGCTTGTTGACGATGCCGTCGCAGAACACGGTGCTGCCGTCCTTGCACAGGTGCCAGCGCACGTCGGAGCAGCGCCCCAGCACCCTGGCCGTGCCGAGTTCCGCCGCCGGCACGCCGTTGGCGCGGTCTTCCGGCGTGAACAGCATGGCAGCCGGCTGGCCGACGGCTTCGCCTGCATTCCAGCCCAGCAGCCGCTCGGCGCCGCGCGACCATTCCAGGATGGTTCCGGCCTCGTCGAGCACGATCATGGCGTGTTCGACGGCGTGGTTGGCAAGCAGGCGGTAACGCTGGTCGGAAGTGAGGTCGCGCATGAATGGGTGAAACGACAAGTTAACGACCAAATTTGAGTGCGGATCGTTAACATTATAGCGTTGCGCTCGGGGCGCTCGTTTCCTGGCACGCTACTACCTGTGCAAGAAATTTCCTACAGGAAGGGCGATGGCGCGGAGCGGCGGCAGGCGCCCATGCACGATAGGCAAGGCTGGCTTGCTGGCAAGGCAAGAAAGCCTTTACACTCCACCCTGGATGGATACGCTATCGAAGGCGCCGCATCCACCACGCACAGCCTTGCGTCCGTTGGATAGTCGATTACCAGGAACTTGCCCGACGAGGCAAGGAACACCATGCTTTCCTCATCCTTATTCGAGTCGGTCTTCAATCACGCGCCGGTCGGCAATTACCTGTTGTCGCCGACGCCGGACGCCATCGTGCTGGCGGTGAACGACACCTTCCTGGCCGCGTCCGGGCGCACGCGCGAGGAGATGGTCGGCGTCAGCCTGTTCGTCACCTTTCCGGCCGACCCCGACGATCCCGAGGACACGAGCGAAACCGTGCTGCGCGCCTCGCTGGCAAGGGCCATTGCCAGCGGCAAGCCCGACAGTTTGCCGACCATCCGTTACCCGATCCGCGTGACCTTGCCGAACGGCGAGGAGCGCTTCGAGGAGCGCTACTGGAGCGCGGTCAGCACGCCGCTGTTCGACGCCGGCGGCCGCATCTTGTATGTTTCGCATACCACCAGCGACGTCACCGAGCAGGTGCGCTCTGCGGCGGCGCTGCGCGAAAGCGAAAAGCGTTTCCGCGCCCTGACCGACGCCGCCGCCGACGTGGTCTACACCATGAGCCCGGACTGGTCCGAGATGCACCAGCTCGACGGCCGCGGCTTCCTGAAAGACACCAGCAATTCCGACGAATCCTGGCTCGACGAGTACATCCCCCTCGAGGAGCGCCCGCGCGTGCGCGCAGCCATCGACACGGCGCGCCGCAACAAGGCGGTGTTCGAACTCGAACACCGGGTGCTGCGCGCCGACGGCAGCACCGGCTGGACCCTGTCGCGCGCGGTGCCGATGCTCGACGCCGAGGGCGAGGTCTACGAGTGGATCGGCGCCGCCAACGACGTCACCGAGCGCCGCGAAGCCGAGGAAAAACTGCGCCAGGCCGACCGCCACAAGGACGAGTTCCTGGCGATGCTGGCCCACGAGCTGCGCAACCCGCTGGCGCCGCTGGGCGCGGCCGCCCAGTTGCTGCAGATGGGCCAGCCCGACGCGGCGCGGGTGCGCCACACCAGCCAGATCATCGGCCGCCAGGTGCTGCACATGACCCACCTGATCGACGATCTGCTTGACGTGTCGCGCGTGACCAACGGCCTGGTCGCGCTGGACAAGGCGCCCGCCGACCTGAACCGCATCCTGGCGGAGGCGGTGGAGCAGGTGACGCCGCTGATGCGCGCGCGCGGCCACGATTTTTCCTGCCGGTTCGCACAGAGCGCGCCGGGCGCGGCGCTGGTGGACGGCGACAGCAAACGCCTGGTGCAGGTGGTGGCGAATATCCTGAACAACGCCGCCAAGTACACACCGGAAGGCGGCGTGATTGCGCTGGCAGCGCAGGCCGACGCGCATGAGGTGTGCGTGACCGTGAGCGACAACGGCATCGGCATGGCGCCCCAGCTGGCGGCGCGCGCCTTCGATCTGTTCGCCCAGGCCGAGCGCAGCCCGGACCGCTCCTCGGGCGGCCTCGGGCTGGGGCTGGCGCTGGTGCGCAGCCTGGTCGAGCTGCACGGCGGCAGCGTGGCCTGCGAGAGCGCCGGCGAGGGGCAGGGCAGCCGCTTCACCGTCTGCCTGCCGCGCCTGCCGCGCCTGCCCGCCGAACCCGTCCCGGCGCAGCCGGATGCCATCGTGGCCAATGACGCAGGCACGGCGGACGGCGCCGCGCCGCTGCGCATCATGCTGGTGGACGACAACGTCGACGCCGCCTCGACCCTGGCCATGCTGCTGGAAATCGCGGGCCACGAGGTGGCGGTGGAGCACCATCCGCTGCCGGCGCTGGCACGGGCGCGTGCGGCGTCGCCGCAAGTCTGCCTGCTCGACATCGGCCTGCCCGACATGGACGGCAAGGAGCTGGCCCAGCGCCTGCGCGCCCAGCCGGAAACGGCAAACAGCCTGCTGGTGGCGATTACCGGCTATGGCCAGGACAGCGACCGTGCCTGCGCCCTGGAAGCGGGATTCGACCATTACCTGGTGAAACCCATCGACACCGCCGCGCTCGGCGATATCCTGGCCGGGGCGGGACGCTGAAAGACTGTTCATCCAAGGTTCGAAATGCGGTATGCTGATCGACGCACCAGCCTGTTGATCGACGCATTTCCTCAACCTTGGGAGAAATAAAATGACCAGCAAAAATACGATTTGCCTGTGGTTCAACGGCCAGGCCGAGGCAGCGGCCCGCTTTTATGCAGAAACCTTTCCCGACAGTTCAGTCGACGACGTCTACCGCGCCCCCAGCGACTACCCGGCAGGAAAGGCAGGCGATGTGTTGACGGTGCTGTTCACGGTGGCCGGCATTCCCTGCCTGGGACTGAACGGCGGGCCGGAATTCAAGCACAGCGAAGCGTTTTCCTTCCAGATCGCCACCGACGACCAGGCCGAGACCGACCGCCTCTGGAACGCTATCGTGAGCAATGGCGGGCAAGAAAGCGAGTGCGGCTGGTGCAAGGACAAATGGGGCCTGTCGTGGCAGATCACGCCGCGCGCCCTCAGCGACGGCATCGCCGATCCCGACCCGGCCGTGGCCAAGCGGGTGTTCGAGGCGATGATGACGATGCGCAAGATCGACGTGGCGACGATCGAGGCGGCGCGGCGCGGGTAAAACTCGATTGGGTCCGGGAGCGCGGATACCACCTAGGCCTTGGTGTTGTAGAGCGTGTGAAGAATCGTTAGGGCAAGAGATACGGCCTACCGGCGCTGAGTCGAAGGCAGTATGAGCGTACGGCGAGACGAGGCAACGCAGCCATGGCGGTTTATTCACACGCTCGTAGGGTGGGCACCCCGTGCCCACGCGGTACGCACGCATCGCCCGGACACGTGCGGCGAGGTATCGCCCGAAACGTCTGCCTCGGACGAATACCAGAAGCGCCATCGAGCGATTTCCGTTTACGGCACGTACACCATGTGCACCTCGGCCAGGTAGCCCTCATCCTGCTCGACGACACGCATCTGCAATACCAGGTCGCTGCTGCCTTCTTCCTCGGTCCAGAGGTCGACCATCACGTCCCAGTGATGACCGGTCCAGCTGCACACCGAGGTATCCCAGGCTTCTTGCGGCAACGGCACCAGCGTCGCACCGTAATCCTCGATATAGCGACGGATATGCTCGGCAGAATCGGCGGAGACCGGCGCCACGCCGTCGATGCCCGCTCGCAGGCCATAGTCACGGCGCACCAGGGCATCGACCACGGCGCCCAGGACCGGACGCCAGCGCGTCGGCACCGGACCTTCGCCGGCCTTCGTCACCGGCACGGCGCCGTGCACGCGGGCCGGCGCATCCCGCTCCGGGGTCATCTCAGTCCAGGTCCGCCGCGTCGTGGCGCTCGGCGACCTGATCTTCCGGCTTGCCGCGCACGCGGTTCACTTTGCGCCCGCGAACCACGGCCGGGCGCGCGCCCACCTCGTCGGCCCAGCGCTTCAGGTGGGTGTACTCGTGCACCGCCAGGAATTCGGCGGCGTCGTAGATCTCGCCCATCACCAGGCCGCCGTACCAGGGCCAGATCGCCATGTCGGCAATCGTGTACTCGTCGCCGGCGATGTAGCGGTGATCCGCCAGCTGGCGGTCCAGCACGTCGAGCTGGCGCTTGGCTTCCATGGCGTAGCGGTTGATCGCGTACTCGATCTTTTCCGGCGCGTAGGCATAGAAGTGGCCGAAGCCGCCGCCCAGCAGCGGACCGGCGCCCATCTGCCAGAACAGCCAGTTCAGGGTTTCGGTGCGCTTGGCGGCATCTTGCGGCAGGAAGGCGCCGAATTTCTCGGCCAGATACAGCAGGATGGCGCCGGACTCGAACACGCGTTGCGGCTGGCTGCCGCTGCGGTCGAGCAGGGCGGGGATCTTCGAGTTCGGGTTGATGTCGACGAAGCCGCTGCCGAACTGTTCGCCTTCGTTGATCTTGACCAGCCAGGCGTCGTACTCGGCGCCCTGGTGGCCGGCGGCCAGCAGCTCTTCCAGCATGATCGTCACCTTCACGCCGTTCGGCGTGGCCAGCGAATACAGCTGCAGCGGGTGCTTGCCGACCGGGAGTTCCTTGTCGTGGGTCGGGCCGGCGGTCGGGCGGTTGATGTTGGCGAAGGGGCCGCCGGACTCGGCGGGCGTCCAGACCTTCGGTGGTACATACTGGTCAGTCATCCGATTCTCCTTGAATGTTTGGCATTGCCTGACCAGATTCTAGCCGCACTCGCCGCATGCCGCTGGCGCCGGACAAAAGTGACCGGATCAGCGCCCGAAGTCGGGGTTCGGGCGGGTCAGGTAGTACCACTCGGAGTTGGCGTTGGCCTTGGCGTCCGGGAACAGGATGCGGCCGCTGAACTCGGCCACGACCGGGGTGCCGTCGGCGCGGGTGCCGATCTGCTCGCCCTCGATCACCGGGTCGAAGCTGGCCCAGGTGCGCGTAAAGGCATCGGCGGCATCCTGCTTGTCGTGCACGACCACCATTTGCAGCGCTTCCATTTCGTCGAAGGGAACCGGTTCCGGCTGCGGCGCGTCGATCAGTTCCAGGAACGCGAGCGTATTCATGATGGCGCGGAAGGCCACTTCCGGCGCTTGCGGATCGACGTGCTGGCCGCACTCCAGGGTCAGCGCGTAGCCGCCGGTGGTGCGCATGTACTCGGTGGTGCCGACGCCGTAGCGCAGCACGGTTTCCAGTTCCTGCGCATTGCCGCGCGAACGGCGCTGCACGCCGCCGCCGTAGGCCGCCATCCAGCCGGTAACGAAGCGGCGCACGCCCAGGCGCCGTGCCAGGGCGCGTTCCTTGTCCGCATGGCGGAAGGGTTCGAGGTCGCCGTCGTTGTTGGCCGGGCCGACCATCACGAAGGGCTCACCATGGGCCGCGTTGAACGAGTGCAGGTCGAGCAGCACGTCGTGCTGGGCCAGCAGCGGGCACAGCCAGTTGGCGACCTGGTCTTCGAAGTCCTGCGGATCGTCTTTCGGGAACAAATTCCGGTTCAGGTTACGGTCACCGTTGCGCCCGTTCAGCTGGTAGGCGAGGGGATTCACGATCGGCACGAAGGTGACGCTGCCGGCGGCGATGCGCAGCGTGCCGGCGTCCAGCTCGGCCATCACGCGCTTGATCGCTTCGGTGCCGCAGATTTCGTTGCCGTGGGTAGCGCCCATGATGATGACGCGCGGGCCCTGGCCAAGGCCGGTATAGGTGACGGATTTGAACTGGAAGTTGCGGGCGGAGTGCATGCGATGGTGATCCAAGGAAATATCGGTGGCGTCATTTTATCGGGAAATGCTGGCCGCTGTGGATGGCGCATGGCATCATCCGAGACCCGGCAACCCCGTTCCATCCGATGACTTCTTTTCCCAGTGCCCGCCGCAGCGATACGATCAGCGACAGGCGCAGTGACCGAATACATGGTCTCGACACCCTGCGCGCCCTGGCCGTGACCCTGGTCGTGCTGCACCATTACACCCTGTTCGTATCGAACGACGACCACAGCTTCGGCTGGATAGGACGCATTGGCTGGACCGGTGTCGATTTGTTTTTCGCGCTGTCGGGCTATTTGATCGGCAACCAGATTTTCAAGGCCTTGCGCAGCGATGCCGGACTGTCGCTAAAAAACTTCTACGCACGCCGCCTGCTGCGCACGCTGCCGAATTTCTGGGCCGTGCTGGCGCTGTATTTCCTGTGGCCGGCCTGGCGCGAGCATGCCGACTTGCTGCCGCTGTGGCGCTACCTGAGCTTTACCCAGAACCTCGGCCTGCCGCCCGGCACCGGCTTTTCGCACAGCTGGTCGCTGGCCATCGAGGAACAGTTTTATCTGCTGCTGCCGGCGCTGGCGATGATCGGTGCGGCACTGCGTCCGCGCATCGCCACCGCCTGGGCCGCGATCGCGCTGGTGGTGCTGGGCGGGATGCTGCTGCGCGCCGATTTGTGGAGCGCCCACGTCGACGGTAACCAGTATGGGACTTACTTCTACTACAAGCTCATCTATTACTCCAGCTTATGCAGGCTCGACGAACTGATGGCCGGCGTGGCGCTGGCGCTGCTGAAGAACCGCCACCCCGGCGCCTGGGCCGCGCTCACGCGTCACGGCAATGCCGCACTGGCGGCCGGCCTGCTCATCGTCGGCGCGGCGTTCTGGGGCTTCCTGCATCAACGCTATGGCTACCTGCAAACGGTGTTCGGTTTACCGGCACTGGGCATCGGCTTCGGCTTGCTGATCCTGTCCGCGCTGTCGCAGCGTTCGATCCTGCGCGAACTGCGCATACCCGGCGCCGCCAGCCTCGCGCTGTGGTCGTATGCGATCTACTTGACCCACCGCGGCGTCAGCGCGCTGGGCGCTGCCTGGCTGCTCGACCACGGCTACGGTCCGACGACCGGCGTGGCGATGACCGTGCTGCTTGCCTTGTCGGTGCTGGGCGGCTGGTTGTTATACCTGCTGGTGGAAACGCCCTTCATGCGCCTGCGCGAGCGCTATGTGCCGAGCAACCTGGTCAGGCCGGTGTTCAGTCCTGCGCTTCGATGACGTCGAAGGCGGCCGGCATCGCACCTAAAAAGGCGAGGGTGGCGTGCACGCGCTGGCGCATGTCCTCGCCATCGGTTGCTTCGATGGCGGCGCGCAGGCCGGGCCGCGCTTCCAGCGTGTAAGGGCTACGGTAAGCCTCGATCAACAAGGCCACCAGGTCGAGCGGCGCATTGCAGCTGCGGCGCAGGCGGGTGTCGATGACGCCGAGCAGGGTGCGCTGCATGGCAGGCGTCGGGTTGGCGATGTGGGCGAATACCGAAGGCGTATTCAGGATCGCGTCGCACAGCGCACGCTCGATGGCGTCGGGCTTGAGGTCGGACGCGATGTCGAAAAAGGCCCGGTCCCAGTGCGTGCGCGCATAGGCGTGATGCGCCGGGAAGCGGTCGATGGTCTCGAAGCCGAGCGCGTGGCTGGCTTTGGAGAGCAGATCGAGTACGATGGGCATCAGCGGCATGGCGCGAAGAGATGACTGTTAAGCATGCCGCGAGTCTAACCGAAGTAGGGCAAGCGCGCCGGGCGGCCCAACGGCCGCCCATCCGCGCGTAAAACAGTACTACTTAAGCTGCGAATTTCCCGGCGCGGAAATCCTCGACGGCCTGGTGCAGCTCGGCCTGGGTATTCATCACGAAAGGACCGTATTGCGCGATCGGCTCCTTCAAAGGCCGGCCCGCGATCAGCAGCAGGCGCGTCGGTTTCGCCGCCTTGATCGTCACGCCATCGGCGCCTTCGGCATTGTCGAAGATCGCCATGCGCGTCTGCGGCACGCCCTTGCCGGCCACCACCGCCTCGCCACGGAAGACGTAGATGAAGGCGTTGTGCCCGGCCGGGATGGCTTGATCGAAGACCGCGCCTTCTGGCAGCTCGATGTCGAGGTACAGCGGCTCGGTGCCGTCGCGCTGCACGGCGCCGGCCACGC
>Ga0308160_10007164_pt1 | contig 11166 bp, 10 predicted proteins | sample PhyFR1_FD_201036 | JGI IMG/M metagenome (GOLD analysis project Ga0308160, IMG submission 201036) | Phyllosphere microbial communities from UC Gill Tract Community Farm, Albany, California, United States - DLSLF.R1 | ecosystem: Host-associated > Plants > Phyllosphere > Unclassified | place: USA... | reverse complement strand
TCGCCCCCGCCTCCAGCCCCTTGGTGCTGCCGGACTTGGCTTCACCTCGCGGTGCAGTGGTTGACGGCGACGACTGGGCGAGCGCGACGGTGCCCAGTACCACGCCGCCGATGAGCAGAGCAAGCTGGATCGTTGTTTTCATTGTTTCTCCTTTTGCATGACGATTGAATAGATGAACCAAGGGGCCGAAAAATCACGGTACTGACCGAGCGATAAGCGGCCAATTGAATGCGTCGCGGACAACACAAATGTCAAGCCAATGCGAAACCGTTGCTTCCGATCGCCCCCGCGACAAGCTTTTCGAATCGCCCCTTATCGCTGCTCGGCCGCGAAGCCGTCCCGCAGCGCTTGAAGCGCGAAGCGCTCTTCGTTGATTTCCCTTGCGGTACGTAAACCCAGGCGGCGCAGCAGGGCCAACGGTGGACACCACCCCTGCAGGGCGTGCTGCACCATGAAGGCCGGCACGCCGAGCGCCAGGATCAGCCAGCGCTTGTCTACGCGGCTCGCCAGTGCGAGCCCGACCAGGGACAGTGCCGCAAAATTTGTTTGCAAGACGCGCTCGACATCCCATTCCCGGTCCAGTTCGCGCAGCCTGGAGTCGATGAGGACGCGCCGGTCGTCGCTCCGGTAGGCCGCCAAGCGCTCCTGGAAGTCGTCCTTGACGCGTTCGTTGAACTGAGGCGAGGTATGTGCCTCGACCCTCGTTGCGGTGGCAGGAACCATGTGGCCTCCTCAGTGTTGTTGCTGCGGCAGATAGCCTGCGCGGTCGCCGCGCAGTGCGCGCAGACCATTGCGCTCTCTCTCGATCTCGGCATTGGACCTGATGCCGATCCGTCGCAGGATCGGCAGAAGCGGATACCAGCCTTGCAGGCTGTGTACGATGACCATGCTTGCAGCCATCGCGGACAGCATCATCCAGCGCCGGTCGTGCACTGTGGCGAGCAGGATGCCCAGCATGATCGTTGCAGGCGCCTCGACCTCGATCACGCGTTCAATGTCCCATTCGCGATCAAGCTCAGCGAGCCGGCGTTCGATGGCATCCGGCGGGGCATGGGTATATTGCTTGATACTTTCCGCGATCTGCTCGTCGAATGCCTGGTTGATGGCAGCCCCTGTGTTTCGTTCAACGCGATCGTTTGTTTGTGCAAACATGGTGGCCTCACGGAGAGAGTTTGATTTTCCGGTCAGGGATTTCGACACCGGGAACCATGCTCGCATGGTGCCTGGTACCGCGGCGCACGGTTCTGCTGGGAACGGTGAGAACAATCGACACCGCAAGAGCGGGCCAAAAGCCCAGGCGCGCCAAAAGCGCTTGAAAGACCAGGAACATGGGAGAGCCGGGACGACATGTCAGCATGTGTACCAAGCGTCGTTCGCCACCGTGATCGCGTGCTATCGCCCACGTGCAGGGTCCAAGCCTGGCTCCCGAATTGGTTTGGCCCTCGCAGCCTTTCCCGGAAGATCAAACAGCCGGAAAGCTGACCCGTACCGCAAGCCCGCCGCCGGTGCGTGGCAGCAGTTCCCAAGATCCCTCGTAGCGGCTCACGATTGCATCCACGATCGACAGCCCGAGGCCGCTGCCCGGTCCGCGCCCCTTGCGCCAGAAGCGCCGGGAAGCGCAGCCGAGGTCCGCGGCGTCCATCCCGGCGCCTTGGTCCTCGACGACGAACGATACGGCGTCGGCCGTGGCATGCAGGCGCAGCGTCACAGGTGTTTCCTCGCCGCCGTGGCGGAGGGCGTTGTCCAGGATATTCCGCAATGTCGTCATCGCCAGCGATGGCGGTACTTTTGGCACGGCGCCGGCGCCGCCTTCGTCACGGATTGCTACTCTGCGGGCCTGATCGGCCGCGAATTGATGCATGGTCTCGTGAGCGATGCTGCCGGCATCGAGTAATTCGCCATCTTCGAACGAAAACGGCCCTTCCAGGCGCGACAGCAGGAGCAACTGGTCGATGGTCGCGTGCAGGCGCGCGACACCCTGTTCGGCCTGGGCCAGCGAGCTGTCGGCATCGGGTCCTGCGCCTGCCAGGCGCGCCACCTGGATATGTGTCTTCACGGCCGTCAGCGGCGTTCTCAGTTCATGCGCCGCGTCGCCAGTGAAGCGCCGCTCGCGCTCGATCGCGTGGCGGATCCGGTCCAACAGCGTATTCACGGTCGCGACCAGCGGCAGCAGTTCGCCAGGCAAGCGTTGTTCCGGCAGCGCTTGCAGGGCGTCGGGCGCGCGCGCCGCAAGGGCCACACGGATCGCTTCGAGTGGGAGCAGGCCACGCCGGATGGCAAACCACAGTGCGGCCAGGCTGCCGGCCATCGCAATCGCGAACGGGACGAAAGTCGCGAGTGCAATGTCGTGGAGCAGCTGCTCACGCCGCTGGACGCGGTCGGCGGTCGTGATGCGAATACCGTTCTGGTCGAGAGTGAAACTGCGCCAGGCCGTGCCATCGATGGTGCGGGTCTGGTAGCCGGGGGCCGCGGCCCCGAGTTCTCGCGGACTGTTCAAGGTACGGCCGATGACCATACCCTGCGCCAGCCGGATTTCACAGGCGACGCCGTCGTTCCGGGCGAGGTAGGAGAGGCCCTGGCGCGTCCTGGCCTGCGTCGCCAGCAAAGGCGTATCGGCGACAAGGGCCGCCACCATCTGCGCGGACGCGGCAAGGCGCTCGTCGAGCGTGTCGCGGAACTCGGCGCGCAGGTCGACCAGCATCCAGACCGATGAGACCGTCCAGAAAACGATGAAGGAAGTTCCTATGGCAAGCAGCAGCCGCAGGCGCAGTGTCATTCGCCGGCCTCGCCAAGGCGATAGCCGAGGCCCCGGACCGTTTCCACGATATTCGGACCGAGCTTGCGCCTCAGGTGATGGATGTGCACGTTGATCGCATTGCTTTCCACGGACTCGGACGTGCCGTAGAGACTGTCCTTGACCTGCTCGGCGCTGAGAATGCGCTTGCCGGCGCCGAGAAGCGCCTGCAGTAGCGACAATTCGCGTCGCGACAGATCGATGGCCCGGCCATGCAAGCTCACTTCCAGGCTGTGCGGATCGAAGACGAGCGGTCCGTGCTCGATCACGGCCACGCTGCGTCCCGCGGCGCGGCGCTGCAGCGCGTGCAGGCGAGCGACGAGTTCCGCCAGGTCGAACGGCTTGACCAGGTAGTCGTCCGCGCCTTCGCGCAGCCCGGCGACCTTGTCCTGCACGGTATCGCGCGCGGTCAGCACCAGGACGGGAAGCTGATGGCCGGCGCCGCGCAGGCGTCGCAGCAGGACAAGTCCGTCGGCGTCCGGCAGGCCGAGGTCGAGCACCGCGACGTCGAAGTCGCTGGTGTGCAGCACGGTTTCGGCCGACGATGCTGTGGCGGCATGTTCGGCGCCGATGCCGGACAGCCTCAGCCCTGCCAGGATCCCGCTGGCGACGAGGTCGTCGTCTTCGATTACAAGTACGCGCATGGGCTATCCAAAAATAAGCAATCTACCAACTGACGGTTAAGGCGCCGTTAACAATGTTGCCTGCAGGTAGGCATCCATCATGCACCGGCTTAACCTTGCCGTAATCGGCACGGGTTATTCTCGCGGCTCAACTGAAGCTCCCTTTTGCCCATGACGGAGACGCGCGCATTATTATGAGCGACATTGCATTCGGCCCCATCGTTCTTTCATTCCATATGCTGGTGCTGGTAGCCGCCATCGTCACCGCACTCTGGGTCGGCAACCGCTTCGGCCGGCGAGACCTGAACGACGTCGAACGATCGGTGTGGTTCGTGCTCGGGTGGGTGGCGCTGGCCGCGCGGGCCGGATTCGTCGTACGTTATCAGGCATTCTACGTTGGCGAGCCGCTGCGCATGCTGGATATCCGCGATGGCGGCTTCCTGGCCAGCACCGGTCTTGCGGCAGGTCTCGCGGCCTATGCCTGGCTTGCATGGCGGCACGCGGCGCAGCGCATGCTGCTCGGGGCGGCACTGGCTGCAAGCTGCCTGGTATGGGGCATGGGGAATGTCGCCTTGTCGCTCTCTTCGCAGAAGCAGGCGCTGCCGCAGGTGACGCTGCCGGCCCTGGAGGGCGGCGCGATGGCGCTGGCGCCGATGTCGGGCAAGCCGCTGGTCCTGAATCTCTGGGCCAGTTGGTGCCCGCCATGCCGGCGCGAGATGCCGGTCCTGGCCAGAGCGCAGACCGAACATTCGGACGTGAGGTTCGTATTTGCCAATCAGGGCGAAGGGGCGGACGCCGTGAAGGCTTACCTTGCGGCGCAGCATCTTTCCCTGCACAACGTGGTACTGGACGGTACGACTGTCCTCGCGCGCCGAACGGGATCCGCTGGCCTGCCGACGACCCTGTTCTTCAACGCCCGCGGTGAACTCGTCGATCGCCGCATGGGCGAACTGTCGCCGGCAACCCTTGCACAAGGCTTGGCGTCGCTACGCGAGCCATGACAGCCGCATCCAATGAGGAAAATAATGATTTTCAAGATCCGCCAGATCCGCGCGCTTGCATGGAGGCTGATGCTGCCCATGCTGTCGCTTCTCGTGTTGCTGTGTTCACGCTCAGCCTTGGCTGACGAAGATTTCCTGGCGCCCGAACAGGCCTTCCATTCCACGGTCCGGATGGCGGACGCGCGAACGGCCGAAGTCCGCTTTGATATCGCGGAGGGCTACTACATGTACCGCGAGCGCTTTGCGTTCGCCGCGCGCGGCGCCAGTCTCGGCGAGCCGCAGGTTCCGGCGGGCACCGTGCACTTCGACGACACGTTTCAGAAGAAGGTCGAAACCTACCGCAAGTCCGTCTTCATCCGGATTCCGGTGCAGGCCAGCGGCCCGTTCACGCTCGACGTGACGGCGCAAGGCTGTTCGGACAAGGGATTGTGCTACCCGCCCATGACGAGCAGTACGGGCTTGAGGCCGGAGGCGAGCACGGGCGAACCGGCCGCGAACGGCACGCCGCCCGAGGGTGGTATCGCGGCGGCCCTCGACACCAGGAACATGCTCGTGATCGTGCCCATATTCCTGGTGTTCGGGCTGGGGCTGGCGTTCACGCCTTGCGTGCTGCCGATGCTGCCCATCATGTCATCCATCATCGTCGGCAGCCAGAAGGGCGCGGACCGGGGCCGCAGCTTCGCGTTGTCGCTCTCGTACTCCGCGGGCATGGCGATCATGTATACGCTGTTTGGCGTTGCCGCGGGCCTGGCCGGACACGGCCTGGCTGCGGCGCTTCAGAATCCGTGGGTGCTGGGCGCCTTTGCCCTTTTGATGGCCATATTCGCCTTCTCGATGCTGGGTGCCTACCAGCTGCAGATGCCGGCGGCGATCCAGTCGCGCCTGACCGGTGCGTCAGGACGCCAGGCCAGCGGCACGCATGCCGGCGTGTTCGCGATGGGCGCGCTGTCGTCGCTGATCGTGGGTCCCTGCGTGGCCGCGCCGCTGGCCGGAGCGCTCCTCTACATCGGCCGTTCCGGCGATGCGCTGGTTGGCGGCGTCGCCCTGTTCGCGATGGCTGCCGGCATGAGTGTTCCACTGTTGGCGATCGGCGCCTCGGCAGGAATGCTGTTGCCGCGCGCCGGCGCCTGGATGGAGGAGGTCAAGCGTTTCTTCGGCGTGCTGTTGCTGGGATCGGCGTGGTGGATCCTGGCGCCGGTCTTGCCTGGCCGTGTCCAGATGTTCGGCTGGGCGCTGCTTGGCATCGGCTATGCCGCGTTCCTGTTCGTCCGGCGACCGGCAGGTTTCGTGAAGTTGGCGACAGGCCTGGCGTTCGGTATCGCCGGTGCGGTCCAGCTGGCTGGCGCGGTGGCGGGTGGAAACGACCCCTTGGCGCCGTTTACCCGTTCAGGCGGCGTGTCGCCCATCGCATTCCAGCGGGTCAGGTCGGTTGCCGAACTGGACCGCGCGCTGTCGTCGAACCCGGGCAAGCCGGTCATGCTCGACTTCTACGCGGACTGGTGCGTCTCCTGCAAGGAAATGGAGAAACTCACCTTCGCCGATCCGCGCGTGCACGCACGCCTCGGCCAGTTGCTCGTCCTACAGGCGGACGTGACGGCCAACGGCGAGCGCGACCAGGCCCTGTTGAAACGGTTTTCCCTGTTCGGTCCGCCGGGAATCATCTTTTTCGATGCGCGTGGGCAGGAGCTGCCGGCGGCGCGTGTGATCGGCTTCCAGAAGGCGGAACGGTTCCTGGAATCGCTCAAGGCGGCCAGGCCTTGAGCGTGGCTCGCCTGCACATCTTTTCATTTTCTTTTGATTTATTGTTTAGGAGTTTGTATGCGTTTACGAAAAGGAGCGGTCGCCATACTTGTAGCCGCCGCAGGCACGAACCTGGCTGCCGCAGCGCCTGCTGCCGGGCAGCCGCGCGAGACCCATCCGAAGGTGCTGGACAAGGCAGTCAGCGCCGGCGTATCCATCGTCAAGCAATTCCCTGCAGCGTCGGGACTGACGGGGTGGGTACTGGGGCAGGGTGGACGCTACACGATCGTGTACACCACTGCGGATGGGAGGACCCTGCTGGCCGGCGCGCTGATCGATGAGCGCGGCGAGAACCTCGGTGCACGCTACGAAGAACAATTCGTCCCCAAACCAGACTATATGGCGGCCTTCCAGCGGCTCGAGAAGTCAGCCTACGTCAGCGAAGGAAGTGTGAAGGCCCCGAAGAGCATCCTTTATGTGTTCGTCGACCCAAATTGCCCTTATTGCCATTACACCTGGCGCGCCATGCAGGCCTATGAGGCGGCCGGCCTGCAAGTCCGCTGGATCCCGGTCGCCACACTCGGGCCAACCAGCCTCCCGAAAGCGATCGAAGTGCTGGGTGCCCAGGACAAGCTGGCGGCATTCCGCAACATGGAGGCGAACCATGGCAAGCCCTGGAAAGCGTCGCCGCAGTCCGATGAGGCCAGCCACGCCCCCGTCGTTGCCGCGATTCGCCAGAACACCGACCTGATGGGAAGCTTCGGCATCGCGGGCACGCCGGGCATCGTGTGGCAGGACAAGCAGGGGAAAATCCAGGTGAAGAGCGGTATGCCGCGCCTCTCGGAACTGCCGGGCATGACGGGGCTGCCTGAACAAAAGATCACGGATCCCGAGCTCGCGAAATTCAAATAGCCGGCGTACGCCGCTATCGCGGATGCGTCTCGCCAACTTAAAAGATTTCCTTAAAGAATGTTTAGTTTCTGCCGATACAGTTCAGATTCGGCTGACGGCGTATTCGTCGGCGGGAACCGTGTCATTAAATTAAGGTGGTTCAGGATGAAATTGCGGAACAAAATGGCCTTGTGCATGGCCATTGTCTTTTTGTTGTTTACCGTGGCCCTTGGCGAGGCTATCTCAGGCATGCGCGATGCGGGCGCACGCTTCGATACGTTCATCGAAAAGGACCAAGCTTTCCTCGGCGAGACCAACACGCTATACGCGCAGGGCCTGCAAATAGGTCAAGCGCTGCGTAATATCATCCTTGCTCCGGCCGAGCCACAGGGCTACAAGAATCTTACGGCAGCACGCGAGGCATTCCGCAAGGCGCTGCCGCAGGCACAGGCTCTGGCGGCCGAGGACACGGCAACCGCGCAGCGCTTGGCAAAGGTCGAGTCGTGGCACAGGCAGCAGTCTGACATTCAGGACAAGATTGTCGCCTTGGCCAAGCAAGACCAGGCCGCCGCGATAGCACTCCTGAACAGCGATGAAACGCCGCTGTGGCGCAAGATGCGCGCAGAGCTGCTCGACGTCCTGAAAACCAGAAATGCGTCCGTCGAGACGACCAAGGCGGAGCTGTCCCGGCACACCCATGACGTCCTATTTTTAAGCCTGCTTTTAGGAGGCGGGGCGGTGGCGTTAGGCGCCGGCGTGGCGTTCTGGCTGACCCGCAGCATCCTGCGCCAGCTTGGCGGCGAGCCCGACTACGCAGCCGCGATCGCAGGCGGCATCGCGTCCGGCGACCTGACGGCAGCCATCGCGGTTGACGACGAAGGCAATACGGCCAGCCTGATGTATGCAATGCGCAGCATGCAGCACAGTTTGGCCGCCCTGGTTGCCAAGGTACGCAGCGGTACCGAAACCATCACGACGGCTTCGGGCGAAATCGCCGCCGGCAACATCGACCTGTCGGCCCGCACGGAGGAGCAGGCCAGCTCGCTCGAAGAAACCGCAGCCGCGATGGAGGAGCTGACCTCGACAGTCCAGCAAAATGCCGACCATGTCCGCCAAGCCAACCTGCTGGCCGCCCGCGCGTCGGAAGTTGCCTTGAAGGGCGGCGAAGTTGTTGGCCAGGTCGTTGGAACGATGGGTTCGATCAACGAGTCGGCCCGGCGGATCGCCGACATCATCGGTGTCATCGACGGCATCGCCTTCCAGACGAATATCCTGGCGTTGAACGCGGCCGTAGAGGCGGCCCGTGCCGGCGAGCAGGGGCGGGGCTTCGCCGTGGTCGCGTCCGAGGTGCGCAACCTTGCCCAGCGCAGCGCAGCGGCGGCGAAAGAGATCAAGGGCCTGATCGGCGACTCGGTGGATCGCGTCGACGCGGGCAGCAGGCTGGTGAACGTGGCGGGCGAAACGATGGGGGAGGTCGTCGCGAGCGTCAAGCGCGTGACCGACATCATGGGTGAGATCACGCTCGCCGGCCAGGAGCAGAGTGCCGGCATCGCCCAGGTCAACCAGGCGATCGCACAGATGGATCAAGTCACCCAGCAGAATGCGGCGCTGGTCGAGGAGGCCGCAGCCGCCGCCGATTCCATGCAGATCCAGGCACACCAGCTGTCGGGAATCGTGAGCACCTTCAGGCTCACGGCGGGCTCCAGCAACAACCGCCAGTCGCGGATGCTTGCGCAGCAGTCCTGGACGGCGCTCGACATGGACGGCAGATTCGCCACGCTCCTATAGCAGGCCTGTTTCGACTTGCGCATCCGGTGCGCGTTGCGCAAAGCTTGCCCATTCTTGCGAACTTGCATGCAGCGTGGGCAGACTCGACGAGCTAGGGCAGGCCGCTGGCCCTGTAATTTACCTTGCCGGGGCAAATGGATGGCGGCTACCTCGACAATGCGTTCGAGGAAACGCAACGCCGATTGTCCCGCTAGCCGCTCCCATCGGTTTATCGTCGAGGCCGGCGAAGCAGGGCTAGGCGCTCGTCCAGTCCAGTCTGGGTCAGCTCACCGACCTGGCGCATGAAAAGTAGGCCGTCGCCGTCGAAGAAAAGGGTGGTAGGGTAGGCGAAGGCATTCATCCGGCGTGCAACCTCCCCGGTCGGGTCGGAAAACACGTTGTCGAGATTTAGCCCTTGCTCGCGCAGGAAACTCTGGATCGCGTCCGCACTTTCGCCCTGGTTCAAAAATACGAAACTGATATCGGGATGGCGTCGCTGCGCGTCGCGCAGGACCGGCATTTCGCGCCGACAGGGAGGACACCAGGTCGCCCACAAGTTGACCACCATCGGTTTGCGCGTCAAGGTACGCAACTGGACCGGGTTGCCATCGAGGCGCCGGACCTGCACCAGCGGCACCGCCAGGCGGGCTGGGGCGAAATCGAGGGTAGCGACAGTGCCGGCGACCCACACCAGCGCGCCGGATAGCGCTGCGACAGTCAAGGGGCGCCGGGCCGCCGGGGTACGCCTGGTGAGCTCGGCCCCAATGACAAACGCCGTGAACAGACCGGCGGTGTCGCTGAATCCGCCATCGCCAATGTCGAGCATCGCTAGCAGATCCAACCCATACATGTCGGTATGCTGGAGAATGAAGGCAAAGCGCGCCGCGAGCAGGGCGCCGACGACGATCTTGGTCAGCGTGCCCAAAAAATTGATGCCGCGCCGCCGGTACCAGAGTGCGATTAAACCGCTGCACACAATGCCGAGGACAGGTACTGCCAAGTGCCCAATTTGGCTCGCATCCCATCCATTCACTTGATTTCTCCCGTTTGCTATCGGCGGCATCAGTCCGTATCGTGACGCACAGGGATTAACGGAAGGTTAAGCGAACGATGCTGGAAACTGTGTACGTGCGCCTGCCCCAGCTTGCGGGCAAATCGGAATCCGCAAACCCGACGGCTCAGGCGCGGATGTAAGCGTAACCTTCCGTTTGGCGGCGGATCAGGTGCGCGACGCCTGAGGGCACGTAGCCGATCCGGGCGTTCATCTGTTCCCGGGTCAACTTCTGGCCGCGCATAGTGTTCTCGCAGGCGACCACGCCAACCCCTGCCTTCACCGCATCCGCGACCCGGCCCGCAGCTTCGGATCCGGCCAACAGCATTCCGATCCCCGGACCCAGTGCCACGACCTCGATCGTGACATGATCGCTGCCCAGTTCCGCCTGAGCGTTGCGCACATTGTTAAGGGTCAGGTTCCATTTCATGGGGTCGGCATCGGTTACCTGGAATACGACTCGGTAAGCGGCGCCTTCCGACGCGGGGCCGGGTGCAGCTCCCGCTGCGGATGCACATACGGCGCTGCTTGCGGCCAGGGCCAGGGACTGGGTAAGGACTGATCGGCGGGTTGGCGGAATACGTTTCATTCAGGTTCTAATTTGGTCGAAGCGGGCTGCTGCCTTGGTTGAGAGGGCGTTGTCAACTATCGCCGCAGGATGTTTTGATGTCAAGCAGGTGACCCGATCAACCATGAGGTTGCTGCTTAGCTAATGAAGGGCAAAGCTTCCTGTATTGATTTCTCTGGCAATACGTGAAGCCTAGGCGCTGCGGCACGGCGAACTGTGAACACGCCCGGCAGTGCGGGCAGCACCATAACGTGGCCAGTCCGAGTGAAAGGAACAGCCAGCGCTTGCCGGTCCGGCCCGCCAGTGCAGCTCGAGCAGGACCGGCACACGAGAGAAGGTTGGCCATGCTGATCTTGCCAACATGTGGGCCTGGGTTCGTCTCGAAGTTAATGGGCAGTAATGGTTTGCCGCGCTGTCCCGGCTGTGCAAGAAGCTGCGCGAACCAATGGCGATCAACCGGACAACGGACAACTTCAGGGACCAAATGATGGTGACGGGTGTTTGGCTCGTTTGTTTGCGAGTTAAACAAAATCTCAGGCGCTAGGTCAGGAATCGACATTATAGAAGTATTGTCATCTTGTAGGACGCTGGGAAGCCGTTTACGGTCTTTGATAATCTCCTATTATCAAAGACCGTATTCTTTGTACCGAAGATGCGCTATCCCCCATCCCAACAGATTTGCCTAAGCGTAGCAAGTAGCGTCAAGCGACCTTGAGTGGACACCGTCCCGG
>Ga0308160_10007163_pt1 | contig 11167 bp, 12 predicted proteins | sample PhyFR1_FD_201036 | JGI IMG/M metagenome (GOLD analysis project Ga0308160, IMG submission 201036) | Phyllosphere microbial communities from UC Gill Tract Community Farm, Albany, California, United States - DLSLF.R1 | ecosystem: Host-associated > Plants > Phyllosphere > Unclassified | place: USA... | reverse complement strand
TACTCACCCTGCATTTCCGACTTCTCCAGCCGTCGTTCATTCTGCAAGACCAGTCGCTTGAGCTGTTCCTGCTCTGCCTTGTTCCTCTGCTGATGCGACATTGAATTGAGTGCAATGGCAGAGTCCAACGGGATATCGAGGTTCCGCATCTGCTGCTTGTTTCCACGTTTCGACAAGAGTGTGAAGTTCATCCCGCTCTGCACGGGGGCGGGCGGTAGCGCTGGACCATTACCGCTTGTTGGTTGCCCGGCAGTCGCAGGGACTCGCCGTTTAATGAGCGGCACGGCGGTGTCGAATATCGGAGCAGGCGCTTTCCTTTCCCGACGCGCATCGGTCGTATCCGCCAGCATGCGCGCGAATTCCCTGTCAAAGTCGGTCTGGGCTTCTTCGTCTGCTTCGTCGTGTTTGTGCTGATCGCGGATAACAACGACGTCGTTTTCATCGTCTTCATCTTCGGGGTCGACGGTGTGCGGGGCGACATCTTCCTCTTCGTCTCGGGCGGGCCCGCGAGCGTGGCCGTTCTCGCTCCCATCGTCACTACCGCTTTCGTCGCCGTCGTCTTGCTCCAACGCCCGGAGCGCGTACAACTCGTCGACAGCCGTGGCAGCGGCAGCGAATGTTTTCAGTCGAGGGGCTTTCGGCCGGACAGTCTACCGTCAGGTGGACACCGATAGATGAGCCGTAAGACTCACTTCGAGAGTGTCGTTCAGCATAAAGTCCACGTCCATCGGAATCTCCGATTTGCAGACGACGTACAGCTACGGTCAGCATACGGCGAGTGCGAAACAAACCTGGAAGATGACTAAAAAGTGGTCCAGTTTACGCTTGGTCGACCCTCTGTCAAAGCACGCCCCGCACGCATCAAGAAGCGTACAGACCAGCCTGACTCTGAAAAAGTCATTGGCAGAATCGATCGGACTGTCTCGTCCCGGTACAGGCAGGCCTTGATCGTGACCAAACGAGATCAGAGACCAGAGAGTGTCGAAGATGATCGCGGCGTTGATGATTCGGTACATGTACAGCTCTCCGAGATATTTGATTGTCGATATTCGGCGCTGGTTGTACTTGAAGATGTTCTCCTTCGCATCAGCTCGCGATCGGACCGCTACTCACCTCCATGCCGACCCGGACGTCTTCCATCACTTGATCGACCACGACCATGGTGAATTCGGGATGATATCTCTGCAAATCGTACACCAGTGCCGCGATGAATGGGATGTTGCCAAATCTGATTTCCCAGATCTCGGTGAAAGATACGACGAGATAGTCATACACCGCCTTGTCTTCCCAGTGCAGTTTTCGGAGCAGCTTGATAACTTTATCGAGAGTTCGCTTCATCAAGACATCGTGCAGCAAATGCTGGATGAAGCTTTGCACCGGCGTAAGCTGTACGACCTCCCGAGCGACCCTTTCTGGCGGATTGCACATGTAGAACGCGTTCTCCAGCATAACGATGTGCCGTTGATCAAGGTGCGAATTACCTTGCTTTCGACGCATGAGCTCAACCTAATGTTAGCTTTCATCTATAAAGACCGCCCCACCATGCTCTTCGCGGTGACCGCAGTTCCTTCATATCGGAGCAAGAAACGACCGCAGTTCTCGAGGAGGTTTGCGATGTTCTCAATGTTCCACTTGAACTCGTCCAAAAACACCTTTAGGACATGCAAAATCGCGTAGGGTTTGGCGACTTTGAACTTGGCCAGTTCACCGTAGAATCGTACGTTCTTTAGCCTCACGCTGTCAAGCTCGCGAACATGTCGTTTCCGTTGGAGGTATCGCAACTCCTCGTCAAGGATCTCCAGCACACCCGCACCAATGTCCGGCATGTATGGATCAAGCGTAGCAAGGAACCTGGCGTAGTGAGGCAGAAGATCCGTGCGGTTTTTGGGCACCGCGCCAAGGTGTCGGATGAGACGCTTGCGAGCGGCTTTGGAGTTGAGCGTAGCAAATTCCACCGCGAGTTTGTCGATGATCTCTCTGTTTACCGCTTCGGGCAGCGCGGCAAACAAGACGTTCAGTCGCGCAGCAGGTCCTGACTGGAGCCCGTCGTCCTCCGCCAGCGTGTCCGCATGCACTAGAGGCTCATCGGCTTCGCCTTCCAATGCCGCAGGAGCAAGCGTAGGAGACCCCATTGGCGTGTCCACAACGTCCTCCCCTTCAGCTTCCGGCTTCTCTCGTTCTGTTTCCTCCAGGAGACGCCGCATATCCTCCTCGTCTTTCTTTTGCTTCGCCTCGGCCTCCATCGCTTGCACTTCGCTGTCCTGGGCCGCTCCCTCTACGGAAGCCTTGTCCTCCTTGATACCGAGTAAGGCCGAGGGCACGAAGTCTTTGAGATCGAGTATGCTTTCGTAAAAGTTGAGCTCTTCCTCGTCGTCCCAGATGCCTCCAGCGACAGGTCCATCATCTCGCACCGTAAAAGACGATTGTCCCTCTACGATCTGCAGCCCAGACTTGGAAAGCGTTGCAGCAGTCGGCAGCGTGGGTGGAGCCAGCCCGAGAAGGTCGGCGAGAGACTGGACTCCCGTAGTCAGACGTTCCACAGCTCGGGTCATCTTTTCGTATGCTTGTTGACGATCTTCAAAGATTTCACCCGACTTGATGTACGCCTCGTGATTCCGCTTGTCTTGCTCGAGCAGTTTCTTCCGTCAGTGCTGCTCGACAAGTCGCTCACGATTTGTCCTTTGATCAACGCCTTGCTCGCTGCGTTGAAGTACCCGACGAATAGTTCCCGCATCTTGGCCTGGATCTCAACAGGCACGAGCTCCTCTACGCCATCCGGCAGCGTTTCGGTTGAATCGGGCAAAGATCCGAGATAAGTCCTGGAGAAAGCTTTAAGAAAAGCCGCTATCAACGGAAGATTGATGAATTGATTGTCCCCGCTCATCTAGCATCAGCTCTCCTCCCGGGGCGCGTGATGAGACCCACCAGAGCTTGCAAGATCTTGCCGACCTCGGCCGCGCCTTTCTTGATTCCCTCTGGCCATGCATTGATCAAGCCCAGCTCGGCCACGATGCGCAGCAGAATCCTCTGCCGGGCTACCCGCTCCTTCTCCTCTTTGTCCGCATCTTTCACTGCTTGCCCCGGCACCAGTCCAGCGAGAAGAGGACTCAGGGCGAGCGGGAGGAAGTCAGGAGCTAATCGCGTATGAAGATGAGCAATGACCTGAGGTTAGCGATGCGAGATGGTGCGAACTTGCATCTACAGCAACCTCTGCATCTCCCTTGCCCCTGGATGCGCCTTCGACAACAGCAGCGACAATCTCCTCGAGATATTTCGTCAGAGTCAGACCATCGATCTCCTTAATCAAAGCTTCCGAGGGTCCGACAAGGGTGCTGGTCCGCAACTTGTTCAGCAAGGTCGTATGCTTCTTCAACGAAGCGTCCAAGGAGCCTGGCGGGCCTGGCATGAGATCTCAAGCTGCCTGTGTCGGGCGGGAAGCGCGACTTACGTCTCGGCTCATCTATCCAATAAGTCTCAACCTTGTCTCGCAGAGATTTCCTTCTTCCGTATTTGGCGACATAGTCCTGAGTGGACATGAAGGGGATGCGGGCGAAGGTGGAGGATGAAAGGGAAGACTGATAATGATCGGAGGCGACAGCGCTTGACGCCGTTTCAGCACGTCACGTCAACTGATCTTACCTCTCAACACACTTGCCCTCTACACCTTCTTATGCTGCATTAACATCTACCCTCCTCCCGACAGCTTACAAGACTGCTGGGACGCGTCGACAAAATGGGCTCGGCAGGATACATGCAGTATGAATCGCAATGTGAGTGCTCTTGTCCCCGCTTCACGTGTCGCCTCCACCTCTGACGAAGTGCTGATTTCAGTCCCCCTCTATGGTCTAGGCTTCTCACACGCACCACAGCATCCATTCCGAGCGGCGCTCACAACTTTGGTTCCTGGTCCGCTCAACAAGCTCATCGTCGTCGACCAAAACCCGAACAGACCGCAGGAGCTCCAGCAGATAGCCAATGTGACATTGGGCTTTCCAGCTACCAAAGTAGGATGGGAGCCAACTCAATCGGTTCTGGGAAACGCGTACAACGATGGAGATGCTCAGGCCGAGCTACTGGCGACGACGGGTGACGTGTTACGGATATGGGACTTGTCTGCGAACTGGGACGACGGAGGCGGACGGGGATATGTGGGGAGGAACAACGGATTCGTTTCGCACGAGCTGAACGCTCGAAGCGTTTTGACGAACGTGAGTGGACTGATTCTGGCTGCACGTATACTGACTCGTAGAGCAAATCTCCACAAAGTAGTCTTCCGCCTATCACGTCGTTCGCGTGGAACCCCACGCGTCCAGAGTCAATCGTCACTTGCTCAATCGATACAACGGCGACTCTTTGGGACATCAACAGCGCGCAGGCGTTGACGCAGCTCATCGCTCACGACCGCGCAGTGTATGATCTGTACGTAAATCATTGCGCCGCACGGATTATCATGCTGATAGTAAAGCGCGTGGCTCCCGCAGTCGCCAGATATCTTCGTGTCTGTGGGCGCAGACGGTTCTCTCCGTGCCTTTGATCTGCGACAATTGGAGCATTCAACAATCCTCTACGAGTCGGTTACGGGAGCACCGCTGTCCAGGATAGCATTCAGCAATACCGAGCAGTGAGTGTATAAAGAGCGGCAGGTCACTGACATGCAGGCACATGCTAGCTTGTTTCGGACTCGACGACTCCAAGACTTTCATCCTCGATATGCGCTCACCTGGACAGCCTGTGGCCGAGCTAGCGGGACATCAAGGTGCTTTGGGCGCTATATCATGGGGCGCAGGCGGTAACGAGGGATCAGGCGGGGGTTGGATCGCAAGCTGCGGTGGGTTAATCTTCGTCCTCATACCTAGAAAGACTCAAGCAAGTCCGTGTGAAGCCTACTGACGGTAGGTGACGATGGTCAGCTGCTCATGTACGATTTGACGGGACCACTTCCCACCGCTAGATCCGAATCGCGGTCAGCCGGCAAAAATGCCAGTAGCCCAGCTTATGCCCTTTCCCCGCCTTCAACACCCGCTACCAACCGCACGCCATCGCCCGTCAAAGCTGTCGACATTCTCCCTTCGAAAGCATGGACCGCAGATTCCGAAGTCAACAACCTGGCGTTCACAGATCAATGCGATTGGATCGGAGCTGTCTCTGGACAGAAGCTATCTGTCCTGCAGATGTAGGCAACCGATGTCAACCGGTCTGCGCATTAGATGCTAGATAGTCGGGAAAACGCCCAGCGATATTACGAAGTAACGAGGGATGGTCAGCTTGACACAGAGGACATTACGAAGAACGTTGGAAACACGAGTGCGCCTCGGCGTGGATATACCCAGCATCTGTATCTATCGAGAATGTAACAGCCTGCGACTGCTGCTTCATGACGAATCGGCATTCTTATCATGAGCGCTTCATCATACGTAAAAGTATCTACTCGTTCATCTATCTACACCGCCATAAGGCATACTCCCCTCTGGGCGACCTCGTCTTGTACCGCTCCGTTTGTCTCCAGATCGACCGCGAAGAGCACTTCGCTTCGATCTCTGTTCAAATACACGGGCAGGTTGACTGTGCCCTTCTTCATCTTGACCGCATCCTTCTTCGTCCAGCTCAGCTGGGAGCTCTTAAGCGGTACAGACTGTCCATCATTCAAAGCGAGACGGCCGTCCGTCCACGAAGCACCGGAGAGCTGCAATCCTGACCATCAGCCTGGTCGAAGTACAGGTGATCTTAGTCACTCACCTTCGACGACGAAAGACTCTTCTCCAGACGCTTCTTCCACATCGAGACTGAGTACAAGCTGCTCCAAAGACCACCCCTTCGAGTGCGCGACGGCTTGACGAGTAGCGGTGATGTACGCCTCGGGCTGGAAAAGTCCACCGAGCCAAATTCCGCGACGAGAGGCGGAGTCTTTCGCAATTGACTCCAGCTGAGCAAGCCGGGCTTTGAGATCAACAACGAATGGCCCAACAGCCGTCCCACGGGGCGTCTTGTATCGGTTCCAGGGAGCAGGGATGGTACCTGCCGTCAGAAACTCCCTTGGACCCGTCGCCATCACATACCTCTGTTCAAGTCCGACAGCAGAGCACGGAGTTCGTTCGTCTGCTTGATGTCACCCGAACAAACTCCCTTGAGATCTTCGAGATCCTGCCTGACCTTTTTCAAAAGTCGTTGGCCAGTGGAACATTCACGCGCGAAGAGCCTTGCCAACGGAGACGTCTCGCTTGGCGGAGCAGTGAGGGCTGTCGGTAGGCTGCTGAGCCATTCTTCCGCGCGGGCTTTCAGTGCGTTCATCCATGCAGGTCGTGCCGATGTTACCGCCGATGAAGCCGCCACGTCACCATCATCTTCGGTCGTGCGCATCTTCCTCAGCTTTCCTATCGTCGATTCACCTGGTTGTCAGAAAAGCCGCATGGTCCAACTCACCTTCAGCTGTTGCCACGACGCTTTCGGCGCTCGGAGGCAAACTCAACCACGCCGGCGGTTCGCGCTCAGGCAAAGCTTGCGCCCAGGCAATGAAATGGCTCAACTGAATGCCTTCTGGACCATTCAGACGGCCGTCACTATGCTCGACAAGCACAAAGTCGGATTCGTAAGCTCGTGCGGTAAAGATACGATCGACAAAGGCATCGACGACTCGCTGATCGTAATCAGAGTCGACCCTTCCACCATAGATGGCTTGTTTGATTAGTGTGCGCAGTGCTGTCCAGGGGATGCGCGCAGGATCGACATTGGCTTTGCCCTTGGACAAGGCGTTGAGCCACAGATCGATAGTATTGAGTGCAGCGTCAAAGTCCGAATCGTTGAATTCGTAACCTTTGGACCAACCGAGCGGTAGAAACCTAAGACGTTCTTGCACAACCGCGTGGAACCAAGCGAGCAAGAAGTAAAGTCGCCCCTTCTCCGCTGGGCCCGTCGAAAGTCGATCTTGAGGCAAGCTTCGAAGGGTGTCGAGCAGATTGGCGCGCACGCCTGGTGGAGGCTCGTTCATGATCACGCGCGATTGGCGCAAAATACTGATCGGAATGACCGGGTTGGTTTCCATGGTCAGGAACAGTCTGAAACTTTTGCTCGGTGATAGACTGTGGAGGCGCTTCTCGAGTTGTCCAAGCCAGCCTGGAGACAAGTGGACGTTCTTGAGCAGGACCCACGATCCCGTGCGTGCGGCCGTCGCAATTGCTTGCTCGGCAAGGCGGAAACCTTCGATTGAGCCCATGGCGACAGATACGCATTGTGCGCCAGCCAAACGGCACAGCTGATCTACGCGGTAGCTCGCGTCGTAGCCCGGCACGGAGGCGAGTGCGACAGGATTCGTGGGTCCGACTTCGTTATTGACCATTGTCAACAGGTCGAAATCGGTCTGATCCGTCAAGTCTTTCCCGAAAGCCTGGTTGGAAAATGCCGAAATCGCTTGCACGAGACGATCAGACCGGAAGAGTTTAGTCATCGTGATACGTCTTGCTGCGACCACGAGGTCTGTAATCAGCTTCGATCCGAGCCAAAACTCACCCTCTACGGGAGCCCAAGGCCAAGGCATCTCTCCGCTACCACCAGCAAACGCCTTCCACCCAGATTCGTGTGTCGTTAGATCCGCCTCGAGCGTACGGTACATTTCATGCCCGAGTTGACTCTCCATGCTTCGCTTCTGCTCCACTCCGAGCGACAGCGTGCTTCCGCTCGGGACCTCTATAACGGCGTCTAGCTCTTCGATAATGGCGCCAACATCGTTGCCACGCAGCTTCAGTTTGGCAAGACTCAGTGCTAGGACGACATGGTCAGTGTGCACCAAAGATCGACTGGCTCTCTGGAAGGTGACAGAAAACAAATCGTCGAACAACACTTGCTTGCGTTGGACCGGATCCGAAACGCCTTTGAGATTGGGGTTCTGTAGCAGAACATAGTCGAAGATCTCAAGGAAGTAGGCGAGCGAGAATTGATAGAAATGGTTGATCGTCGCCAATTGCTCCAGGGTGAAGTAGATGCCGCTGCAAGCTTGCGCAAGGGGCACATATTCGCCTGTCACCGCTTCAACCTCTTGCATCACCACCTCTGTGTCCTCGACTTTGCAAGTGATCTCCGCGGCTTCCTTCTTCAAAACCTCGAGCGTGCCGATGACTTTGTCGTCGTCCAATATCGATCCGGAAGAGTCATTGAGCGCTTGGAGAAGTGACCTCTCAAGATAGCGAAGACGTAGTCGGAACTCGCCTTGCAATTTCATCAAGTCTGTTCGCTTCTGGTCGATCTCTGGTCGTTCCACCTTCAGCACCTTGTCCAGCGCCTGCGTTTGCAAACTGCTGCGAGTCATGGTGAAGTTGACAAAGGTGACACGCGAACAGATGTCGGGCGAGAATTCGACGGATGGGTCACGGGTGGTGAGGAACATCGTGAATGATGGCGAAAAGTCGATGTCCTGATTGCCGATGCGGATCAACACTCGACCACCTGTGCGCTTGAGTTCCCGGTTCAGCACCGAATTGAGGATCGGATCGAGATTCTCCACATCTTGAATGAGGAGTGGATTACCGAATCGAAGAGCACTCTCGAGATTCTTGAGGAAGGCCTCGTCGAGGAAACTCGTGACGGTGATCTTTCGATCTTTGTACTCGTTCTGTAGGAATGAAGTGGCTTGACCAGTTGGGTCGATTATGAGCGGGTATCTATTGTACCTCTTGAGCATGACTGCGTTTTCGACGCACAAGTTGTCTGCCGGCAACGTGTTGGACTGCCAGCCGAGTCTTTCATCCGCCGTCGACAGGAACTCGGCCAGTGCGAGTTCGGCCTTGAATGCGACTCCCGCCTCGGCCAGATGCTCAGTCCACTCGCGGCGCATAAGATCCCGGTAGTGTTGATCGAAGAACCCGCTGTAGGCGAGGAATGCAGCAGAGATGAGCACATCACCCACAATGGTACCCATTTCTGTATCGAAGGTCTTGCTTCCAGCGTCCCAGCGTTCCTGCTCCGACGATAAGCTTGAAAGCAGTGTCATACTCCTGTCGACCTTGCTTTGTACTCGATCCATCTCGCTCTTGATTGCTTGCGTTTCGCTGATCAAGAGTGCGTATTCCTCCTTGTATGTGGCGATAGAAGCCTCAAGCTCGGCCACGGTCTCCATGACGACTTGGGCTTGATGTTTAGTCGTCTCAGCCTGTTGTTCCAAGGAAGCCACCTCTTGGCGAAGAGGAGCGACTTTGTCCAATATCTCCGAGAATCGAACCTGAGCAATAACCCATTGTACCAATGGTCCACACGCCCGACTCGCTCGGTTGACCGTTTCATAGTTGAAAGCCGGTTTGTCGATGTAGTCGCGCATCATTCTGTCTCGGATTCCCTTCGACATCTTCTTAGTGTCGAAATTCTGGATGCTCGAGATGAAGTCGTCCCGGCGAATGACACTCTGGACCGTTTTCCAGCCCTCGATTTGGTGCCCGAGAACAGTGCAAGCCGATTCCATTGCCAGTTTAACAGCCTCAGGGGGGTTCGCCATCGACCTGACTTCGGCCAAGTGTTGCTTCTTGATGTTGCCGACAGCGGCCAAAGCTTCCAGCACAGCGGGTTCGGCTTGAGCGAGATCCTCCTTGACAATTTCTTGTCGTTGACGTATGAAATCATCCTGCGTTTCTAGAGCCGCTTGGATTTCGATAGAGGCAGCCTTCTTAGCTTCGGCCTCTTGCTGGTCAGATACCATTTGTCGCAATTTAAGGTTCGCTTCGGCGTTTTTCGATTCCAGCTGCGAGCTCTTCGAAGCCAAACTCTTTCGCAGCTCCGAAACCTGACTGACGGTTTCTCGAAGTTTGTCCAGACCGACATTGAGATGACGCTGCTGATCTTCGAGCTCCTCCTTCTTTTCGTTGAACAATCGGACATAGTGATTGATACTAGAAGTCAGCAGAGCTTTTGTCTTGGCTTACAAGTCCAGAAAGTGCCTCGGCGTGACATGGTTGTATTTGCCTTGTCGTTTGGCCAACTTTGTCGTGATATCTCGCATCGATTGATGAACAAAGACCATGGCATTGACGACAGCCTGGCGATGCGATGGAGTCACCGAGAGATCCCGGTAGACAGTCGGGAACGGGGTAGGTGGACTGTACGACGGCGCCTCGAGGTCAAGGGTTTGGGTGAACTCGAGACCGACCTGGTACAGCGCTTGGTCAGACCAGTCGCCGAACCAATCCAGAACGCATCTATTGAACAGAGCCGGCGATGTAGCTGCTCGAGATGCCAGACCGTTGGCCGGGGGATTCATAGTGAAGACGACGTGTAAGTTCCGAGCAACTTGTTGGGTGAACCACCTGTAAAGCTCTTCGTGAGAGTCGAGCATCAGACCGTCTCGTTGGGACCCTTCCTTACATGCGGTCATCAGCGCAGCGTGTTCGTCGCCTTCGAACAGGCCTGGCACCTCGGCGTTTGCGAGAAGCGTGTTCATTCGTTCGAGGAAGCCGGAGTCGAGTACGTTGGACTCGTCCATGATGAAACAAATCTTTTCGCCTTTGCAACCTGCGCGACGAAGGACGGTTCGCAGATCCTCATCGAAATCTGCTCCAGTGTACCTGTTAGATACCTTGATTTGGTAGATGCTGAGACCGTTCATCCAAGCAACAAAGCGAGACAAGGTGGTCTGTTGTTAGCGGTTTCTTCACCGAAACTTCCGAAACTTGCCTTTCCACCGCCAGAGACACCAATGAGGAGCAGATGACCCTGAACCTGTCTGAAAACTCGGTCGATGCGAAGGACATGGTCGAGAACGTCGTTGAATAAGACGAGCTGAACGTCAAGCTCCTCTTCGTGGAACACACGCAGACGCGCTTTTGTGTACTCGCGCAACTGTTCTCGGTCGACAGGGATGTAATGTCTCGAAGTCCAGTTGGAGTAGAGTATAGGCCGGACAAGCGCTTCGCCGAGACTGGCGTTCGGAAAGTGTTCTGCCGCGACAGAGTCGATAAGCTCGTCGGTCCAACTTTTCTCGTCTTCCGCAACCAGACGATCTTGGAATAGTCGCAGGGCTTCATGAGCCCAAACACGCACTAATCCTTCGGTCGATAGCGTCTCGAGGGGTTTGATAGCCTCATAGATACCTCTACTCCATCGTGTCAGCTCACGTGGACTGTAGATGTAATGAGCCTGCGTCTCAGCGGTGAAGCGCTTCTGAGACGCCAGGTAGAAGGACACCATGGCG
>Ga0308160_10007161_pt1 | contig 11168 bp, 11 predicted proteins | sample PhyFR1_FD_201036 | JGI IMG/M metagenome (GOLD analysis project Ga0308160, IMG submission 201036) | Phyllosphere microbial communities from UC Gill Tract Community Farm, Albany, California, United States - DLSLF.R1 | ecosystem: Host-associated > Plants > Phyllosphere > Unclassified | place: USA... | reverse complement strand
GTTCGCCACTCGCCGCCAGGTTGCCCCGCGCTGCCGTTCGACTTGCATGTGTAAAGCATGCCGCCAGCGTTCAATCTGAGCCAGGATCAAACTCTTCAGTTTAATCTCTGTAATGACTTTACGTCATGGTCGGACTGTTTTTAATCAGTCCGAACTCCTACCAGTGGTAGGAGTTCGCTCACTCAAAATACTGACCGTCATCTCATTGCTGAGACAACGTATTTCTTTTGTGTGAACATTTGATAATTTAAGTAATCAGCTGAACAAGTTCAGCTGGCACCTTCATCAAACGCCCACACTTATCGACTGTTAATTGTTAAAGAACTTATTCGGTACTGCCTTGCTGTGTTCTGCGAATCGTTTTGTTCGTCAGCAGCAGAGGAAGAAGAGTATGAAGCAATTTCTGATTCTCGTCAACCCCTTCTTTGCTTCGTCTCAGTTTCCTGAGTTTGCTGTTGCAAGATCAACTACTTGATTTCGTTGATGTTTTCACACAGCGCCGAAGCGGAGGCGAACTATAGCAAACGGCTGAGCAGTTGCGCAAGACCCTGTCGCGAACTATCTACAACAGCCAATCGATCGGCAGGATCGACAGCACTCTCACGCCGGCGCGTTTCCAGACCGTGGTGCCCGGCTCCTGGTCATGACGCAGGACCTTGCCATTGCTGCGTTCGATCCAGTACAGCTTGCCCTGCCCGTCGAGGCGCACCTCATAAGCGGTTTCCGGAATACTCTCGTCCAGGGTCTGGCCCAGGCGTTGCGCCAAAGCCGGGCTGTCGATGACGAAGCCCATCTCCGTATTCAAGTCGATCGACCGCCGGTCCATATTGAAGGAGCCGACAAACACGCTGCGGCCATCGACGCCAAAGGTCTTGGCATGCAGGCTCGATGCCGAGCTGCCGAAGCGGCCACGCCCGGCATCCGGCAGCTCCGGCCCCCAGCGGCGGCGCAACTCATATAAAGACACGCCGGCACGCAGCAGTTCGTGGCGCCACTTCGCGTAACCCGCATGGACGGCGGCGACGTCAGTCGCCTCCAGCGAATTGGTCAGCACCCTCACCTTCACGCCGCGCCTGGCGATATCGACCAGGGCCTGCGCCGCCTTTTTACTCGGCACGAAATACGGCGACACCAAATCGACCTGCTGCTTCGGCTCGCCCAGCAGCTTGCCGAGGTCGGCCACCATGCGCGCATCCGGCGGCGCCTCGCCGAGCGCCTTGGCCGGGTCGTCGCTCACCAGCTCGGTCTTGCTCCACTCCAGCGGCAGGCGGCGCTGCGCAAGTTGTTCGACAAACGGAGAAGTGCGGATCGCTTCCAGGTAGCGCTGCGCTTCCGGCCTGGCGCGCAGTGCCGCCGCGCGTGTAGCCAGCGCCTCGCGCGGTTCGGTCACGCCCGCATCGACCAGCGCCGCAACCGGATAGGCCGAGGCGCTGTTCCAGTAGCGGTCGAAATCCTGCGACACCTCGTGCACCACCGGCCCCACCGCCATCACGTCGAGGTCGACAAACAGCATGTCGCCGTTCACGCCGAAGTATTCGTCACCGATATTCCGGCCGCCGACGATCGTCGCCTGGTTATCGGCGGTGAAGGATTTGTTGTGCATGCGCCGGTTCAGCCGGCTGAAGTCGGTCAGGTAGCCCAGGCTGCGCCAGCCGCGCGAGCCGAAGGGATTGAACAGGCGCACCTCGACATTCGGATCGCGGTCGAGCGCGGACAGCACCGGGTCGAGGCCGGCCGTATTGTTATCGTCGAGGAGAAGGCGAACCCGCACACCACGCGCCGCGGCGCTGCGCAAGGCGTCGAGCATCAGAGTGCCGGTGAGATCATCGCGCCATATATAGTACTGGACGTCGAGACTGCGCTCGGCGCCGCGCGCCAGCAGCACGCGGGCGGCAAAGGCGTCGCGCCCGTCCGATAGCGCATGGATGCCGGAGCGGCTCGGATGTTCCGCTGCCAGCGGCGCGATCGCCTGGCCGAGACGCGTGCCGGCGGTATCAAGCAGCGCCGCGCTGGCGCTGCGCCCGCCCAGCGGCGGCAGCGAGGTACAGCCGAAGGTCGCCGCCGCAGCGACGACCAGGACACCGGCTCCGATTCGCAGCGCCGCGCGCATGGCGGCTTACATGCCTTCGAAATTCGCCTTGCGCTTGCCGAGGAAGGCGGACATGCCTTCCTTCTGGGCCGGCGTGCCGAAGGCGGCGTGGAAGAAGCGGCGCTCGTAGCGCACGCCTTCGGTCAGCGTGGTTTCATAGGCGCGGTTGACCGAATCCTTGATCGCCATGGCCACCGACACCGGCATCTCGGCGATGGTGTTGGCCACCGCCAGCGCTTCTTCCATCAGCTTCTCGGCCGGGAAGATGCGCGACACCAGGCCGGTGCGCTCCGCCTCAAGAGCGTCGATCATGCGCGAGGTAAGCAGCATGTCCATGGCTTTCGACTTGCCGATCGCGCGCGGCAGGCGCTGAGTGCCGCCGGCGCCCGGGGTCACGCCGACCTTGATTTCGGGCTGGCCGAATTTGGCGCTGTCGGCGGCAATCAGGAAGTCGCACATCATCGCCAGTTCGCAGCCGCCGCCCAGCGCATAGCCGGCAACGACGCCGATCACCGGTTTGCGCACGTTCAGGATGTGCTCCCAGTTGCGGCCGATGTAGTTGCCGCCGTAGGTGTCGGCATAGGTGTATTCGGCCATGGCCGCGATGTCGGCGCCGGCCGCGAACACCTTTTCGCTGCCGGTGAGGACGATGACGTTCACCGCCGGGTCGGCGTCGAAGGCATACAGCGCCTGGCCCAGCTCGTTCATCATGTTGTCGTTCAGCGCGTTCATCGCCTTGGGACGGTTGAGGCGAATGACAACCACCTTGCCGTGGTTTTCGATCAGCAGGTCTGCGTATTCCATGGGCTCTCCTCCAGAATGTGACTTATCTATGTAACTTCTCTGCCGCGATTGTAGCGCCTCCGCAGGCCAAAAAGGACGGTATCATTGCCGGCTCCGCCATGTCTTGCGCCAGTTCGTGACCCTCCACCCACGCCACCTCCTGCACCGACTCATTGGCAACAGCCTCGGCGACGGCTTGTTGCGTAGTGCCGACTTCCGCCGCCTGTGGCTGACCAGCGCCCTGACCCAGTTCGGCGCCCAGATCACCTTACTCGCCCTGCCGATCTGCGCGGTACTCATGCTGCATGCAACGCCGGCGCAGATGGGCACCCTGGGCGCGCTCGAATCCCTGCCCTTCCTGCTGTTTGGCCTGCCCTCGGGCGTGCTGCTGGAACGCTACCGCCGCTTGCCGATCATGATGTGCAGCGACGCGATGGTGGCCACCGCCCTGGCCAGCGTGCCCCTGGCCTGGTGGCTGGATGCCTTGACCATCCACTGGTTGTACGCGGTCGGCTTCGTGCTCGGCACCGGCCTGGTGATCGGCGGCAGCGCGGAGCAGGTCTTCCTCACCTTCGTGGTCGGGCGCGAGCGCCTGGTCGACGCCCACGCCAAATTCGCCGCCACCGAATCGGCCGCGCGCCTGATCGGCCCGGGCATGGCCGGCGCCATGGTGCAGCTGATGGGCGCGCCGCTGGCGATCCTGTGCAATGTGGCCGGCTTCGTGATCTCGCTGGCGAACCTGAAGCGCATCCGCGCCCGCGAGCCGAAGCCGGCGCCGTCGAACACGCACCCGTTGCGCGACATCCGCGACGGTCTGGCCTTCGTGTGGAACCACCGCGTGCTGCGCACCCTGGCCTGGACCGCCGGCGCCTGGCATTTCCTGTTCTACGGCTACATGGCCCTGCACGTGCTGTTCGCCACCCGCGTGCTCGGCATGGCGCCGGGTGTGATGGGCACGGCGCAGATGCTGGGCGGCGCCGGCATCCTGGCCGGTTCGGTACTGGTCAAGCCGCTCTCGGCCCGCTTCGGCACCGGACGCGCGATCCTGGCCGGTTTGTGCTGCTGCGCGCTCGGGTTTGCGCTGATGCCGGCGATTCCCGCCACCCTGTTCGGCAGCACGTTTGCCAGCGCCATCGCTTACGCCATCGTCGTGTTCCTGCTCGATTGCGGCGCCACGCTGTTTTTCGTGCCCTACATCGCGCTGCGCCAGCGCGTGACGCCGGATGCGATGCTGGGGCGGATGGTGGCGACGATGCGCGCGCTGACGGTGGCGACGGCACCCTTGGGCGCACTGGCGGCGGGTGCGCTGGCGGAGCGCTTCAGCGTAAGGGCCGGGCTGATGTGCATCGCGGCGGGAGGCTTGCTGCTCGCTACCGGCGCAGTCTGCGCCACCCGGCTGGGGCAGGTAAAAGACTGAGCGGCCGGCGCGGCGGTCACGTCGATGGCGGCAAGACCAGCCGCGTTTCCGGGCAGCCTGCCGCCTGGCAGGCATCCGGCAGGCTGCGCAGCCAGGCGATCACCGAGTCGACCGTGACGACCTGGATGTGGCCCGCGCGCAGCAGGGCCGGCGGCAGGTCGTCGAACACGATCTGCGCGCTGACGAAGCGCGCGCCGAAGCGGGTCAGGATGTCGGCTTCGACCTGGGTCGGCACGTACGCGTGCGCCTTCAGCCAGGCCTGGGCGCCCGGGCGGTCGGGCGCCTCGCCCTCCCCGGCATATGCAAAGGCCAGCATCTCGAGCACCCAGCCGTTCGAATTCTGGTAGCGCGTGTCGAAGGGATAGGCCACCACGTTGTAGTGCGGCTGGTGAAAAGTCCCGGCCTCCGCGCCGAGCAAAGCGGCCTTCAGGCGGCGCTGCGGCGCGGGCGCCAGGCGCCAGATGCCGGCCTGGTAGCGGTGCGGCGCATCGGCAAAAAAATTCACCAGGCCTTCGTCGTACAGCGCCGACTCGGTGCTGCCGCAGCGGTTCAGCTTGTGCACCACCGACCAGGCTCCCGCCGGATGCTCGCGCACGGCAAACCCCATATGCGAATAGGTCAGCCCGTATTTTTCCAGGTCTTGCCCGACGCGCGCGATGAGTACGACGTCGTCGTCGATCGTGCCGAGCGCGGCGCGCGTGACGTCGCCGAGCTGCATGCTCAGGCGCGACTTCTCGGGTTCGATCTCGCGCAGTTCGCACTGCCGCCCCGCCAGCGCCATGCCTGCCGTGGAAGCGAGCACCGCCGCCAGCAACAGGCGGCGCAGGATCACGCGCGGGCCTTCGAGTGCACGAGACCGGTGTCGGGACGGAGCATGACCCCTACCGTCGCGCCGGCCTTCTTGAGGGCGAAACCAGCCTGGCCGATGGTTTCAATGTCCAGGGTATCGTTCACCTGCACACCGTGGGCGCGGGCAGCGGCGCTGCTCACCATCGTATCGACGTCGGTCGTCCCATCCTGGCTGCGCAAGGTGAGCGCGGTCTTGTCGCCCTTCTGGTGCATTGCCGCGACTTGCCACTTCCTGTTCTTCTCGACGTCGCCTGAGGTTTTCTCGGACAAGCTCTTGGCGCCTTCGGAAGACATCTGGAAGGGCATGATCGACAACACAAACGGGATAGCCCAGGACGGGATCACCGCATCGGCGGCCGCCGGCGCCGCGATGGAGACCGACAGCAGCAGGGCAAGGAGGGGAGCAAAGCGACGTGATGTGCGCATGGTCTATCCAATCGGATGGGCCGGCATGGAGCATGCCGCCAAATGTTGTTTAATAGTAACTACACAACCTTAGCGGATACCGGCCATCGGTGCAACATGAACCTGCTATTTCGGCAATAAAACCCACACTGCGCCACGCGCTTTCATGCGCCCCGCATATTCCGCCGCATGTTCACCGAAACCGAAGAAGAAATCCGCCCGCACCGGCCCGCGGATGGCGCCGCCGGCATCCTGCGCCAGCATCAGGCGCTGCAGCGGCGCGCCATCGGCAGGATGCGTGGTCGCCAGGAACAGCGGCGCACCCAGCGGCACGATGGACGGATCGACCGCCACCGAGCGCTCCGCCGTGAGCGGCACGCCGAGCGCACCCTTCGGCCCGACCGACGCATCCGGCAGGCGCTCCTCCTTGAAGAAGATATAGCTGGGGTTCACGTTCAGCAGTTCCTGGCGCCGCGCCGGATTGGCCGCGATCCACGCCTTGATGCTCTGCGCCGATACGCCATCGGCCGGCAGCTCGCCTTGCTCCACCAGCCAGCGCCCGATCACCTTGTACGGATGCCCGTTCTGGTCGGCGAAAGCGATACGCACCGTCTCGCCGGTCTCGGCGATCTGCACCCGGCCCGAGCCTTGCACTTCGAGGAAGAAGGCTTCGACCGGATCGTCGACCCAGACCAGCTCCTTGCCCTTCAATGGCGCGCGCTCGATCTCGGCGCGGGTGGCGTAGGGCACCACGGTCCTGCCAAGCAAGCGGCCGCGCAGGCGCATGTTCTTCAGGTTCGGATACACGCTGCCCAGGTCGACGGTGACCAGGTCGTCCGGCACCCGGTATAGCGGGGTCTGGAAGGCGCCGCCGCGCTGGCGCGAGCCGCGCAGCATGGGCTCGTAGTAGCCGGTGACCAGGCCGGTGTCGGCGCCATCCGGCGTGCGCATCTGCTGCGGTACGAAGTACGTTTCGAAGTAGCTGCGGATGGCGGCGTTGTCGCGCGCATCGACGCGCCCGGACGCGGCGCAGGCGCCCTTCCACTCTGCCTTCTTCGCCAGCACGCGGCACGACGACAGGAAGGCTGGCCAGGCCTGGCGCAGGTCATCCTGGCGCCAGCCCGGCAATGCGTCGAAGGAGACCGGCGTCATGGCCGGCACCGGTAGTGGCGGCTGGGTGGGCGCGGGAATGCCGACCGGGCCCACCGGCGGTGGCATCACGATGTCGGGCTGCTTCGAGGATTCAGGCGACGACACAGGTGCGGGCGCGGGCTTCTGCGGCACCGTGCCGCAGGCCGCCAGAAGAAGGGCGACGGCGGCGATTGAAGCAGGTACACTAAGGCGGCGTATCGATTGCATGGGACTAAAGTATGTGGATCTTGATGCTGGAAGCCGGCGTGGCCTTGTTCCTGCTGGTGTTTATCGTCTGGTGGACCATGTTCTCGGGCCGTCCCGAGGACCGCAAGCGCCCGCTGCGCGACGACAGCCAGGTGCCACCGAAGCGCGATACGGACACGCCATAAATTAATGCAGGCTGCGCGGCAGCGACAGCACGAACTCGGGAATCGCCACCTCGAAGCGGTGGCCATCCTCGGCCACGCAGAAGTATTCGCCGCGCATCGAGCCCTGCGGCGTGGCCAGATGGGTGCCGCTGGTGTATTCGAACTGCTCGCCGGGTTTGAGCAGCGGCTGGTGCCCGACCACGCCCAGGCCCGACACTTCCTGGGTGCGGTTGTTGGCGTCGGTGATTACCCAGTGGCGCGAGATCAGCTGGGCCGGCACGCTGCCGGTATTCCGGATCGTGATCGTATAAGAAAACACATAGTTGTCGCGCTCCGGGCTGGATTGCTCGGGCACGTGCTGGGTGCGGACGGTCACGGTGAAATCGTAGGCGGACATCGGTTTCCCTCTTCTGTTATTAGTTGCTCGCGCGGATATCACGGCTTGCCGGCAGCAAGAATATGCGCAAAACGACAATCATACAGGGCCGGCAAAAACCCGGTTCGCGCGGTTCGATGCCGGCTCGGCGTAAAATAGCCGGATTCCCGATCACGACCCGTCACCACAATGACCACCTACCGCATCGCTCCCAGCATCCTGTCCGCCGATTTCGCCCGCCTGGGCGAGGAAGTCCGCAACGTCGTCGAGGCCGGCGCCGACATCATCCACTTCGACGTGATGGACAACCATTACGTGCCGAACCTGACGATCGGCCCGCTGGTCTGCCAGGCGATCCGCCCGCACGTGCAGGTGCCGATCGACGTCCACCTGATGGTGAAGCCGGTCGACCGCATCATCCCCGACTTCGCCAAAGCCGGCGCCAACATCATCACCTTCCACCCGGAAGCGTCGGACCACATCGACCGCACCCTGCAGCTGATCCGCGACCACGGCTGCAAGGCCGGCCTGGTGTTCAACCCGGGCACGCCGATGCACTACCTGGAACACGTGATGGACAAGATCGACATGATCCTGATTATGTCGGTGAACCCGGGCTTCGGCGGCCAGTCCTTCATCCCTGAAGCGCTGAAGAAAATCGCCATCGCACGCCGCCTGATCGACGAATCCGGCCGCGACATCCTGCTGGAAGTCGATGGCGGCATCAAGGCCGAGAACATCGCCGCTGCAGCCGCTGCCGGCGCCGATACCTTTGTCGCCGGCTCGGCCATCTTCGGCAAGCCCGACTACAAGGCCGTGATCGACGCCATGCGCGCCGAGCTGGCCACGGTCGGGAAGTGAGCATGACGTTCGGCGCTGCGGCGGGGTCACGTCCGATCCTGGCCGCCATCATCGACCTCGATGGCACCATGCTCGACACGGTGCCGGATTTCGAACTGGCCCTGAACGCCATGCGCGCCGAATTCTCGCTGGCGCCGATCGGACAGGACACCATCAAGCCGATGGTCGGCAAGGGTTCCGAAAAGCTGATCCGCGACGTGCTCTCGCTCGACTTCGCCCCGGACCGCGTCGAGTCCGTGTACGACCAGGCGATGTCGTCCTACCAGCGCCACTACCTCGCCATCAACGGCGAAAAGAGCGTGCTGTACGCGGGCGTAGTCGAAGGCCTGCAAGCCCTGCGCGGCATGGGCCTGCGCCTGGCCTGCGTGACCAACAAGCCGATCAGCTTCACCACGCCGCTGCTGGCGCAAAAGGGCCTGGCGCCCTACTTCGAGCTGGTCTACGGCGGCGATTCGCTGGCGAAAAAGAAGCCGGACCCGCTGCCGCTGCTGCAGGTCTGCAGCGACTTCGACCTGCCGCCGCAGCAGGTGGTGGCCATCGGCGACTCGTCGAACGATGCCGAAGCGGCACGCGCCGCGCGTTGCTTCGTGCTCACAGTGCCATATGGTTATAACCACGGAAGGCCTGTTCAAGAGATCGATTCCGATGGTATAGTTAATTCGCTACTGGATGCCGCGGCCCTGATTCGTGCGCACAACGGCGCTTAAAACCTACTTATCTATACATGTTCTTCACCAAAAAACACACTGTCAACCAAACCGGCGCCCTTGAGGCCTGGCTGTGGCGACGCTGGCAATCCTGGGCTAACTAACCCTGTATTGATTGCTGCCGGCTGCACGCGCATCCGGCAGGTTTTTTGAACTACCGCCGCCCACCTCCCTCCAACAGGGGCGGCCCGGAGAAGAACATGACCGAACTCGAATTCCGCTCGCTGGCCAACCAGGGCTACAACCGCATTCCGCTCATCGCCGAAGCCTTTGCCGACCTGGAAACGCCGCTCTCGCTCTACCTGAAGCTGGCCCAGTCGCAAGACACCGGCAAGAACACCTTCCTGCTGGAGTCGGTCGTCGGCGGCGAGCGCTTCGGGCGCTACTCCTTTATCGGCCTGCCGGCCAAGACCCTGCTGCGCGCCACCGGCAACGTCGTCGAGATCGTGACGAACGGCGTGGTGGTCGAGACGCACGAAGGCAACCCGCTCGACTTCATCGAAGCATTCCAGGCGCGCTTCAAGGTGGCGCTGCGCCCGGGCATGCCGCGCTTTTGCGGCGGCCTGGCCGGCTACTTCGGCTACGACACGGTGCGCCACATCGAGCGCAAACTCGCCGGCAGCGCGCCGCAGGACGACCTCGGCCTGCCCGAGATCCAGCTTCTGGTGACGGAAGAACTGGCCGTCATCGACAACCTCTCCGGCAAGCTGTACCTGATCGTGTACGCCGATCCGGCGCAGCCGGAAGCGTTTGTGAAGGCGCGCCAGCGTTTGAAAGACCTGCGCGTGATGCTGCGCCGTAGCGTCGACGTGCCAGTCACCACCGGCTCGGTGCGTACCGAAGCGGTCCGAGACTTCAGCAAGGAAGACTACCTGGCAGCAGTGGCCAAGGCCCACGAATACGTGATGGCCGGCGACCTGATGCAGGTGCAGATCGGCCAGCGCATCCGCAAGCCGTATGTGGATTCGCCGCTGTCGCTGTACCGCGCGCTGCGCTCGCTGAACCCGTCGCCCTACATGTACTACTACAACTTCGGCGACATGCAGATCGTCGGCGCCTCGCCGGAGATCCTGGTTCGCAATGAAACCTCGCCGGCCGGCGAACGCAAGGTCACGCTGCGCCCGATCGCCGGTACCCGCCCGCGCGGGTCGACGCCGGAACGCGACGCCGAACTGGCGGTCGAACTGCTGGCGGACCCGAAGGAAATCGCCGAACACGTGATGCTGATCGACCTGGCGCGTAACGACATCGGCCGCATCGCCGAGACCGGCAGCGTGAAGGTGACCGACCGCATGGTCATCGAAAAATACTCGCACGTGCAGCACATCGTCTCGAACGTCGAGGGCAGCCTGAAAGAAGACCTGTCGAACCTGGACGTGCTGCGCGCGACCTTCCCGGCCGGCACCCTGACCGGTGCGCCGAAAGTGCGGGCGATGGAAATCATCGACGAACTCGAGCCGGTGAAACGCGGCATCTACGGCGGCGCCTGCGGCTACCTGAGTTTTGGCGGCGAGATGGACGTGGCAATCGCAATCCGCACCGGTGTGATCAAGGACGGCAATCTGTATGTGCAGGCCGCGGCCGGCATCGTCGCCGACTCGGTCGCCGAGATGGAATGGCAGGAAACCGAAAACAAGGCGCGCGCCGTACTGCGCGCGGCCGAGCAGGTGCAAGACGGACTGGATGGGGAGCTCTGAGATGCTGCTAATGATCGACAACTACGATTCCTTCACCTACAACATCGTCCAATACTTTGGCGAACTGGGTGAAGACGTGCGCACCGTGCGCAACGACGAAGTCACGCTGGACGATATCGCGGCCATGGCGCCCGAGCGCATCTGCATTTCGCCGGGGCCGAAGGCGCCAGTCGATGCCGGCGTCTCGGTCGACGTGATCAAGGAATTCGGCGGCAAGCTGCCGGTGCTGGGCGTCTGCCTCGGCCACCAGGCGATCGGCGAAGCCTTCGGCGGCAAGATCGTGCGCGCCAAGCAGGTCATGCATGGCAAGACCTCGCTGGTGGCGCATACCGGCGTTGGCGTGTTCAAGGGCATTCCGAGTCCGTTCACCGTGATCCGCTACCACTCGCTGGCCATCGAGCGCGCCTCGCTGCCCGACTGCCTGGAAGTGACGGCCTGGACCGACGACGGCGAAATCATGGGCGTGCGCCACAAGGAGCTCG
>Ga0308160_10007160_pt1 | contig 11169 bp, 18 predicted proteins | sample PhyFR1_FD_201036 | JGI IMG/M metagenome (GOLD analysis project Ga0308160, IMG submission 201036) | Phyllosphere microbial communities from UC Gill Tract Community Farm, Albany, California, United States - DLSLF.R1 | ecosystem: Host-associated > Plants > Phyllosphere > Unclassified | place: USA... | reverse complement strand
TGATTCTTCTCCTGGTTTTGGGGGGGATACTAGGAGATCTACTCCGACCTGAGCGCGTTAGTGCGGGGCTATGGGCCGGTTGGCGTGGGTTGGGGGAACAGGATGAGGTCTGTCTCGTCCTATCATCTCGGACAGGTGATAAGCGAGTTGTGGGGGACGTTGAAGAGGACCCTCTACCAAGGCAAGCCTTAGAGGTGGGGAATGTTGGTGGGAGAAGGAGTGAGAAAGGAAGAAATGAAGAAGGGTAAAAGGGAAGCGGAGAAAACACTTACCTGACCGGTAATAGGAGGACACAAATTAACACTAGCCATCTTGTAAATCTGCTCCATAACCCCCTCATCAAGATTAACAGCCTCAAAGTAACCTCCTCGTCGTCCACATTCTCCACTAAATCCTTTACTAATCGAATGGAAAGAAACCAATTCCACACTTTCAGCTACTTCCTTCTCCATCTCCCTCAACACCTTCTTAAACGACACGAAAGGTTTATTCTCTTTATCAAAAATATTCGCTTGATACACCTCATCCGCAAGGAGGAGGAGTGATTCATCATAACAGAGTTGAACGACTTGTTTCATCGCTTCAATAGGTAGGCAGGCTCCGGTAGGGTTTCCGGGGTTGATGATTGCCAAAGCTTTGATTGGTGTTCCAGCTTCTTTTGCCCTCTTTACCGCGGCAACGAGGTCGGAGTGGGCGAGCGACCAATGATCCGATTCGTTTAGGTAGTATGGGATTGGTTTTGCGGAGAGGTATGCTAGAGTAGCGGTGTAGAGTGGGTATTGGGGGATTGGGATTAAACATCCGTCTCCTGGCCTTAGGGCTACCGAGAGGATTGAAGAAACTCCACCGGATGCTCCGGCTGTTAGGAAAATTGATTCGGGGTCTGCGGGGTGACCGTCTCGTTCTGGATATTAGCATGTGTCCGCTAGGACACTACACATGCAGTGTGTCCGATACGACACTCAACAGGCAGTGTGACCGATTGGAACTAGACAGGCAGTGTGTCCGCTACTACACTAGAGTAGGCAGGTGAACAGTAGCCTGGCGGCAGAAAACAGAAGCCTGCCTATCGGTGCGGAATGGATTGACCTGCCTAACGGCAGGACGAACTCACCCTCTAGGAACTTTGCAACCCTCTTCCTTATCCCCAAAAGACCTTTACTAGCGGAATAAGCCCCAACACTCCCAATCTCCTCCCAAAGCCCCTTAGCCCTCTTGAGTACATCCTTAGGATATATCTTCTCAGCAATAGGTAATAAATCACCCTGCATCATATCCGGGTATTCAAGTAATGAAATCACCTGTCTCCAATACGTTATTGGCTGTTGATCAAGACCTTTTTGTTGTGGATTCCCAATGTTGGCTGTTACTACTTTTTTAAATGGTAGATCCCCGCCGTCACCTGATGAGAGGGTTGCCATGTATTTATCTGCTTTTAAAGCGAGTTCACCTCGGACCGCGTACTCGACTTCGAGAACTGCTGGGTTGATGTTGGAGGTTGATAAGGCTTTTTGCCTGGATCCATTTGATTTCGACATGGTGATGGTAGTGGCGAATGCTCGAGAGTTGATACAATTAGGAGTACGGATACAACGAAGTGTAGGTATAGACCGGTGAATGATAGAGATAGACATCGTATCGATCGTTATCCAATATCGTACGTAGCTCGAGTCGGCTGTCGGCAGTTGACTTCGGCTTAGTCCGGCGAATATGATCTAGGGTATATAGGGGAGGGTGGGTTTCAATTGGTCCGCGTTTTTGGGATTGTTTCAATCTATTATATCTATACGTATTCGGACAATGAGAATAATATAGATTGAAGAGAGATAGTGATGATAAGAGATGAGAAATTGAGTCGTTGAGTGAAACGAGGCCTTGGACCCATTTTGTTGATTTGCGTAAAAACACACAGGCGAATCTGCCCTGAGATGGAGCTCCGAGGGGGAGGTGTATAAGTGTAGCGAGCTCGGGGGTCCGATATTCATGTATAGCTCCGCCTGTTGATCATAGTCATGGGTCATCTAGCTCAGGTTCGGGTAAAGGAGGACGCGGAGAGAATGTAGCCCTGCTCATGGAGGTGGGAGTGCAGAGCTGAGATTGGGGAAAGGTCCGTGCCAGATGAGCAAGAGTAGCGAGCATGTAATGCATTTCTAAACAGATAATGGTACAACTTATTCCCAATAGCGAGCATCTCCCTCACACACTCAGTACCCAGAGGAAATGTTAATTCCATTGACCTCGATCCTGGTTGTTAGTTCTATCCTGCACTATTGAAATCTTTCGACGATCAGGCGAGGGTGGAAGAGGTAAAAAGAGGTGAATAAATTGAGAGGGACACACCATCATTCGATCTTCATCTTTCGCCCCTGGTGATCTAGGTCCTCGACGTTCTTCTTGTAGTTTACTACTTAATTTCCCAGCATTTGGATTACTCGAGTTTACGCCTTTCTTTGATGCCTGGATATCAGTAACTTTATCCTCATCTCCGATCCCTCTCGCACTCGAAGATGAGATAGAAGGAGGTATCAGTTGAAGGGAGAGTTGAGAAGTAGAAGAAGAAGACGCTCGCTAACGCTCGCTCCGACTCACAGCCTTAGCCCGTTCTTCAGCAGCAGCCAATGCCCTCTCCCTCTCACTTCCTTGTTCCCCAGCACTTCCTCCAAGGGTAGCAGGTGATGATCCCTGGTAATTCTGTTTCCTCGCTACTGATCCTGTATTCGTCGTTGGTGCATTGGTGTTATTCGTAGCAGATGGTTTAGGTCCTGAGCCTAGAACTTGACCTTTTCCTTTTGGTTTCGAAGAGGGGTCGGAGAAACAGTTTCCCATCGTGTCGTTTTAGGTATTTGTATTGAGGGATTATTCTCGCTGTCGGATAGGAAGATTGTATGTGTTTGTTTGGGTAATTTGGATTGTCGTGGGTGGGAAGGCAGTGGCGTGAATGAGAGTAGATGGGCCGAGTCCGGTGTAGCCGGGTCCGAGACAAAGGATAGGGTAGGGGGAACGCGTGTCTGTCTGGCAACTGGCAGGTCAGATGTGTATGTTGTTTCTTATAGGTGTAGTTAAACCGAGTTGATGAAGATAAAGAGGGAGGCTATGCACAGGTGTATAAAGGGATAGATGTATAGATGGTGGTGATACAGCTTCGGGCTGCCGCGCCAAGCCACACTCTGTACATATAGAATAACCGGATCTTTCCGCAGGTGTGTCCGGGGGTCTATCTAGATGTACTGCAGAGCTATAGGAAGTCAAGTCAGATGTTGGCTCGACGCAGATGCTGGGATTCTAGAGAGTAACGGGCCAAACATCGATACATGAGTTGTGATATCCGAGTCCTAATCCCTCTTCTCATATTCTCCTTCCTTCTCTACTGTCTCGTCACCTCTCCACACTACCTCTGTTACCTCATGGACTATACTCATCCCCTGTCGACTCTCGATCCGTCATCCACCTCTCGATCCGCCTATCGCGTATCTCGCGCCTACTCCCTTGACAAGCTATCCCATTCCTCCGACTCACCCCCCGGCCCAGAAACTGGAGAATCATCAAGATCAGCCAAACTGGCATCTACAGGTGCTGGCATTCCAGTTCCGACTCCTAGAGGTAGTCCTCCCCTGCCACCTGGTGCGGCACCTGCTCCTGAACCTGGGGCGAGTTGCATTGCTTGGACTACTAGTTCGAATACTGATGGGGGGACTACTTTTTGGTAGACTGGGTGTTAGCGTCTGACTTCAAGGGATGGGCAATGTGTTTGGAGGATGGGATTATAGGACAAGGAAATGAAATCAGACGAGGGGCGAAGTTCAAGGAAGTAGATGACTCACTCATCAAGAGTTCGACGGGGTTTGGGTAAACTCGTAGTGCCCTGAAGAAGTGCATGGCGGATTCAACCTGTTTCTCGGGGCCTGACATCAGCGGTTCTCCAAAATGTCATGAGAAAGAGGGACCCACCCATGGTAGCGAGCTTTTCACCCTCAGCAACGCATTCCTGGAAGAAAGCTTCCTGCTGTTCAGGCGATGTAGGTGTAGGTTCACGTTGGACTTGAGCGATCGCTACCCGGAGTTCCTGCTATTAGCCCCTCTTTCAACCTCATATGAGAATAGATGGACGCACTTTATCGAGACGTGCTTTCAATTCCTTCTTAGCTCCCTCCTCGGCAGCTTGAGCTTTCTTCTTTTGTAATCCTGGAGATCAATTATTGTTCGATACGAAGTTCAAGGATGGATGTACGAATAGATTTCCTGAACTCGGGGTTGTTCCTCCTTTGATAATCGAAATACAAAGCATAAGATCCAGCTAGGAGTGCTGCTGATGCTAGTACTGTAGTTGCGATTCTTGTTGGGTTTGACATTGTTGTATAGGTAGTATGATATAGGATGATCTGAATACTGATACTGTAGGAGGATATCGAAGGGAAAAGATGTTGGTCATCTGATTCCGTAGATGGCACGTGGTCTTCACGTGCAGCGGGTATGAATCATAGTTTGTGGGTGCTCGTCAATGGTATCTATCATCTACCTGTAGTATACTCAGCCAACTCTTACATCCACACAGTCAACCTGGAAGAGACAGACTATCAAATAGCTCAATATCCGGAAACCCCAATTGCCCCGATCAAATAACGCCTAAAATGGCCTCAACGCCAAATACAAGCTCGTCAGCCTCAGGTCCGTCGAGGAAATACATCCCCCCCGCCCTACGCTCTCAACAAGCTCCATCACCTTCGAGACCATCACAAGCGGGTCCTTCTGGAAGTGGCTCCAGGCCAAATAGTGAACCACCATGGCCAAGCGCTTCGGCACCATACCAACAGCCTTCGCGTCGAGTACCTGCGTCGAGTGAATCACAATCATATCAAAGGAATGGTGCTAGGTATCCAGGACCAACCTCCGCGCCATATGATTATACTCATGAAGACTCTTCCCAAACCCGCATACAGAGGCAAGACGACCCCAATTCCGCCCCTACTCGTTCAGCCTACATACCGCCCTCTCAGCGTTTAGGTCGTATACCCCCAACAACGACACATGGTCAATCACATTCCGCCCCATCTCCACGCCGTAGGTATATACCTGAAAGCGCCACATTATTCTTAGCGGGGGATTCATTCGTTGGCGCCTTGACACCTGCAAAAGGACCTCAACCTAAAGAAATGCCTAGTGAGAGGGGGGAGAGTGAAGTTGAGAGGGAGGAGTATGGGGTGCTGAAGAGGGAATGGGAGGTTTATGATGCTATTCCTAAGATGATCAAGATTAGGAAGGAGAAGGGGGCTGCTGCGAAGGTGGGTCTCTCATCTATCTCTTCTTCTGGCTGCAGATGAAGGCATGGCTGATAAGCAGGGCCTGAACAATCCAAGGTCAAAGAAGAATATCGCTCCTAAAGTACTGGATCATGGATTAACGGCTTTTGGGGATATGTACCATGATTACAACAAGACACCACGGTTCTTTATGATGATGTTTGGTAATGTGAGTGACGCTTCTCTGCACAAAAGGGTGATCGTTCGATGGACAGAGTTGAGGACGAACAACAGCAGAGGAAATGGGGAAAGAGAAGGAAGAAGACCGCAAGAGGGAATGCATGGCTGATAACAGGTCGACCTAAATATCAATTACCTCTGGCAACTAGTCAACCGCGAAATCACCACCGCTTCATTCACTCCCGAAGAACTAGCATCAAGCTCCACCCCAAGTGATTTTTCTCAACTTGAAAAACAACGTAAAGACGACATAGCATCAGCAGACCACACCGAGAACGATAATACCCCAACAGCCCTCGGTCCAACGCTATTCGTAACCAAAGTAATCCGAGAATACACTCAATTTATCGAGCGTGAAATCGTAAATGGGCCCATTGGGGCTAAATTGAAGGCATTTGATGAAGCTGCAAATGATATTCATGCTCGCAATATGTCTCCCTCAAAGAATAGAGTGTTGGTGGCTGGTGCTTTACCGCCTATGGTAAAGGATGAGAATCTGTATAGGATTTTAGGGAAATATGTGGATCAGCATGTTGAAGCTACTAGTTTGAGTCCTGATAAAGTGGATTTGAAGTTGGAATCGATTGGGAAGAGGAGAGGATCGAGGAGTGTGCCGGAGAGGGGAGATGTCTGTCCACCCTCCATTACGAATTCCACTTTTACTGGGACCTCTACTTCTGAGGTCGATCATCTGGCTGAATCCATCAACACCAACCTCACTATCCCCGATACGATATCCGAGTCAGGCACAAGTGCAGAGCAAGAGAAAGAGAAGCAACTAGAAATCGAATCGAAAGCGACATTTCAGACACTCCTAAACCTCGACCCATCCCCATGTACATTAAAAATCCGATCCCAAATGATAACCTCCTTCAACACCCAACTCTCTCAATTCTGCGAATTACACCCCCAAATCCTAAAATATATCTCAATAAACGACAAAATGTCTTCCTCCCACCCTGGCGATGGGGAGATATTAGATTATTATTCATCCCAAGTAGAGGGGGATGGTGCTAATGTACATCCTACTTGGGAACGGACTTATCCACATTGGTTAGATCAGTTACGATCAGTTGGAGTGGATGTGGATAGTTTTCCGGAAGTTGATTTGGAGGGGAGTGAAGCTGCTTGGACTGCTGAGAAGGGGGCTAGGTTGGAGGGGAGTCGGTATAAGACTTAGTCGTCGGACGCGAAGCATGCGAGGGCGATTGAGCGTTGGTTGGATGGTGGCGGTTAAGCGCCAGTGGGTGGAATAGAGAGCAACGGTTAAAGAGAGGTTGGAAGGATCAGTATCAGACTTTAATTGGGATATTTGTGGGTGTGCAGATGTGGCTCGTATTACCCATTCCTGGCTAGGGGCCAGATGATGTTGTCGATTGTATCAGTATACCATACCATATCATATCACATCGTATCATATTATATCAATTTATACCATATCAATGATGCAACGACGTGAATGACAGATTGTATGTAATTCAGCTCGTTGAGAACAGTGTTATGATAATCAATCTGACATGACAAATATCACGATGTCAGAGCAGCCAGAATCCAATAGTCCAGTACATAACATTCAAGCTAAACAACACCCCCACCCTCCCGCCTAGTTCCTTTCCGATACGGATTCCGCTCTTTATCCCCAATATCACCTTTCGCCGGTTTCCCAGCACCAGCTTGAGACCTAGTAACCCGTCGAGGCGAATCGACAGGCGCAGGAGCGGATGGGATCCCACCAGAACGGAGGATTGGTGGTTGGGGTGGTGGTGGTAGGAAATCGGATGTTGTTTGCCATTGATTTGAATTTGGGTGTAGGAACGTTGGTGCTGATTGGGGTGCGGGTGTGTATGATTGGGGTGCGGGTGTGTATGATTGGGTAGATTGGGATGAGGGAGGGGGAGGGGATATGGAAGTTTGTTGAAATTGAGCAGTCATTTGTCTAATGGTCAGAACTGTTCTTCATCTCGGGGTGGAATGGTCCAAGATAATGTCGTGATCAAGCCTAAAACGGGAGAGGGAAGAGGAAGAGGATACGGAGGAAAAGAATGAAAAATACATACCCAACATCAACCCTCCTAGAATTCAAAAACTGAATACAACCCCCTTTAAAACCCCCCAACATTTCTCCAAACGATTGATAAAATTTAATTCCTTCTTCTGCATTATCGACTATTTCACGCCATTTCCAATATGCTTGATCGAATTCTTGGAGGGATTTTTCACGGGATTTAATTCGGGGGTCGTCTTTACGTTCAGAGAGGAATGATTCATTTTGGACCTGTTTATCAGTGTCCACTCATTCGTATTGGATCAATTAGCTAGGGCTGACACTCGTCCCGGAGCATTATGCCAGCAGATCATGGTCCAGCCAGACATTTGAGCCGGGAATCGATGGAACGTCTGCTGATTCCTCGCAACTCGCTGCGCTCGTCGCTCGGATTTGAGACTCACTCTAATCTTCTCCAACAACTCATCCTGTTTCCTACCCTCCTCCTCCATCTCGCCCCTCAATCTCTCATACTTTTCCATCCCCCTCCCGAAAATCTCTTCAAACCACTCAGTTTTAACATCCCCCGTACCCCCATGAGCAAGTTTAGTAGCTTCCCTTAAGACCTCCGGACGTATATCATCGTTTCCTGCAATTTGACGTAATTCCGAAATAATCCTGGATCGATGCGAGATATTATCGTCCAATTCCTCTAGGGAGGATCGGAGTGGTCGAACGGATGGTGGGAGGGAAGAGTAGGAGGAGGTGGAGGTTGTAGAGGGGATATGATCGTTTAGGTATTCCTGTCCATTAGCTTGGTTTCAGTTCGATGAGAAGGGAGATACCTCTCCACCAGCTAGGATCTCTATACGGGATTTCCATTCTGTCCATTTTGTTCGTACTGTTGCGTCGCTTGCGGAAGCCATTTTGATGGTGGATTCATATTGGTTCGCCATACCTATCAGGGACTGGTTGGCAACATGGGAAGGTTGTCTCGATTGGGCCAGGTGGGGTTGGCGAGAGAGCAATGATTCATCCTCTGTAGCTTCTTGGTCTAGGATGTCCATTGCCTATTTATCAGCTTCTCTCTTCAAATCGAGTCCAGTAGTAGTGAGAGAGTGAGACGTACGTCCGAGAGGAGCTTTGAGTTGGACTTGGACAATCTCTGAACTTCCGTTAAAAGGCTTTGAATCCTCTGGACCCCTCCTTCTGATTCAACTTCCTCGGCTTTCTTGAGTAATGAAGGAGGTAATCCAGCTGGACGTTCTAGAGCCTGTATCGAGCCCGGTAGGTTCAAGGATTGTAGTGCGCTGCTTATCAGTTTATACCGGTGATGCGGTATGTTCAGCTCACCTTGCTGCCATACCATCTAATTCTTCCCGCTTTCCATCCAATTCCCGAACCAGCGTGTCTTTTCGATCATCGTATATACCTATACATCAGCTTAGGATTCAAAAGGTGTTGCAAGCTTACTGAGAGCCAAGTGAACACCATATGGTACGAGCGCACTGAACAGTGGCCCCTGCCCTGCCCCTCCTCCCATTAACCACCCCATCGGATCCGCAACCTCCGTAGGCGTAGCTAATTTAACCATCCCAACACCAGTAATCGGGCTCAACTGCGATGCTGGCGGTACAGGCGAAACGTAAACTAAATCATTATCCCGTACAGCCCTCTCCAAAGCTGATTTAACAGCCGCCTGGAGGTTCTGCTCATTAGCTACCTCCATTCATTGAACACATATCACATACTCTGAGGTCGGCAATGACAGCATCTGCAACCCCCCTTTTACCCGTATCTAATCCTTTCTTGGCGCATGCCTCGGCAACCTTCAAACGAGCAATCTCCTCTCCATATCGTGATTTCTCGAGATCTTCCTGTGAAAGACGATATTGCGCCGCAGCCTCGAAATGTAGTTGTTTGACTGTTATATGTGCGATCCAATTCTATCATTAGACCCTCCTTATTCATCTTTCCAGGCAAAGGGAAGATGAGCTTACAGGAGGGAAGAACCCGGCTGAAGGGAAATCTGTACTATTCGCTGCTGCTAGTGCTGATTTATAATAATCAGATACTTTCATCGACAATTTCCCAATTAATCCATTCTTGTATGATCCCTCTGATCTGTCAGCTAGATTATTCGACACAGGTGGATAGCTCACGTAGGACCGCTTGTTGCCAATAACATTCTTGTGCTTCTGCCAATAAGAATTCGCGAAGGGCAGAGAGGAATGATTCTGTCATATCATATCCTCCAGCTTGGGGGGATTGTAACTCCGGTGAAAGGACGGGTAGGACGACTTTGATGATATGGTCAAGTACACCAGCGGCGGACTGGGATTAGCTTTTATCGCCTGATTCAGATTCCTTACTGAAAGATAACCTAGAGCTCGCTTGATCCCTTCCGCTTCTGCCCTCCGCTCAGAGGCTGCTATCGAGGCGTAGAGAGCTGCTACATTGTACAATACGCTCGCTCGCTCGTAGGTGAGGGACGATAGTGTTATCGATGATTCCCCAGTGAATGAGTAAAAGGTAGGGAAGGGGAGGTCATATGTGAATGACAGGGATATCTATCATCAGCACCCTTGCGTATCCACTTGGAGGAAGCAGGACTCACATCGGAAGGAAATTTAGTTGCCAAAAACGTCAATTGAGCATGATACCTACATATTAGCCTGTCTCCTACAGATACAGTAGAAGGGAACATACCGCATAAGACCCCTAACGATCTCAGGATGTAAATCCCCTTTAATCTCTACCCAATCCCTCCGTAATCCAGCCAAGGTATCTACATCTTTCTTGAATGCGTCCGGGTGTGCATCTCGGAAATGGTTTGATATATAAGCTAGGATCTGTGTGGAGAAGTTTGAGACTGGATGTGATTTCTTAGTTGGGACAGGGAGGAAGTTGCTCTGTCCATTAGCTACTACTTAAGGTGTTTAGCTTACCATTATGAGTAATGTGTTAGTGTAAAGTAGCAACTATTGCCTCTCCGTATGATTGTCGTCATCAATGAACAGTTTATCCGGCGGTGTAGGTTGACACGTGGCAGGTGGTGTTTGTACTGGTGGTGGGGCTCTATACAGCTATGCATGCAGGCCTGAGCTCACAGCAATAGTATCAATCAGCCAGATGCACCCTTTCCATGTCAGTAGGTCCTCGGTCCAGTGAGATTTGGTTGAGCCTAGAGCTAGGTCTGTGTGGCCTACTCGTCATCAAGTGATTCCAGCGCGTCGTGCGTTGTGATTTTGATTTTCCTTTCCTCCACCGTACTTCTCTCTACTCTCCTCCATTGATAGCGACCCGGGCAATCGAGGGCCAAGTAGGGATCATCTGTCATGTCGCAATCACCTCTAGCTCGATCCACGCGGAAATCCCTACCTGCATTCGCCCACCCCCCATCGAGATTATCTAAATCCACCTCAATCCAGAATCTCTCTCCATCCCCTTCCCCTTCCCCACCCGTCCCAACTTCAACTCCAACTTCAACACCAACAAATAAAGCATCATACAAGAATGCATCCACCACCCCTACTACACCTAAAATATTATATTCCCCATATGCTACTTCCTCCCCACACGCTGGACCTAGTAGGAGCGCTAGTATTCCTTTTGATATGGCTGCTAGTGCAAGGGATGCTAGGCGGAAGAGTCTTGGACCTGTTACTCAAAATCGGGAGGATACGCCAGAGGTGGATGAGGTCTCGG
>Ga0308160_10007159_pt1 | contig 11171 bp, 19 predicted proteins | sample PhyFR1_FD_201036 | JGI IMG/M metagenome (GOLD analysis project Ga0308160, IMG submission 201036) | Phyllosphere microbial communities from UC Gill Tract Community Farm, Albany, California, United States - DLSLF.R1 | ecosystem: Host-associated > Plants > Phyllosphere > Unclassified | place: USA... | reverse complement strand
AACGGCTTGAACGGCTTGTTGTATTCCCTCTCCGTGGTGCTTCATGACCGGGAAGAACTTGGCGATTTGCAGTCCAACGGTGATAGCGTTCTGAACATGCATGAAGTCGCTTTTCGCAAGACAAGACGTCAAAGCCTGGGGGTTAGTACTGACGCTCCTGGGCCGTGAAGCTTACATCGTAAAGACAGTTGTGGACTTTGGCGTAAAAATTTCGGAACTGGTTCCAAGTCATTGGCGTGCGTGGACTGTCCGTCTTCAGCCGACACTCCATGCCGGGCAGGTGGCCGTTGTCAGTGTTGCCGATGGCAGACTTCTGATATTCTTTCTCATCCTTATGCCAGGTATTGAGATCGGCCAACATCGCATTCAGACAGCGCCCTGTCAGTCAGCATAACGCACTATGAAGGGGCACAGCATGCTCACCGAAATTGCGCGCTTCGGTGCTGGTGCGTGAGTCTACACAAGCCGCCATGCCTCTGCTGAACAACTTCAAAGTCAGCTCCGCTTCCCCGAAGACCGAGCTCGTACCTGCTGGTAGACGAAGAGAGTTGAGAATCCGACGGCTCCAAATTCGTGGGTCATCTTGATGAACTTGGCGACGTAGAGCGCATCGGCAGGCGTCAGGACAGCGCGCGGAAAGAAGCATTGCTGGACGAGCTGCTCGGCAAGCTTGTTCGGCAGGTTTTGGTCAAGGATAACTGTAGGTCAGCGGTCATGCCCAAGACTTTGATGACACGTTACTCACACTGGCCAAACCAGGCCTTGCTCTCTCTCGCCAGCCTCTCACGCGTCTTACTGTGCTGGACACGATGTTGGTCCTTCTCCTTCTCGAGCTGTTTCCGCCTGACTTGGAGCCTCGAGCGTTCCGCCGAGAACTCAGCTGGGATCGTGGCTTTGTTCTGCACTCTGCCCAATACCATCTCCTTGTTTCTCCAAGTTGCGATATCCTTGTCGAGGGCGGTAATGCTGGCGACAGCCTTGTCGTACGCTTCGGAACAGTGATCGATGTCAGCAAGGGTCAAGTGCCAGAAAGTGACAAAGAACGGGGCCCTTGACGGTCAGCAGCTGACTGGTCCGGACTCGCAGGTGAAAGCTTACTTCATGACACCGTTGACTTCTGCAGGCAAAAGTGTTGAAGCTTGTTCCATAGTCTCTCGCAACGAAGCCGCAAATCTGATCTTCATCGCCTGCAGCTCAGCGCAGCCCATCCTGAAAAGCGTGTCACTCACCACTGTCTTCGGCGCTGGTATGCTGGAACCGAGTGCGGGGCCGTTGCTCCCATCCATGGTCTCATCATCATTGGGCAAAGGCGTAGAAGGCATGTTGGGTGATGGCGAAGCAGATAGCGGTGTGTTGACTTGAGATGGTGACGGGATGCTTCCGTCTTTCTCGGCTTTCAGCTTCAATTGCAGTGCGGCGACCTTGGCTCTTCTCCGGTCATCGATCTCTTGGTTGTACAGAGCATTGAGCTTTGGTCGCAGAATCCTGAACGCCAAGTGAAAGTCGAGAGCTTCGTCCGCTATAAGCGTAGTGAGGTCTGGTGTCAGAGCAATATGCTCGTCCGAGCGAAGCTGCTCTGAAAGCAGGTCGCCGTACTGAATGAAAGCTTCATAGATCTGTACTGTCAGGCGGGGAGTCCAGGCAAGCTGACTTGACTCACAGAGTCGAGCTTTTCGGCCGTGGTCTTCGTGGCTTGCGCTCCGGCGGCTTGAAGCGCATCCTGCCATGTCTGTGCCAAAGATATCCAGATGGGGATACCGAATACAGGGTCTCTGAGTGAGTCAACCAGTCGCGGAAGACTTTTCTTTGTGCTCTTATTCTTGTCCATTGGTGTTTGCTTCGATTTAGCGTTCGGGTCCGTCGGGTCGATCGGTCGCGGTATCGTTATGGTCGTAGCGTGGAAGGCTTCGTGATTGAGATGAACGCCCGAAGATAGAGCGCGGAGCTGATCGTCTGAGATGGCGTTGTTTTCAATTGGCGAAACTCCCGACATAATGCTGACCAGCTTGTCTACGATTATGAGGTCAACGGATTGAGAAGCGAGCAATCGATTGTGGACGAATTGTAGCACCGGCTCGAGCTCCATCGTGAGATACCGACGATTGAAGTCACCGAGGAATGTAGCAATATTCTCCAGCGGCTCGGCTGTCTTACCATGCTGATCAACCCGCTTGAGCTTGTTGCTTGAAAGTTCATCCAGAAGAACGAATGTCGCTACGTCTGTCGATAATTGACCCATGTACCGCCCCGCGTCGACAATGAATTGACCAATGTTCGAGTAAGTCTTGACCTGAAATACCGCGCGTTCCCACAGCTTGTGCGGGTTGGAATGACTGATCCTTGCTAGAGTCCTCGCGGGACCTCGATCGACTATCGCGGTGCTCCCTGTGGAGGAGTCGGGAGCAACGACTCTCTTGAGCACGTCTTTCGTCTGATTCAAGGCGGACTCGGCTGCTTGGCAAGCGACGAGACACGGGTATTCTCCCGAAGCAGTGCATGTGCTTTCCTTCCATTCGCCGTACAGAGCAAATCGATCCGCGTACGGGAAGTGTTTGATCATGTTCCAGAGTTCCGCATCGAATGTCGAAACACCGGTGGACACGGAAAGTGCGGGTAGGATCGATATGCGGACCATTTGTGTCCATTCCCGCATCTCTTCGGCAGTGGGCTGGTGTGTCAGTTCAAACTTCCTCGCACGAGAGTAACAGAGCATACTTGAGATTGCCCAAGCTGTTGGCTCGTCCTAACACCCTTCGGCAGCTGCATTTGGTTTTCTTTTTCCTTCCGAAGGGCAGCAAAATGAGCGGCGCCCATCCGACAGATCTTCACCATCGTTGCTGAATCTCTTGCGGCCAATCCTCGTACGAGACCAAGCCATCTCAGGCCTTTAGTAAACAATTCGTCCACGCTCGACCATTCTTCGAGACCCGCCGCCCAACTGGGGTAGAAGAATTGAAAATTCCTAGAAGGCGAATTAGGCGGGGGAGGGTTGAGCAGTGTGACTGTCGTGGGCTTCTCGGAATTGATGACTTCCGGCGCCGCTGCTTCCCAATCGAAGTCGCTGGTGGCGGACTGCGGTGATTCCGCAACTACAGAGCGGTAAAGCGGTTCAAGCGCGTGAGCTACGATGAGCATGATGAGATCCGCGACGGTCGTATGCGTCTGCGCGAGCCAAGGATAGCGACCTAGGAAATAGAGAGCGTGCGGTAGATCCCCGATTGATAGCAGAGCCTGAAGGAGCAGAATCCGTTGCTCGGGAACAGGGCGGGCGGGGAGTACGTCGTCTTTGCTGACATCCGTCGACGGCGTGGAAGACGTCGCGCCGTTTGCGGTGGGCATTGCAGTATCGTCAACAAGAGCACCTGCGGATGCTAGCTTGTTCGTTGTCGTCCCCTGCATCGAAGACTTCCAAGTATCCCGAAGGGTCGCCATCTGGTCGTCATTCGGCGAGAGCTGCTCGTCAGCAGATCATCGATCGCGCAGTGAGGTAAGATGTACGAAAGGTAAAAGGTCACTCAGACTGATAAAACCGTACTTGAGCAAGAGAGCGGCCATATAGATTAGTCCCGGAGGCGACGGTTCACCATCGGGTTCCTGAGGATGAGCTTCCGTCTGGTAGATTGTCCTCACCTGGCTGAAGCGGAACTTGACACCGAGCACCATAGCTAAAGTCCTGTCGCCTTCCCGGCCCATGACTCCCTTGATGCTCTCCAGTTCATCCTGGACCCAATCACCACTTTCCTTCCCTTTGCCCTTCCGACTCGTCCTCTCATGTGAGGTCGAGCCCCACGAAGAGCATCTCAGCAGGTCAAGGAAGAATCGCCAATGGTACGCTGCCTGGGATCCCGCGACTTCGAGTACAAGGTCGAGTACTCTCGGCGGTGATAGATTAAAGTACCCGATCAGACTGGTTATCTTGTCCCAAACCTGCTTGGCTCGGGTTTGCCTCTCCTCGTCGGTTTCTTCGAGCGGAGCAGTCGATAATGATTCGTCCGACGTAATCAGCACTATCAGGGCAGAGAATCCCTCTGAACATTCTCGTAAAAGGTTGTACTTCGATTGCTTGATCGAGAGCGTTGTCGCCCGTTTAGCGTGCGCAGACTGAAGCGAGGCCGTGTCGTGTTGCGTCAAACCCTCGCGGGTGTAATGCGTAGGCACGAGGTTGATTTTCTGCAGAACTTCCGTCGAATGTAATAAGTTCGATACGTTCTGCGGGATCCGCGAGCTGGCCTGTGGGTGTTAAGCGGGTCCTTCGAGATCGTCCGCTTGCGGGGATGTGTACTAACGACGAGATTTCTGACGAGTAAGATGCCTTTTTCGCCTGCTGCCCCATCCTCACTCGGCTCCCAGGTCTTTTCCTCTTTGATCTTGTCCTGCACATCTTGACTGAGCACTTCTACGGCATCCGCCAGCGTTTCTGCGATGACCTCTCGCCCATCATCGTTGTCGGTCGCCAGACTGTCGATGACCGTCGTGAAGAATGAGACCAGCTGCTGATAGCTCAGTGCAGATATTATAGTGACGAAGATGTAGGTGAGTGGAATAGAGGACAGATGAGACGTCGTGTGTGTTTTGTCGAGCGTCTGCCCAACGAGCGTCCGGATGTTGGATTGGCCGGCTCCCTGCCAGTCGGCCAGACCATCCTGTACCTCTTTTCTGAGCTGTCTTGTGCCGTCTGCGAGGGTCGACGGACCGGGTGTACCGAGTCGAATGTCGTTGGGTAGACGACTCGAACTCATGGTGACAGACAGTGAAAGAGTGGAGGAGGTCGGCGTGATGAAAGCAACATGTTCGGATATGGTGGCAAGGCTCAACTTGTAATGATTATTACACCCGTTATCGTATTGAGTTACGAAATCTTGGACCGGATCGTCATACATGGATGGGCCTATACCGACAATTACTGAACTAGACTGAAGCAAGAGAATGGCGTCTAGAACGCAATGACCTTCTTCGCCTTCTTCGCCGGCTTTGGAGCTGCCTCGACCTCTGCATCCGGGGCGTCGCGCGGAATAGAGCTCGTCGTGTCGTACTCGGCAGCAAGACCCCTTTGACTGTTGTTCGCCGGAACGTGCTTCTTTCGCTTGCCCTTCTCGCTCTTCGCATTCTCCTTCAAGTTCTCTCGGCTTTGGATCATGAAGTCGTCCTCATCCGCGCCGGCGCCTTCTGCTGTGCCGAGGATCAGTTCACCCCGCTTTGGTCCCTTGAACTCCCGTTTTTGCTTCGCCTCTACTGGGCAGTCGTTCGCCCGGTGAGCAGTCGACTCGCAGACTTTGCAGGATCCGCCGTTGGGGTAGATGCCCCGCCCGGGATTGCTGGGACAGACCGATGAGAGATGGCCTGTTCCAAGACAGATGAAGCAGGTCGCGTGGGGGTATGGGTTCTTGGGGTCAAGAGGTACCGGACACTCCTTCAGCGAATGATCTGTTCCCCCGCATCTGTCTGTCAGATCGAGCCAAAGCGCAAAAGGGGCAAGCTGACCTGTAGCAGTGTCCTCCAGCCACATCGCCTCCCTTCTTCCCCTTCTTCCTTTTGATCCCCTTGCCTTGATCCTTCTTCACGCCTTCGTCTCCCTCACCCAGTAAGGTGGCCGATCCCTCTCCTCCTTGCTCCATTGCTAGCAGGACGTTCGGACAGTCGCGGGCAGCATGCCCAACGGACCGACAAGCAAAACAGGTCGTTGAAACATTTCTTGCCGGGGCGGCTCTTTCAGTGTGTCGTTTCTCGCGTCGAGCAAAGGCGTCTCCAGCAGAAAGCTTTGCTCGTTCTTCTCGTCAGCGAAAGGCACGTCACGGCAAGAAGCACTCACTCGCAGCCGTCGGATCCTTGTTCCATGCCTTCTTCTCCCTCGGCGCCTGTTGCTCCATCTCACCCCCCTCAGGAACGACCCTGCCGCGAGTCCCTCGCCTCTTTCTCTTCTTCGCTGCTTGGTCGCCTGATCCGGACTCGGCGGCGGGTGCTGCAGAGTCGGCGTTCTGATGCTCCCCAGACTCCTCAGCCGCAGACGCGACGAAAGTCTTCTTGGGCATTCCGATCGATGTAAAGCGGGTCATTCTTGTCGTCACGGTGACTCTGGCGCAAAGGTCAGTTACGAAAGAGGATGAGAACAACAAATGCGACCGGGATCAAGGATAAATCTTTGGTGTATCACGTGAAATCTCCGTGCCTGACGTCTGAAATGTGAAACTCGCACTGCGACCTGGAATCGGTCTACATTTCACTATCCCGCAAAGAACAACTACAGCATGCGTCTACAAGCAGTTATACGAGTGGCTACTACATCGTCACGTCTAGGCAGCACGATTAGGCTTGTCGCACGACCACCTGCGGCCGTAATAAGTGCCCGGGCATTCTCCACCTCCTCGCCCTTACTGAAGAAGTCAAAAGCGGCCGCATCGAAGAAGTCGCATAAAGCCGCCAAGGAAGAGGCGGACGGAAACCCAGAGAGTAGTCGATATGAGAAGGCGCCGGAAGCCGACTTAAACGACGTTCTAGAAAAGACGGAGAGGAAGATGGAGAAGGCCGTAGACTGGGCGAGGGGTTTGACGTACGATATGGTAGAAAGGGGTCGAGGGAGAGTGACACCTTGTGAGTAATGCGGTCAAATCGCTGAAATAAGGCTGATTGTTAGCATTGCTGGACAGTGTAAAGGTTTCGACGCCCGATGTGCCGGGATCTAGATCGCTGAATAACGTCGCTTCCGTGACTGTGAAGGGCAGCGCGTTGCTTGTCGGTGTATGGGACGATGGAGTAAGTAGCTGATCCACTACCTCGTGCGATCCCTTGTTGATGCCGCCCAGCATACGAAGTACGTCGAGTCTGCTATTCACGAAGCGAACATTCCCGGAGTCTCACCTTCACGGATCAACGAGACAACACTCAGAATACCTATAAGCCGGTAAGTCATTTACACATGCTTTCATCCCAGAACACGAGTTTCATTGGTGTCAAACATCCTCTAATGATAGGCCGACCCACGAACAACGCCAAGAACTGCTGAAGCAAATCGGCAGCACCGTCGAGACGGCCAAGAACCAGGTCCGGCATGCACGAACGGACGGGATGAACTTGCTGGGAGGTCGCGGTGAGACAGGATCAGATGAGGTCCAGAAGTTGTCGAACGATTTCGGCGGAAACTTGGACCAATTGTTGACGCAGGCGAAGAAGGAGTTTGAGAAGGCATAGGGGCGGGAGGAGAATGCAACTTCCAGCAATGCTTATTCCACGTCAGCATAGCTGCTGTGACATGATCCCAGCGGAGACTACCTATGATCGGACTCTACTCACCTGTGCATGTACCTCTGCATCACACCGGCATGCTCGTCGTCGTGCGTCACACGCATGAGGATTTTGCCACCGGCGCAGATACCTCTGACGAGTGATCCTCAGCATGGTTGGCGGTCGACTGCTCTGAGCTGATCGAACGTTTACAGCTTTTATACCTTGGCATGTGAATGGGTGACGAGTCATCGAATAGAGGCATTGTCTGACTGTCTGCCGCTGTCAATGAAGCAATGCGGACTGTCTTCCGCTCTCAAGACCCGCGTGCGCTACAACTGAGCTTGTCATTTCGTTCGCACAGACCAGTCGTGCGGCTAAGCTCATAAGCATACATCGTACCCCAGAGTCGGAAGCATGTACAGCCGCAACTCATGCGCGCTGCGATATGATCGGTGTCAGAGATCTCGATTACTAACGTATCCTAATAAATTCGTAGTCGGAGTACAAAACCGCCACAAATCGCGTCACCCCATGTTGTACGCGTTTCGCGTCCACCTACCGGCGTAAATCTCATATCCGATCATCACACCCAAAATCACTCTTCGTCCACCATGTCTCTGTGGGTTGACAAAGTAAGCTGATTGTTTCAATCGATTGGCATGAGCTAACGGAAGTATCGCCCGCGTACGCTCGATGATCTGCACTACCATCCCGAGCTCTCCTCCCGGCTAAGATCACTGGTACGCCCTGGCTCCGGCGCTGTACACTCAGACTGATGTTTAGGCTGCGTCAGGGGACTTCCCGCATATCCTTTTCTACGGTCCCTCTGGCGCAGGGAAGAAGGTCAGCTGAAGCACGACTCTGATGTCTATGCAGCTGACGACTCAGACCAGGATCATGTGTACCCTTCGCGAGCTGTACGGGCCGGGTGTCGAGAAGGTGCGCGGCCAGAGGACAGCGGGCAGACGGACGCTTATGCTCAGCTACGTATCGATCAGAGAGTGTTTGTGACGCCTTCCAACAGGAAGCTGGACGTCAACGTCGTTCAATCAAATTACCACATCGAATTGACGCCCTCGTGAGTTGCTCCCCTACGCCCGAGCTGACAGAAAGAGACGTAGGCATGTACGACCGAGTCGTCATCCAGGATATCTTGAAGGAGATTGCACAGACACAGCAAGTCGACTTGAACGCTAAGCAGCGCTTCAAGGGTGAGAATAACGTCGACGGAGAAAGTTACGAGGCCTGATTGCAGTCGTCATCATCAACGAAGCCGATGCGCTCACTCGGGACGCCCAAGCCGCTTTGCGTCGAACGATGGAGAAGTACATGAACAACATGCGTCTGATTCTCTGCGCCAACAGCACAAGCAAGATCATCGCACCGATTCGAAGTCGATGTCTCCTTGTACGCGTGGCTGCGCCCACAGACGACGAGGTGGGTCCCTGGTGGAGGGCTGCGGATCTCTCTCGGTCGCTGATGACAGATGTCAACTTGTCTGAAACATGTTGCGAAGCGAGAACACTTCCACCTGCCCGACCCCGCTCGAGATGCGATTCTCGGCACGTCACAGGGAAATCTCCGAAAAGCCATGCTGGTCTTCGAAGCGATGAAAATGCAACGGCCAGACTTGACGGGTGATCTGGAGGTCGCGAAGCCGGACTGGGAGACGTACTGCGCCAAAGTGGCCGACGCAATATTGCAAGAGCAATCAGCGCAGAGATTGTTGGAAGTCAGGGGCAAGATTTACGAGCTGCTGAGCCATTGTATACCGCCTACTATGGTGATGAAGGTTAGTCTTCCCCAGCGCGCGGAGATGGATCTGACGGCAGACTATCGCCGAGAGACTGGTCGACCGAGTGGACGAGCAATTGAAGCCTCAGATTGTGCATTGGGCGGCGTATTATGTGAGTAAAGGAGAGCGGGCTCGACATGCAGCTTACAGGCAGGAATTGCGGATGCGTCAAGGGGCGAAGAAGATCTTCCACCTAGAGGCGTTCATCGCAAAAGTCATGACGTGAGTGTGATAAGGCGGCTCAGTAAATATGCTGACCAGCAGTGTGTATAAGAACTACTCATTGTGCGTATATACGTATCCGCAAGGGTCAAGCTAATGTCAGAATGGGCGTGATGGACGACATCGATCCGTTCTAGGTCAGGTCACTGTATATGTGGTACACTTTCGATATGTATGATACTTCACGATGCTGTGTCTACTTCTGCTTGCTCATACCCCCCGTCGTATCGCGTGGGCGCGAGTGCTTCAGGCTGCGCGCGTTGTCCGTCGAGTCTAGCCTTTGCCACCTGATCAACGAAATATTCAGACCACCAGACGGTTGATGCTTAATTATCCGCTTTTACATCTCTTGTCATCGCATCCGCCAAAATGTCAAAATGTGCCGGCTGTAACGATCGCGAGGCTTCAAGGCTGGAGTGCCCGAGCTGCAAGAAGTAGGTTGAGTTTTGGGTGCAGGTGCCCACAAGCTCAGGAGAGGCGTCGCCTGCGAGCTTGACCGACACGTGAGCTAATGTCCAGACTGGGCATCAAAGGGTCTTTCTTCTGCGACCAAGACTGTTTCAAGAAGAACTGTGAGCATCTCTGCCCTTATCCGCTCGAGCCGTGCTGATTGTAGGGGTATGTCGTTCGTCTCTCAAGGGTTCTATACTAACCTCTAGGGTTCACACAAGCTGATCCACAACATCGTGCAAATGTCAGCACAAGCCGAAGAAGAGAGTGCGTAAGAGGGGCTCACGAGGGCACGCAGAAGCTGAATGTTAGAGAGCGCTACTCTTCCTGCCAACATGCGAGGCTACAAATTCACAGGAACACTGCGTCCAGTCTACCCTTTGTCAGCAAAACGGGAGGTGCCGGCTCATATCCAACGTCCAGACTATGCGGATCACCGTAAGTCGTCTACCGCTGCCTTGGACCTGTACCCACTGGCCTAGCCGCTGACGAGCAGCGCAAGGACAGTCAGCGATCGAGATGGTCCGCGAGAAGGCGGTGAAGATCCTGACTAAGGAGGAGATTGAAGGCATGAAGAAGGTCTGCAGGGTATGTCGCGTCTCTCTTCATCATCTCTAGGCTCGACCCCGCCTTCTCCGTGATACAATATACGTGGACATCCGCTGACAGCAGCTGACACGGGAAGTCCTCGAGGCGACGGCTTCGCACATCCGACCGGGAGTAACAACCGACGAGCTGGACCGGATATGTCATGAAGAATGTATCAAGAGGGATGCCTATCCGTCTCCCCTCAACTATGGCGGTTTCCCAAAAAGCGTGTGCACGAGTGTCAACGAGGTCATCTGTCATGTGAGTCGAGCGAAGACATTGTGCTCCTCAGAGCTGGGCTAATACCAGGGTATTCCAGATCAAAGACCGCTGGGTGGGTGTCTTCGCGAAGAGGCTTGTGTGGATCATATGCTGATTGAACAGTTGAAGGAGATATCATCAACCTCGACGTCTCGCTCTGTGCGTCGTTATGACCCGCTAGGCGACAAAGCTAATCCCAGTCCACGGCGGCTTCCACGGTGATCTGAACGCCACATACCCTGTTGGCAAAGTCGACAAGGAATCTGCGGATTTGATCACCATTACAAAGAAAGCGATGGACGAGGCTATTGCCATTTGCAAGCCCGGAGTCGCCTATCGCGAGATTGGAAACAAGATCGAGGAGATCGTCAAGCCGTCCGGTTGCAGTATCGTCCGCCGATATACCGGTCACGGTGTGCACTACCAGGTGTGTCTTCAGCATCGATCACGGTCGCACATCCATTGGCGCAAGCTTACGGTCAGTTCCATTGCCAGCCTAACATCGTCCATTATGGAGGCAGTAAGACTCCCGGACGAATGGAGGTCGGCCAGGTGTTTACCATCGAGCCCATGATCAATTTGGGAACGCATAATCTCGACCACTGGAAGGATGACTGGACAGCGGTGACGATGG
>Ga0308160_10007158_pt1 | contig 11172 bp, 6 predicted proteins | sample PhyFR1_FD_201036 | JGI IMG/M metagenome (GOLD analysis project Ga0308160, IMG submission 201036) | Phyllosphere microbial communities from UC Gill Tract Community Farm, Albany, California, United States - DLSLF.R1 | ecosystem: Host-associated > Plants > Phyllosphere > Unclassified | place: USA... | reverse complement strand
ACAACCAGTTCAGCACCAACCTCTACGTGCGCTTCGTGCTCGACCGGCTCGGCGCCGGCCTCGGCCGCCGCCCGCAGGTGCTGGCCTCGCCGTACGTGGGCGAGTAGGGCGGGAGCGCGCTTCCCGCGTCGCGCCTGAAGTCGCTCGTGCAGGGACTTGCGGCCAGCGGCCGCAGACCTTGCGGGAGAGGCTGCGGCCTCGACGCGAGCGGCAGGCAGCGGCCTTGCTTCGGCACCCCGGAGCATGGCCGCAGGGTTCGAAGCTGAGCATCCGCCGGCGCGATGCGCGGGGCCGATATCTCGCTGCGCCGCACCATTCAAGCGGTTCTGCAGCGACCGCGAAACGGCGGAAAGCGGTGCGGCCGGCGGCGCACGCGGCTGTGCGACGCCCGCTAATGAACGGTGATATGCCCTGCAAATTCAAGCTTTCGCCCGTCCAGGACGGAGGCGAAAAGCCCCGCTGTGCCTGGCATGCGCGGCATGACCGTAGACATCGCCCGTCACCTGCACGGTTTGTACACACCAGTTCGCACATCTTGTGTGACGATGGTCACGATTAATTGGTGACCAATGGAGTGGTTGGTGAAGGTTCTTTGTGTGTTTGGTACGCGCCCCGAGGCGATCAAGATGGGGCCGCTGGTCCGCGCGCTGCACGCCGCGCCGGACATCGACTCCCTGGTCTGCATCACCGGACAGCATCGGGCGATGCTGGATCAGGTGATGGCGTTGTTCGCGATCCAGCCGGATCACGACCTCGATGTGATGGTGGCCGACCAGACCCTCAACGGCCTGTGTTCGCGGCTGCTCGCCAAACTCGATGCCCTGTACGCGCAGGTGCAGCCGGACCGCGTGCTGGTGCACGGCGATACCAGCACCGCGATGAGCGCCGCGCTGGCCGCGTTCCATCGGCGCATTCCGGTCGGCCATGTCGAAGCGGGCCTGCGCACCGGCAATCTGCAGCAGCCGTGGCCGGAAGAAATGAACCGGCGGGTGATCGACGTGGTCGCCGACCATCTGTTCGCGCCCACCGCCAGCGCGCGCGACAACCTGCAGCGCGAGCACCTGTCCGGCCGCATCAGCGTCACCGGCAACACGGTGATCGATGCGCTGCAACTGACCGTGGAGCGGCTCGAGCGCGATGCCGCGCTGCGCGCGACGGTGGATGCGCAGTTCGCGTTCCTGGATCCGCGGCGCAAGTTGCTGCTGGTCACCGGGCATCGCCGCGAAAGCTTCGGCGACGGCTTCGCCAACATCTGCCGCGCGCTGGCCGAACTGGCGCAGCGCCAGGACCTGCAGATCGTCTACCCGGTGCATCTGAATCCGAACGTGCAGGGCCCGGTCCACGCGCAGCTGGGCGGGCTGGACAACGTGCACCTGATCGCGCCGCAGGACTATCTCGCCTTCGTGCGGCTGATGCAGCGCGCGCACGTGGTGCTGACCGATTCCGGTGGCGTGCAGGAAGAAGCGCCGGCGCTGGGCCGGCCGGTGCTGGTGATGCGCGAGGTCACCGAGCGCCCCGAGGCGGTCCAGGCCGGCGTGGTGACCCTGGTCGGCACCGATCCGGCGCGGATCGTGGCCGCGGTCGCCGCGGCCTGCGACCTGCCGGCGCGGCCCGCGCGGTTCCTGCCCCACGCTAGCCCCTACGGCGATGGCCGCGCATCGGCGCGGATCGTGGCCGCGCTGCGCGGCCAGTCCTTCGACAGTTTCGTGCCCGGCCGTGCCGCGGCGGTGTCCCACCTCCCTCTTTTTTCAGAATCGATGCCATGACCCAGACCCGCCGTCCTACCGCACGCTTCCCCCAGGTCTTGCCGCTGGCCCTGGTCCTGGCGACCGCGCTGCCGCCTGCCGCTGCCGCCGACTCCGTCGCCGGCCAGTTCGGCGAGTGGGCCGGCGCCACCACGGTCACCCGCTCGATGACCCTGCGCGAACTCGGCTTCAAGCAGCCGCTGGTGCTCAGCGGCCAGGAAAGCCAGCGCGAGATCTACCTGCCGGTGCCCGCAGGCGTGGCGACCCGCGATGCGCAGCTGCAGGTCGATGCGCGCTACGTGCGCGGGCATACCGGGCGCAGTTCCAGCCTGCTGTCGATCGACGGCGATCCGGTGTCGGCGCGTTCGATCACCGATGCCCAGGGCGATCTCAGCCAGCGCATCGGCATCGACGGCTTCGCCCGCGCCAACGGCTTCGTGCGCTTCGGCGTGGGCTGGTGGTCGGTGGTCTCCGAGTACGAGTGCGCCGACCAGAGCGCGCCGGCCAACGTGCTGCGGCTGTCGCCGGATTCGCGCTTCAGCTACCGCTTCGACGGCCGCGCGATCGATACCGTGGCCAAGGCTTGGGGCGCGTTGCCGGCCACCGTGCGGCTGCTGGTGGAGGGCCGCGCCACCAGCGTGCAGAGCTACGACACCGCCTGGCGCGTGGGTACGGCGCTGGAGAACGGCGGCAAGCGCGTCGACGTGGTCGCGCTGCCGGCAGTGGGCGCGAGCGTGGACCTGCGCGGGCTGGCGATCCCGGCCAGCCTGGCCGGCATCCCCGCCTACGCGGCCTTGTCCGATGGCAGCGCCAGCCACCGCATCGGCAGCCTGGCCGAAGTCGGCGCGCTGCTGTCGCTCGGCGATGGCGGTCCGCTCGCGGTCGACGTGGCGGTGCTGAGCGATCCGTTGCGCGCCGGCGTGCGCGCCGCGCTGGATGCGCTGGGCGCCCAGGTCGCCAGCGCCGCGCCGGACGCGGCCGGCGCGTTCGCCGCGTGGCGCAAGGCCGACATGGCCGGGTTCGAACAGCCGGCCGGCACCGCGTCGGTGCAGGTGGCGCTGGTCGGCGGGCATCCGACCCTGCTGGTCGCCAGCGGCGCCGGCGCCAAGGTCGCCGGTCTGTTGACCCAGCAATGGCGCGCCTATGCGCAGGGCCGTGCGCTGTTGGTGAGTACCGCGCTGCTGCCGCCGGCCGACAAGAACGTGGTGCTGCTCGGCCGCCTCGGCGACATGGCCGGGACCCAGGACATCGTTTCGCGCGGCGACCGCACCGCGAACTTCGACCTGGGCGCGCTGTCCAGCGAGGGGCGCCTGCCCAGCGAAGTGGTGGTCGACGTCAGCGCGGCGCCGAACCCGGCCGGGCAGGGCGCGGTCGCCTCGATCTTCTTCAACGACTACCTGCTGGGCGCCAAGGTGCTAAACGCCGACGGCAAGCCGCAGCGGCTGGTCGCCACGGTGCCGAGCTACGCGCTGGCCGCGCGCAACCAGGTGCGGATCAGCTTCCTGCGCCAGCCGGCGCGCCCGTATTGCCACGATCCGGCCACCGGCTACCCGGTGTCGGTGCTGCCCAGCAGCCACATCCGTCTTGCCGAGCGCAGCCTCGCCGCCGATTTCGTCGGCGCGGCCTCGCAGCTGGCCGGCGCGCACGAGGTGTTCGTGCCCAGCACCTGGCTGCAGGACGCACCGGCGTCGCTGGCCAAGGTGATCCATCTCGCCGGCGCGACCGGCGCCTCGCCGATGCAGGCCTCGCTCAAGGTCGGCGATGCCAAGACCGCGATCGCGCCGACCGGTCCCTACCTCAGCTTCGTGCTGGCGCCGCAGGGGCTGGCGCAGAGCGGGGCGGTGCGCGACGGCAAGCTGGTGGTGTCCGGCCCGGGCAAGCAGGTGCTGCTGGACCTGGCCGGGCTCGACCGCGCCGCCCTGGTCGAAGTGGTCGGCAGCGGCGCCAACACCGGGGTGATCTACCGCGAGCTGGGCACGCAGGGACCGCAGATCGCCGAACCGTTCCGGCTGATCCGCGGCAACCTGGCGCTGCTGGATGCCAGCGGTGTGGTGCAGGACTTCGACGGGCAGGACCCGACCGGCGCGCGCATGGCCGAGCAGAGCAACCCGGAGCCACTGTGGCAGCAGCACATGGTGTGGCTGGTGGTGCTGGTCGGGGTGATCGTGTTCATGCTGCTGGCCGCGCGCGTGGTGCAGGTCCGCCGCCGCCGCCGCGCCGCGCAGAGCGGGAACTGATCGCACGTGGATAGCCTGTATTGGAACATCCACCTGGCCAACTACTACGCCTTCCTGGAGACGGCGGCGGTGGTGGTCGCGGTGGTGATCCTGATCTCCAGCCTCGATGACCTGTTCATCGATGCCTGGTACTGGGTGCGCGAAATCTGGCGCAGCGTGATCGTCAAGCAGCGCAGCGAATACCGGCCGTTGACCCAGCAGGATCTGCTGCAGCGCCCGGAACAGACCCTGGCGATCATGGTGCCGGCCTGGGCCGAGTTCGACGTGATCGGGCAGATGGTCGAGAACATGATCGACGTGCTCGATTACCACGACTACATGGTCTTCGTCGGCACCTATCCCAACGACGAGCAGACCATCGCCGAAGTGGAACGCATGCGCCGCCGCTACAAGCGCATGCGCCGCATCGAGGTGCCGCACGACGGCCCGACCAGCAAGGCCGACTGCCTGAACTGGCTGGTCCTGGCGATCTTCGAGTACGAGAAGCAGAACGACATCGAGTTCGCCGGCGTGGTCCTGCACGACAGCGAAGACGTGCTGCACCCGATGGAGCTGCGCTTCTTCAACTACCTGCTGCCGCGCAAGGACATGATCCAGTTGCCGGTGACCTCGCTGGACCGCGAGTGGTACGAACTGGTGGCCGGCGTGTACATGGACGAATTCGCCGAATGGCACGCCAAGGACCTGGTGGTGCGCGAAAGCGTGTCCGGCATGGTGCCGTCGGCCGGCGTCGGCACCTGTTTCTCGCGCAAGGCATTGCTGGCACTGAGCGAAGCCAGCGACAACCAGCCGTTCAACACCGACAGCCTGACCGAGGACTACGACGTCGGCGCACGCCTGGCGGCGATGGGCATGCACTCGATCTTCGCGCGCTTCCCGGTGCAGTTCCGCGTGCGCCGCCCGTCGTGGTTCGGCTGGGGCCCGGTGCGCGAGCGCACCCTGCACATGGCGCTGTGCGTGCGCGAATACTTCCCCGACAACTTCCGCGCCTCCTACCGGCAAAAGGCGCGCTGGGTGCTGGGCATCGGCCTGCAGAGCTGGGAAACGCTGGGCTGGCGCGGTTCGCTGGCGACCAAGTACCTGCTCGCGCGCGACCGCAAGGGCATCGTCACCTCGTTCGTCAGCGTCTTCGCCTATGTGATCTTCCTGCAGCTGTTGCTGTTCTGGCTGCTCAAGGTCGCCGGCGCGTGGGACACCCAGTTCCCGACCATCTTCCAGAGCGGCACCTGGCAGATGAACGTGGCGCTGCTGACCACCGCCGCGCTGGCCACACGGGTGGCGCAGCGCTTCTACTTCGTCAACCGCCTGTACGGCTGGGAACACGCGCTGATGTCGATCCCGCGCATGGTGGTCGGCAACATGATCAACTTCATGGCCACCGCGCGCGCCTGGCGCCTGTTCCTGCTGTACCTGCTGTTCGGCAAGCGCATGGTGTGGGACAAGACCATGCACGATTTCCCCAGCGCCGCGCAGCTGGTGCATACCCGCAGGCGCCTGGGCGAACTGCTCACAACGTGGGAAGCGGTCGAGCCCGAGCGCCTGGTGCAGGCGCTGCGGCAGCAAGAGGGCGGGCGCCAGCAACCGCTGGGCCGGATCCTGGTGGCGCAGGGCTGGCTGGACGACGAAACCCTGGCCGAAGCCATCGCCTTCCAGGGCGATCTGCCGCGCGCGGCGATCGACGTGGCGTATCTGCAGGCCGGGCGGTTCCCGTTGTCGGTGCAGGCCTGCGTGCAATGGCGGCTGCTGCCGCTGCCGTCGGACACGCCCGGCGAAGTTGCGGTCGCGGTCTCCAACGCGCTGTCCGAAGAGGAGCAGGCGCGGCTGCTGCACGACCTGGACGCTAGCGTGCTCAGGCAGGCGATCGCGCGCGAAAGCGAAATCAACGCCGGCCTGCGTCTGATCAGCGGCGAAAGCTACCGCGTCGACGCGGTGCCGCTACTGGGCGATCTGCTGGTGGAGCTGCGCCTGATCGCGCGCGACCAGTTCGAGCGCGTGCTGGACGAATACCGGCCGCAACGCGACGGCCGCATCGGCGATCACCTGGTGAAGCAAGGCGTCGCCACCCAGGCGGCGATCGCCGCCGCCGTGCGCGAGCAACATCGCCGTGCGGCCAATCCCCAGTACAGCATTGGCGGAGAGCTGAGCGTATGAAAATCAGCCTGCTCTCCAGCGTGATCGCCCTGAGCCTGCTCGGCCTGGGCAGCGCCACCGCGCACGCACAGCAACTGCCGCTGGCCGGCGCCGCCTACCGCATCGCCGAGAACGCCTACGCCTCCTACGCCCGCGGCGATTACCCGCAGGCCAGCCGCCAGGCCGCCGAAGCGGCGCGGCTGCGCCCGGACGTGGTGCGCCTGCGCCTGTTGCAGATCTACGCGCTGCAGAAGCTGGGCCGCGGCGACGAAGCGCGCGCGCAGGCGCGCCGTGCGCTCGCCGATGGGCTGCAGGATCCGGCATTGCCGCGCCTGGCGGCCAGCGCGAACGCGGCACCCGCCACCGCGGCCGCCGCGCGCGCCGGCGGCGCCCCCGCGCCACGCGCCACAGCACATCCGAGCGCGGCCGAGCAGGCCTATCGGCGCGCCTTCGCGCTCGCCACCGAGGCCTACGACGCCTACAACAACGACCGCATGGCCGAGGCCGCGGACAAGGCCGAGCAGGCCTTCCGCCAGCAGCCGCAGCAAGGCGCCTGGGCGGTGCTGTGGGTGGCCGCGCTGGAGGCCAGGCAGCAGTTCGAACAGGCCGAGGCCGCCGCCGCCGCGGCGATCCAGTTGGGCGCGCCGAATGTCGCCGACCTGCAGGCCAAGCGTGTGGCGCTGGGCCGCCAGCGTGCGGTCAAGCCGGCGCAGCAGGGCTACCAGGCGTTGATCGAACAGGACTTCGCCAGCGCCGCCGGGTACGCCCGGCAAGCGGTGGCGTATGCGCCGGACGTGGCCTCGCATCGCCTGCTGCTGATGACCGCGCAGCTGCTGGACGGGCAACTGCCAGCCGCCGAGGCCACCGCCGACGCGGCGTTGGACAACGACAGCGAAGACACCGTGGCGCTGGTGATGCGTGCGTATCTGCGCCAGCGCCAGTTGCATACCGACCAGGCCAATGCCGATTTCGACGCGGCCCTGCGCCAGGACTGGCTGGATCCGCAGCAGCAACGCAACGTGCGCCTGCTGGCGGTGGATGCGGCGATCGCCGCGGGCGATCGCGCACGTGGCGCGCGCCTGCTGCAGCCGTTGCAGGCCGATCCGCTGGCCGGCGCGGACGAGACTGCGCGCAAGCAGCTCGGCCAGGCCATCGCCCAGCGCGAGAAGGCGCTGCGCAGCGCGCGCCCGGCGCCGTCGCTGACCCTGGCGACGTACCCGGCACCGTTCCAGCAATGCCGCGATACGCCCTACGGCACCCAGTGCGAACTGACGCCGGCCGATCTGCAAGGCACCGGCAGCGCCGCGCAGCGCGCCTACGCCGCCTACGGACGGCGCGATTACCAGGAGGCCATCCGCGAAGCGCAGCGCGCGCTGCAGGAGAACCCGGACAACGCCAGCCTGCAGAACCTGCTCACCACTGCGTTAGCCGCCGGCGACACTGCGCAACGCGCGCAGGCACGGCAGCGCCTGGACAGCGCCTTGGGCCAGCGCCCGGCCGATGCCGGACTGCTGATGCAACGCGGCTACCTGCAGCAGCGCGCCGGGCAACCGGCGCAGGCGCTCGACGATTTCCGCGCGGCCGAGGCCACCGGCAAGGCGCCGCCCAGCGTGGTGCTCGACCAGGCCTATGCCAGCGCCGCCAACGGCGACAACCCGCAGGCGGTGGCGCTGCTGCGCAGCGCGATCGACCGCGCCGACCAGGGCGCGTTGCCGCTGGACAAGGCGCAGCGCTACAACACGCGCAGTTCGATCGCCAACCTCGGGCGCGAATGGGGCATCACCGCCTCGGCCGGCTACCGCGGCGCGCGCCAGGCCGCGAGCAACCTGGGCGGCACGGCGATCAGCACTCCCGGCGATTCGGTGTTCAGCACCGTGGAGGCGTTCTGGCGGCCCGCGGCGCTCAACAACCGCCATGGCACGCTGGAAGCGTATGCGCGCGCGGCCAACACGCTGTACGACGAGGGCGGCACGTTCGAATCCGTGCGCGCCGTGGACCCATGCACCGGCGAAGCAACAGAGGACGCGCGCGCCCGCGCCGAGCGTTTGAGCCGCTCGCGTTCGAGCGCCGGCTGGCCCTCCACCGTCGGCTCGTTCGGCGTGCGCTACGCGTTCGGCCGCACCGGCCTGAGCGCCGGCATCGAGCGCCGCCAGTTCCTCGGCAGCGGCACCCGCAGCGGCGGCGTCTATCCGGATGCGGCCGCGATCCAGTGCCGCATCCAGCGCGACTCCAACCAGCCGCAGCAGATCAACACGCTGGCGCGCTATCGCCTGAACGGCAATGCCGGCGGCTGGATGTCGTACCTGACCTACGGCTTCTATCACGGCACCGGCGTGCGCACCGACGTCAACCAGTGGTGGACGCTGAGCGGCTATGCGCAGGCCGGCTACAGCTGGGACGACAACCGCGCGCGCTTCAGCGTGGATCGGCTCGACGCCGGCGGCGCGCCGGTCGAAACCCTGCTCGACTCCGATGGCCGCCTGCATCGCACGCAAGCCTTCGCCGCCGCGGAACTGCGTGCCGGCCGCAGCTACCGGTTCGGGGCCGAGCAGACCCGCTGGGTGCTCAATCCGTATCTGGTGGTGGCCGCGGACTGGCTCGACCAGCGCTCGCGGGTCAGCGGCATCGACTACCCGCTGATCGGCGAGCAGGCGTTCGCCCTGTCCGACACCGATCGCAGCTGGTCGCTGGGCGCCGGCCCCGGCCTCGGCGTGCGCTACTGGTTCCGCGAGGACCGCTACAACGCGGCGCGCTCCTCGCTGGACCTGAGCGTGCAGTACCGCTTTGCGTTCGGCGGCGGCGATTCCCAGCGCGCCAAGGGCCTGTTCGCCACCGCCACCTTCAACTACTGACACCTGCCGAAAGAACCGCCATGACCGATGCTGTCGCCCCGATTGTTCCCATGCGTACGCGCGCCCTGTGGCTGGGCCTGCTGTGCGCGTTCGCCGCCGTGCCGGCGCTGGCCCAGGCTCCGGCTCCGGCCGCCGCCGCCGCCGCGCAGGATTCCTCGATCGTGCTGGTCGGCAAGGACGGCTGGTTGTTCCCTGCCTGGGGCAGCCTGACCGAGGTCGATGGCGTGGCGATCGAACGCAACACCGCGTTGATCGCCGAAGCCCGCACCGCGCTGGCCGCGGCCGGCGTCGAGCTGGATGTGCTGGTGTTGCCGGACAAGGCCCTGTTCTACGAGGACAAGCTGCCCGACGGCAGGCGTATGAGCGATGCGGTGCGCGGGCGCTATGCGCTGATCCACGATGGCCTGGGCAAGGCGCAGGTGCCGGCGGTGGATGCGCTGCAGGTGCTGCGCCAGGTCAAGCAGGGCGGGCAGGAGGTGTTCTACCGCAGCGACCAGCACTGGACCCAGCCGGCGGCCGACGCGGTGGCGGTGGCGGTCGCCGCGCAGGTGCGCCAGCGGGTGCCGCGGCTGCAGGGCCAGGACGGCACCGGCATGGCCCTGGGCAGCGAGATCACCGAGCGCCGCTTCGGCGATCTGGCCGAACTGTTCCTGACCGATGCGCAGCGCAAGGCGATCGGCCGCGACACCTTCACCGTGCGCCGCCAGTCCGAGCAGCAGGCGCTGCTGGACGATGCGCCGGCGCCGCTGCATGTCACCGGGCACAGCATGGTGCAGCCGTACTTCGGCTTCCCGCAGAAACTGTCCAACCTGCTCGATCGCCCGGTCTCGGTGAACTGGAAGCCCGGCAACGTCGGTCCCTGGGCGATGCTGCTGGAATATCTGGAATCGCCCGAGTTCCAGAAGGCCAGGCCGCAGGTGCTGGTGTGGCAGATGTTCGAGCCGTCCTATGCGCAGGGCCCGGATGCGCGCGGGCAGTGGGACAACGCCTCGATCATGAGTGCGCCGCAGTGGCAGGCGCGCCTGCACAAGGCCGTGGGAAAGTAGCCGATGCCTGCACGTCCCGGCGCGCCTGCGCCCCTGCCGCCGGCCGCGCCGGCGCGTGCGCACTTCGCCACGGCCGCGGTGCTGGTGGCGCTGCTGCTCGCCGGCCTGGCGTGCGGCGGCTGGCTGCTGGGCCGCGCGCCGCTGCCGGCGGCGTCGCTGGCGCCGGCGCGCTGGAGCGATGGCGCGGCCGGCCGTGCGATCAATGCGGCGTTGCAGCTGCCGCTGCAGGCGCGCGCCGACCTGGTCGGCGCGGCGTTGCGCTATCGGCTGCTCGGCGATGCGGGGCCGCAGGTCGCGTTGGGCTGCCCGGGCTGGTTGTTCTACCGCGATGGACTGCGTCCGCCGGCGGCGGCCGGCGAAGCGGTGTTCGCGCAGCGCGTGCGGCTGATGCGGCATTGGTCGCGGCAGTTGCAGGCGCAGGGCGTGCAGCTGTTGGTGGTGGTGGTGCCGGACAAATCGCGGATCGAGCAGGCGCACACCTGCGGCCTGCGCCACTCGGCGCCGATGCGCGCGCGGCTGGGGCAATGGCAACAGACGCTGGCTGCCGCGGGCGTGGCCTCGACCGACCTGCTGCCGGTGCTGCAGGCCGGCGACGCGCCGGTGTTCTTCCGCACCGACGTGCACATGAACCGGATCGGCGCGCAGCGTGCCGCCGATGCGGTGGCGGCCACGGCATTGCCGCTGCTGGGCGGGCGCGGCGCGCAGGCCTTCGCGGTCGGCGCGCCCGGCGCGCCAGCGCCGCGGATGGGCGACCTGATCGTGCTGGCCGGGCTGGAACACGCACCGCCGGCCTGGCGCCCGGCGCTGGATCGCGAACCGGAGCAGACCATCGCATCACTGCGCGGCGGCGGTTTGCTTGACGACACGCCACCGGTGGAGGTGCTGCTGCTGGGCAGCTCCAACGGGCGCCGCAGCCTGTTCGGCGAGCGCCTGGGCAATGCCCTGGGCCGCGAAGTGTGGAACCAGAGCCTGGACGGCGGCCAGTTCTCCGGCGCGCTGCTGGCGGCCTGGCCGCAGCGTGCGCAATGGCCGCCAAGCCTGAAGCTGGTGATCTGGGAATTCTCCGAAATGGCCCTGTCCTTGCCGCTGACCGATGGCGAGCAGGCGGCATTGGCCGGGATCGACTGAGCGCCGACCGACGATGCTGTTCAACTCCTTCCTG
>Ga0308160_10007157_pt1 | contig 11173 bp, 14 predicted proteins | sample PhyFR1_FD_201036 | JGI IMG/M metagenome (GOLD analysis project Ga0308160, IMG submission 201036) | Phyllosphere microbial communities from UC Gill Tract Community Farm, Albany, California, United States - DLSLF.R1 | ecosystem: Host-associated > Plants > Phyllosphere > Unclassified | place: USA... | reverse complement strand
CGCAGGAATTACCATCACTCCTGACATGGGGTACATTAGCGTCGACTCCACGAGCATTGGATGGTGGCGATGATCCACTCGATACCTCGAGACCTTCATTCAAATTACCTGAGAATAAACGACGGGACGAGCTCGGTCGGAAATTGGGCAATAAAGCCAGTAAAGCGATAAACGAGCGTGCAAGGGCGTATACCCCCCAAAGAGCTTCTGGATCTTCTGCGCTCTCTGCTGCGCTCAGATCGGCGGCTGATCGAACTACAAAAGCTAGAGGCGACAAGACGCCAGGGAGGATGTTGCCTCCTACAACACCTCGGGCTGACACCCTCACGCCTGCTGCTAGGCAGTTGCTGCAGCGAAGTATGGGGTTGAGCGGTCGTGGAGGACTGGGAACGGCAGGAAGAAACAGGGGAGCAGTTATGGAGAAGGGTTCAGGATGGTCAGGAGGAAGTGGGAAAGCCGATTTGGGCAAAATGCACTGGACACCCAGTCCTGCTCATAGAAAGTGAGGGAATCTTGAGCATTCATTGTATAGTACATCGTCCTTCTCATTGTATCTACAAGTTCCCATGTAACCTTACATCATCCTCGGTCGATTTCCTCACGAATTGGGTCAAACTCTACCCTCCCGCATCCTGCCCCTATGGCCCACTGAATATCGGTAGTCAGACTCGACAGGAGCACCATCCTGCCAAGGCGTCCAGCTCGTGGACATCCCCCTACCTTCGACTCGTGGGTAGGGCGTATCAGTGTCAGCCTGAACATGTCCACCTCCAGGTTCTATCATCAGCCTAAGCCTCGGACAGTACATCGCGGGCGGGACTTACTACCGTCATATCTCGCTCGAGGGATATTGCTGGAATCACCCCACATTGAACCGGTACCGCTCTGAGCGTATGGACCTGAATCGGCTACTGACCCCGAGGGCATGTAGGAGCCTGGAGCTTGGCTCTGACCTTTGGGACTGATGTTGGCGATTCCGGGGCCGATAGTGCTTTGTCCCTGAGAGGGAGAGTTGACGGTAGGCTGCATACCAGCGGGAAGGTAGCCGACTGGCGGTCCCGCGAGCTCTGTCCATTAGCTTTGACATGATGACATAGTCATCTAGCTCACCTCGTCCTTCGAGATAACCATAATGACCCATTCGACCCCTTTTCATCTGGGAACTATCGAATGGCTTCAACTCGTTACCTTGAGCGTCGAGTTGTCCGGAACTGCCACCCATCGAAGCGGCGCCTTGAACCTGGCCTTGGAATTGGTTTGGCATCATTTGCTGCTGCTGCTGCTGTTGCTGTTGCTGCATCAAGTATGGGTTCATACCCATCTGACCCATTCCGCCCATCTGTCCCATCCCGCCCATACCCATATTCCCGCCATTCCCCATTGGGAATCCCATTTGTTGAGGATAACCCATCATCGATTGGCTGTTGGGGCAAGGAGGTGGTACAGAGGAAGGGATGTAGGCAGATGGCGGTGGAGCAAAGGGCATGATTCGTGTAGGAGCACGAGAACGGACCGACATTGGGACAGGAGGGGGTGGCGTTCGAGTGTGAGACGAAGGATTGACAGAAGGTGGTCGAGGGGAGTGGCGAAGAGTTAGCGAAGTCGATCGAGCGGGCGAATTGGACGAATGTCGATGATGATGTTCGGGAGTATTGTACGATTGGGATCGAGGTGGGTTGGGTGGTCGTCGAGGTGAGAATGATCGGTGAGAATGTGATTGAGAAGGCGAGTGGTGCGGGGTATTCGGAGAGGAGGAGTGATGTTGATGTACATGATGATGACGTCCGGTGGGGTGGGATGAAGTAGGGGATTTGGCGTGTGGCATAGAGAATAATAGAAAGCGTCAGCGATATAACCTCAATGAGAGGACATGAATGAGGTATGGAAAGGCAAGAGACAAGAGCTGGGCCATGGATCTGGTTATTAGGTATGTCAAGACATTCCATTGATCACCGCGCACAGGCTTGTGGCTTGATGAAAGGTTGTCTAAACGGTGAAAGGATCAAGGAGTTCCAAGGGGCTTAATGAGATTTCCAACCAACCCAAATTGCCCCATGGCGCCCATGCCCATGCCGTCGCCTCCTCCCATTCCACCCATACCGCCCATGCCAGCCATGAGATGACTGGTCTGCTGAGGATTTCCAAAAGCCATACCCCGACTCATTGATCCCATACCGCCCATACCAGCACCAGGTCCCATGGCTCCCGCGCCCATCATACCCCCACCCATGTGGCCTCCCATCATTGGCATATTTCCCATTCCCTGACCGCCTCCACCCATATCATGCCCGGCTCCGCCTAGGCCAAAGCCGATTCCACCATAAGGTGTGGGCTGCTGATATGCGCCAGCGTCATAACCTTGTCCTTGTGACATGAGGTTTCGGTGCATGGGAGAGTGATTGTACATGGTGACCATGATTGGATGAGTGGAAGTGGGTATGAGGATAAAGACGAGATGGGAAAACGATCCGCCAGATGGTATGTATGATCTCCCCCCAGAGTCCTCATCGAGGTACAAGGCTCACGATTGAAACAAAGGAACCCGAATCCGGAGCTGATCCTTTCACTCAACTGAAAGGAAGCCACTTACGGATCGTACTGATCTTCCATATGTGGAGGTATTCCTTTGACCGCCGCATCCGCATCTGTACCGATAGGGGCATCTTCGAAATGGACCTTCCTACACAGGTCAGCTTGACTTCACTCTATCCGAATGACTTACGTGGCGCGTTGCGATTTAGCTTCACCGCCTTGGTCATGGTCATAATGTTCGGACGGGTTGTAATGTGCGCCGTACCACGAATTGCTAGGGTTCCAATACTGATACATGGCTGGGTCCATGTTGTAGCCGTAAGATGGGTCGTAAGGGTACGGGTACTGATATTGCCAAGCGGCCATCGGATCCATACCAGAAGGCAAGGCGTATGGGCTAGTCTGTGGCTGGTCTTGACCGTACATGTACTGAGCATGCATGTTCTCCATACTCGGTTGCGACGAGAGATTGCCAGGACGATGGACCTGCGGCTGTACGAGGTAATCGGGATTTTGCGGGCCGGTCTGACTAGGCGAAGCCACATTGACAGGAGTGAGCAGTAAAGATTCACGAGCGGGTCGCTGAGTCTCCGGATCAGCATGTACAATGATCGGGATCGAAGCTGGCGCTTGGATAGGTGGCGGTATTAAAGCAGGAGATTTGGCGGACGATGTCACTTGTCGTTGCCCGTGCCCAGGGATCTGCCTGGCGTTGGTCGAGCTCTCACCTTGCATGGCCGCCTCAAGAGCAGCCGGTCGAGCAGGTACTCTACCCTTTGAAGCCCAGTCTCTCGTACTATAGTCATGGGGATGTCCCACTCCCAGCTCCCTCTCTTCCTTCTTTGATAACCACTCTTCATACTCCGCCTGAGCTTTCTGCAATTTCTCATCGGTATACCGAGCGGGTTTGGGATTGGTGTTGCCCGAAGCGAGGTTGTGAGTCTGTGATTCGCTGAGAGGAGATCCGATGGGTAGTGGGAGGGTTCCATCTGGTTGATTGTGAGTCATTGAGGTATCGGCTCGTGATGGGTGGAGACGAGGTCGAACCCCGATGTGGACCGAGGTAACGCCATTGGATCCGGCTCGGATTGGTGCCCGAGGTCGTTCAGGCGGGAAGGCTATCATCAGAACTCCTGCCTAGTAAGAGTCGCCAACTTACCTTTTTCACCTTTCACATCTCTTCTTGATCGATCTTCAGCCTCTCGAATAGGATCGTCCTCTTGCCAGGTTCCCGCCCTTTCCCATTCTAGATCGCTCCCCTTTCCCTTCCCTTTCCCAGTAGCCTGCTGTTGGGCCATCCCAATATGTAACTTCTTGGCACTATGGATCAACTCTCTCTCCCACTCATCTGCCATCGATTCCTTCTTGGGATTGACGTCGATAGGTTTAGGTCGTTTCGGTTGGGCAATAGCTTGGACGGGGTTGATTTGGGTGATGACCCTGTCGTGCTCGTCGATGGTCGACCCGAGACCTGTCAAAGTAGGCTGTGACTTGGCGACGGTAGAGCGTACTCGGTCGGTAGGGTGTTTGCTTTGGACTCGGCCCGTGGCTCTCGAAGAAGCTTGGGGGCTTCTGGGTCTCGAAGTAGTGGGAGCTGTAGATTGGCTAGTGGGTGTATTGGCGGAACCTGGGCGATTTGGCACTCTCGCAGTAGCGCTAACCATTGAAGTCGGTCTCAGTGATTCCGGAATGTCTGCATCCCTCTCCTTAGCAGCCGTTGGTGCCACCTCGTCGATAGGCTTCAATGAGGCGACAGAAGCCGAATTCCGTAGATGTCGTTTCGAACTTCGATGTAAACGCGCCGGATGCCTAGGTGACGCAGGCGGAGTGGGGAGGACATTGAGAGTGGGGTTGGGAGAAAGTGTAGATGGGTAAGTTGTATTGGTAGAGATGAAGCTGTTTCTGGGGTTATACATGATGAGGTGAATGGTAGTATGACAATCACTGTTGTAGATGAGATCCGAGAAAACACAAGCCGTAGAAAGTCAATCAACTTCATATAGACGGTAGACTGAGGTACTGAACGCCTTCCAAGGCATCCCCGCATTCGTTGTCTGCTATGTTTGCGATTGACAGATGAGTTGTACTCTGCTAAGGAGTGGGTGTATACTATTCCCCATCCCTGTCGAGAGCCTTTACTGCTGGGAAGCCTCGGACATCCTAAACATCCTTTGGCTTGTATGTGTGACTGCGTTTCGCGTATCCATTAGAATGTCCAACATTTTCGAATGCATTTCCTGAATGCTACTGCGCGCACGGTCAAGAGGGTAGGGGGTAGTCAAATTAACTGTCATGTGACTCACCTAAGGTTTAAGGCCTTACATCAGTTTGGCGAGTGAGTCACGTGGACGTGGGCAGCGTGTGGCCTTTCCTGGTTTACTCTCAGCAAGCCTGACCCTCGGCAAATATCGCGAATCGTGGCGTGCCGTTTCCCCGCTTGCATGTGATCAAGGCTTAACCGGCCCACCGGTCATAGGGTACGTAACGCCAAGTCTCAAGCTCGAGGAGCGCACATGCTAGTCTCGCAACATCCCCACTGTCTGACAGATCCTATCACTCATCAACGTCTCCGCCATGTCCGACTCATATTCAAATTTCCCTCACAAGCCCACAATCCAAGTCGACCCATTCACGGTCTCGATTCCTCAATCCGACTTGGACGACCTCAAGGTTATACTCAAACATACCCGGATCCCGAAGGAGACATTCGAGAATTCCCAGACTCACCCAGAAGATTATGGAGTAACCAGGGAATGGTTCATCAAAGCCAGAGAGGCATGGTTGGGATTCGATTGGTAAATGACCCTTCCTCGTCACATTGTCGGATACTAATACGCAGGCGCAAAGTCGAAACGCGAATCAATGAACAACCGAATTATACTGCCAAAGTCAATGTGGATGGTAATGAACATACTGTTCATTTCATGGGTCTATTCTCTGAACGAGAGGATGCGGTACCTATCATATTCTGTAATGGATGGCCTAGCTGTTTCTTGGAATTCTTGCCGCTGATAGAGCTTGTGAGGAAGCAGTACTCGGCCAAAGATCTGCCGTATGTCCCGGCTCCTAAACAACCAGGCTGAAGGTGGGTCGTTGATCATCAGATACCACCTCATTGTCCCCTCTCTACCTGGCTATACGTTCTCCTCCAAGCCTCCTCTTGACAAAGACTTCGGTATGGGAGATATCGCCAAAGTATATGGTAACATGATGAAGGGATTAGGATTCACTGCCTACATCGCCCAAGGTTCCGATGTGGGTGGTATGGTAATCGACTACATCTCGACCTTGTTCGATGAATGCAAGAGTACGTTCGTCATCCCGAGCTACATCCGTCGACCCTGACAACAGTGACACACGCTACTAATCGGTATATCGCATCTCCCCCCGAAGGAACTCCCGAGTACGATCAATTGGTGAAATCGGGTGGCCCTAAAGCTAGGGACGTATTGCGTGGTGTCATGCCATTCGCATATGCGCTCGAGCAGGGAACGAAACCGTCCACAATGGGTCTTGCGATGGGTTGTAACCCCATGTCGATGTTAGCTTGGCAAGTCTACACCATTCTCCGACAGGGATGGAGCTGAACATCAGGAACGGAGAGAAGCAATTACTAATCTCCCACCCTAAGCTGGACATGGACACTGTCCTAGCTTTCGCCTCATTATGGTGGTTCACCGATACATACCCTTCATCGATCTACCCTTACAGACAAGTCAGTCTCTTCCGCTCCGATCCTTCCTTCGCGTTCTGGAAGAGCTAATGAATAGTTCATGGGTGCCAAGATGGGCGAGCCTAAACCGAAACCAGTCAAGCCAATGGGATTCTCTCGTTTCCCTTACGATATCGGATCATCTTCTATCGAATGGGTCAAGAAATCAGTAAACCTCGTTTGGTCAAGGGAGCACAAAGATGTAAGTCGCCCAATCTCCTATGGAGAGGGGCGAAAGGGGAAAAGAAGGCTCAAGCTGATTTGCTAGGGTGGACACTTTCCTTTCTTGGAACATCCCGCTGACACTTGGGAGGGATTCGAGGATTTCGTAGACAAGGTCTGGAAGGCCGAGTCAGGGGCGAACCCCAAGTTGTGATCTATTTGGCTGTGGAAATCCCGCGACGAGGACGAAGTGAATTGAAAGAAGATGCTATGCAAAATATGAAGTGTGATGTGATACTGTACAATGCTATGCTAATGATGCTTGCCAATTCAGGCAACGTCTGACGATACCTCGTCAGATCTCTCAGCCCTCAATGCCCTATTGCTTTCCTCCACTTCCAACCTCCTCCATTCGGAAAGGGAACTAGGATTGACAACCCAAATGACAACCTTCTGATTAGGGACATCGTCGAACGGTAACCCATCTTTCACTCCCATATCTCTCATGACCTTGCCAACGGCTCCTCTATTATTCGTCAAAACAGTCCATTCCCTTGATGCGCCAGCCGAGAAGGAATTGAGCGTATGTTGCGAAGGCAGTCTGGTACTTGCACTAGGTTCTTGGGCTTTGTGGTGTTTTGAACGACGATATTTCTGACGATGAAGTGGTGCAGGAGGTGTAATCATACCCGATGGCGGATCGAGAAGATTGCTACATGCTTGAACCAGGCGTTGATTGAATGACGGCAGTTTGTCGTCGAGGGTTAAGGGTGATATGTCCGGGATCGATGTGTCGGTAGTGGGTAGGATCCGAAGTTTCATATCCCCTAAAGCAGGTACTTTGCCTTTCCACCTACTATCTCTCCAGAAATCGAGCCCTTCTCCCTTATCCCCTGCCCATTCACCGAATAGCGCTTTGGCCCTTGCTTTTTCCCTAGGTCCACCGATCGTATTGATTATATTCGGTAATCTCCCTTTCACTTCCTCTGTGACCCAGAATTGCACACTTCCATGAGCATTCGAGATCCGAGTATGCAATTCGTCGATTAACGAATGTTGTAGTTCCCAATTCAATTGATCCCTCAGGTCGCGGGTTACATTTATGTGAGGTAGTAATTCCGGTTCGTCCAACGTGGCGGATGAAGAGGTGATACCTCGAAATCGAGCTTCTAGTTCATGTTCGTTGACCGGTAAGGGATGATGGGCGGAATCGCAGCATAGCGCAACCAATACCGACAAGTCCAGTAATATATTCTTCGATGGCACCGGTTCCTCGTATCGATGATTTTTCACTTCTGGCCGAGTCTGCTTCCCTAGGATTAGGTCTACGCCCATACTCCTGATGATCTGGAACGTCTCGTGTATCCTTGGTTCGGAATATGTTCTGTCTTCCATTCGATTCAGGACGAATCGAATTCGAGGTTGAGGTTGACCTGTCGGTCGCTTGAACGCTTTTGCCGCCTTGATCAAGGAGGTAGCTTGGGTGATCAGGGAGTTCAAGAGTGGTGGTGGAGATCGATTGCGCCGTGGCGTCTCTGTTCCCATCTCGCTCTTCTCGTCGAGGTCAGAATCGGAATCATAGTCTGAATTGATATATGAATCCTGTTCTCGAAACTCGGCTAATAACCTAGCTTCACGTATCCTAATTATCAGCCTAAGATCCGCCGGATCCGGGATGACTCACGTGCTAACTTTGATCCACTCGTTTCCACCATCTACAATCGCATCTAATTTGACTTGTCCATGACCATCTACATCCAGCATCTGGGAAATCAGAAGCAAAGGTCGAGGAGACGATATAAATTCCTCCCATACTGCTACCAGGTTTGGTGTATTCGTTGTGAAGTCCGTCACTGGAATATTTGACTTGAGAATCTATCATCAGCTACTTTGACATTGTCACCGATGTAAGAACGGGGACATACACCTTCTACATAATCCCGTTCGGATTGGCAGTGAGAGTAATACCTCGATAACCCCGCTATTCCCTTCTGGCAGTAATCCCCCGGATGGAAATGATCGATCACAGGAGCTCTATACATTGAGCTCCCGATCCCATCATCGCTAAATTCTCTGATAGCTCTACACAGATCATCAAGCTCATCGAAAGCTTTCTGAACTAGATTCATTACTACAACTAACCCATACTCGCCTGATGAATCGTGACTTTTGAAATCGAAATCTAATCATCATCGTGCCTGGATGCCACTTCGGCGTTATATAGCGTTTCTACCTAAAGCAGTAAGACCGGCCAAGTAAGCGGGGTAAGCGGGGCTTCTTTGGGGTCTCCTCGGCTCTGATGCCTTCGTGTGGCATCTTTAGTTTAGATTGCGTATTCTTAGTCCCTTGGGTCGTTGTCTGGATGCGTGGGGATAGGACTATAAGATGCGCGACGGTAGTCCCGTATAGCCTCTTCTCTCACTTGCTTTGCTTTGCACTGCATATACATCTACACTTGCTTACCTAGCTCTCACCCCTATACACCTTCTTCGTCTACCTATATCAACATGGAGCTCGGTACTTCCCCCACTGAGTAAGTCTTGCTTCCGACCACTACTACTAGCTGCGCAAAGCACCCATGTACCCCTCGAAGCCACCATTTGCTTCAATGACATCGAGTTCCCCCCTATTCTCTCACCAAGTCACAGACTGCACTGTAGAACATGGCTGATGTCTAGTACCATCGCCACCGATAAATCTAGTAAGCTCTGTTGACCTGCCCTATTCTCAGGGTCCACTAACCACTCTAGTCGAGATCAACGACTGCCTGTTCTGTGAACACGGTTTGGAAGTATGCAAGACTTGTGAATTTGACGGTCGAGAGGGTATGTGCCGTCTCCGTTGACCTTCGGCTTTGTCCTCTTCGTACATCCCGCGAAAGATTTTATGACTGATTTGATAGACAACGATGCTATGATGGGGTAAGCAGGCTCCACCTTGTGTCGGGCGTGGTTAAGAGACTTACCCATATCAGCCTTGACCCTGCCCCTAGGGGTGCAATTGAATTGCCAGCCTACTACAAGTCCCATAAGGATCAAAAGTTCCTGTGCAAGGCTCACGGTAATGAAGGTTGCAAGTCTTGTTGTGAGTCCACCCTTTCCACGCACTTGGTCACTACTGACGGTATAGTTGGATGGAAGAAACAAGTAAGTCGTCTCCCTGGCATCTGAGGGGGAACAAGCCGAGACACGAACCTTACTGCTCTCTTTTCCTTCGCCCCTCTTGCTTCACGTTCCTTCCTCAAGACCTAGCTAACGTTAACAGATCACTAAGCTCCACAAAGAGGGCAAGAAGGCAGCCAAGGGCGCCAAGAAGGATAACGGGTCCAACTTTTAGTTGTACTACCATTGCCTATCTTTCCCCAACCGGAGGTGCACATCTCGAGTGTGTTGTTGTAGTCAGTCAAGTTGAAGTAGTCAGCAGAGTTGTAAATAGCAGAAAGGAATGCATGAAATGGTAGTCCGTATATCGCACGCCGTGGTCGGGTCGAGTAGCATCGAGGCACAAATTACCACGGTGTGTCGGACTGACATGTGCCTCGGACTAGGTGCTCATGGGTAACGAGAGCCTTGTGTTGATCTCAGTCTGGAGTCTGATTCCAAGCAGGAAATGTCAGAGGAGCAATTTGTGATGAGCCCAGTGGCAGTAGCATGACCATGCCAATTTCCTGAATAATAGAACATACCGAGATCTCCCTTCTCTAAAGTTCATAATCTAGCGTCTACCGGTCAAAGCATTCCCTCCTCCTCCCCCACCTCCGAATAATGATCCCATAAGATTCTGGAGCATATCACCCTGTCCACCTCCTCCTCGCTGAGGGATCAGGAACACATCCGTCGATATCTGTTCCAATACCTATTATCAGCCTTCATCCTCCAACTTGTAAAGTAGAGAGGGACTCACCTCCAAGACTTCTTTCTGAGCAAGAACACCCTGTCCTCCACAGACCCTTCTATACCTACTGACCAGTCCTTCCCATTCCCTGCCAACTCCCCCATCTGTACCTCTGGCCTGGACTCCACTGACACCCTGCGCTGGGGCTCGTTGACAAGTGAGGATAGCCATCTGGAGGAAGTTGAGGGTCGGTGAAGATGTAATTTGGATATCGGTTCCATGAGCTGACAGGATTGAAGATGAAAGTGCCAGGAGGGATAGGAAGCGAGATAGGAAGGTTTGAGCGGGGAGGATATTTGGTGGGGTCTGAGCTAGGAACCTGGTTGTTAGCGGGATCACCAGAGACAGGTAGCACTGTAGCGTTCGGGCAGCAGAGGCTGGTATATTAAGTGATGGATGAACATACGGCAGTACACCCTTTGCGGCGTAGGGTCCTGGATCCTGGGCACCTTTCCCACACCTAGTTTATAAGCATTTCGTCGATACCTCCTCAAGAAGCGAACTCACCACTCAAACATCATCTCGGCTAGTAAGTTGGCCGCATCCCTCTTTCCACTAGCCAGCAAGTGCTGTTCTGCCAGTACATACGAGTGATCTATATATCAGCCTGCCTTGTATGATTTCATGTTCATACAGGATAGAAGCGGACATACCCTTGTAATATAGCTCTCCAATATACTGGTGTAATCCCGGATCACCCGTAGGACACTCTCCTTCACTCGCTGACCACTTGATAGCAGCATCACCCAATTTCTTCCTCCAAGGTCCGTTGGCAGGTGTTAAGGCAAGCAATTGAGTAATGGAAGCTGTCGTCAGGCCCTTGCCTTTGCAAATACGCACCTCTAGTTTTATCATCGACATCAACCTCACTAT
>Ga0308160_10007155_pt1 | contig 11173 bp, 8 predicted proteins | sample PhyFR1_FD_201036 | JGI IMG/M metagenome (GOLD analysis project Ga0308160, IMG submission 201036) | Phyllosphere microbial communities from UC Gill Tract Community Farm, Albany, California, United States - DLSLF.R1 | ecosystem: Host-associated > Plants > Phyllosphere > Unclassified | place: USA... | reverse complement strand
TTTGCCTGGGAGCAGATCTTCGATCCGCTCCCACTGGGTTTGACTCAATTCGTAGCGGCTGGGACGCCGCGCCTGTTGCTTCTTCTCCATCCCTCAAATTTAACGGATGAATGTCGATTCGGCCTAGCGCATTTCCGCTCCAGACTGCGTCGCTGGATGACGTTACCTGTAGGGACCGCTTCATCCGCGAGGGGCTTCACCGACAACGCCCGCCACGACCGAAGTCACCCAACAGCCTGCAATCGCTCAGGCGATAGGCAAAGCTCTGCCTCGCGCAGATGACTGACGCATCCGCGCAACGCCGCCTTTTCCATTACCCGCGCATGCTTTGCGCGAACGCTCGCCGCCCTGGCCAATCAAATGCGTCGCGCCTGGTCTCCGCATCTTGCTCCCAGGCCTCCGCTCTCCCCATCCGCAGGCGTCGGACTGCCGCCACCACCTGCATGCCACGCTTCCACGCACTTCGCAGCGCGCCGCGCCGCGCCGCAAATTCACGCACACCGACTTGGCGATCACAACACGCTCACGCTTTACCGCGATACGACATCGCCACCTTGGAATCGATTCCAATGCGATGAAACCCAGTGAATACGTATGCAGGCCGCGTTCTCAGCGGATTGCCGTGTCTACCATACGTCGCAGTCGCGTCACCGAAAATCAGCGGCGCGATTCCTACATCCGGCCGATCTTCCGGATCAGAAAATTTGCACGACAACATTGCCTGGGAGGGGAAAATGTTGAACCACAAGCGCAATGCGCTGACGCTGGCGTTGGCCATCGCCATGACGCCGATGCTGGCCGCCGCACAGTCCGAGACGCAGTCCGGCACTGCCGCTGCGCAGGCGCAGAACCAGGTCACCGAACTGGACAAAGTCCAGGTGACCGGGATCCGCCGCGGCATCGAGAACGCGATCGCGGTCAAGCAGGACGCCACGTCCATCGTCGAGGCGATTTCGGCCGAGGACATCGGCAAACTGCCGGACGTGAGTATCGCCGAATCGCTGGGCCGCCTGCCCGGGCTGGCCGCGCAACGTGTGGCCGGTCGCGCCCAGGTCATCAGCGTGCGCGGCCTGTCGCCCGACTTCGCTACTACCCTGCTCAACGGCCGCGAAGTGGTCAGCACCGGCGACAACCGCAGCGTCGAATTCGACCAGTACCCCTCGGAGCTGGTCAACGGCGTGACCGTGTACAAAACTCCCGACGCGGCGCTGGTCGGCCAAGGCCTGTCCGGCACCATCGACATGCAGACCGTGCGCCCGCTGAGCTTCCCGGAACGGGTGATCGCCGTCAGCGGTCGCCTGCAGAAGACCTCGCTGGGCAAAGCAGCCGACGTCGATGCCTACGGCAATCGCTTCAGCGCCAGCTACATCGACCAGTTCTTCGACAAGACCCTGGGCATCTCGATCGGCTACGCACACAGCGACAACCCGATCCAGGAGAACCAGGTCGGCCTGTACGAACCGTGGACCACCGAGCACACCGACGCTGGCGAACGCGCCGGCGTCGCTCCGGGCACCTACTTCTCCGACGGCATCAAGGCCTTACGCCGCACCGGCAACAACAAACGCGACGGTGTGATGGCCACCGTGCAATTCCGCCCGTCCAGCACGTGGACCAGCACCTTCGATGCGTTCCACACCGAAGCCGAACAGATCGACACCGCCAACCAGTTCGAACTGAGTCTGAGCGGCAACGGCGAAGATGCCAGCAATCCGAACGCGCTCCTGCCGGTCTTCAGCAACGTCGGGCGCAACGCCGACGGCACCTTCACCGGCGGCACGCTCTCCAACGCGTATCCGTTGGTCCGGGGCATGTACAACAAGCGCAAGGACAAGATCGATGCGTTCGGCTGGAACAACGCGTTCAACTTCGAGAGCGTCAAGCTGGTCGCCGACCTGAATTACTCCAAGGCCACCCGCAAGGAGACCAACCTGGAGAACAACCTCCAGCTGATTCCGCGCCCGCAGTTCGACACCATCGGCGTCGTCGTCAACCCCGACGGCTTCTCGCAGATCAGCCCTGGCCTGGACTATTCCAATCCCGATGCGCTGTTTCTGACCAATACCATCTACGGCTCCGGCTACGGCAAGGTGCCGCAGATCGAGGACCGCCTGAAGGGCGGACGCCTGTCGGCGACCCTGCCGGCGCCGCAGGCCTTGTCGTGGTTCTCGGATATCGACGTCGGCGTGAACTACGCCGACCGGCGAAAGCAGAAGACTCAGGCCGAGGGCAATATCCTGCTCGGCGCGCAGGGCGAAACCAGCATCGCCAACGATCTGCAATACGACCCGGTGAACCTGGGCTTCGCTGGTATCGGCTACATGCCGGCCTGGAACGTGCCGGCCGCGGTCGGGCGCTACATGACGTTCAATCCGGTCACCGATCTCGACTATCTGATCCCGAAGTCGTGGACCGTGCAGGAAAAAATCACCACCGCCTGGCTACGCGCCAACATCAATACCGACATCGGCGAAGTCGCCGTGCGCGGCAACATCGGCGTGCAGATGCAGCACACCGACCAGAGCTCGCAGTCCAGCTACTTCGATCGCTCGCGCCCGGCTGGCCAGAACGTCCTGCCGATCGATTCGGGCAAGACCTACAACGACTGGCTGCCCAGCTTGAACCTGGCCTTCGCGTTTCCGCACCAGCAGACCCTGCGTTTCGCCGCCGCCAAGCAGGTCGCACGCCCGCGTGTGGACCAGATGCGGGCCGGCCTGGAGTTCGGGGTCGACACGTCCACCGGCAGGCCCGGCGGCAGCGGCGGCAACCCGCTGCTGGATCCGTGGCGCGCCACCGCGCTGGACCTGTCATACGAGAAATACTTCGACGAAAAGGCCTACGTGGCCGCGGCGATCTTCTACAAGGACCTGAAGAGCTACGTCTACACGCAATCGCGCGACGACTACGACTTCTCCGACCTGGTCGCCAGCTACGTCGTGCCGCCGGGCATGACCGCACCGGTGCAGACCATCGGCACGTTCTCCTCGCCGCAGAACGGCAAGGGTGGCACCCTGCGCGGCCTGGAGCTCACCGCCTCGCTGCCGCTGGACATGCTGACCGACAGCTTGCGCGGCTTCGGCGTACAGGCCAGCGCCACGTTCAACGACAGCGACATCAAGATCCTCGACCCGGAGAGCGCCTCCAGCGTGGGCTCAGATCCTATCAGCCTGCCAGGCCTGTCCAAGCGGGTGTACAACTTCACTGCCTACTACGAGCGCAACGGCTTCGAAGCACGCGTCAGCCAACGCCGGCGTTCGGACTTCATCGGCGAGATCGGCAACTTCAACGGCAACCGCACCCTGCGCTACGTAGTCGGCGAGAGCGTGACCGATGCGCAGCTCAGCTATACCTTCGGCGACAGCAGCACATTGGGCGGATTGACCCTGCTGCTGCAGGCCAGCAACCTGACCAACGAACCGTACCGCACCTATGCAGGCAGCAAGGACCGTCCACTGGAATACACCGAGTGGGGCCGCACCTACGTGCTCGGGGTGAACTACAAGTTCTAGGCCAACGCTCCGTGCCTGCAGCAAGCCCGCCGGCGCGATGCCGGCGGGCTTTTTTTGTGCCCAGTGTGCTGTGCCGCGGCACACGGCGAAACGTATCGACCCGCCAGTGCGACTTGGAGCAAACCAGCGATGCCGGCGCGAAAATAATGATGGCGCAAGCGATTGCCGCCCGTCTTTTGCCTATGCCAAATGCACAATGGCCAGGGCTGCACCGATGCCAGTGTCGGCGTCGTCCGCAACGAGACAGCCATATGCATCGCAAGAAGCGCTTTCGCCCAAGGAGCATGGACAAGCAAGACTTCAGTCAGGGCAACGGCTTGTGTGCCCTATAGGACAACGCAAGCCAATGCTTCGCAACCCGCTCGCGCTCTGGACGCTGCCATGGCGGCACCATGCGGGTTTTGGATGTGTATCGCGAGCAGCGGTCCGCACGTTTATATCAAGCGCAGCGGCATGCAGGAAACAGGCGAACGTCCTGCGCCATGGAGGAACTCTGCACTCCCAGGCCCGACAGCGCTAGCCATCGGGAAGAAGAACGGCGCTTTCGCTGCCTGGCCCCCAGGCAGCGGAACTGGAGGATTGCGCGACGGCTACACGCCTTCCAGGCAAACCATCGCATAACCGGGCAGCTGCAGGCCGCCGTCGACCTTACGTGTGTCGATACCAGGCACTGCCAGCTGTCGCCATTGCCCCTCGGGCAACGCCACCTCGGCGGCTTGCGCCGACAGATTGAATGCCAGCAGCAGCGTCTGCTGCGCATGCCGGCGCTGGAACATCAACACCGGCTCGGCGGTCTCGACGAACGCGATATCGCCTTCGCGCAATGCCGCATGCCGCTTGCGCCAGGCCTGGAACTGCTGGAACGCGATCAACACCGAATGCGGATCGGCCAGCTGCGCCGCCACCGACTGCGCGCGATGCGCTAGCGCCACCGGCAGCCATGGCTTCCCGGTACTGAAGCCGGCTTGCGCGCTGTCGTCCCACGGCATCGGCGTACGGCATCCATCGCGGCCCTTGAAGCTCGGCCAGAATGCGATGCCATACGGATCCTGCAGTGCCTCGAACGGCACCTCGGCCTCGCCCAGGCCCAACTCCTCGCCCTGATAGACGCACACCGAACCGCGCAACGAACACAGCAGCGCGATCAGCAGCCGCGCGAACGCAGGCGTCTGCGCGCCGCGCCCCCAGCGCGTCACCGCACGCTGCACATCGTGGTTGGAAATCGCCCAGCACGGCCAGCCTTCGGTCATCGCCACTTCGAGACTCGACACCGTCTCGCGGATGTAGCGCGCGCTGAAATCGTCGGTCAACAGCTCGAAGCTGTAGCCCATATGCAGATGCCCGGCCCGCGTGTACTCGGCGGTGGTGGCGAGCGAGTCCTCGGACGAGATCTCGCCCAGGCTCACCGTTCCGGGATAGCGATCGAGCAGCCCGCGCAGCTTCTGCAGGAACGGCAGGTTCTCCGCCTGCGTGTTGTTGTAGTAGTGGTACTGAAATGCATACGGATTGTCGGGACTGAAGCCCCGCCCCACCCGCTTCTCCAGAGGCTTTGGCGGGTTGTCCCGCAGCAATGGATCGTGGAAGCAGAAATTGATCGCATCCAGCCGGAACCCATCGACCCCGCGTGCGAGCCAGAACTCGACATTGTCCAACGTGGCCTGCTGTACCTCGGGATTGTGGAAGTTGAGGTCAGGCTGCGACGACAGGAAGTTGTGCAAGTAATACTGGCCGCGACGCGGCTCCCATTGCCAGGCGACGCCGCCGAAGATCGACATCCAGTTGTTCGGCGGCGTGCCGTCCTTGCGCGCGTCCGCCCAGACATACCAATCGGCCTTGGGATTGTGGCGGCTCTGGCGGCTCTCCTTGAACCACGCATGCTCCACCGACGTGTGGCTGAGCACCTGATCGATCATCACCTTCAGGCCCAGCGCATGCGCCTTGGCCAGCAAGCGATCGAAATCGTCCATCGTGCCGAACAGCGGATCGACCTCGCGATAGTCGGCGATGTCGTAGCCGAAATCGGCCATCGGCGACTTGAAGAACGGCGAGATCCAGATCGCATCCACGCCAAGCGACGCGATGTAGTCCAGCTTCTGCACGATACCGGGGAGATCGCCTATGCCATCGCCATTAGCATCGAGGAAGCTACGCGGATAGATCTGATAGATGACGGCACCGCGCCACCATGGAGCCTGAGTCATGCAACGCCCCCTTCGGGCAGAAATCGCGTGCGCAATGGGCACGCGGAAAGCTGCGTTAGGGTAACGTCGATGCGCGAATCGAACAGGCGCTTGCATACGTATTCAGCGCAAACGGCGCCATAAACTAGGAGATAGCAAGCGGGCAGCTATTGGATCACCGCCGCGCGTGGCGTTGCACGCGCGCCTTACCATGCGCTTAGATCTAGCTGGCACTCAACATCGCGCAATCTGCATCATAAGCAGGTTCTTGTTGGTCGCCTCGTAGGACCGCCCGAGTCACCAGTCACAGTTTTGACGATTACGCTGCTCAGTCGTTGGTCAGCCGCCAAAACAGATCGTCCATCAAATCGTCGCTCTCTGTCGCCCAAGCCTAGCAGCAGACGACATGTTCATCGCCACGCCGATGATCAGCACCGAACGCAGCGCCGTCACCACCAGATCCATCGCGCTCGCGCGCGACTAGTCGGTCACCACACGATAGCCCTTGAACAGTACCCAAAGCGTTAGCGCGCTCATCGCCGTTACCGTTACCCACCACAACATCCGGGATCAGTAATAACTATTAGAAATAGTCAATCTACACGACTAACAACCACCCATCTCGATATCGCTAAAATTTAATAAATCAAGGCTAATGATTTTTACGTCGCCGAACCTACCGTAAAACTCAACACCGACAATGAAAAATCATCTCAACCTGTACAGCATTTACTTTTGAAACAACGACCTCGTTGCATCAAACAATAAATAGAGAGGAATCAATACTCCTTAAAGAAAGGCTTTGAGCAGTCAGCACCAACCACTGAACATTCAGCGCCAGAAGACTTTTCGCACTGATTAAGGGCCTTTTTTTAGCATCCTCCACACTTGCACCACTAACAATTTTCCCACCAATGCGACCTGCCGCAGCTTTAACGACGGCTACGCATTGGTTTTTATAGGTAAACATAACTTTACAGTCTGAGTTGCCGAGATTAGCGCATATTTTCAACGCGTTATCTTTAGCTTCTTGTTCCGAAAATTTACCTGTGCTACTTCCAACATCTCCATTGGAAGAGCTTGCAATAGCTCCCCAGGTCTTAATCCATTCACCTGTTGGGCGGGATGGCTGAGAAGATGATTCCGAATCCGGCAGACATTGAGCGCTACCTGCAGCAACGCCCACAGGACACGCGGTTTGCGCGCCAGCCTCAAAAGATAAAAATAAAAAAAACAAAATATAAGTTATAAATTTCAACACAAACCCTCCTAAATTACATCAGCTCAAATCAGCCTTTCCCAACTTTCCGCTACCCACCTGGGATCCAGAGTCGGATGCAAATTGCGGCTGCCTCGAACCATGATTATTGGTTGTTTGGGACGGGTTATAATCATTACCGGTTCTTGAAGAGGAATCGTAATTTGGTGCTTGCGGCGTATAAGGCTTCCCCGATGCCGGATCCTTGCCCAGCGAACCAAAGCCCGAATACGGCGTGAACTGCCCCAGTGTGCCCTGAAAGAACGCCGCCGCCATAGGCGGTGCCGTGATGATCAAGGTACTCAACACCAATCCGATCCCTCCCTGCTGCAACGCCAAACCGACAATCAGCAACGCACTCAACGCCGTCACCACCAATTCCATCGCCGATTCCCGCGACTGGCCGGTGGCCACCTGGTAACCCTTGAACAAAACCCACAGCGTCAGCGCGCTCATCGCCGTCACCGTCACCGTCACCCACAACGACATGCGGATCGGCAGCGAACAGCAGGAAGAACCGGACTATACGAATCGGTGGTCGCGGCCCCAGATCAGCTGCAACTGCGTCTGCGCACAACGACAACTAACGGCGCTCGAGGCGACGTTGGTCAGCTTATAGCGCACGAGCGCCTAACGCGTCATCGCCGCTGGCTCTCTCGCTTCGCCCTGCGGCGTCTGCGTCTGCGACTGCCGCTGCATTTCCTCGGTCATCTGTCGCGTGCTTTCCTGCGACGTCTGCGCCTGCGCCTGCTCGCAATCGACGTACACCCGGCGCATCGCCGGATCGTTCAATTCGCCTTACCCCCCAAGAGTCCATGTCCATCCTTGCTCGCAATCACATGATCGATACGATCCAACCTGCTGACCGCATAAGCCAAGGGACATCATCGCACTCTTTGCAAAGGCCGGGATTTGAAGAGCAAACCTTCTCAAAATCAGCACCTATCACGCTACGCTTGCAATCAGGATGCGGCTTTGGCAACCAACTGCTCGCGATCACGATATTGCGCAAATCTCCGTAAGCCATCCCTTCTTTTAGACCAATCGGAACAACCACAGAAGGACCAGCTTTCTTTGCGTCGTCAGATGGAAGAGATGATTTAATAACTGGGCGTTTATCAAAATTTTTATCAACGTCTTTCTGAACACCAACCTGCATCTATTCCACCAGGGAGGTGCATCCTGCAAATACAAGGGCTATAAGCACGGCCAGAATATTTAAACGCACAATAATCATTGTTAAATCAGACTGCATAGGAAGAGCCAATAAACTTGGCAGCCAAATAATTTCAGTATTTCTTGAATACAGGCTCTGAACACTCAGATATTGCCACCTTGCACTCACCTTTTGCAGACGCTTCACATTTAGACTTTGCGTTACTAACTGCCTCGTCAATAGTCGCTGCAGTAAGAAACATACCCCCAACTCCGTTAACAGGATAAACAGCTGCGACACATTGATTTTTATACGTGAAGTCAATCCTGCATTGTTCTGCGCCTGTGCTTTTGCAGTTCTGCAACGCGACATCTTCCGCTTCTTCTTTGGACAATCGCCCTGAACTCACGCCCCCCTTACCACTCGGCGAAGTGGCGATACTACCCCATGTTTTAATCCATTCACCCGTAGGTCGTGGAGGCGCTGCCCCCTGATCATCAGGAAGACATTGAGCGCTCCCAGGCTGGACTCCACCAGGACAGCGAGTCTGTGCAAAGGAGGCATTCGAAAATACAAAAAAAACGACCAGCAATAAAAGCGGCCTATATTTAATAAAATTCATGCCATTAAACTCCAAAAAAGACAGCATCAAAAATTCTATGAATTTAAATTGTTAGCCTTACCAAGCCGTCCTGGCTCCTGCTGAGGCGAGGAAGATTGAGTGCCAGCAAAGGTGCTGTTCATATTATTGCCTGTTGTTTCTTGCCTTTGTGTAGCGTTATGGGCCGGCGCCTGCGGCGTATAAGGCTGCCCCGTCGCCGGATCCTTGCCTACTTGGCCAAGCTGCGAATACGCATTGAACTGCCCCAGCGTGCCCTGGAAGAACGCCGCCGCCATCGGCGGTGCGGTCAGGATCAGCGTGCTCAGTACCAATCCGATCCCTCCCTGCTGCAACGCCATGCTCGTCACGCCCTCGCCTGTTGTGCCATTGGACGCCGCCCATCGCACGAGGAAACCCGCCGCCACCGCGGTCGTCACCTTCGTCGCCAGGCTCACCGTGAACGTCAGCACCGACAACGAAAACATCGTCCCGATCCCGTACAGCAACCACTTCTGGAACAACGACTTCGTCGCATCAAATAGCAGGCACAGGATGAACAACGGCCCAAAGCCGATGAACAAGGCGATCGCAAGCTTGTTCAGCAGCAACAGCGAACCTCCTATCACGCCAGGACCGGCCATGCCCAGGCCCGAGAACATCCGTGCCCGATCCTTCTCCTTCTCGCGCTGCTCATCGCCTGCCGTATTGATCTGGTCGATGATCGTCATGCCCACCTGCATCAGCGCCAGGTTCTTGTCGATCTCCTTGTACGGGCTGTCCGAACTCCCCGTCACCGTCTTCACGATCGCGCTGCTTAGCCCGTCCGTCGCCCTCCAGTAGAGGCTGGTCTCGTCTCCATGCGGTTTGGCCGCAGACACCATGCCCATCGCCACACCGACAATCAGCGACGCGCGCAGCGACGTCACCACCAATTCCATCGCCGATTGCCGCGACTGACCGGTGGCCACCTGGTAACCCTTGAACAAGACCCACAGCGTCAGCGCACCCATCGCCGTCACCGTCACCCACCACGACATGCGGATCAATAGCGACCACTGAAAATAGTCGATCTCGTCGCGCAGAAAGTTGTTGATGAGCGTAAATAACGCGTAATTGCCAAGGTTGCCCAACAAGCTCGTCACATCCTGCATAAACTACTCCATAGCGCGGCGCATTCATCGCTGAACGCAATTCCTACGAACCGATCCGCTCTAAAAGAAATCGGCACAATGCGAATCATCAATCGATGTTCAATTTTTGGAACCCATCGGGTTTCGACGACTTTGCGGTTTCCAGCGCCCCTGTCATGGCCGCACCGCCAATCAACTTGCTCGCTATGTCTCCCAGCCCGTTCCAGCCCGGGAACAAACCATCGGCCTGCGCTCCGTCCGCCGATGGCGGTTTCTGGCCATTCATCGCGGCCCGCGCCCCCGCCGACTGCACATCGTTCAGAAATGCAAGGCGCTTTTCGTAGGCGAACATGGCCGCCTCGGTCTGTTGGCGGTCGATGTCCATCAACGTCTTCAGCGCGATCAGCTTGTTGGTGTTGTCTTCAAGCATGCCGATTTGCTCTGGCTTAAGAGCCCGGCGCTCTTGCTCGATTTCACGAAGGCGCTTCAAGCGCTTGTCCGTGATATCGTACATCGCGACCATATAATTGTACTGCGAGTTGCGTGTGCGCATGATGATTTCGCAGGTCTTCTGCTGTTCGCTGGAAACAGACGTACCCGATGTCGATTTCGCACATTGAGAAACGCCCTCGTCGTCTTTCCTCTTTACGAGCGTTTCCTTTGGCTTTTCCACTTCCTCGCCGCTTGCATTTTCCTTAGGCTTGTCGCCGAGCCTATGATCTTTACGGATATCGTCGAGCTTTGTGTTCGCATCGTTGAGCTTTGTGTTCGCATCGTTGTCGACCACCTTCCACGCCGCAAACGCAGTGGACGGGAGCAACGCGCACAGCGCGAACGCCACAGCAACGATTCGGAACCGATTGGGAATTTTCATCACGATGCCCATAAACACCTCAATACTGAACTTGTAGAAACAGATCCATTGACAACCAAAGCGCGCAGTTATATGACCGCTGCCGTGCCCCGGTTATCGGAAGAAGAAGATTTCGCGGAACCGGGTCTTCCGGACCCCTTGCGCTTCGCATAAAATTCGCTAAGCCATTGCTCGGGCGTTAGGTCATCAGGCGCCACGCCATGCACCTTGGCTTTCTGCTCGAGCACCTGGTGCATGATTTCAATATTGTCGGTAGATGCCGAGATGACGGCCAGCGCATCGTCCATGCCGCGCAGATTGAGCTGACACACAGACGAACCATGGCCCTGCTTGACCAGGAAGCAGCGCGAGCGTTCGTCGAGATTGACCACCACCTGGTACTCGGCTTCGGTGAGCTTGAGACCTTCCATGTAGTCTTCCTTGCTGGCGTTGGGGTTCGGGAGCAGGATCATGGTGGCGGTCTGC
>Ga0308160_10007154_pt1 | contig 11175 bp, 11 predicted proteins | sample PhyFR1_FD_201036 | JGI IMG/M metagenome (GOLD analysis project Ga0308160, IMG submission 201036) | Phyllosphere microbial communities from UC Gill Tract Community Farm, Albany, California, United States - DLSLF.R1 | ecosystem: Host-associated > Plants > Phyllosphere > Unclassified | place: USA... | reverse complement strand
TCTAATCAAGAATACGATGAGCCACAGCTTCCAGTCAATACCCAGTGGCGACGATGTTGGCCTGTCAGGAGGACGTCGAAGATCACGTAGAAATTACGGAGGCATACTCAATACGGTGACTAGTCCCCTCCGTAATGTCCTGGAGACTGTGTGGAAGCGATATCAGCGAGCATCGCGGCGACAACAGGTGAGTAGAGCGGCTTGTATGGACCTCTGACAGGACTGTACTGATATCTCAGTCCATGTAGTTCGCCCTATGGTAAGCATAGAAAGAAGAGGCATACATGCTTGAGCGATGCCTGACCTGTCGTCCTGAACATTCTGAGAACAGGGCGATAGCCCTCATCAACGTCGCTATCATCTTGACCATCATCATCATCACTCCATCAAGAATTCTCGAGGCAATCCAGGACCTATCTGGATGGTTACGCGATCAGGGTTCTTTCGGAGCGTTTCTGCTCTTCATGGCAACGGGTGAGCTACCTTCCGCCGTCTGGATGCCTTGTTATCATGAACACTGACGTGACAGAAGCCTTCAGTCCTATCTTCACATCCCCCTCTCTTTGGATTCGCATCGTCGCTTACGCTGATCGGGTTCACTTTCGGCATGTGGCCTGGAGCTCTGATAGGAATGGCCGGAAGCATGTGCGGCGCTGGTCTCGCTTTTTGGAGTATCCGGGTACGTGCAAGAGGATGCATCATGATATTTCGGCCAGTATACTCATCGGGCATTCAATATAGACATTTTTCTTGCAATGGATGAAAAAGTTTGGAGCGGGAAAATCCGACAAATGGGAAGCGTTTTCTCACGTGATAGTAGGTCCCGACCCGATTGCTCAGCCTGAATACATCTAGCTAATCGAGTCTTGGTCAAAGAAAGCAAAAGGAACCATCTTGGTGATCATGATCCGGTGGTGCCCCCTACCATGGGCACTTAGCAACGGAATGTTTGCCGTAAGCCGTGGAAAAAGGTTCGCAAGCTGACAGGCACTGACAAGGCTTGAAATCCATTTGCAGTCGATCGAAACGGTCTCTTTCCCGTCGTTCATGCTCGCGAATTTGCTTCTCCAGCCTAGACTCATGATTCCGATCTTCATCGGATCCAGGTTGGAATCATTGACCGAGGCGGGAACGGCTGATCCACTTGGTAAATGGGTCAATTTAGGCGCCATCATCCTGAGTATTAGCATCAGCGCTGGAAGTAAGTCTTCCTGTGCACAATACAACTCCGCTTCTCATCCTCTGAGACGTATGTTTGATTGTTCCTTCCAGCTGGCTGGTTTATATACCGGGCGACGCTTAAACAGATGGCTCTGCTCCGAGCATCAGGCGAGCTTTCTGAGGGGGATGTTGATGATGCTGAGGACATCCTGGAGCGTAATGCTTTATTAGCAGACTTTTCTGGGGGAGAAAGCGATGCAGAGGAGCTGAGACTTGGAGGCGTGCTAGAGAACGGCCATAGGCCAAGGTCAGAACGTGAATCGAGTTTACGATCTGGACATATTCGTCAAGAAAGTGTTTGAGCTGGTGGACAGCATTGTACCATCGAAGCAGATACTCCAGTCTTAGCAGCAACGGCGGGTGCACGCGTGCGATCTACAAGCTACTGGGGCCTAGCTGAGATCGTATTCAGGAATTCATCGAAGTGCCCAGTGGCTTGAACTGTGTCAAATACAATCATCATATACTGTCAGACACCAAATTAAGTCGCAAAACGTGTAATACAACGGAAAGTCTCATTCTAGTCTAGGTCGTCAATCGCGGTGGAGGGCTACTAGTAGGCGTAGTACCTCCTAGACTCAGCATGCGGACTCGGGCTCGACCGGAAGCCTGCCTTGAAGGTGAGTTCTGATTATAAGGGTCTCCGGCGCTTTGCTCGGGAGGACTGAGGTTCTCGAAGAATTGTTGAAGCTGCTTCACTTTTGGGCGTTTGGGCGAGGAATTCGATTTTTCGGGAGTCGATGGTAGCTGCGACGAGCCTTTCTCGATCAGGACTCTTGACGAGACCTTCTCGATTCCTTGTTTTTGCTCTTGACCGGCCGTCGCCGTACCTTCATGTACGTAAATCAAAGCGAGGTGCTTTTTGGGGTCTGAGCCAGCCAGACTGGTAAGGGCTTCCTCAGAATTCGCACTTTCTGTCTTGACCGCAACCAGTTTGCGAGCTATCGCCTTTCCCAGCGTGTCTTTACCTCCAGTATTGCGTTCAGTCGAGCGTTTGAAAGTTACGCTGGAAACCGACATATCCCCTTCGCATTCCGCGTCGCCCTCGGCTCCCTCGTCCTCTGTCAACGTATCCGAGTCCCATTCTACGGGAATTGTCTCGGCCGAAGAAGACGGTGTCGGACTGTGGTCGACGACTGGGCACTCCTCGTCGAGCAGCAAATCGCTCTCGATCACATCAATGCAAGGCAACAAATCCGCGATTCGGCTAGATTCGTGCCTTTCGAATCTTTTGGGCGTTGCCGATGTATTTTTGGCATCAGGCTGTTCATCATCCGAATCGGGTAGCGGCACTTGTTCCGCAAGCTGAGGTGTCTCGTCTTCTATCATGATGGTTTCAACAAGTACTTTGATAGCACCACGATTGTCGTCAGTCATTCGTGGCGTGGGACTGGGTGGCAAAGCGACTCGGGAGGCGATATCGATGATCGCTGTCGCGTGGTAGGTGGAAGGTTTTGGAGTGGGGCTGATTGGAAGGGGAGGAAGCGCCACCTCTTCCTGCTGCGATGCTATGTTCTTGGACAACGGGCGGAATGGGCTCCTGTCCCTGCTGGGAGCCGCCGAGGTCGGTTTCCCTGGGTTCTGAGACAAATGTCGATTCGGATTCTTTGCGTCTGTAGCCTTCTTCCTCGGCACAGTCGCAGAGGGAAGAGGCGGTTTGACTTTAATCCTGGGTTGCCGCGGAGACGCCACCAATTTGGCTTGGGGTGACTGTCTCATGTTCCGAGCATGGTTTGCGCCGCTCTGGGCCGGAAGCTGAGCCTTTGTGACCTTACGAGAGTGTGTCTCTTTTGCTTCTGGGCCATGTCCAGCGGTCTCTCTGGTGACAGAGGATGTCGGTTTGAATGGCTGTCGAGATGCCTTATCCTGCACTTCGTCAGCCTTGGAAGGTGCGGCGGAGAACACATCGCGCTCTTCTTCTTCATCCTTCTTGGTTTCCGCCTGTCTCGCGTTGACCCTTGCTTGAAGACCTGCGGGTAGAATAGGCTTCCTTGCTAATCCACTGGCGGCAGAAACGACCCTCTTGGCGACTACTGGTCGCACCATTGAATCTGCTGTAGACCCGCTTGTAACAGCCGTCTGGGCAAAGCCCGCACTCGTCACCCGGGCTTGGAGATTGGGCCGAACAGGAGCCCCAAAGAGGTTCCCTCGGGGAGTCGACATCGCACTCGAGGCTTCTCGACCCTCTACCACGTTGTTCAAGGCAGAATGTGCTCGAGCAGGTCTCATTGGGCCTTGTCCAATGGCAGCCAAATTGGCTCGACGGGTTTGGGCAGTCGAGGGTCCTGATGCCGAGGTCGTCGCTGTGGCAGCATCCGAAGCGGAAACGTTCGAAATGACTCTGGGGCGGCTTGGACCTGCTGTTCCATTTCTCGCCTGCGCAATAGGCTCGATCATCGATTGAAGAGTAGATGAGGATGATAAGGAAGCTGTCTTTGTGGATCGACCCCCCCTTACGTCCATCGACGAAACGGATCGATAGGTCTCTTGCGTCGGCCCGGCAGAAGCCTGCTGAGCCATGATTGCCGCTGAGGTTGAGCGACTGAGGGTCGATCTACCCACCGTCTCCGTTGCAGAAGGGAAAGGAAATCCGCTTTGCATGGAGCTTCCCGTTAACTTCGAACCGCTGCTCACTGCTCGCTGTTGAGCTGGCGCGGCGGATCCACCGATCTGCGCTGAAGTCGAGCTCGAGCTAACGGTTCTGCCAGCAGGGCCAGAGGAAGCCATCATGGTTGGGTATTTAGGAGCTGTAGTACTCGTAGACAGAGGGTGTCGCTTGGCTCCCTGATTAGAAGGACCGCCTGCGGATGGTTTGATATCGAGATACTTTCTGGTCGTTGGCGTCAAAGGCGTCGTGAAGCTGAACGATCTCGGGCGTATAAGTATGACGCTCGCCTCGGATCTATATTGTGTATTCAGGACTCACCCTACCACCCGATCTGCGTAATGCATGTTATACGTCTCCCACATGCCCTTGGCGATCTTCCTCACCTCGGCGTCTCTCTCCGTAGCCATCTTCTTCATCGCGTCCTCAATATCTGCCATTCCTTTGTTCCCCATCCAGGACACCTCCCAGTTCTCCAAGATGAACGCCATGACAGCTCCACAGCTTCTCCTACAAGTATCGGACTTGTCCTCGACTCCCGTCCTGATCATAGCGATGAAGGCAGGAGAGGGACAATATTGCGCGATGGTCATCAGAGACTTTTCGGCTCGTCTGAGATAGACTTTGTTGGGTCGAGCCAACAGCTTGATTAGAGGTGGTACGTAGAGAGGTATGAGCGTGATGAAGGCGGAAGCGAGTCGAGGAGCCATGGACGTAAGGAAGTCGGTTGCAACACCTGAAAGCTTCCCTCGATCCGATAACATCTACGTCAATTGAGAAGGAGTAGAGAGTCAAGCAGTCAGTCAGGGACGCAAGGACGAGTTTTACGTTTTAATCACTTACGCATCTCACGATCTTGTCTCCAAGACCTTTGATTCCTACACCTTGAAGGTAAACATCCACATGCTTATGCGCCCCTCCTCGCGTGACTGCCGCGAATCTCAGTAAAGCCTTTTCAAACTTCTGCCAGGTATCTTCGGTTTCTTCGGGTGCTAGGGCATCTTCGAGCTTCTCCAACTCCATTACCAGGTGGTCCGGAGTTGGACACTACACATATTGAGTATAGCATTCGAAAGGCGGGTGATGTTAGTATGCTGCTAGACCGCTCGCGGATCTGTACGAGGTATCGCTTACGGGAATCTTGTCATCGCTGCCGATTGGTTTCGGCGCCATATCTTGCCGATCACTGCGTGGAAATCCAAATTTTCAGTCTGCCTTAGTATTAGCTATTCGATAGTCAGGTGTTCAGAATGTAGCCAGGTCCTTTGGTTTCTGAAGATACGACAAGATATGATGATGATGGAGAGGGAAAGAGGAAAGATAGATGTTGAACTGGGTTTTGTTTTGTTTACATCGCTAAGGATGAAGGCAAAAGGGCGACGCGTATCGACACGATATTTGGAGACCCCAACTTGTCGGCTTACCTAATCGATCGACAGTGACGTTCGCCTGATGATGGCCGCGAGAGCTCGATAGATGTGGTTAAGGGTACAATTCAGCTCGGTTGACTTTGAGCTTAGTCAAATAGATATATACAAGACGGTCTCGACACACACCGACAAAGCAGGGCTTGCTCATCAACATGGGTGTCAAAGGACTGTGGTCCCTGCTCAGTCCAGTGGCAAGGCCCATCAAGTGCGTCGTCATCATGTTCGTGTCCTCAGCCGTCAAACTGATTTCGTCTATTCTGGTCGATATCAAAGGCTGGAGACTCTCGAAGGCAAGAGGATGGCGATCGATAGTTCAATCTGGCTGTATCAGGTTAGTGTTGAATCAGACGGTTCTCTGTGTAGAGCTCGCTTAGCTTAGTGAATTGCGACATAGTTTCAAGCGACAATGCGGGATAAAGAGGGTAGAGTACTCGTGAATGCTCATGTCCTAGGTAAGCGAACTAGATGGCATCATATATGGAAGCAGATACTGATCGAAAAGTTATTTGATGACAGGTTTCCTGAGGAGAATCAACAAGCTACTGTTCCATGGGATCAAGCCAGTATTCGTTTTTGACGGCGGCGCGCCCAACCTGAAACGATCGACAATCGTATGTACCGCTGTCCCTTGCGGGTATGTGCGGGTGTGCTGTGATACCGTTGACTGACATTGTATGTGTTCTTATGATATGCAGGCTGAGAGAAAGAGGAAGAAGGCTGGAGCAGCGGCAAATCATGCCAAGGTAGCAGAGAAGCTATTCGCTGCACAAATGCGGAGAGAGGCGGTCAAGCAGGCACAGGCGTGAGTCGACCGAGGTGTGATTCGTGATCGCCATAGCCGTCAGCAAGCTAAGAATCTTTCTCTATCTGAATATTCACTATTGTTGATGACAGTGCAAGAGAGCGTCAGCAGGTTAATGCAGCAAAAACTGGCCAGGCGGAATACGGATATCAACCTGAAGCGGGTGAAGCTATTCCTGAAGGTGCTTCTTACCTGGAAGAGTTGGAGGACGAAGGACCGGCTCGAATGGATCGAGATCATACCACGCCTGCGAAGCGGCCTGTCTTGCGAACGGCTTCTGGATCTGGATCTCGTCCTGGTGAATCCCCCATGAGCGAACAGGACACATCCCCTTCGGCCGGCCGAGGTGTACCAACCGCAGAAGAGTTGGCCGAAAAGAAGAGGAAGAACTTTCGGAAGCACGATCCGTATCGTCTTCCCCAACTACCGGACAATGCGTTTAGACCACCAGTAGCGGGAAGTTCGAAAGCTGGGCCCAGTGGGGGACCGCGAGGAAGGGCTTCCAAGCTGGATCCTCGATTGGCTACGGAAGAAGAGCTGCAGCATTTCATCGAGGAGATGAGGCCGGAAGATCTTGACTTTGACTCCCCGGAATTTCATTCGTTACCGACTGAGATTCAGTATGAGATTATCGGTGATCTTCGGATTCGATCTCGACAGCAATCGCACAAACGTCTAGCAAGCATGTTACAGAAAGCCCCAACACCACTCGATTTTTCCAAGGCTCAGATCGCTCAACTCAGTCAGAGGAATGTTTTGACCCAAAGGTTGTTGACGGTGACGGACTCAATCGGAAATTCAGGATTGCAAATCCCTGTCAGGGTTGCCAGCGAGAGGAACAGAGAGTACGTCCTTGTCCGAAATTCGGAAGCGGATGGGGGTGGTTGGGTCCTTGGGGTGCGAGATCAAGGAACGGAGACTGCTCCTATTGTCGTAGAGGAGAGTCCGAGGAAGAAGCCACAACGAGCCAGGATCGTGGATGGGGTTTTGCGACGGGAGAAACGGAAACATGGCAGTGATAGCGAGATGGAACAGGACGAAAAGGAAGAGGACGAGGATGACGAGGTGGTACCGGTGCCATTTCCGATGGATCCAGATTTGCGGGCGTCAAGGCAGAAAGAATTCCTTGATGCGATCGCTCGCCGTCATACACCTCAGAAGGCAACCGGAAAGAAAGCTTATGATGAGATCATCAAAGCGAATCCCAAGCAGAAGCAGAGCGTTCCGCTGTTTGCAGAAGACCCTATAGAAGGGGAGGATGCGCCAGAGCAACAGAACGAGGAGGAGGAGGATCTCGAAGAGGTCCAGGTAGCCGAAGCGCACCCGATCACGATTGATGATGAAGACATGAATATGGACGGGATTGATCAAGGAGGTGCTCCGGACGCCTCATCTGACTTTGAGGAAATCGACATTCCTGTCCCCGATGTGGCGTTGCACGCAGTGATTTCCGAGACTGCACAAGAGGCTTTAAGAAGACGAGAAGAAGAGGATCGAGCGCTGCTTGCAGCTCTAAGAGCCAGCAAGTCCGATGCTAGGCTTCACTTTGATGCCGCGGAGCGAGACGCCAGTATCGCCGAAACCAGATCGACCATGACAGATCCTAGTATAAGGGACTTTGAATCGGATACGGAAAGCATGGAGGAGGTTCCCGTCAAGCCAGATTCCAACACAAAGCTGCGCGAGCCTTTCAGTGAAGTCTCGCCATTCTTTACCGGCCGGCCGGTAGATAGCTCGACAGTCAAGCCGACAGATAGCTCACAGCCCAAGCCAAAAGATGCTGTTACTCACTCGATGGATAACGCGGTATCAGCCAAAGATTTCGCTGTTCTCGAATCGCCCGCCCTGCACACTAATGGCTTACTAGCAGTCGAAGAACCGCTGATGGTTTCGAACGGCTTGCTACCACTCGAAGAACCATTGATCGTTTCGAACGGCCTGCTGGATCTACCCGCAGAACAGAGTACACCTCGACCGAAGCAAAGGTCGGATACCGGTGAAATGGCGGCCACGCCAGTTGCGCAAGCTATCACCGCAAGAGCAACAACTCACCTAGTGTCCCCCGGCGCTACAACTTCAGTCAATCGGATCGCCGTGCAGGCGTTGTCATCTGCCACACCTACCAAAAAGGCAGACGCCGACTCGGGAGAGGCCCATACACCGATGCCCAAAGTTGACCGACAAGTTCGATTGATCTCGGACGAGAAACCTACGACAAAGGTCGGCAAACAAATCACGTCTGCCGGTCCCATCATCACTACGCCTCGGAACCTAGCGGTCACTCCCATCCGGAACGATGCTTCTCCAAAGGAAACTCAGCAGCAGGTACCTGTCTCTTCCGGGAATCGACCTGTTTATATGCCCCAAACCTTGCATCGTACCGAACCCGCGGAGAGCGGACAGGAACTATCTCCCCCAATCGAGACTGTCCAGCCAGAATTGATGGAAGAGATCAAAAAGACGTCCAACAGAGCGCAGACATCGATGCCTAAGGCCGATGTCCCGGCGACAAGCATCAGCACGCCTCCTGAAGATGACGCCGATATGGAATGGGAGGCTTCGCCCCCTCCCGAATCGAGAGAAATGGCTCGAACTGTTCCAAAATCTCTGTCGGATGTGCAGCAACAAGACAACTTCGATCGAACGTTGCTAAGGGCTAGCAAGGATCCTGAAGAGGAGGTCCTAGATGATTCGCTTTCTATGAATGGAGACACAGACTCGGACGATGGTCTATCTGAGCACGAGCGTGCCGAGCATCGGCAGGGACTGTTCGCTGCGCCTCCAGCTGACCTAGAAGAGGACGAAGGGGGAGTTGACATGAACGCGGAAGGAGATGATTACGCGAGGTTCTTGTCGCAGATCAAAGGTAGAAATCTCACCGAAGTACGCCAGGAAATCGACAATGAAATCCGTACCTTGAACCAACAGAATAAGGTAGCCATGCGGGACTCGGAAGAAATTACCCATCAGATGATCGCCCAGATCCAACTGATGTTGCGGCTCTTTGGTATCCCCTATATTACTGCACCTATGGAAGCGGAAGCCCAGTGCGCAGAACTGGCACGTCTCGATCTAGTCGACGGGGTCATCACGGATGACAACGATGTATTCCTCTTCGGTGGTACACAATGCTTCAAGAACCTGTTCAACGACGCGAAATACGTGGAATGTTTCATCGCCCACGACTTGGACCGCGAGCTTAGCCTCAATCGAGATCGTCTGATATCTCTCGCTTATCTGCTCGGAAGCGATTACACCATCGGTCTACCAGGAGTCGGACCTGTTGTGGCCATGGAATTGATGGCCGAATTTCCTGGACCACGGGGGCTCGAAGATTTCAAGCGTTGGTGGTTAGATGTGCAGATGGGCAAGGACGATGTTGCTTCTCAATCGAAGTTTCGAAAGACTTTCGTAAGCGGAGAAGGGAAAATTCTTGGGAGAAGGCGCTAAGTTCACACATAATGCAGAAAAAGAAGTTTACCAATGTCATTCACATCGATCCGTCATGGCCAAACCCGCTTGTCGTGCGTGAACCGCTAAATCAACCAGAATCGCCCGAGCTGATATCTCCCTCGTGCTACAGCGTGAAGCTTACCATCGACCAGAGGTCGAGACCTCGGACGAGCCATTCCATTGGGGTTTTCCCGATCTGAACGGCCTGAGAGGGTAAGGGCTTCTCCGCATCGGCGCGTGTACACCGCGCTGAAACTAACTCGCGATATCAGGTTTCTGAGATCCGAGCTTTCTTGGTCAGTCTCGAAGGTGGACGATGAGCTGACGCCGATCGTCCAGCGTATCGCAAGACGAGGCCAAGTGAGCCTTCCCCTTTTGCTCTTCTTGCCATCTACTTGCTGATCAAAATCCGCGCCTACAGGCTGGGTCGATGAACAAACAAACTATTCTTGATCCTTTCTTCGATGCCTCGTTGGGCAAAGGGATGTTCGCCCCAAGACTCAGGACAAAATATCCCTCCAAGAGACTGCAAGCTGTCATTAAGATGTTTCGAGAAGCGGAAGCAAGGATTCGAGGTGACAACGTCCCGGAAGGATTCGGTGAGATGTTGGCTGACTTGGAGGACGAGCCACTCCGCGAAGTGGACGCAAATGAGGCGATTCGTCCGGACGAAGTACAACCGAATCCCACAGCGGCAAAGGTAAAGACTCCCGCTGTCAAAAGAAAACGCGGAGCGACCGTAGAGGGAGACGAGAACGCTGCTCCCCCTAAGAAACGAGCCCCACGAAAGAGAAAAACGCAGGACAGCGAGATCACGGGTGATCGAGCTGATTCCGAGACCCCAGATACCAGATCACGTGCATCTTCAGACGCATCGATGAGAGGAAAGAAGGTGAAAGCTGCCAGAGGCGGCGCAAGGGGCTCTAGGAGACGCAATCAGTCGACACGATCCGAAACCATCGACCAAGCTGCGCCGGCGGAAGGCGAGGTGGAGATACCCGAAAACATTGTGACGGGGATGCAACCGGTCTCGTCTCCCTTTACTGATCAAGGGTATGATCAGTTGTTTTTGGAGATTGCCAGTGACCCGATTGGGCCTGATGATATCGCACCGATCCGACCGAGGCCGAAGCAGCGCCAGGCTTAAAGGAAGCAGGCCGGGGATGGATTTCATACTGTATCGTCGTAAATTATGTATCGTAGAGTCACTAGCGCATGAGAATCGTACAATAGTCTGATTGTAAGCATTGTGCGAGAACGACAGGGACGCCGTCAGTCGTAATAAGGCTTGCGATGTAGAGTATCGCTAAGTCGGAGGCAGCTGATGCTGGGGGAGTTGTTGGACCCCGTCTTCCGACAATTGTCTCAATCCGCATGACATCGGCCTTGGGCTAAGCACGCGACGGAGCCAGAGACAACCCAATTAAATGCCTACTTTCATTGGTGTGCGTATGAAGCTGTGTATTGTATGACATTTGTGAGAAGGATCAACTCCAGATCGTATAACTCTGGTAATCTCACTCTCATCGATCATGATATCATGATACGGTATTATGGACGCGCGTGTATCTTCAACGCGCGCTTTGGCCTAGCTGTAAGGCGCCACTCGGTTTATAAAAAGCGATACGCACAGCGGCGGCTCGTCCGGGTTCGATTCCCACCAC
>Ga0308160_10007153_pt1 | contig 11177 bp, 9 predicted proteins | sample PhyFR1_FD_201036 | JGI IMG/M metagenome (GOLD analysis project Ga0308160, IMG submission 201036) | Phyllosphere microbial communities from UC Gill Tract Community Farm, Albany, California, United States - DLSLF.R1 | ecosystem: Host-associated > Plants > Phyllosphere > Unclassified | place: USA... | reverse complement strand
CGAGGACAGCGGGGTCACCGTCGAAGGTCCACGATGCTTCCGCCAGCACCTGGAAGGCCAGCTTGTCCTGCCGGTACGAGGCGAAGTCGTACCTCTCCTTGCGCTGCTCGGTGACGGTGATGTTCGAGAAGCCAGCGTCGTACTTGCCGCTGTCGATGCCGACGAAGAGGTTGTCCCACGTGGCGTTCTGGACGTCCGGCTCGAGTCCGAGCTTCGCAGCGACGAGGCGACCCAGGTCGGGCTCCGAGCCCGTCAGGGTCTTCTGGTCGTCGCCGGTGAAGGCGAGAGGCGGGAAGCCCGACGGCAGGGCACCGACGCCGATGGTGAGCTTGCCCGAGTCCTTGACGGACGCGGGCAGCTCGTCGTGGAGCTTCGAGTCCTCCGTGACCGTGACCTTCGTCTCGGTCGCTGCACCGTTGGAGTGGGCGCCGATCGTGACGGTGCCGTCTGCCGACCCGCCGGACGAGTCGGCGGATGCGTTGGCGGAGCAGCCGGCGAGGGCGACGACGACACCGGCTGCGAGGACGAGGACGCCGGCGCGGTTCCGCCAGCGGGACGGGGTGGTGGTGGACATGGTTCTCCTGTGGGGGCGAGGGTCGGGTGAGGGTCGTGGGGGAGTCAGCGGACGCGGGACAGGAAGTCCTGCGTGCGGGGGTGCTGCGGGTGGTCGATGAGCTGGGCTGGCGGCCCCTGCTCCACGATGCGGCCGTGGTCCAGGAAGACGACGTGGTCGGCGACCTCGCGGGCGAAGGCGACCTCGTGCGTGACGATGACGAGCGTCGTGCCGGACTCGGCGAGGTCCTTGATCACGCCGAGCACCTCGCCGACCAGCTCCGGGTCGAGCGCCGAGGTCGGCTCGTCGAGCAGCACCACCGAGGGCTCGAGCGCCAGGGCCCGGGCGATCGCCACGCGCTGCTGCTGCCCGCCGGACAGCTGGCGCGGCCGGGTGGCCGCGCGGTCGCCGAGGCCCACGCGTTCGAGGAGCGTCTGCGCCCGCGCCTTCGCGGTGGCGGCGGGGACACCGGAGGCGATCGGTCCCTCGGCCACGTTCTCGAGCGCGGTGAGGTGCGGGAACAGGTTGAAGTGCTGGAACACGAACCCGATCCGGGAGCGCTGCCGCAGGATCAGGCGCTCGGGCAGCTCCTTGTAGCGGGGGACCCCGTCGCGGCCGGTCCGCACCCGGACGCCGATGGTCTCGCCGCCGACGGTGACGACACCGCGGTCGAGGGGTTCGAGGTGGTTGATCGCCCGCAGCAGCGTGGACTTGCCGGACCCGGACGGACCGAGGATCACGGTGACGCTCCCGGACGGCAGCGACAGGTCGACGCCGTCGATGACGACGTTCTCGCCGAAGGCCTTCACGGCGCCGTGGATGCCGATGGTCGCGCTCATCAGATGGCCTTCCCGTCGTTCTGGCCGCGCCCGGGACCGCGGCGCACCGCGGACCGGAGCCGCTGGAACGGCGTCGGCGGGAGCGCGCGGACCGAGCCGCGCGCCGTCCATCGCTCGACGTAGTACTGGACGATCGACACCGCACTCGTGAGCGCGAGGTACCAGATCGTCGCCACGACGAGCAGCGGGATGATGTCCGTCGGGTACGTGCTCGACAGGTTCTGGACCACGCCGAACAGGTCGAGGAGCGACACGTAGAACAGCAGCGAGGAGGCCTTGAGCAGGCCGACGATCTGGTTCACGAAGGCCGGCACGATCGAGCGGAGCGCCTGCGGCAGGATCACCCGCACGAACTGGCGGCGGCGGGGGAGCCCGAGGGCCTGCGCGGCCTCGTGCTGGCCGTGGTCGACGGCGAGCACACCGGCGCGGACGATCTCCGACGCGTAGGCGATCTCGCTGAGGCTCAGCCCGATGACGCCGATCGCCAGGTCGCCGAGGACGTTCGCGGTCGGGCCCTCGAACTGCGGTCCGAACGGGACGCCGATGCCGATGGTCGGGTACAGCGACCCGAGGTTGTAGAGGAAGACGAGCACCAGGATGAGCGGCACCGAACGGAACAGCCACACGTAGCCCCAGGCGAGCCCGGACAGCACCGGGTTGCGCGAGAGCCGGCCGATCGCCACGACGATGCCGCCGGCGAAGCTGATCACCGCGCTCAGTGCCGTCGCGACGAGGGTGAGCTGCAGGCCGGTCAGGATCGCCGGGCTGAACAGCCACTTGCCGACCGCCGGCCAGCCCCACTGCTCGTTGGTGAAGAGCGTCTCGACGAAGTTCAGGAGGACCACGAGGACGACCGCCGCGGCGATCCACCGCAGCGGGTGGCGCAGCGGGACGACGGGGCGGTCGAGCGCGGCGCGGCCGGCGGCGTCGATGGTCGCGTCGGTCGTGCTTCCGGCCGTGCTTCCGGTCGGAGTTCCGGCGGGGCTTCCGGTCGGGCGCTCCGTGTCGGTGGTCTGGGTCATGTCGCGACCGTAGGAGGTGCGCCGAGGCGCGACAACGCCGCGCGAAACACATCGGCACGGGAGGGAACCCGGCGTCACACGCGAGGATCGGATGACGCTCTGTGACGCGGGACGGCGGCTATCGTGACCCCCATGACCGCACACCGCGTGACCACACCGGAGCCCCCGGCCGACGGCAGCAAGCCGAAGGGACCGGCGTCGTACTTCCCGAGCATCGAGAAGACCTACGGGCGCCCGGTGCAGGAGTGGCTGGACCTCGTCGCGGACCGGCTGGACGGCCAGAAGCACATGGAGGTCGTCGCCTGGCTCAAGACCGAGCACGGGATGGGACACGGGCACGCGAACGCCCTCGTCGGCTACGTGCGGAACGCCCTCGCCGACTGATCCCCTCGCCGTGGCGGTTGTCGGTGGTGCTGCCTAGCGTGACAGCGTGGCCGAACCCGTCGACGCGTGGTGGCGCCGCCGACAGTGGTCGCGCGGCGTGGCGGTGCCCTACGCCGTGGGGGAGTTCCGTGCCGAGTGGTCCTCGTACCCGGTGCTCGTCCGGCAGTACCACCCGGAGTGGAACCACGGCGTCGTCCTCAGCCAGGTGCCACCAGCTGCCGAGGTCCTGCTGACGTGGGAGTGCGACGTCGGGCACGTCTTCGTCGCGACCCCGGGTGAGCAGCGCTCCCGTCCGGGGCGGGAACGACGCCGGTCGGTCTGGTGCCCCGAGTGCGCCGTCCAGGCCCAGCCCCAGCGCTGGCCCGTGCTGCCCTCCGACTGGCCGTCCGCGGTGCCGGTCCCGCAGCGGGTCGTCCGCGTCACCGGTCGGCAGACGCTGCCCGCAGCCCCGGCTCGAGGGACCCCGCCCGGTGCTGTGGCGTCGACCCGGTCCCGCCCTCGTCGCCCGGAACCCGGTGCACCCCGCCGGCCCCGGCCCCCGGCCGTCCCGCGGTCGATCTGCCCGAAGACGCCGCTGCTGCCCTCGGGGGAGTCGTTCACGAGCGTGTGCGCCCCGGCGACGGCCTCCGCGGTCGAGGCCGAGCTCCGTGCTGCCCTCGCCGAGCGGTTCGCCTTCACGTTCGACCACTCCGCGATCCGCCTCGACCGACCGTTCTTCGACCACGTCGAGGTCTGGCCGGACATCATCCTGCCGGAGCTCCGCGTCGCGATCGAGTACGACTCCACCGGACGCCACGGCCTCGAGCACGTCGGACCCCGGCAGGAGACGGACCGCCGGAAGGACCGTGCCGTGCGCGGTGTCGGGTGGGAGGTCGTCCGCATCCGGACCGGCCGGCTGCAGGCGCTGGGGCCGTACGACCTCGAGGTCTCCGGGATCTCCGGCCGGACGATCGCGCGCCTGGCCGACACGCTGCGCGAGGTCCGCGGCGCCCTCTTCGTCGACGCGTACGCGCGCTGATCTGCGGACGTCCGGGCGTCGGCGCCGCACAACCACAGTGCGCCGGAACCGCGGTTCCCCGCGGTTCGGCGTGCCTTGCGTTGTGCGCAGCACCCGCCCGCCGCCGGCCGCGCCGCGTCGAACCACGGAAACGACGTCGAACCGCGTGCGACGGCTGGTGCGACGTCGCTTTCGTGGTTCGACGCGCCGGCGCCCGGCGCACGCGCCGCGCCGCGCCTCACCCGCGCAGCGCCAGCGCCTCGCTCCGCCACCGGGCGTGCAGCTCCCACGGGTCGCTCACGCCCGCGGCCACGACCGCGACCTGCTCGAGCAACTCCGGCGTCACCCGGAACCACTCCGTACCGGGGTACCGCGACCCGGCGAACTGCGCGTGCCGCCGCCGCTCGAGGGTCCGGTCGCCGCGCTCGAACCCGAGGAGGTCCTGGTGCGGGATCGCCGCGAGCCGCTGCCGCGGGTTCGCCGTCGTCCCGATCTTGATCCGGTCGCCGAAGTCGTCCCGCATCCGCAGGTAGTACACGACGTCGACCCGCGGGGGAGCGAGGTCCCCGTCCGGCACGTCGCCCCAGCGCCACTCGCACGTCGCACACACCGCACCCGACGGGAAGCGCACGCCGACCCGCGACCCGCACACCGGGCACGGGCCGGGCAGCACGTCCTCGACGCCGACGTGCTCGGCGGCGGCGTCGACCACGAGGGCGACGTGTCCGGCGCACAGCGGCACCGCGGGCACCGCCGACCCGGCGACCGCACCGGCGTCGCAACCGGGCGCGCAGCACGAGAGGGCGACCATGTCGGGAACGCTAGCCCGACCCACCGACGCCAGCCGCGCCTCCAGGCCGGAGCGCTACTCGGTGAAGATGACGCCGATCGGTTCGCGCTTCTCCTCCTGGAACCGGTCCTCGGCGCGCCCGAGCGCCCAGTACGCGGACAGCGACATCTCGGACTTCTCGAGTCCCCAGTCGTCCTGCAGCAGTCGACGGATCGCCTTCATCGCGGTCCGCTCGCCGTGCGCGAACACCTGCACCGGCCTGGAGGCGCGCTCCAGCGAGCGAGCCGCCTCCAGCAGCAGCGTGCCCGGCTCGGCGCCGGTGGCGTCGCGGTGCAGCCACCGCAGGTCGACCCCGGCCGGGTGCGCGACGTCCTGCTCGTCGGCCGGACCCGCCACCTCGACGAGGGCGACGCCCGTGGCGGTGTCGGCCATGCCCTCGAGGGCGGCGGAGATCGCGGGGAGCGCGCTGTCGTCGCCGAGCAGCACGTGGGTGACGTCGGGGTCGGTGGACGGGGCGTACCCGCCGCCGGGACCGGAGAGCGCGAGGAGGTCGCCGGGCTGCGCCGAGGCCGCCCAGGGACCCGCGAGACCGTCGTCGCCGTGCACGACGAAGTCGACGGCGATGGTCTTCGCCTCGTGGTCGACGGCGCGCACGGTGTAGGTGCGGCGCGCCGGCCGGTCGTGCTTCGGGAGCGACTCGCGCAGCGACTCGAGGTCGTACGGCGGCGTGAGCCCGAGCGACGGCTTCGCGAGCAGGAGCTTGACGTACTTGTCCGTGGTGGCGAGCCGCTCCGGGTCCGCTGCCGCGACGAACTCGTCGAAGGCGGGACCGCCGAGGTGGACGCGGACCATGTGCGGCGAGAGACGCTCCGTGCGGTCGACGACGAAGACGTGCTGGGGGCGTTTGGGTTTCGAGCTCATCGGTGCGAGCTTCCTCTCTCGACTTCTGGGTGCGCTGTGCTTGACGTACCGCTCAGTAAGGTTAGCCTTACCTCCATGGACACCGTCATCCCGTTCTCCGAGCTGCTGCGTCGGCGCACGCGTCGCTCGCAGGGGTCGGGTGGCGACGGGTTCATGCAGGACCTGCTCGCCGGGCGGTGCGACGTCGGCGAGTACGCGGCCCTGCTCGGACAGTACGCGTTCGTGTACGACGCCCTCGAGCGCGCGGCCGAGCGGATGGCGGACCACCCCGTGGCTGCCCCCTTCGTCACGTCGCAGTTGACGCGGATGCCGGCGATCCGGGCGGACCTCGAGTACCTCATCGGTCCGGACTGGTCCGAGCTCGTGTGCCCGCTGCCCGAGACCACCGCGTACGTCCGACGACTGAACGAGATCGCGGCGACGTGGCCCGGCGGGTTCGTCGCCCACCACTACACGCGGTCCCTCGGCGACCTGTCCGGCGGGCGACTCATCGGGCGGCTGCTCGCGGAGCAGTTCGGCTTCGAGACGAACGGCGTCCTGTTCTACATCTTCGACCAGGTCGCCGACCCGAGCGCGTTCGAGCAGACCTACCGGGCGCAGCTCGACGCGGCTCCGTGGTCGGCCGAGGAACGCGAACGCGTGATCGCCGAGGTCGAGCTGGCGCACCGGCTCGACAGCGGGCTGCTCGCGGGGCTCGACGCGACGCGGGGGCCGGTGCTCGGCCGTCCCGGGGCGTGGTCCGACGACGACGGGCCGCACGGCGCGGGCGACGACGTGGCCGTGATCGCGTGACCGAGCCGAGTTGACCCGAGCGGCCACGTGCCGCCCACCAGACCCGCCGGGATCGCGGAGCGCGTCGCTTCGCAGGGGTGCTTCCGCCACGCGCCGCGATCCCGGCGCTCCCTCGTTCGTGCCGCGCCGCGGGCGCCGTGGGCGTTTGGTGAGCAGAAACTGTCGGGTGCGGGCAGCCCAGGCGACCATTTCTGCTCACGAAGCGCGCCCACCGCCCGCGCCCCCGCACCCGCCTCAGTGCGGCATGCGGCGCGCGAGCTTCTGGATCGGGCCGGTCTTCGGCGCGCGCTCCGCGGGTTCGACGACCTCCTGCTGGTAGAAGTCCGCGAGGTCTGCCATCAACGCCCGACGCTCCGCCCGCGCGTACGCCCGACGCTCCCGCGTGAAGGCGATCACCGTCGACCAGCACATCAGCACCATCACGACGCTGAACGGGAGCGCCGTCGTGATCGCCGCGGTCTTCAGCGCGTTCAGCCCGCCCGCGAGCAGGAGCGCCACCGCGACGAGGGCCGTGACCCCGGCGAAGAACACCCGGATCCAGTTCTTCGGCTCGATCTGCCCGCCGGTCGCGATCATGCCCATCACGAGCGCACCCGAGTCCGCCGAGGTCACGAAGAACACCCCGATCAGGATGATCGCCCCGATCACGAGCACGGACCCGGCGGGTATCCCGCCGAGCAGCTGGAACAGGACCTGCTCGACCGACACGCTGCCGTCCGCCCCGACGAGGTCGCCGGTGCCGTGCAGCTGGTCGTACAGCGCGGTGCCGCCCATGATCGCGAACCAGAGGAAGGTCAGGAGCGTCGGGACGAACAGCACGCCGAGCACGAACTGCCGGACGGTCCGTCCGCGGGAGATCCGCGCGATGAAGATGCCGACGAACGGCGCCCACGACATCCACCAGCCCCAGTAGAACGTCGTCCACGCGCCCTGCCACTCCTGCCCGGCCCGACCCGCGAAGGCGCTCGTGTCGAACGCCAGCCCGACGAACCCCTGTACGTACTGCCCGATCGACTGCACGAACTCGCCGAGCAGGAACTGCGTCGGGCCGACGAACAGGACGAAGACGAGCAGCACGGCCGCCAGCACGAGGTTGATGTTCGACAGGATCTTCATGCCCTTGCCGACACCGCTCAGCAGCGACCCGACGGCGATCAGCGTGACGACGACGATCAATCCGATCTGCAGGCCCCGGGTGTTCTCCGCCGCGCCGGTGTACTCGAGCCCCGACCCGATCTGGAGCACGCCGAGCCCGAGCGACGTCGCGACGCCGAACAGCGTGCCGATCAGCGCGAGGACGTCGATGAGGTTGCCCCACCCGCCCACCACGCGCTTGCCGAGCAGCGGCTCGAGCGCCCAGCGGATCGACACCGGTCGCGACCGCCGGTGGATCGCGTACGCCAGAGCGAGCCCGACCACGACGTAGATCGCCCACGCGTGCAGGCCCCAGTGCAGGAACGTCTGCGTGAGTGCCTGCTGCGCGAGGGCGTCGTCGTCGCCCGTCACCCCGGGCCGTGGTGAGGCGAAGTGACTGAGCGGCTCGGCGACGCCGTAGAACACGAGCCCGATGCCCATGCCCGCGGCGAACAGCAGCGACAGCCACGAGAGCGTCGAGAACTCCGGCGCCTCGTCGTCCTGGCCGAGCACGATGTCGCCGAACCGGCTGAACCCGATCCAGATCGCGAAGACGACGAAGGCGGCCGCGGCGATCACGTAGTACCAGCCGAAGTCCCGCACGATCCACCCCTGGACGGCCGAGAAGACGTCCTCGGTGGCACGCGGCGCGGCGAGCGCGACGGCGACGAACGCGAGCACGATTCCCGCGGCCGGCCAGAAGACCCAGCGCTCGACGGGCGGCTTCCGGACCGCCGTGTCGGTCGGTGGGCCAGGAGGCGCGACTCCCGTCCCCACGTCGTCCTGCGTCCGCCCCGTGGCGGGTTCGCGGTCTGCCGGCTCGGCCGTCTCGTCCATGGCGTCCCTCCACCCACGGATGCTGAGCATCCCTGGCCGGATTCTACGAACGCTCGCCGTGGTCCGTCCGGGTGCGATGGGAACGGGCGAGGCCGCGCACCCGCCCGCCGCGGTCCGTCCGGACGGTTGTCGTCACCGGTCCCGACGGGCCGATACGCTGCTGGGATACCGGGACGACCTTCCCGGCCGAGACCCGGAGAGGACCACATGACGATCGACGGTCAGACGCGCCACGGACGCGCGCGGGACGACGTCAGTGGCGCGGTCGACAGCGACCTGCGCTCCGACGTGCGGTACCTCGGCAAGCTGCTCGGACGCGTCCTGCGGGAGACCGGCGGTGAGGACCTCCTGCACGACGTGGAGAGCCTCCGCGCCGCGGTCATCGACGCGTACGAGGGCGGCGAGGCCGAGGGCGCCGCGCGTGCCGAGGCCATCGTCGCGGACCTGTCGGCCGAGCGGGCCGAGGCCGTGGCCCAGGCGTTCACCACGTACTTCCACCTCACGAACCTCGCCGAGGAGCACCACCGCGTGCGCGTGCTCCGGCACCGCGGCGACGACGGCGGACTCGCGGGGGACTCCTTCCCGGCGACCTACGCCTCGCTCGTCGAGCAGGTCGGCGACGAGGCCGCTGCGGCCCGGTTGCGCGAACTCCGGTTCCACCCGGTCCTCACGGCGCACCCGACCGAGGCCCGCCGACGCGCGGTGACCACGGCCGTGCGGCGCATCACCGACCTCATCGACGAGCGCGACCGGACGACGAACGCCACGGCCCTCGCCGAGAACGAGCGCCGGCTGCTCGAGGAGATCACGACCCTCCTGCGCACCTCGCCGCTCCGCACGACCCGCCCGACCCCGCTCGACGAGGTCCGCACGGCGATGAGCGTGTTCGACCAGACGCTGTTCGAGATCGTCCCGCAGGTCTACCGCCTGCTCGACGACCGGCTGCTCGGTGACGACGCCGGCCGCGTGCCGGTCACCGCACCGGCGTTCGTGCGCTTCGGCACCTGGATCGGCGGCGACCGCGACGGCAACCCGCACGTGACCGCGGACGTCACCCGCCAGGCGGCGGAGATCGCGGCCGAGCACATCCTGCTCGGGCTCTCCCGTGCCGCCACCCGCATCGGCAGCACCCTCACCCTCGACGCGAGCGAGACCCCGGCGGACGCCGGGCTCACCGCGCTCGTCGCCGCGCAGGAGTCCCTCGACCCCGGGATCGCCGAGCGCATCGGGGTCCGTGCGCCGAACGAGACGCACCGTCGGGCGCTGCTGTTCGTCGCCGCCCGCATCGACGCCACGCGCCGGGGCGAGGCCGAGCTCGCCTACCCCGGGCCGGACGCGCTCCTGGCCGACCTCCGCACCATCCAGACCTCGCTCGTCGCGGCCGGGGCCACCCGTCCCGCGAACGGCGAGCTGCAGAACCTCGTCTGGCAGGTCGAGACCTTCGGGTTCCACCTCGCCGAGCTCGAGGTCCGGCAGCACTCGCAGGTGCACCGGAACGCCCTCGCCGAGATCCGCACCGGTGGGGAGCTGAGCGAGACCACGGAAGAGGTCCTCGCCGTGTTCCGCACGATCGCCGCGCTGCAGGCCCGCTACGGCGTCCGCGCCGCCAGCCGCTACATCGTGTCGTTCACGCAGTCGGCAGCCGACCTCGCGAACGTCCACGAGCTCGCGGTCGCCGCACTCGGGTCGCCCGAGGCCGCCCCGGTGCTCGACGTCATCCCGCTGTTCGAGACCTTCGCGGACCTGCACGCCAGTGTCGACATCCTCGACGAGGCCGTCCGCACCGAGCCGTTCCAGCGTCGCCTCGCAGCGACCGGTCGCCGCCTCGAGGTCATGCTCGGCTACTCCGACTCCTCCAAGGACGTCGGTCCGGTGTCGGCGAACCTCGCGCTCTACGACGCACAGGCCCGGATCGCCGACTGGGCAAAGCACAACGACGTCGAGCTCACGCTGTTCCACGGCCGCGGCGGCTCGCTCGGCCGCGGTGGTGGCCCGGCGAACGAGGCCGTCCTGGCGCAGCCCCGCGGTTCCATCGACGGACGCCTCAAGCTCACCGAGCAGGGCGAGGTCATCTTCGCCCAGTACGGCGACAAGGACATCGCCGCGCGGCACCTCGAGCAGATGGCCTCGGCCACGCTGTTCGCGTCCTCGCCGTCGAACGAGGACCGCACGGCCGTCGCCGCCATGCGCTTCGCCGACCTCGCGCAGCAGCTCGACGACGTCTCGCGCGAGGCGTTCTACGGCCTCGTGAAGGCGGACGGCTTCGCGCCGTGGTTCGCGCGCGTGACCCCGATGGAGGAGATCGGTCTGCTCCCGCTCGGCTCCCGTCCGGCCCGCCGCGGTCTGAGCGTCGAGTCGCTCGAGGACCTCCGGGCGATCCCGTGGGTGTTCTCGTGGACGCAGGCGCGCATCAACCTCGCCGGGTGGTACGGCCTCGGTTCCGCGCTCGAGGCCGTCGGCGACGTGGAGCTCCTCCGCACCGCGTACGCCGAGTGGCCCCTCTTCGGCGCGATGATCAAGAACGTCGAGATGTCGCTCGCGAAGACCGACGAGCACATCGCCCGCCGGTACCTCGAGCTCGCGGACCGCGACGACCTCGCCGCGAAGGTCCTCGACGAGATGCTCCGCACGCGCGAGTGGGTGTTGCGCGTCTCGGGCGGGAGCGACGTCCTCGAGGACCGTCCCGTCCTCGCACGCGCCGTCCGGCTCCGCAGCCCGTACGTCGACGCGCTCTCGCACCTGCAGCTCCGGGCGCTCCGCGCGATCCGCACCTCGGGCAGCACGGACCCGACGGACGGCGACCACCGGCTGCTCCTCCTCACCGTGAACGGCATCGCGGCCGGCCTGCAGAACACGGGCTGATCCGCGCGGACCGGCCGTCGGTCGTCGACGCGACCGCCTCGGGCCC
>Ga0308160_10007152_pt1 | contig 11179 bp, 10 predicted proteins | sample PhyFR1_FD_201036 | JGI IMG/M metagenome (GOLD analysis project Ga0308160, IMG submission 201036) | Phyllosphere microbial communities from UC Gill Tract Community Farm, Albany, California, United States - DLSLF.R1 | ecosystem: Host-associated > Plants > Phyllosphere > Unclassified | place: USA... | reverse complement strand
CGGGCGGCCTTCGACGCGTCACGCTCTCCTGGGTCCCTGTCCCGACCAGCACCCACCCTCCCTCCCTTGACCGCAAGCAGCTCGCTGATCAGCACGACTCCGCCTTGCCCTCTGGTGATGCAGCTCGCGCCTTGCTGCCCGGCCCGTCGAACCGGCTCATCCTCTCGCTCCTCTCGGGCGTCGAGTCGGACGTCGACTGGGCGCTGCGCGACCTGCTTAAGTACTCGGCCCACAACACCGAGCGTCTGACGCTATCAGTCTGGGTCCACGCGGTCGACGCGCTCCTCACCTGGCCGCATCGGCTCATCGGGCTCGCGCAGGACCACGGCCGGTGGGGCGAGGCTGGTTGGGAGCTCCGCGGCGAGGCCGGCGAGGCGACCCAGCGTCGAGCGAGCGAGAGTCTCATCATCCTCCGCAACGCTGGCTTCAACGAGAAAGCCAACGGCAAGCTGCTTGGCTCAAGCAGCCGGCTCGCTGACTTCCTCGAGGCCTTCTTTGCGCTCGAGTCGGACCTCCTGCTCGACCATCTGGCTGAGCAGGCGCTGCTCGTGCTTGACATCCTCGATGCGCTCCTGGCTTCGTCCACCTTCAAGCTTCGGTCAGACTCAATCATTCCGATGGCACTCATCCCGCTGTTCCGGTCGCGGGACCGAGCGATGCTCCTCGCCGCCTCGCGCATCACGCTCAGCCTCACTTCGCCCTCCTACTCGCGCCTGCCCGCCCTGCCGGCATCGCATCCGCTCGTCGCGCCTGCCCTCGAGACGGCGATCCACCTGCTTCTCCTGCCCAAGTCGCCGGCCGAGCGGCACCTGCGTACGGTCGCGCTCGACCTCATCTATCAGCACACGACGGACGCGGCTGGCGCGGTCCGCCATGTCCTGCACCGGCCCGACGTCGGTCCAATCGTTCGCCTGCTCGCCCAGGGCCTGTACGACGACTCGAGTCGGAGCGTCCAGCCCGTCTACCTCCATCCGCGCGATCGGATTGGCATCATCGACGTCCGCTTCCGGCCGCTCTTGACGGCGCCCGTCGACCCGGACGAGTGGCTGCCGAGTCCGCAGGAGCTCGACCTCTTGACGATGATGCCCGAGCCGGACCGGTGCACGCGCTGGTGCGACCTCTGCGAGTCTGCCATCGCTCTCATTCATCCAACGCTGACGCTCACCTGTGCACACGCAGGATCACGCGCTCCTTCAAACGCGACCCGCTCGGCAAGATCACCCAGACGGCCTTCTGGTCGGCCTACCGCTTTGCCTTCACCGATCGAGCTGCCCAGCTCGGCGGTCCTCCACTCATGAACGCATCTGAGGTCATCAAGATCGTGAGCGAGATCGTCCCCGGCGCATCGGCGAGCGTCGAGGCCAATCCGGAGAACCCGTCGACAAAGGTCTTTCTCATCAAGGGCATCCGCGAGCGCAAGCGTACGCATCTCCGCTCCACACCCGCGCGCTGTCGCATCGGCCCTGTACTGACCTGCCTATGGCTTTTTGACCCGCCGCCCGTGTCTCTACCCTGGCCAGCCTTCCCAACCGAGCCGGAGCCTAATCCGTTGCTGACGGCAACCTTTCAGCGCTTGCACGCGCGCATCGGCCCCCAGACGCAGGCCGCAGAGGGCAACGCGCTGACGTGCGCCCTGACGCTACGCAACCTCTCGCGCGCGGTCATCGACCTGCTCGACCTCCACGACGGCGACGACGACGACGGCGGCAGCGTGGGCGGCGAGGTGGGCAATGGCGTCGCCGGCGAGAAACATGCGGGCGACGAGGGTCGTCAGGGCCGGCGGAAGCGGGCCAAGCTCCAGAATGGCGAGCTCTTTGGCCTGCCGATCCCCGAGTCGCTCAAGTACGCTGGCCAGGGTCAGAACGCGCCGACCGCCGGAAGCGGCGCCGGCGAGTCTGGCAACGGAGACGAGGGCGTCGACGGCAGCGGCGCCCAAGCGGCGGACGACGTCCGACTGAGTGCGGCCGAGGCGGCCCGGGTCCGGAGTGCCTTTAGCAGCGCATCCGTTGAGGAGAGCGTGCTGGAGTGGGTGACTGAGGAGGACAAGCTGGCGCCCTACCTGACCGAGGTCGGTCCCCTCCTCGCTCTCCGCCCCAGGGTGTCCGCTCTCATTGACAGCCGCCCTCTCTCCCTTTTGCCCTCGGCCTTTCGTCCGGCGCAGGTTCTCGACTGCATCACGCTCCTCGGCCGATTGCCGTAACGCCGGTGTGCGTCTTTGTATCGATGAAAGGCTTCCACCTGTGCACGCCTTCGCAAGGTTGTTCAGCGCTGCGTCGATTTTCGCAGACAGGAGCCTCGTCGAATCAGCCGAGGCTTCAGGTAGGAGCCCCGTCGGCCGCCGCAGCTCATGTTGGTATGATACGTTCAGCGTTCTTGGCACATCGACCGTCTGCGAGCCCGATCGGTCGCCCTCCTGTGCTCGAGGATGTCAGCCCACAGGAGAGAGCGGCTCTAGGATGGGCGGCCCGCCGAGGGCTGAGGCGAACCGGCCCTTGAGAAAGGACGAGGTTCTGGATCTGGTTTGGGGCTTGATCCCCAAACCGCCCAGGTCGAACCCCCCGGCCCTCCGCCTGGCGCTGCGCCCAGCACTGAGCCCGGCCGCACCGCCTGGCCTGGCTCCCGGGCGCGCGGGCGCGGCGCCGGGCGGGCGGCACGTCTAGACGAACTTCGCCCGCCCTCTCAGCCTACCCCTCGCTACGGTCATCAAGGCAAGCCCACCCCCCCTTCTGGAGGGTCGAGGCCCGCACACTCCCCTTTTTGCAGCAGGGATCCCACGCGTCCATGGTCCATCGTCTTCGTCGTCGTCGTCGTCGCTGTCCTTCGCTCGCCGGTGAGCAGGGCAGCGACGACGGCAGCAGCAGCAGCGCGGGGTCGAGCTGTAGCCCTGGTCGAGCTCGAGCTTAGGTGCCGGGCACCTCGGCTGGGTCGCATGACAGCTCGGGCACAGCAACGGACGACATGCCTTGCTGCTCGCCAGGGCCAGGAGCGACGGCCGGCTGCCGCTGCTGCGACGACGACGACACTCGGGACCTGGGCGGCCGGGATCTGTGCTTCGGGAGAGCGCGCGCGAGCTTCGACTCGGCCAAATCCTCCCCTCGAGCCTGCCCGCTAACCTCCATCCCTCTCCCTGACCTCCGACCAGATGGGAATTTCACGAGACTCTCGCCACAAGCGTTCGGCTTCGGGCGCGAAGCGTGCCTTCTACCGCAAGAAGAGAAAGTTCGAGCTCGGACGGCAGGGTGCGTTGCCTTTCCTGCCTGGCAAGGTTGGTCGGCCGACCTCTTCCCAGTGGCAGGTCGCTAACCTTTGCACTCCTCGCTCGCTCGCTCACCTCGCAGCCGCCAGCACCAAGATTGGTGCTAAGCGCATCCACACTGTCCGTGTCCGCGGTGGCAACCTCAAGCACCGTGCGCTTCGGCTCGACTCGGGCAACTTTGCTTGGGGCTCCGAGCACTGCACGAAGAAGACGCGCATCGTAGGCGTCCAGTACAACGCCTCGAACAACGAGCTCGTCCGGACCAACACCCTTGTCAAGGGCTCGATCGTCCAGATCGACGCCACGCCCTTCCGGCAGTGGTACGAGACGCACGTGAGTCCTCCCTCCCCCTCCTGTCCGTGTTGGCCTCCTCGGGATCCGCAGGCTGACAACTCGCTCTCCTTCGTCCCTTGCGCGCCACAGTACGCTCAGCCGCTCTCGGCCAAGACGGCCAAGATGACCGAGAAGCCGACCGAGGAGGTCAAGCTCTCGAACAGCGTCACCCGCAAGATCGCCGAGCGCAAGCAGGACTCGAAGCTCGACCCCGAGTGCGTACCTTCGTGGCCCTTGCCCTCTATGACTCGGCACAAGACAGGGACTGACCGGGCCCCCTTTCTTCGCCCCTCCCTCCTCCCTATCCAACAGCTTCGCCAAGCAGTTCGCTACCGGCAAGGTTCTTGCCATGCTCTCGTCGCGCCCCGGCCAGTCTGGCCGCGCCGACGGCTACATCCTCGAGGGCGCCGAGTTCCACTTCTACCTCCGGAAGATCATGGCCGGCAAGAACTCGAAGGCCTGAGCCGCTGTTTCGATGAAACGACCTGTCCCATGATCCCTTCTGCCGCCTTGTAAGAGTTTGTCGAGACGGGAGGAAGAGAGGCCGCCCGGCGAGACGAGCGGACGGCCGTCGAGAGCGCGAGGATGCAGAGGTCATGATTGGAGTTTGAGCACGTGCAGGACCTTTGACGTCCATTGCTCAGTTGCCCTTGGACGCCAAGGTATTGCCTAGGCTGCCGTGCCGAGTGCCAGCTCCAGGGTAAGACTACGCCTCGTCTTCGAGACTATTTCGCTCCGGCGCGATGGAAGAGGTGTGAATACAAGCGGTCAAGACGACCTTTGGAGCAGGGCCACCGCCCGAAGTCCCAGATGAGCAAATCCTCGCACGCACCACCCCCGACCCCCTCTTCGACCCGGCTCTCTCTCTCATCACTCGGATGACAAGTGTGTCAGGAAGAGTGACAGAGCCATCAGATCCGACCAGCGAGAGAACGCGGCGGTCACATGTACATGCTGCCGGCATCGACCTCTTTGCGACCCCATCGGTTTTTGCGCCCGCCCTTGACGAAACGGGCCTCGTCCCAGGCGGCCGCTTCACCGATCTCATCGCGCAAGACGCCTGCCAGGCGGCGAAGCGTCGCGAGCGTCGGCCGAGGTGCTGGAAGGAGGATGAGCGGCGTCGGCGGCTCCGAGAGGGGCAGAAGGGTCAAGAAAGGGGCGACTGAGGAGAGGAGGTGGTTGGGCGGCGAGAAGGGGTAGAGGCCGGTCTGCGTCGAGCGAACGAGCAGGGCGGCTCTGGTTAGTTTCAGGAGCAGGAAGCGCCGCCGGGACGAGGATGAGCGGTCGCACCCGAGGCTTGTATGAGCCAGAGGTCGCCAAGACGCGCAGCCGGTCCTCGCTGTCGCCGTCACCCTCAGCTGGCGTCCGCGTCGCCTCCTCCTCGGCCGAGGGAAGATAAGAGCTTGCGATGTACGAGTCGATTGCGAGGACACTATCGCAATGAGCAGAGAAATGCAAGACTGAGTCAATGCGGAGACGCGTGGAGGCCTTCGGCTGCGGGGCGTAGACGAACCGCGCAGGCGAGATGGTGTCGAGCACGACGAGGGCGATGGGCGAAGGCAGCGCATGCGGCAGCTCGGGCTTGAGGACGAGGAGTACGAGGTCGGGCCCAACGTTCAACAGCAAGCCGACCTACGTCCGAGGGCGACGCGGGATCAGAGAACAGTGGCAGGGTCAGCGAGGGAGCGGCACCTCCACCCTCCGTTGATGCGGGGACGACGCACAATCTCCTCCTTGTCGCCGTCGACACGGACGATCTCGCCCGCATCCTGGCCGTCGTAGCCATCGGCAAACTTGCCGGCCGCCTCGCCGCCGACGACGACGAGCGTGTAGCTGTCGCGCTCGCCCTGCCAGCCCGACACCCGGAGCTCGACTGGGCTCGGCTTGGACCGCTGCCGGCTCGAGTGCGGGAGCGGGAAGGCCGGGTCGTCGTCCTCCTCCGAGTCGGACTCGAGCGCATGCCGCGGCGGCAGGGAGCTCAGCGTCGTCGGGTCGTCGGCGGTGTTCATGCTTGCAAGCTTGGAGGGTGGGATGGAGATAGAGCGACCGGTCGGTGATGGTCAGGCGGCGAGCGAACTCGTCGGTCAAGGTCCGGCCTGCGCGTCACCGCCCGACCATCACATCAGCCCTCGAACCTTCTCTCGCTACGCCAGGATGCAGAAGGCCTACCAGCTGCTCTCTGCGTACCGCAGCTACGACCCAGAGGCCGCTCGCAAAGCCCGAGCGTGAGTAGTCGACCCGGTCTGTTATCTTCTCCAGCGGCGATGTTGATGAACCCGGCCGACCGCGTCGCACGGTTACCTCGCCTGCAGAGCCCGCAAGGACCGCTCGTTCGGCGCCTTCCGGCCAACATACTACACTCGGACCGTCTTTCGTCAGCCGCGGTCCGATCGAGAGGCCCAGGAGCTCTACAACCATGCTCGCGTCAGTCCGATTGTGAGCCGGCGAGCGCAGCACCCGCCAGCTGACCCACCGACGTCTTTCCCAGACCGTCTGCTTCGTTCTTGACGACTCGCCTGCCCTTGCCGACTTTGGCCTGCCCTTCAAAGCAGGCTTAGACGACATCGTCTCGCTCGTTCCGCTATGTCAGTAACGGTGTCCTTCCTTGCCGTTCCGACCGGATGTTGACGCGACCTGCTGCATGCCGTTTGCAGACGGCGACGCCCTCTCCGCGGTCTTCGGCCTGTACTTTCTCTACCTCGCCTTCCTGTTCGGCTGCCCATGGCCGACACTTGGCTGGATGCTCGTCAACATAGTTGTTGTGCGTGCGATCAGGCCTGGCGGCAACGAAGTGTTCCTGGCTGACGCTCACTCCGGCGGGACCCTCAGGACTTCCTCGTCGGCATCGTCCCGTGAGGCTCGCCTGGCTCACTGCACGGTCGCACTGTACTGACCATCAGTCCTTCCTGTATCCTCCAGGGTCCTTGGTGACGTCCTCGACAACCTGTTCAAGTCGAACCTGCGCAACCTCGCGCTGCTCGAGGACTACCTCCTGCGGCAGAAGCGGCACACGATCCTCCTCATGCCCAAGGGTGGTGCCTTCCTTCCCAAGCCTGCATCGGCGAAGCGGTCGTTCTGGGGCAGTGGGAAGGCGGCAAAGGGGGACCGCCGGGCACCCAAGGCCGACCGGTCGCGGCGGATGGAGGCCTGGGAGGGTGAGGTGCCGTCGTCGTCGTCATCGTCGTCATCCAGCGGCGCGCCACCCCCAATGGACGACCTTGATTAGCGTTACACCCCGGCTCTCGCAGCTGGGCAGACCGACCTTGCGCTTCCCATGCCACCTCTCTCCTCGTCGCTCGTGGACTCAGATGCGTGCGCGTTGACTTCGGGCCGTCTTGCCGCCGCCTCGGGTTGTTTGAGTTTCGATCGCCCGTCGGCCGCGACGCGTGGTTCGGACGCGCCGCCGCTTCCGTCTCGACAGCGCCGCCCGTCTGCTCGGCCGGCCAACCCCAGTCGAAGGGGAAGAGCAGCCCGCCTGCGACGACCCGAGGATTCTCTCTTCGATCTCCTCTCTGCAGTCCCGTTCCGCCACAGAGCTTGTCCCGGTACAGCTAGACGCGACCTCCGCCCTCCTCGTCCTCCTCCCCTTCGAGTGGCCGGCGTTGAGCTTCGAAAGCCGCCATGGGCCTCCCTGCAGCTGTGCTGAGGCACACGACAACAACGGTCGCCTCGCACCACGGCAGCTCGGCTCTGCTCGCCTCGACCGAGACAGCAGCCCTAGAAGCAGCAGCCGCCGTCGGCGACAACAGCCTACTGCCCTTCCTCCCGCGCTGGCTCAAGCTGGTGCTTCTCCTCGTCCTCCTTCTCAACGCCAGGTCGTTCCCCGGCTTCTGGCACGTTGGGCTCTGGAAGCATGCCGTCCTGCCGCAGCTCCGGGCCAAATGGCGCGGCATGATGCCTCAGCTCCGTCGCCTGCACGCGCAAAACGGGCCCGACCCGTTCCGGCTCAAGAGCACGCGGCGCCTCTGGGCCGGTCCGGACGACTGCGACTGTGAGCACCCGATCGTCCAGTCAGGCTGCCCTGACAACTTGCTGACCCCTTTACTGACGACTTGCTTGCCTGCCAGTCAATCTACACCTTTCCAACTCGTCCTACGCCAAGCACTGCGACGCTTCGCGCATGAAGGTCGGCCTTGCAGCTCGCCACGCTTGGAAAGCCCTCTTCTTCGCTGATTCAACCGTTTCCCCTTTCCGTCCCACTTACTGGCAGGCCATCGTCGACTGGTTTGGGCCGTTCCTCATCGTCGGCGGCTGGGCCGGTCTCGCCGGCGCCAACTACGTCTTCCCACGCGAGATCCAGGCGCTCGCAACGTACGACATTGAGTTGTGAGTCATCTCCCCGGAGCCAGCCGCCTCTCTCCCGTGCTCGGTGCGCTGCTGATTTGCATGCCTCCCTTCTACAGCACAATCGGCGGCTTTGGCGACAAATGGATCTACATTACCGGCACCTTCGTCGGCGGCCCGGATAAGAGACCATCGTCGAGGCCGGACGTCGACGCCGGCTTCCGAGCAAGTCTAGACATGCCGACGAAGGAAGGTCAGGCCTTCCTCGACGTCCCGCCAAGCTCACCAACCTCGCCGGGCAGCGGAAGTGGAAGCGTGACGCCCCTGCCCCAGAGGGAAGACGGCCGCATCGTGCATTGCATCTCAGTCAGCCAATACTGTGCGTCTCGTGCACGCGCGACCCGAGGGAGCCTCAGTCTCCGCTCGATCGCCCTGACCTAACGTCTCGACCTGACACGCTTCTCGCAGGCTTCAAGCTCGGCCGGCTGACGATCCCACCCGCGGTCGTCCTCGCCTTTTGCGGCTACGGCGCTTGCACCAACTGGGAGCGCTTCGAGCGGCTCTATCGCCAGGGCCCGCGGGCGATGAAGGACTGGCTCCGGTCTGGCTGGCGAGCAGACGCCGACGTCGGCCAGGATGACTTTGACGCGGTTGGCCGGCTCCGCGGTCGTAAGGGCGAGGACATGCGCCAGCTGTTGGCGGCCTTTGCGACGCAGTAGAACGCTCGACCTTCATGCTCTCGTCCTTCCAGGACGCGATTCTCAACACGGACTCTCATTTGATCACTCTCTCACTCTGTCGTTGTCTTGTCGATGTCGTTGCTATACCACGCCGTGCTGTACTCGCCAGCCGGTCGTCGCGAGTCGACGGGACGCGAAAGAGGTGGCAGCGGCGGCGGCGGCCTCCGGCTAATGGTCGGACGCCGACCCGGTCGCTCGACGACGCTGACGAGTGGCGGCAGCGGCGCGCGGTCTTGGCTCGCCGACGCCGCCGACGGGCGGCCCCTACCGCAAATGGTCCGACGACGCTTCCCTCCGGACAACCACCCTCGCCCGTCCGCCCCGCCATGCCCTCGATCAGCGACCTCCTCACGCTGAGCTTCCTGCCCGGTTGGGCAAAAGGCGCCCTTGTCGTCCTCCTTGCCTTCAACATCCGGTGAGCGGTCGCCGCCGGCCGAGCTCGTCCGTGCACGCGTCCTGCCAGCGGTCGCTGACGTTGTCGACATGGCCTGCCTGCCCGGCTTCTTCGCTCGCTGCAAGCGCCTTCCCACTCGTGTGGCATGCTCTCGTCCTGACGCCTGTCGCTCGGCTCATGCTGCGCAAGAAGAACCCGCATGCCCTCATCCGCAACACCAAGGGCCGTGACCCGATGAAGATCCGCGAGGTCATCAAGGGCTTCCGGAGCTGTATGTGTCCCGTCCGTCGGCGCAACTATCCGTCGTCCGGGACCTTGCTGACCGCTCCCTTGGACCCACAGGGCCTTCTGATTGCGATTACAACATGCATAAGTCAAGTGCGTCATCTGTCAAGGAGCTGAACCGAGACGTCGAGCTGACCCGACACGTCTGCAGACTCGACCTACGCGGCCGACATGGACATTGCGCGGAGCAACGTTAGTGTGCCCTGCACAGATTCGCCCGGCGCTCTCGCTCTGTTGCTTACTCCCCCAAAGGTCGCCGCCGACTGGTTTGGTCCCTTCCTCGCGGTCGGAGGCATACTCCCCATCGCCGCGACCTCGCACCGCTTCCTGAACGAGATTCCGCCGTTGACCCAGTATAACGTCGAGATCAGTAACGGCGGCTACGGCGAGAAATGGGTGCGTCGGTGTCGCTCCTGTCGCGCTCGCCAGGACGTTTCGGCGGGATTCGTGTTGCTGAGGCGCCCTCGCGACGGCTCCAGTTCTTTGCCGTCGGTGTCTTCGTCTCGTACCCGAAGAAGGGCTCCAAGCGCCAGCCGGCCGTGCCCGAGACGCCCGGCGCCGTCTCTGGCACGTCCTCCCCAGCGCCTGGCCGCAGAACGGCAGCAGTTGCGGCGACGACCCGACTCGACGGCGGCCTCGTCCACACGGTCGCCGTCTCGACCTTCTGCTGCAAGATCGGCCGGCTGACGATCCCGCCCGCCGTCGTCCTCTCGGCCTGCGCGTACGGGACCGAGGCCGACCACGCGCGGTACCTCGCCCTCCAGAAGCAGGGGCCCAAGGCGATGGTCAAGTACCTCAAGGGCGGCTGGAAGGACGACCCGGACGCGGTCGCCGCCGTCGAGCGCTTTGCCGCCCAAGGCAAGGCGGCCGGCGACCAGGGCGAGGCCATGCGCCGCATCCTCGAGCAGTACGCCGCCGATGCGCCGGCGGCCTAGCTTACGTGCGGCGGTCGGGCGACGGCTGGCTAATCCTAGAGGAGATGCTCGTCTAGATGTTTTGTTCGGGGCGGGGGGGGGGGGCTTGCCTCTTCGCATGAACAGTATTAGAGCCTGAAGGGTCCCTGTGACACGTCTGGAACGGATCGTCAGGAGCGGAACGTACCAGCCCCCTCCAAGGTCGCCTGCCAGAGCCCCGCAAACAGATATCCGGCAGGCTTTGCTGTCTTTAAGTGCCAGTCCAGCGGGCGGACCAGCTGCTTCTTAGATTGGCCGCTCTCAGATCGGCCATGCCGACGACCACTGCTCGCTACGCGTGGAAGCCCCTCGACGATCGGATCTTGCATTCTCTCCACCTCGCGGCGCCGACCCGTGGTCTGGAGCCAGCCCGGGGGGGGGGGGGTTAGGGAAGGCTCTTCGCGCCTGAATTCTCCTGTCGCGCTCAGGCAGCCGACGAGGCCGACGGGACTGCCGTGCGGCCGGCGGGGTTGGCAACGTTGAGAGCTGCAATTCCCCTCCCCCTCCTCCTCCTCCTCCTCCAGCACCCGCCAGCGGACCGCCCAAGACGGCTTACTCTCGCCGTTTCCAACTTTCCCCAAAAGACCCTGACGGCGGAAGCATGCGTCAGGCCGTCTTGCTCGTGAGGAGCAGGAGAGCGGGCATGCAATACCCCCTTGCCGCCGCTCAGCGATCATCCGATCGTTGCCTGAGGGGGACGGACGGGGGAGGGGGTGGCGCGGAGCCACCTCCTTATGTTGGGGGCGCAAAGGTTGGCCATAGTCATCGGACGCAGGAGTGCGAGCAGGACGAAAGGGGTGTGTGTGTGTGTGTGTGCGAAAGGGGTTGGGACATGCTCGTGGGGGGGGGGGTGAAGGGTGGTACAGGCGTATGTTGTGACAACAGGGAAAGTACGAGAGCGAGGCAAAAAGGAAGGGGCGGGGGGGTGGGCCAA
>Ga0308160_10007151_pt1 | contig 11180 bp, 8 predicted proteins | sample PhyFR1_FD_201036 | JGI IMG/M metagenome (GOLD analysis project Ga0308160, IMG submission 201036) | Phyllosphere microbial communities from UC Gill Tract Community Farm, Albany, California, United States - DLSLF.R1 | ecosystem: Host-associated > Plants > Phyllosphere > Unclassified | place: USA... | reverse complement strand
GACCGTGTGCAGGAACAACGAGGCGGCCACCGTCACGATGACGACGAGGACGGCCGAGAGCGCGACGTAGCCGAGTTCGCGGGGCAACTCGCGCCAGCGTCGTCGATAGCCGCCGGGGCGGGACGGGGGCGAGAGGTAGGGGTTCGCGGCGGTGATGGTGGTCTCCTGGATCATGCCTTCGAGCCTGGTCTGCGCGGGGCGTCCACCCCATGGTGCCAGCGCCCGGAACGCCGGTGGGGTTATCCCCCCTCACGAGCGGGGTGAGGTGAGGCTGGCCTAGGTGAGCCGAGCCTCAGCTTGCTTGCGGAATTCTCCCAGACGTCTAGCGTTGCCTCCATCGTCTAGGAAAGGACCACGTCATCACCCGCACCGTCCCCCAGGGTTCCGTCGACCCCGACGTCGCCGCCGGCGTCGCCCAGTTCCTCAGCCAGATCGTCACGGACATGACGGCCCTGTCGGTCAACGGCAAGCAGGCCCACTGGCACGTGCGCGGCATCGCGTTCGTCGCCGTCCACGAACTCATCGACGTGGTCGTCGACCACGCCCGCGAATGGGCCGACCTCGCCGCCGAGCGCGTCGTCGCCCTCGGCCTGCCGGTCGACGGACGCATCGAGACCGTCGCCGCCAAGACCGTCATCCCCCCGACCTCCCCCGGCTTCAACCAGATCGACGTCACCATCGCCGAGCTGGTCGCCCAGATCGACGCCTCGCTCGTCGCCGTCCGCGAGGCCATCGACGAGCTCGGTGAGCTCGACGCCTCGAGCCAGGACGTCGCGATCGAGATCTCGCGGGGCCTCGAGAAGGACCGCTGGTTCCTCGCCGCGCACGTCGCCGGCTGACCCCCTCGCCAGACGGACGAAGGCCGCCACCACGCCCGGGGTGGCGGCCTTCGCCGTGCGGTGGCCTCGCGGCGACGATCCGTCAGGCGCTCAGGCGCTCCTCACGACGTCGCCGCTGCTCGACCGGGTCGGGCACCGGCGCCGAGGCGATCAGGCGGCGGGTGTAGTCGTCCGACGGTGAGGTCAGGATCTCTCGGCGGTCACCGATCTCGACGAGGCGGCCGGAGCGCAGCACGGCGATCCGGTCGCAGAGCGAGTCGACGACGGCGAGGTCGTGACTGATGAACAGGCAGGCGAAGCCCAGCCGGCTCTGCAGCGAGCGGAAGACGTCCAGCACCCGGGCCTGCACCGACACGTCGAGAGCGCTCGTGGGCTCGTCGGCGATGAGCAGCTCGGGGTCGAGCGCCACCGCCCGGGCGATCGCCACGCGCTGTCGTTGACCGCCCGACAGCTCGTGCGGGTACCGCTCGCGCCACGCCCCGCCCAGCCCGACGTCGGCCAGCAGGGCGTCGACCCGGTCGGTCAGTTCGGAGCCGCGGAGGCGCCGCCGCACCTGCAACGGCTCGGCGACCGTCTGGGCGATGCTGTACCTCGGGTTGAGCGACGTCGTCGGGTTCTGGAAGACGACGGCGACCCGCTCCCGCATGGCCGCGATCTCGCGCCGTCGGGCCGTGCTCAGGTCGACCCCCGTCGCCTGCACGCTGCCCGCCGAGATCGGGGCCAGGCCGATCGCCGCCCGCCCGATCGTCGTCTTGCCACTGCCGGACTCGCCGACCAGGCCCAGGATCTCACCGCGGGCGACCTCGAAGCCCACCCCGTCGACGGCACGGAACCGTCTCACGAGGCGGTTGCCGTACTCGACGACGAGGTCGTGCACGGCGAGCGCCGGGCCTGCCTCGCCCGTCACCCCCACGTCGGGCGCGGCCGGGTCGGTCGGACGCGGCTCGACCGCGACCCGGTCGCCCACCCGGGGCACGGCGTCGAGCAGGTCGCGCGTGTAGTCGGCCGCCGGGGCGGCGAACAGGGGTCCGACGTCGTTCGTCTCGACGACCTCGCCCGAGCGCATCACGACGACGCGGTCGGCGAGGTCGGCCACCACGCCCATGTCGTGCGTGATCAGCAGGATGCTGGTGCCCGACCCGCGTTGGAGGCGGCGGAGCACGTCGAGCACCTCGGCTTGCACCGTCACGTCGAGGGCCGTCGTGGGCTCGTCGGCGATGAGCAGGGCCGGGTCGGAGGCCAGGGCCATCGCGATCATGATCCGCTGGCACTGGCCGCCCGAGAGCTGGTGCGGGAAGGACGTGAGCCGCGCCTCGGGCTCGGGGATCTCGACGCTCGCCAGCAGCTCGACCGCGCGGGCCCGCACGGCCGCCCGGCTAGCAGTGGGTTCGTGCCGCCGCACCGCCTCCTCGATCTGGAACCCGACGGTGAAGACCGGGTTGAGGGCTGCCGAGGGGTCCTGGAAGATCATGGCGATCCGCTCGCCCCGCAGGTGGCGCACGGCGCTCTCGGGCCGCCCGACCAGTTCGTCGCCGTCGAACACGATCGACCCGCCGACGGTGGCGTTGGCGGGCAGCAGACCCAGGACCGACATGGCACTGACGCTCTTCCCCGAGCCGGACTCGCCGACCACCGCGAGCACCTCCCCCCGGCGCACGTCGAACGAGGCGCCCCGGACGGCGACCTGGTCGACCCCGTCGACGTCGAAACGGATGGTGAGGTCGCGGACGCTCAGCAGCGGGTCGGTCATCGGGGCTCCTGGTTAGGGTCGGGCGCCGTGGGCTCGGCCTCCGGTGGCGTCTGGTCGCGGTCGGTCTTGAAGGCCTCCCAATCGGCGAGCATCTTGCGGTGGTACTGCGAGATCCAGGCCATGTAGTCGCGGCCGTTGACCAACCGGCGCCGCACCTCCTCGTCCTGTCCGTTCGCGGGGTCGAGCACCGAGAGTCCCTGCTCGATCGTGATGCGCTGCCGGTCGAGGTAGCGGCGCTCGCCCGCGAGCCAGCTGCCCCAGACGTCGTCCTCGGCCCGGAAGTAGTGGCTGCGGTCGCCGGGCACGACGTGCCTCTTGATGAACCCCGAGTCGACCAGGCGTCGCGTCGACATCGAGACCGAGCCGGCGCTGGCGCTGAGGGCCGAGCCCAGGTCGGCCGACGAGACGTAGGGCTCGCGCATCATCATCAGGTAGCCGAGGATGCGCCCGTCCATCAGGGCCGAGCCGGCCATCTCCCACATGACGGCGAACTGCTCGACGAACTCGCGGCGGGCGGCGTCGCCGACGGGGGTGACGGTCGTGGCGGTCGTGGCGTCGTCGCTCGGCATGCGTTCTCTCGATCCGTGGGGTCCCGTCTCGGCAGGGCGGGCGCTTCGCCGCCAGCCTAGATCGACGGTCGCGGACGTCGTCATCCGTCGAGCTCCGTCACCGGGCGCATGCTCATGCCTCCGGAGCCGCGCAGCAGCGTGACCCGGCCGTCGCCGTCGAACTCGTAGCGCATGGTCTCGCCCACCGACCCGAAGCCGTTGCCCTGCGCGATGAGCACCTCGCGGGGCCCGGTCACCCGCAGGCGGTCGATCCCGTCGACGGGATCGGGGGCACCGGGGTGCAGCGCGACCAGGTTCTCGCCCAGCAGGGCGACGTCGACGATGCCGAACTCGCCCGCGAACCGGCCGGTGAACCGGGCCGGGTCGACACCGGACGAGGAGGCGCGGGTCGCCAACCCGGCGGGGGCCGCCTCCCGCGCCAGGTCGAGCAGGCGCAGCACGCCCGACGAGAGGGAGGTGGCGGGTCCGTCGACGGCGTTGGTGAGGACCGAGACGGCCAGCCCGATCGAGGGATCGAAGAGCGTGCGGGTGATGTGTCCGGGGTACCCGCCGGAGTGCCCGACCACGCGGTGCCCGCCGACGCGGTCGATCACGAACCCGAGTCCGTAGTGAGCCGAGGCCGGCTGCGACGCGTCGGACTGCCAGGCCTCCCGTTGGGAGAGCCGCTTGCTGTGCTCGCTCAGCAGGCGCTCGTCGCCGTCGAAGTGCGCCGAGGCGTAGCGGACCAGGTCGGAGGCCGTGCCGTAGAAGCCCGTCGCGGCCGCCATGGCCCGGGTGTCGACGTGATCGAGCCTCACCCGGGTCTGCGACACGTGGCGGCCGCTGTGGCCCGCCGCGTACTCGGCGGCGCGGGCGTCGTCCCACTCGGGCCCCGTGTGGGTGAGGCCCAGGCGGTCGACGATCGACTCGGTCACGAACTCGCCGTACGACCGACCGGACGCCGCCGCGACGACCAGGCCGAGCAGCGAGTACCCGAGGTTGCTGTAGTTGAAGGCGGACCCCGCGGGCGCCTTGTCGCCGTGGTCGAGCAGCATGTCGAGCAACTCGTCCTCGTCGGGGAACGGACGGCCGTGCTGCCAGTAGTCGCCGTCGAGCCCGTCCCGGATGACCCCGGCACCGTGCTCGAGCAGCTCGCGGACGCTGGCGTCGGCCAGCGGCGACCCCGCCTCGGCCAGCCGCGGCACGAACGTCCCCACGGCGTCGTCGAGTCGGAGGGCTCCCCGCTCGACGAGCTGCAGGACGGCCGTGGCGGTGAAGGTCTTCGAGTGCGAGGCGATGCGGAACAGGTGCTCCGTGGTCAGCGGGACCCGCGCCTCCTCGTCCGCCAGCCCGTGGGCGGACGACAGCTGCAGGCCTCCGTCGAACCAGATCGCGGTCTGCACCCCGGGCACCCGCTCGCGCCAGCGGCGGTAGGCCAGCCACCCGTCGACGTAGGGCAGGGCGGACCGCAGGTCGGCGACCTGCTGCGCGGTGAGGGCGGGGGTGGCGGTCGAGGGGGTCACGGGTCCTCCGGTGGGGGGCGTCATTGCTGGCGGCGGGGGTCGAGGGCGGCACGCAGGGTGTCGCCGAGGCTGATGATGCTGAGCACGGTCACGGCCAGGAACAGCGCCGGGAAGACGAGCAGGTGCGGCGCGTTCTGGAACTGGCTCGACGCGCTCGAGAGCTGCAGGCCCCACGAGATGGCGGGAGCCTCGAGCCCGATGCCCAGATAGGTCAGCGAGCTCTCGGCGACGATCACGCCGCCGACCGTGATGGTGGCGACGACGAAGACCGGCGACAGCGAGCTCGGCAGCACGTAGCGCGTCACGATGCGCCAGGTCGAGAGACCCATGGTGCGCGCGGCGAGCACGAAGTCCGCCTGCCGCACCGAGCGCACCGAGCCCCGGACGAGGCGCGCCATCGTCGGCCAGCCGAACAGGGCCAGCACCAACGAGACCGTCAGCACGGACCGCTCGCCCGCGCTGTTGAGCACCACGACGGCGCCCAGCAGCAGGGGGAAGCCGAGGAAGACGTCGGTCAGGCGCGACAGGGCCGCGTCGACGATGCCGCCGTACAGGCCGGCGATCGTGCCCACGACGATCGCCACGACCATCGAGAGCACCGTGGTCAGCAGACCGACGGACAAGGATGCGCGGGTGCCGTGGATCACGTTGGCGTAGACGTCGCAGCCCTGCAGGTCGAACCCGAAGGGGTGACCGCCCGTCGGGTCGGCGCCGCTGAGGTTGAGGTCGCAGACGCGCGGGTCGCCGTGACCGAACAGGCCGGCGAAGGGACCGGGGAAGATCGCGATCAGGGCCAGCACGGCGATCACGGCGGCCGGCACGAAGAACCCCGGACGCCGGACGGCACGCCTCAAGGGGTGGCGACGACCGTCGGCGAGGGACGGGGCGACGGGGGTGGTGAAGCTCTCGGTCATCGGCGCACTCTCGGGTCGAGCAGGGCATGGATCGCGTCGACCAGGAGGCTGGTGACGAGGAAGACGAGGATCAGCGCGGTCGAGATGCCGACCACCGTGGCGCCCTCGTGGCTGCGGATGGCTCCGAAGAGCAGGTTGCCGACGCCCGGCAGGTTGAAGATGCCCTCGATGATGACCGTGCCGCCGAGCAGGTAGCCGAGGTCGGTCGCGAGGAAGGTCGCGGTCGGGATCAACGAGTTGCGCATCACGTGCACCCCGATGACCCGCCGCGGCGTGAGCCCCTTGGCCCGAGCCGTCCGGACGTAGTCCGAGCTCAGGTTCTCGAGCACGGAGGCGCGGGTCAGACGCGACACCGAGGCCAGGCCGAACAGCGCGATCACGATGGCGGGCAGCACGTAGGCCGTCGGCCACCCGGTCGTCACGCCGGCGACGGGGAACCAGTCGAGCCGGACCGCGAAGACGAGCTGCAGCGTCACGCCCACCACGAAGACAGGGATCGCGCTGGCGACGATGGTGCCGCCGAGGATGGTCCGGTCGACCAGCGTGCCGCGCTTCAGCGCCGACACCACGCCGAGGCCGATGCCGACGACGATCTCGAGCAGCCAGGCCGACAGGGCGAGCGTGACGGTGACCGGCCACCGGCTGGCCATCTGGTCGGCGACCGACTGCCCGGTGAAGGTCGTGCCGAAGTCGCCCCGGAAGAGTCCACCGATGTAGCGCGTGTACTGCTGCCAGAGCGGCTCGTCGAGGTGGTACTCGGCGCGCAGGGCGCGGACGACGGCGTCGCTGAGCGGACGGTCCCCGCCGAGCGCCCTGATCGGGTCGCCGGGCAGGGCGAAGACCATGACGTAGATCACGAAGGTGACGCCGACGAAGACGACGGCGAGGCCGCCGACGCGCTCGACCACGGCGAGGACGGTCTTCATCGCGGGGCCGGCCCGGTCGTGTCCCCGGCGGCGTCCCCGGCCGCGAGGTGGGCCGCGGCCGCGAGGTGGGCCGCGGCCGCGAGGTGGGCCGCGGCCGCGAGGTGGGCCGCGGCCGCCAGCACGGCGCCGTACTGGACGCCCACCAGGCTCGAGATCGGGATGACCTCGGCCCGGTCGGCGGCCGCGGCCTCGGCCTGCCAGGCGGCGTACAGCACCGCGGTCTCGTCGACCAGGCGACGCAGGGGCGCCGTCGCCGTGCCGGCGACCGCCTCGGCCTCGACCGCACGCAGGAGCATGCCGCCGTAGCGCAGCCGGAAGCAGTGCACGAGGTCCTCGCAGGAGAAGCGCTCGGCGACGGTGGCGGGACGGGCGGACTCCGGGCTCGCGGCCCGTGCACGGTCGACGGCCCCCATGCGGACGAGCATCGGGACGAAGGCGCGCGAGGCGCGCAGGAAGGGCGACTCGAACGTGAGGAGGGGCTCCGCCCGCGAGAGGAGGTCGACGAGCGCCTCCCCCGTGGCGGTCATCTCACCGCCCGTCCGCCGCAGGAGGTCGGCGTACGACTCGTCGGTCGGCGACTCGTCGTCGGCGTCGGGGTGCTTCCAGTACGGCAGCTCGGCCACGACCCCGAGGGTGCCGTGTCGGCTCGCGTACTCGCTCGACGACGAGCCGGCGATCTCGAGCGCGGGGTCCACCCCGAGCGACTCGAGGTGGTCGTAGGCGTCGGCGATCGTGCCGGTGCCGAACACCGCCGGCGCGTACCGCTCGAGGAACGGCGACTCGGGCTCGCCCGTGTCGAGCGGCAACCCGAGCGACGCGGGCACGGCGTGCAGCACCTCGGTCAACTCGGGCACCGGACGGCTCAGGTAGTAGTAGACGCCGCCCATCTCGCCGTTGTGGAGGCTCACGTAGAGATCGGGCCGCAGCTCGTCGATCAGGCGCATCAACCCGAGCGTCTCGGGCATCACGCGGTCGAAGTAGGCGTCCTTGTACGAGGTCGGGAAGGTCCACTCGACCTGCTCGTCGGGTGCCGGCCGGTAGAAGCGCCGTGCGTAGTGGCCCCGGTCCCCCGGGTCGGCGAACCAGCCCTCGTTGAGGCGGCCTCCGTCGGGGTCGATGCTCGGCACGATGTGCCAGGTGGCGTCGAGCGCCGCCCGCAGGTCGTCGTCGGCGCAGAGCGTCTCGGCGAGGTGGATCGCCGTCCACGACCCGATCGGCTCGTTGGGGTGGACCCCGCCGACGACGAGGTGGTCGCGAGAGCCCGAGCCGACGGAGTACATCAGGATCGGCTCGCCCAGGCGGCTCGTCGCCACCCGCCGGCTCGAGACGAGACCGGGGTTCTCTCGCTCGAGGCGGGCGAAGGACCGCCAGAGGTCGTCGAGGGTGGGGAACCCGTCGAGCGGGGGCACCGCCCCGGCTCGACGGACGATGTCGTCCGTCGAGCCGACGACGGCGGAGGAGGCGCGGGTGATGCGGTCGTGGATCGTCACTTCAGGGTGATCCCCTGCACGATCGGGCTGCCCGCGGCCTGCGGCAGCGTCGCGATCTTCTCGCTGGTCACGTACGAGTACTTGTCGGAGAAGGTGGGCGCGACGGGGAAGTCCTCGAGCACCCGCTCCTGCACGGCCCGGTAGGCATCGGTCGCGGCCTCGGGCGTCGCGGCCTGGTCGGCCGCGTCGAGCAGCGCGTCGACGTCGGGCGAGCTGTACCAGGTGCAGTCGTGGCACCCGCCGGCCTCGGTGAACAGCGACCGCAGCGTGTTCTGCTGGCTGACGTACAGGGCGCCCCAGTGGCCGAAGTGCGGGCCGGCCGTGGTGCGGTCGACGAGCCCCTGGTAGTACTCGGCCCAGTCGGTGCTCGGCTTGGCCACGACGTCCTCGATGCCGAGGTTCTGGCGGATCTGGTTCGCGTAGGCCTCGAACAGCGAGTCGACGCCGCTGCCGCCGGGGTAGACGATCTCCATGGTGCCGTCGAAGCCCCCGGCCTCGGCCAACAGGGCCTTCGCCGCGTCGGGGTCGAACTCGCAGTACTCGCCGCAGAGGCCGTCCGGCGTGCCCGTCATGGCGGACGGGGTGAAGGCCGTGGCCGGCTCGTAGAGACCGCCGTAGATGGCGGTGTTCACGGCGTCGCGGTCGATCGACATCGAGATGGCCTGTCGCACGCGGACGTCCGAGTAGCGCTCGTCGGTCAGCGGGAAGCCGAGGTAGTCGATGCCCGGGGCGTCGAACGAGTACAGCCGGTCGCCGAAGTCGGCCTCGGCCGAGGTCATCTTGGACGCGGGGAGGAACAGCACGTCGGCGTTGCCCGCGAGCACGTCGGTGTACGCGGTGTTCTGGTCGCTGTAGCTGCGGTAGGTGATGCTGTCGACCTGGGCGGCGTCGTCGCCCTGGTAGTCGGCGTACTTCTCGACCGTGAACTCGGCGTCGTCGACCCAGGGCTCGGTCATCTCGAACGGGCCGTTGCCGACGGGCTCGCGGTCGTACGCGTCCATGTCGTCGTACGCCGACTCGGGCATCGGGTAGAAGCCGGTCTGGGCCTGGCTGATCTGCAGGGGGAACTGGCTGTCGGCGTGCGTCAGCTCGACCGTGAACGTCGTGTCGTCGACGACGGTGAGGCCGCTCATGGTGCTCGCGGTGGGCTCGCCCTCGGCGGGGTTGAGGTCGGTGTAGCCGACGATGCCGGCGAGCTGGCCGCTGTTCTCGAAGGCGTTCGCGGCGTCGGCCGTGTAGTTCCACGCGTCGACGTAGCTCGTGGCGGTGACGGGCGTGCCATCCTGGAAGGTCCAGCCGTCGCGCAGGGTGATGGTCCAGGTCACGTTGTCGTCGGACTCGACCGACTCGGCCTGGACGTAGGTGATCGCGTTGTCCGCGTCGACCGAGACGAGCGGGGCGAACAGGCTCATCACCTGGGTGAAGGCGACGGTCTGACGCCCGGGGGTCAGGTGGTCCGGCTCTCCCGTCGCGTAGACGAAGGTGCCGCCCGCGTCGGCGGACGAGCTGTCGCCACCGGCGGCACAGCCACCGAGGGTCAGGGCCACGACGGTGGCGGCGGTGGTGACGAGGGTCGTACGGGTGGCTCTCATGGGTCCTCCAGCGCCCGGGGCGGGGCGGGTCGGGTGGTGCACTCCGATGCCGTGACGAGACGGTGTGACGCCACGCTAGGGAGGGGTGGCCACTCGACGGAAGACCTGGGCCTCAAAAGTTTCACTACTTTTTGAAACCTTCACGGCTACGAAACATCGAGGAAACACCCCGGATGAGGTCAGAGCAGCCAGTGGGTCCACCGACCGCCCAGCAGCGTGCCCGCGACCGGGAGCACGCGCAGGTCGTCGTCGGTCGCGGTGAGCGGGTCGACCTCGGTGACGACGAGGTCGGCCACCGACCCCACCTCGACCCGAGCCCGGCCGCCGGTCGACGCGGCGAGCGCCGCCGAGGCGACGAGGCGCTGCTCGGGGTGCCACGGCTCGCGTCCGTCACGGGAGCGCGAGATCGTCGCGGCCATCGCGATCCAGGGGTCGAGCGGCGCCACGGGGGCGTCCGAGCCGAGCTGCAGGCGGACGCCGGCGGCGACCAGGCTCTCGAAGGCGTAGGCGCGCCCCGTGCGCCCCGCCCAGTAGCGATCGGCCACGTCGCGGTCGTCCATGGCGTGCTCCGGCTGCACGCTGGCCACGATGCCGAGCCGCGCGAACCGCTCGACGTCGCGCGCGTCGAGCAACTGCGCGTGCTCGATGCTGCCGCCGCAGCCCACCTGCTCGAGGGCGTCGAGCGCCTGGGCGTTCGCGGCGTCGCCGATCGCGTGCACGGCCGGCACGAACCCCGCCGAGGAGGCGCGGCGCAGCCACCCGACGAGCTCGTCGGTCTCGTAGATGCGCAGCCCCCGGGCCGCGGGGTCGCCCTCGAGCCCCGGGTACGGGTCGTGGCACCACGCGGTGCGGGTGCCGAGGGAGCCGTCGGTGATGATCTTGAACGGCCCCATGGTGACGAGGCCGTCGGTGCCCGGGATCGCGTCGCCGGTGCGCAGCCCGCGGGCGACGACGGCGTCGAGGTCGCGCGGGTAGACCCCGGGGCGGATGCGCAGCCCGCGGGTCCCGCCGGCCACGCGGCGGCTCCAGCGGTCGAGCGACAGCGTCATCTCGAGGTCGACGACGCCGACGACCCCCCGCGCGGCGGCCGCGTCGACGGCCTCGGCCACCCACCGGTCGAGCTGCTCGTCCGGGACGTCGCTCACGGCGGCGCTGACGTCGAAAGCCGGCTGCTCGCGCAGCAGGCCGGTCGGGTGGTCGACGTGACCGTGACGGGCCAGGGCGGACGAGTCGAGCCAGACGGAGTGCAGGTCGTTGCTGACCAGGACGACCGCCACGTCGCCCGCCACCGAGTCGAGCAGCGCCCGGCTCGGGGCGTCGGGCCAGAGCGCGTCCTGGAAGCCGTAGCCGACGAGGGTGCCACCCGCCTCGACCGGCTCGGCGCGCAGGCGCTCCCCCACGATCGAGGCCGCCTCGACGGCGGACCGCGCCCGCGACAGGTCGAGCCGACGACGCACCAGCGCCCACTGGTCCATGTGGACATGGGAGTCCCAGAGGCCCGGAGCGAGCCAGCGGCCGTCGAGGTCGACCACCTCGGCCCCGTCGGGGGCGAGACCGGACGCGAGCGCGACGACGCGGCCGCCGTCGAGCAGGACGTC
>Ga0308160_10007150_pt1 | contig 11180 bp, 9 predicted proteins | sample PhyFR1_FD_201036 | JGI IMG/M metagenome (GOLD analysis project Ga0308160, IMG submission 201036) | Phyllosphere microbial communities from UC Gill Tract Community Farm, Albany, California, United States - DLSLF.R1 | ecosystem: Host-associated > Plants > Phyllosphere > Unclassified | place: USA... | reverse complement strand
CATGTGTAAAGCATGCCGCCAGCGTTCAATCTGAGCCAGGATCAAACTCTTCAGTTTAATCTCTGTTTGTTGGCATTGCTGCCACCTTGATTTCTCAAGGGTCGCTCACTCAAAATACTGACCGTCACTCATTGCTGAGCAACGTTATACTTTTTGTGAACATTTGATAATTTAAGCATTCAGCAGCTACTTGCGCAGCTGCTGGCACTTCATCAAACGCCCACACTTATCGACTGTTGATTGTTAAAGATCGTATTCGGTACTGCCTTGCTGCATTTGGCGAATCGTTTTGTTCGTCAGCAGCAGAGGAATGAGATTATGCAGTGTTTCGCTTAACTCGTCAACCCCTCGTTTTTCTGCAACACCAGCGGAGTTATCAAAACGCCTAGCTCAACTACTTGATTTCGTTCAGCTTTTCTTGTGTTGCAGAAGCAGGACGCGAACTATAGCAAACCAGCACCGGAGTGCGCAAGAGCTCTTATGCGTATGTGGTCGGCCGGCCTCACCCAAACACGATTGACCTTCAAAAGATAATGGCCGAGTATGTGCGATCGATGCGCTGTCCCTTCTACCACCCGCCCGAAAGATATTGGTGACCCTCGACGCCAACCAGATCCTGGCACTCGCCCCTGACCCGGCCTCGGCAAAGGCCGGCAGCCAATTGGCGGCGGCACATCACTGGTCGAATCTCGGCAAAAGCAACGCCGCTTTATGGGGTGAATGCCAGGGCAGCGGCAAGACTCCCTATAAGACACAGATCGATTTGAATGGCCCGGCCTTCAAATGCACCTGCCCCAGCCGTAAATTCCCCTGCAAACACGGCCTCGGCCTCTATCTATTAACGGCTTCCTCGCCCGCGCTATTCGATACGGCCGCGGAACCGCAATGGGTCAGCGACTGGTTGAACAGCCGCCAGGTTCGCCAGGACAAGAAAGCGGACGCCGTCGCCGCATCGCAGGATCCGGCCGCCGCCGCAACTACCGCGGCCCAGGCCCGCAAACGCGAGGCAAAGCGCGAAGAGAAGGTCGACGCCGGCATGCGCGAACTGCAGACCTGGCTGCATGACTTGGCGCGCGAGGGTCTCGCTGCGGTGCGCACACGTGGGCAGAACCTGTGGGACGGCATCGCCGCACGCATGGCCGATGCCCAGGCGGCGCCGCTGGCCCGCCGGCTGCGCCGCGCCGCGCCGGCAGCCTGCTGTACCAGTCCAATCTGCGCCACGCCGAGAGCTTGGTGGCGAACGAGCTGGCATCGATCTATCTGCTGACCCAGGCCTGGCAGCGCCTCGACGGTTTACCGCCCGCGCTGCAGGCCGACGTGCGCGCCCTGCTCGGCTGGAGCGTGAGCCAGGACGAGGTGCTGCGCCAGCCCGGCATCGCGGGCAGCTGGCAGGTGCTGGCCCAGACCACTTTCGACGACGAGCGCCTGCGCGTGCGCGCGACCTGGCTGTATGGCGGTCACGATGCACGCTGGGCCCTGCTGCTGCAATACGCGGCCGGCACCCAGGGCTTCGACCTGCAGCTGGCGCCCGGCACGGCCTTCGACGGCGAACTATGCTTCTACCCGAGCGCCTATCCGCTGCGCGTCCAGATCAAGCGCCAGGAGAACATGCGCCCGCTGCGCGCCCTGGCCACGCCGCCGTCGGATCTCGACAGCCTGCTCGACACCTATGCCGCGGCGCTGGCCGTTCAGCCTTTCCTCGAGCGCCATCCGGTGCTGCTCGACGGCCTGGTCCCCGATGCCGACGACCATGGCATCCTGCGCGACGCCGGCGGCCGCGCGCTCGCCCTGCACCCGGACTTCCGCCATGCCTGGCATTTGCTGGCACTGAGCGGCGGCCACCCGCTCACCGTCTGCGGCGAGTGGGATGGCCGCACGCTGCTGCCGCTGAGCGTCTGGCATGAGGGCCGCCTGCTCAATATCGACGGCGATTTCGTCTGAGGGGAGGCCGAGCATGAACGACGACCTGCGCCAGCGCCAGCAACTGTTGAAGATCGGGACCGCACGCGCCGGACGCGCGCCTGCGCCGCCCGCCGCACCGCTGGATGCGCTGTTCCCGCAAGCCGAGGCCGAGACCACGCTCTGGCTTTCGCTCGGCGCGCTCGACCTGTGGGAGCGCAGCGGTTTCCTGCCGTCGGCCGGCCCGGCATCGCCTGCGCTCGACCCGGCGCCGCCCGAACACCTGCGGCCATGTCCGGCGCGTGCGGAAGCGATACTCGCCATGCTGCTGCACGGCGTGCATCCGGCCGCGCTGCAGTCCGAGTGGCTGCGCCTGCTGCAGCGCCATGGCGGCTACCTGCCGGCGCGCTTCCTGCCGCGCATGCTCGATACGGCCACGCGCCAGCCGGCCCAGCGTGCGCAACTGCTGCCGGTACTGGGCGAACGCGGACAGTGGCTCGCGCACCTGCACGCGGACTGGACCTGGGCGACCGCCGGTGCCAGCGCCGATGAGCGCGAAGCCGCATGGGAAACCGGCACGCCCGAACAACGTCTGGCCGCACTATGTACCTGGCGCGCACGCGATCCGCAGTCTGCGCGTGCAGCCCTGGAGGCGGCCTGGCCGAGCGAAGCGCCGGAACAGCGCGCGGCCCTGCTGCCTGCGCTGGGCGTCAATCTCGGCCTCGCCGACGAAGCTTTCCTCGAAGCCGTGCTCGGCGATCGCCGCAAGGAAGTGCGGACTGCCGCCCAGCGCCTGCTGGCCTCCCTGCCCGGATCGCAGCTGGGCCAGCGCATGCTGGCGCGCCTGCTGCCGCTGCTGCGCGTGGAAAAGCCCTGGCTCGGCAAGGCGCGGCTCGAACTCGCCCTGCCGGAAGCTTATGACGCGGCCATGCGGCGCGACGGCATCGGCGCCTCGGCGCATCAGGGCATGGGGGAAAAGGCTGGCTGGGTGGTGGACATGCTGGCGGCAGTCGATCCGAATGTCTGGTGCAGGCAGTTCGAGCGCGATCCCCGTGAATGCCTTGTGCTCGCCGAATCCAGCGAATTCGCCGCCGTGCTGGTGCGCGGCTGGGCATTGGCAGCATTGCGCCAGGCCGAGCGCGACGACGCGTCGCCGGAAGTACAGGACTGGCTGCAGGCACTGGCGCTATGGTGGGTAGCCAGCACCGGGGACCTTTCGAAAGCCGTGCCGGACAATCTGTTCGACGTGATCGCCGCGCGCTTTCATGCGAACACCGGCGGCGCATCGCTGGCCCTGCTCGATGCCTATCCGGAAAACTGGCCGCAGGATGCGGATCTGGTCAACCTGCTGCACCGGCTGGCCGACAAGGCGCAGGACAGCTGGACGCCGGTGCCGACCCAGCGCTTCCTGCAGCTGCTCAAGGCAATACGTCCCGGCGCTCTGAAGCCGGGTAACACCTGGCTGGCGCGCATGCTGCTGCCGGCCTTCGGTAAAGTCGCCGACCCCGCCAGCGTGGCCGCCGTGGAGGCGGAATGGCGCGCCGGCGTTCCGCTGGACAGCGATTGGCACGCGACCATCGATTACTTCTTCAATCTCGTGCGCCTGCGCCACGAGATGATTCTTTCATTCCAGGAGCCCGCATGACCGCCCTCGATTCCGTCCTCCGCCAGCACGCGGAGCAGCAGTACGCCGATGAGCTGGAGGCCTTGATCGCCCAGGACACGCGCCAGCGTCCGCCGCGCTGGAAAATGTCGCCGTGGGCGGTGTCGACCTACCTGCTCGGCGGCCGGCTCGAGAGCGGGGTGACGATCAGCGCCAAGTACATCGGCAATCCGCGCGTGATCGAGATCGCCGTGGCCACGCTCGCCACCGATCGCGCCCTGCTGCTGCTGGGCGTGCCCGGCACCGCCAAGTCCTGGGTCTCCGAACACCTGGCGGCGGCGATCAGCGGCGATTCGACCCTGGTCGTGCAGGGCACTGCCGGCACCAGCGAGGAAGCGGTGCGCTACGGCTGGAACTATGCGCAGCTGCTCTCAAAAGGGCCGTCGCAGGACGCCATCGTGCCCAGCCCCGTGATGCGCGCCATGCGCAACGGGAAGATTGCCCGCATCGAGGAGCTCACGCGGATGCCGGGCGAAGTGCAGGACAGCCTGATCTCGATCCTGTCCGAGAAGGTGCTGCCGATCGCGGAACTGGACGACGAGGTGCTGGCGCAGAAGGGTTTCAATATCATCGCCACTGCCAACGACCGCGACCGCGGCGTGAACGAGCTGTCGAGCGCCCTGAAGCGCCGCTTCAATACCGTGGTGCTGCCGCCGCCGCGCACCGCCGACGAGGAAGTGCGCATCGTCGAAACGCGCGTGGCCAGCGTCGGCCGCGCGCTCGAACTGCCGGCCGAGGCGCCGGCGCTGGAAGAGATCCGCCGCATCGTCACCGTGTTCCGCGAGCTGCGCGAGGGCGTGACCCTTGATGGCAAGACCAAGCTGAAGGCGCCCAGCGCCAGCATGAGCACGGCCGAGGCGATTTCGGTGATCACGCACGGCATGTCGCTGGCCGCACACTTCGGCGATGGCGTGTTGCGCGGCGCCGACCTGGCCGCCGGCATGGTCGGGGCGATCGTCAAGGATCCGCTGCAGGACCGCGTGGCCATGCTCGAATACCTGGAGACGGTGGTGAAGGAGCGCGATGGCTGGAAGGATCTGTACCGCGCCTGCCGCGACGTGATGGAATAAACCGCGATGAGCGTCCACCTGTTCGGCATCCGCCACCATGGCCCCGGCTGCGCGCGCAGCCTGGCCGCGGCTTTGCGTGCGCTGCAGCCGGACTGCATCCTGGTCGAAGGCCCGCCCGAAGCCGATGCGCTGGCGGGCTTTGCCGGCCGTGCGGACCTGGCGCCGCCGGTCGCGCTGCTGGTGTACGCGCCAGCCGATCCGCAGCGCGCCGTGTTCTACCCCTTCGCCGAGTTTTCGCCGGAATGGCAGGCGCTGCGCCATGCGGCCGAACATGGCGTCGCGCTGCGCTTCTGCGACCTGCCGCAGAGCCAGCGCTTTGCCCTGCGCGCGGCCGAGATCGAAGCCCAGACCGCAGCCCTGGCCGCCGGGATACCGGACGAGGACCAGCCGGGCGGCGATACCGATGCAGCGCCCGAAGCAGACCAGCCGGCGCCGGCACACCCGGACCTGCATGCGGATCCGCTGCGCTGGCTCGCCCACGCGGCCGGCTACGGCGACACCGAAACCTGGTGGGACCACCTGGTCGAGCAGCGCACCGACAGCCTCGACCTGTTCGCCGCGATTGCCGAGATGATGACGGCCCTGCGCGACGCCGCCGGTCCCGTCACCGACGAACTCGAGATGAAGCGCGAAGCCCACATGCGCACGGCGATCCGTCAGGCCGTCAAGGAAGGCCGCGAGCGCATCGCCGTGGTCTGCGGCGCCTGGCACGTGCCGGCGCTGGCCGCGCTACCCAGTGCGAAAAGCGATGCCGACCTGTTGCGCGGCCTGGCCAGGGAAAAGGTGGCGGCGACCTGGGTGCCGTGGAGCCACGGCCGCCTCACTTTCGCCAGCGGCTACGGCGCCGGAGTGCCGGCGCCCGGCTGGTACCGCCATCTGTGGCACCACCAGGACCGCGCCGCCCTGCACTGGCTGACCGAAGTCGCGACCCTGCTGCGCCGGCACGACCTGGACGCCTCCTCCGCCCACGTGATCGAGGCGGTGCGCTTGGCCGACACGCTGGCGGCGCTGCGCGAGCGTCCGCGTCCCGGACTCGACGAACTGATGGAGGCTGTGCGCGCCGTGTTCTGCTACGACAGCGATACGCCGCTGCAGCTGATCCAGCGCGCCCTGCTGGTCGACGAAGCGCTGGGCAGCGTACCGGACGACGTGCCGGCCGTGCCGCTGGTGCAGGACGTGTTCGCGCAGCAGAAGAGACTACGCATGGCGGTGCGCGCCGACGCCACCGATCTCGATCTCGACCTGCGCCAGCCTGCGCATCTGGAGAAGAGCGTTCTGCTGCACCGCCTGGCCCTGCTCGGCGTGCCCTGGGGCCGCCGGCAAGCGGTGCGCGGCAAGACCGGCACCTTCCACGAGCTGTGGCGCCTGGTCTGGGAACCGGAATACGCGGTCGACCTGATCGCCGCCAGCCGCTGGGGCGGCACGCTGGAAGCGGCGGCGAGCAGCCTGGCGGCCGAGCGCGCGGCCAAGGCCCAGGGGCTGCCCGAGCTGACCGCGCTGATGGAAGTTGTGCTGCTGGCCGACCTGCGCGAGGCGGTGGCGCCGCTGATGGTGCGCATCCAGGATGCCGGCACGCAGACGGCGGACCTGGGCCTACTGCTGGCGGCCCTGCCGCCTTTGGTCAACGTGCTGCGCTACGGCAGTGCGCGCAAGGTCGACACGAGTTCGCTATCGCACGTGGTCGACGGCCTGGCCGCGCGCGCCTGCATCGCCCTGCCGTATGGCGTGCGCGGTCTGGCGGACGATGCGGCAGCCGTGCTGCTGGACCGGATCATCGCCGCCGACCAGGCGCTGCGCCTGCTGCAGGACGAAGCCCATCAGGCGGCCTGGTTCGGCGCCCTCGGCATAGTGGCCGTCAGCGACGTCGCGCATCCGATGCTGAGCGGCCGCTGCGCGCGCATCCTCACCGAACATGGCGAGTGGAGCGCCGAACGCGCCGCGCAGCAGCTGGCCCTGCACTGTTCCTATGGCGTGCCGCCGCTGGCCGCCGCGCAGTGGTTAGAGGGCTTCCTGCAAGGCAGCGGCGCCCTGCTGGCGCACAGCGACACCTTGTGGAACATCGTGAACGGCTGGCTGCTCGCGCTGCCGCCGGATACGTTCACGGAGCTGCTGCCGCTGCTGCGCCGTACGGTGGCCACCTTCAGTGCGCCGGAGCGGCGCGAGCTCGGCGAGCGTGCGGCGCATGCCGGCGGCGCCGCGCCGGCGACGGTGCAGGCGGCGGCCGCGGTCGATCCGGTGCGGGCGCAGCGCGTGCTGCCGATTCTGCACACCCTGCTCGCGCCGCGGGTGCAAACGGCACAGGAGACCGCCCATGACGAATGAGGACCGCAGCGCGGAAGCGGCGCGGCGCTGGCGCCTGGTGCTCGGCCAGGATGCGGCCGGCGCCGTGCCGCTGAACGTGGAAGATGCCGCCATCGACGGTGCGCTCGATGCGTTGTATGGCACGCCCGAGAGCGCGAAAGGCGGCCTGGGCGCATCGGCGCCGCGCGTGGCGCGCTGGCTGGGCGACATCCGCGAATACTTCCCGTCCAGCGTGGTGCAGGTGATGCAGAAGGATGCGCTGGAGCGCCTCGGCCTGCAGCAGATGCTGTGCGAGCCGGAGATGCTGGCAGCGGTCGAGCCGGACGTGCACCTGGTGGCGGCGCTATTGAGCCTGAACCGCGTCATGCCGAACAAGACCCGCGCCACCGCCCGCAAGGTGGTGGCGAAAGTGGTCGAAGAACTCGAACGCAAGCTGGCCGCGCCGATGCGCCAGGCCGTATCGAGCAGCCTGAATCGTGCCGCGCGAAACCTGCGGCCGCGCCACCAGGACATCGACTGGCTGCGCACCATCCGCGCCAACCTGCGGCACTACCAGCCGGAGTACCGCACCATCATCCCCGAGACGCGGATCGGCTTCGGCCGCCGCGGACGTTCGCTGCGCGACATCGTGCTGTGCGTGGACCAGAGCGGCTCGATGGCCTCGTCGGTCGTGTATGCGGGCGTGTTCGCGGCGGTCCTGGCGAGCATCAAGGCGGTCAGCACCTCGGTCGTGGTGTTCGACACGGCCGTGGCCGACCTGACGCCGCTGCTGTCCGATCCGGTCGAAGTCCTGTTCGGCACCCAGCTGGGCGGCGGCACCGACATCAACCGCGCGCTAGCCTACTGCCAGGGTTTGATCACGCGTCCGCGCGAGACCATCTTCGTGCTGATCAGCGATCTCTACGAAGGCGGCAATAATGCGGACATGCTGGGACGCGCGGCGGCGCTGGTCGGCGCGGGCGTGCAGATGATCGCGCTGCTGGCGCTGAACGATACGGGCGCGCCGGCCTATGACCACGACAATGCGGCGCGGCTGACCGCGATGGGCATCCCCTGCTTTGCCTGCACGCCGGACCTGTTCCCGGACCTGATGGCGGCGGCGATCCAGCGGCACAGCCTGGAACAGTGGACCTCGAAGGCCGGCATCAATCGTGCTGCGGGTTGAACGCTGCCGGGTTTGACGTTACTGTCCTCCCATGGACAAACAAGCTTCTCAAGAGGAAAAAAACGACCAGGAGATGCGCAACATTATCGAAGAAGCGCGCTGCATTCTCCCCGGTCTTCAGGCGGTGTTCGGTTTCCAGACGATCGCCGTGTTCAACGAACGCTTCACCGACCTCGCGGCCTACGCGCAGGTCTGCCACCTGATCGGGCTCGGCCTGATGGTGGTCGCGATGGCGCTCCTGATGACGCCAGCCGTGTATTACCGCGCCCAGCATGGTCAGGCGACCTCGAGGATGGTGCGTACTTCGCGCAAGAGCATCCGTGGTGCCTTGATGCCACTGGCTGTCGGGCTATCGCTCGATATGTTGACGGTGATGTCGCTTGCAACAGACAAGCTTTCGCTCAGCATCGCTGCCGCGGTTGCTAGCTTCCTGCTGTTTGTGGGACTCTGGTATCTCATTCCACGAAGCGATCCCATCCAGGTCGCCGAACCCCGCGCCTGATTCGTGTTGCAGCGCAGGGTGTTGTGTGAAGCCCCGAACAGATGAGGACGCTTGCATCCGGATAATACCTACATCGCCTGTGCAGAACGCAGGCGCCGGCAGGAATGCCACGAACTGGGCGGCACTCGTCTACCTGAAGTTCCGATATCGGGGGGAGCACAGACGGAGACGAGTGTGAGCCCAGCCGTTCATGCGGTAGCGACCACGCTGCCGCACGCGGCTGGATGGCGGCGGCATGCGATCGACGACGGAACCCTCCGCGCGATGCATGGCCGCCGCTTCAGTTTGCGCTTTCGTTAGACGCTCTTAGTTCGACTTGATGAAGTCGACGAAAGCGCGCAGGGGCGCAGGCAGCAGGCGGCGTCCCGGATAGTACAGATACGGACCGCTGAAGCTCGGCCACCAGGGCTCGAGCACGGGCACCAGTTCGCCGCGCTCCAGATACGGACGGAGCCAGTCCTCGAACAGGTAGACGATACCCAGGCCGGCGACGGCCGCTTCGATCGCCAGGTCGGTCGCGCCGCCGATCTGGACCAGCAGAGGTCCGCTCGGATCGATCTTCACCGTTTCGCCTTCACGCTCGAACAACCAATCGACCATCGAGCCGCTGGCAAAGCGGCCGCGCATGCAGCTGTGCGTCAGCAGCTCGCGCGGGTGCGTGGGTTGGCCGCGCTGCTGCAGGTAGCCCGGCGCCGCGGCGGCAGCCATGCGCTGCGTCCGCGGTCCGATCGGCACCGCCACCATGTCTTGCTCGAGCCGCTCTTCGTAGCGGATGCCGGCATCGCAGCCGGCGGCGAGCACGTCGACGAAGTTTTCCTCGGCCGTGACTTCGAGGCGGATGGCGGGATAGGCCGCAAGGAAGCGCGGCACGATGGATGGCAGGACCAGCCGCGCCACACTCATCGGCACATTCAGGCGCAGCGTTCCCGCAGGCGTATCGCGAAAGCCGTTGACCACGTCGAGCGCGTTGTCGACTTCGCTGAGGGCTGGCCCCAGCCGGTCCAGCAGGCTCTGCCCCGCCTCGGTCGGCACGACACTTCGCGTGGTGCGGTTGAGGAGCCGCACGCCCAGGCGCGCTTCGAGCCTGCGCACCGCATCGCTGAGACCGGAGGCGCTGGCGTCGAGCGCGCGGGCGGCATCGCGAAACCCGCCGGCGCGGGCGACTGCGACGAAGGCGGACAAGTCACCGAGATCGATTTTCATTGTTTGTATTGTTCGTTTTAGCGTACAACCCATGCGGACTTTAGCGGATTGTCACACAGATCGATGGCGCTTATCGTTGGCACATCATTTAACGAAGGAGAACAAGATGTCCACGATCGATCAGGCAGGTACTTATCTGCTGGGCAGTCAACAAGTTCGCCGTCTCGGCTATGGCGCGATGCAGCTGGCAGGGCCGGGCGTATTCGGCCCTTTCCGGGATCCGCCGGCTGCGCATGCAGTGTTGCGGGAGGCGCTGGCGCTGGGCGTGAACCATATCGACACCTCGGATTTCTATGGGCCGCATGAAACCAATCGCCTGATTTGCGACGCGCTGCATCCGTATCCGCAGGACCTGGCAATCGTGACCAAGATCGGTGCGCGCCGCGATGCGCTGGGCGGCTGGCTGCCGGCGTATTCTGCAGCGGAGTTGGAGCAGGCGGTACACGACAATTTGCGCAACCTGCAGCTGGACGTGCTCGATGTGGTCAATTTCCGTAGCATGCTGGACGTGCATGGCCCAGCCGAGGGATCGCTGGAGGCGCCCTTGACGGCGCTGGCAGAACTGCGGGAGCGGGGCCTCGTCAAACACATCGGCTTGAGCAATGTGACGATGCAGCAGGTCGAGGAAGCGAAGCGGATCGTCCCGGTCGCCTGCGTGCAGAACATGTACAACCTGGCGCACCGGAACGACGATGCGCTGATCGATGCGCTGGCTCATGAAGGGATTCCCTACGTGCCCTTCTTTCCGCTGGGTGGGTTCTCACCTTTGCAGTCGGGCGCTTTGTCGGCGGTGGCCGCGCGTCTTGGCAGAACGCCGATGCAGGTGGCGATTGCGTGGCTGTTGCAGCGCTCGCCGAACATCCTGCTGATTCCCGGGACCTCGTCGGTGGCGCACCTGCGTGAAAACCTGGCGGCGGCGGAATTGCAGCTGACGGAAGAAGACGTGAAGGAGCTGGACCGGATTGGATTCGGCGATCGGGCAGCGTAGAAAAGCAAAAAGCCCCACCAAGATCACTTGGTGGGGCTCTGCTTAATAATTAGCCTGACGATAACCTACTTTCACACTGGTTGCAGCACTATCATCGGCGCAAAGTCGTTTCACGGTCCTGTTCGGGATGGGAAGGGGTGGTACCGACTTGCTATGGTCATCAGGCATAAACTGTACGGGTGTCGTCGTTGTCGACAGCACCCTGAATCCGGAAGAAGTAAGTTGACTTGGTAATCTGTGTGTTTCAACAAACAGCTGTCAATACCTGGCTTGGACTGCCAAGGTTATAGGGACAAGCCGTACGGGCAATTAGTACTGGTTAGCTTAATGCATTACTGCACTTCCACACCCAGCCTATCAACGTCCTGGTCTCGAACGACCCTTCAAGG
>Ga0308160_10007149_pt1 | contig 11181 bp, 12 predicted proteins | sample PhyFR1_FD_201036 | JGI IMG/M metagenome (GOLD analysis project Ga0308160, IMG submission 201036) | Phyllosphere microbial communities from UC Gill Tract Community Farm, Albany, California, United States - DLSLF.R1 | ecosystem: Host-associated > Plants > Phyllosphere > Unclassified | place: USA... | reverse complement strand
GCGCCACACCGAGACATTCGCTGACCAGCTTCACTGGTCGTCCCCCGGCAACAAGGGTGAGTGCGCAATCCATTTTCGCGACCGGGCGATCTCCACGGCTTCTTTGAGGATTTCCGCTTCCATCGTTTTTTTGCCCAGCATCCGTTGTAGTTCACGGATCTGCTTGAGCGCATCGCTCAACTCGGAGATCGGCACCACGGCTTCGCCTGCACTGACTGCCGATGGGCTGCCGTCCTGATACAGCTTGCGCCACAGGAACAGCTGGTTGGCATTGATGCCGTTGCGCCGAGCCACCACCGACACGCTTTGTCCTGGCTCATGGCTCTCGCGAACCATGGCCAATTTTTGCTCCGGGCTCCAGCGGCGCCGCCGCTCCTGGCCCAAAAGCTCCCCCGCTCTTACCGTAAACATAACCGTTTGCCTATCCCTTATCGTAAGGGGGAAACGGTGTCCTGTCTTTCATGGGGTTCATTCATGCACGCAGTTGGTCGGGGGTTCTCCGTTGGTGCTTGCCTCGACCTGAGTGCTCTATGGGAGCCTGAAGAACTCACGGACGAATATGGAGATCACAGCGTAACTTAGTTACGATTCAATTTTATCAAAAAAAAACTACATACTATGGGATCGCTCATACTGAACCAAAGGAAATAGTTGAACTGACTAGCTTGATGACCACCTTACCTTTGGCTCTGCCCCGTTCGCCATAGCTCAATGCCTCAGCCGGTGACTCAAACAGGAAGGTTCGGTCGATCAGTGGTTTAATAACTCTGGACTCGACAAGCGCAGTGATTTTCTTCAATTGAGCGCCGCCCGCCCGCATGCATGAATACGAATTTATATCTGACGTCCTTTTTACGAGCTTTTCTGCGTATGCCGCTACTTAACAGACGCATTACCCAACCTAGGCCCCAGAACAACTGTTGCTCTTGTAAGAATTCGGCTGTCGGTGGCCCTGAGATGGAGATGAGCTTCCACCAGGCTTGAGAATGCTGAGTGACCTTTCCAGCTCGACAGGGCCTAGACTGTTCAGTTCGACATCGTAGTCGCGTAAGACGGTTTCGAACTTTTTGCTGCTTGTAGTCGATGACGACGTCCGCCCCTAACGCCTTGACCCAATCTCGTACTGGTCGTAGTGGCAACGAAAGCCCCCAGATGCTTTGCAAGCTGGATAGCAATTGTGCCAACGCCACCGGAACCCGCGCGGATAAAGACTTTTGCCTTTTTTCAACCGGGCTGTTTCAACCAGCACCTGCCAAGCAGTCGGAGGAGGCTTCTACAAGCACTTCGGTTCCAAGGCAGATTTGATGGCCGAAGCCGCAGAAAATAGTCTTTCAAAATCCCTCTTTAGTACCAGCGATCTCGACGTTTCGGGATTTGTAAATCTGTACGTTTCCGGGGATCACAGGGACGGCAGGGGAGTTGGTTGCACCATGGCACCGTTGTGTGGAGATGCCGCCCCGTCAGTCAGAAGATTTGAAGGCGACCTTCGCCAGTGGCGTTGAAAATACACTTGCGGCGCTCGAGGAAAAGTTTGAAGCCAGTCAGGAACTTACGAAGCAAGAGTCTCGAGCGAAAATGATCGACCTGCTTGCCCATGCTATTGGCGCGGTCATGCTGTCGCGTGCGTGTCCCGACGACTCATCCCTCGCTGATGAAATACTGGAGACTTGTCGTGCTGAGATAATGGCGTCATTGCTATCAAGTAAAAAAAATAGCGCATGAGTAGCTGACCGATACGCCCCCGAGTGTCAACAAAACAGGAAGGTAGCTCTCGCAGTTTTAAGGGCCGGAAGGCTGAATGGCGCTTAAACCGTCGAGCCCTGGCTGAGCAAGTGAGTTTGGTTTGAGTCCAAAAAGCCCAACAAGGGCCGTTTTTGTATCTGCTACCTAGGCTTGTATCTGACTTTGGAGCGGTGCTCCGGACGGAGCACTTCCAGTTAGTCCGGGTAGGTGTACCCTAGTAGGTCTTTACGGTAGAGCTATCGAATCCGGCAGTGGGTATTCGTCTGCGTTAAGTACCCAGCCTTCCTTCAAGGAAAAGTCGACCCGAGGGGGGGAAAAAATATCGATCAGTTGATTTCGCCCGCCGTCCATACCGCGCGACGTGTGAATGGCTGGTGGGGGAATAACCGCAAGGGATGGTGAGGCGCACAACTCGTGGTCGTCGGCACGCCATGTGTTCAGATCCGAGTTCCAAGGCCAACGCACGTGGTGAGTAAAGGAGCCCTCCAAGGCGAGTGAGCCTTGCTCAAAGTCGTCGTGGTGATGCGGAGATAATTTAGTCGTGTCTCTTGGCCCCATCTGCACGGGCAGCACATTTATCATGAAGGTTGAACAGCGCCAAATTCGACCAAATCTTCCTGGCTCGTCAGCTACATCAAGGCTGTACTGTCTTACCTTGGGCCCAGTTGGCGGTTCCGGCCACTTATCAAAAGGAGGGATGTTCGCGTGCTGAGTTTTGTAAGCTTCGGAGTTCGCGCAGAGATCACAAACGTCACGGTTTTGGGTCGTGATCATCAGTGTCAGACGGCCTCCATTTGGTAAGCAGATAGAGCTTGTGCCTGCAGGGACAAATGCTATTGAGCCACCTCTCACTTGCGTCTGGACGCCTCCCCAAGTGATTTCGAAAGACACGTTGGCATCTAGCGACAGAACGGCATATTCGTCCACTTGGTTTAGTCGCTGGATCTCACCACCCGGCTTTGCATTGACTTGGCCCACTACGAAGTTTTGACCGCGTGCGTACCAAACCTCCACGTGCTTTTGGGCGACGGAGGGGGGGGTGGCATAGAAGCGAGCATACTGAGCCGGGTACGACTCAACCGCTTGTGCTTGACCGTATGCGGCAAGACTTGCTCTGGGATCAATGGACTGGCCCATGGTGGCTCCTAGTATCTAAGTTATGTTCTGGCAGAGTCAGAGTCGGTGAACGCGCTAAGAGCGTTAGCGGCAGCCGTCCGAAGAAACCCTTGGTCAGACGAAATGACGAAGGCTCCGACGCCTTGAGCGTAAAATTCCGCTGCCTCCTGCGGTGTTGCGGCCAAAAGGAACACTGTTTTTCCGGCTTTTTTGGCGGCACTGATTACCTTAGAAGTAGCCTCCTGAACGACTGGTGCACCTGGTTGCCGATCATTGAGAGCAACCGCCATATCTCCACGCCCGATGAACACAGCGTCTAGTCCATCCACACTGAGAATTTCTTCGATGTTGGTTACGGCTTTCGGGTCTTCAATCATGCCAATTACGATGACTTCGTCATCAGCCTGATCAACGTGCTGCCATACTGTTTTCTGCCCATAAGCGCCTGCACGAGGCGAGTTCGAAAAGCCACGACCCTTGCTGTAGCGGCTTTCGGCCACCAAAGCTCGCGCTTTTTCCACCGAATCTATGTGCGGGGCTATGACGCCGGTGGCACCAGAATCAAGCGGAGACAGAATGTGGCTTGCGGATGTCTCGGCAACCCTAACCAATGCCGCGATACCACTGGCTTTCGCTGCCAACAGCAGATGATCAATTGTTCCTCTATCAAGCGGTGCATGCTCCGCATCGATAATCACAAAATCGAAGCCTAGATCCCCGAAGATTTCAATTGCCTGGGGGGAGGGAGATTTAACGAAAGTGCCAAGCAATGCGCGACCTGGAGCCCTCAGTCGTTGCCTGAAACTTGCGGAGATCGAGTTCATACGTAGGTCGCCTTGATAAGTGTCGGAACCGTCGCCTAGCTTCGGCCTTGTGCCCTCAATACTTGAACCCAGCGTTACAAGGAAGCACGTGTGCTGCCCTGTAGAGCTGAACTAGCTTGCAGCCAAAAACCGAAGCGCAGCTGCCATAAAATCCTTGTTTTCTGGCAGATGTAGGTGGTCAATGCCAGGCAGGATTTGTACCGATGATTGCGTAATGGAGTCAGCGAGTAGGTCAACGGGGAAAGCGACCGTGTCTGCATCGCCTGATACGAGAAGTGCAGGGCACTTCACCGCCCGGAGTCGTTCCGGAGTCAATAAAGGGTTAGGCTCTCGTCTCAAACATGCGGCAATCGCGAGTGGATCATTGCCTGCAGAAACACCGTACCGAGCGAGCATTTTTGCCAAGGGCGGTGCCTCGTCTGGAATTCCATCCTCCAGGCATTGGGCAACGACTGCTCCGAGAGCTTCTGGTGCGTACACGTTCCCGCCCAGTCCGCCGAGGACAAGCGCGGCAAATCGTCCTGGCTGCCTCGCCTCAATCTCGAGTAATACTTTGCAGCCCAAGGAGTATCCGATTCCTAATAAAACCTGGTCGTCGGGTAGTTGGGCTATGACCTCACTCGCTAGATCTGCATATCGCGCAGGATCATGGGAGCGCAGGGCATCCCCATGTCCAGGCAGGTCGATCCCGACTGGATCGAATCCAGCGTTACGAAGCAGGTCAAGCCAGCCGTTTGCGTTCCAAACGGACTGGGTAGAACCGCCCCAACCGTGGATGAGTATAACAGATTTACGATCAATTAATTTAGACATGGAACGTGTCCTTCAAGTGATCAATGGGCAACGTCGCAAATCACGAGGAGACCGCAGGTAGTTCCCTGAAGTTAGAGTGACGCTGCGTCCCATCCTTCAGAGCCGATGCCGCGACCTATTCCCAAGCGGCGCTCAGCTGATCGCAATGTGTTTTCGATCAGCATCGTGACAGTCATCGGGCCTACTCCACCTGGCACTGGCGTTAACCAGGAAGCGCGTTCTTTCACTGAAGCAAAATCGACGTCGCCTACGATGCTTCCGTCAGGCAACTTGTTAATGCCTACGTCAATGACTATTGCATCGCGCTTGACCAACTGGCCGGTGATGAGCCCTGGCACGCCTGCGGCGACGATAAGGATGTCTGCCAATATAGTGTGCTGGGCTAGGTCGCGGGTTTTGGCATGACACACCGTAACCGTGGCTTCTTTTTGAAGAAGCATAAGTGCCATGGGTTTTCCAACGATGTTTGAAGCCCCTACAACGACAACGTTTTTACCTGCCACATCAATCCCAGTGGTATCCAGTAGCAGCTGAACGCCATAGGGGGTGCAGGGTGGGAAAATGCTGTTGCCGACAACCAGACTGCCGACATTGTAAAGATGGAATCCATCAACATCCTTGTCCACGGCAATTGCTTCTAAGATCTTGCGCATGTCAATGTGAGGCGGCAAAGGCAGTTGAACGAGGATGCCATGTACTTCTTCATCCTCATTGAGTCTTTCTATCAGCTCAAGCAACTGGTCTTGCGTAGTATCTGGAGGCAGCAGGTGAGGATATGACTTCAGGCCACAATCATCGCAGGCGTTAATCTTGTTTCTAACATAGACCCGAGACGCTGCATTATCCCCTAAAAGAATCACAGCTAGACCAGGACGAATACCCTGTTCGACCAACTTGGAAACCCGAGCCCTGAACGCTACTCGCAGCTTCGATGATAACGCTTTGCCATCGATAATCTTGGCAGTCATTTTGTTCTCCAACAAACAGCAAGCAGGCAAGCAACAAATCCTACAAATAATCTACCGCGACCCGCCTCTACTCCTGATAATTAGGGGCAGGCGCAGTAATCGCTTGTAAGTCAGCTACCTTGAAACACTATTGTCTTGTTACCATCGACAAACACCCGGCGCTCGATGTGGTATTTCACCGCTGCGGCTAGAGCCATGCACTCATTGTCTCGCCCAACCCGAACAAGTTCTTGGGGCTTGAAGCTGTGATCGACACGTGTGACTACCTGATCGATAATCGGCCCTTCGTCGAGGTCGGACGTAACATAGTGTGCCGTGGCGCCGATTTGCTTCACTCCCCGCTCGAAGGCTTGGTGGTAGGGCATAGCCCCCTTGAAACCAGGCAAGAAAGAGTGATGGATGTTGATGCATTTTCCAGCGAGTTCAGCAGTCAACTCATTGGAAAGGATTTGCATATACCGCGCCAGGATTACCAGTTCAGATTGCGTCTCTTCAACAATCTCAACTAAGCGTTTTTCCTGCTGAGCCTTATTGTCAGAATTCACCGGAAGATGAACAAAGCGAATACCTTCTCGCTCAGCCATGGGTCGCAGTTCCTGATGGTTCGATACCACAGCGGTGATCTCCATGTTGAGATCTCCTTTTCGGCGGCGGTATAACAGGTCATCCAAACAGTGGTCGAACTTCGATACCATTATTACGGTTTTAACTGGAAGGCTAGGGTCGAAGAAGTTCCAAGACATGCCCAGTCGCTCGGCAATATCTACGAAGCCATCTTTGAGTTCGTCAAGTTTAGGCGCCGAAGCCTCAGGCTTAAACACTGCACGCATGAAGAAACGTTCAGTCGATTCATCATCGAACTGCTCAAGGGAGCAGATGTAGCAATCGTTTTCCGCAAGAAATGAAGTGACTGCGGCGACAATGCCTTTAGTGGCTTTGCAGGTTGCATTCAAAATGTACGTCTTTTCGCTTTTTGGCTTATCTGGCGCAGCCATGATAATTCTCCGCACGCATAATCATTAATGCATAATGCAAGGTGTAGTTAACAATGCTTAATTCACAGCTTGGTCAAGTCGGCTCGACGAGTGTCTTGCTTGTAAGGAGCACGTGCGACGGTAGCTCGGAGTTTGATTTGTGGCGTACCTGGATCGCCCCACAACACCTCAACTTCGGTACCAGGCTCGGCGAACGCAACATCGATGAAGCTAAGCGCTAGCACTTTGCGGAAGTAAAGGCTATAGCCAGGGTGTGTGGCGTGGCCCACGGTTTTCCCATCTTTGAGGATGAGATCAGTCCAAGCCATTTGATGCGGAATATCCGGGTATTCAAACTGACGGTAGACTTCACCATCGCTGAATAGGGACGCGTGTACAGCCTTAACATCGTCGCTGTTGAACTCAAGAGTCACGACCTTGCGACGAGGAGTCTCCAGTTCAATTTCAAGCGCCTGGCGTCCGATAAATTCGTGATCGAAGACAATATTTTTACCCCAGCCCATTTCAACAGGGCTGCGGTATAAGCCAGTGAGGTCGTCGCCGTCCCAACTACCAGTGAATGCACCGGAAAAGTTGAATCGCAACACTGTTTCAAAAGGAGTGCCTCGCCAGGCTTCTGGCAGGTTTTTATCGTCCGCCATGAAGTCTAAATAATCTTGTTGGCTGTTGTCCGAGAGCGCGTTGTAGAAATGCATGCTCCCTGTTGGATAGCAAGCTTCAAGATGGTTGATCATCAGGTTTCTAGCGCCCAAGCGGCGCATGCCGAACTCCGGTGCAAGCTCCATGACAGCTGCGACCAGCTCTTCACGCTCGGTTATAGGCCCCTGCAATTCAAACCCAATTTCACCAGCCATGCCTTGGCGCAGAAAGGTAACATCCAGGTGTTTAACCTTTCCTTTCTTTGTGTACATGAATTTGACATCTCTTAAGCTTTCACCAGCAAGCTTTTCGCAAAGCCCCAATGCGTTTGGCCCGGAGATCTGCATTTTATAGCTGACTGGAAAGCTAGCTTCCGCGTTGTAGCCTTTCGACTTGAGGTGGTAATACACCCACTGGGGCGTGCCGCACTGATACTCAAAATCGTCTTCAGCGTGTCGGAACAGCACACCTTCTGAAATTACCTTTCCGTCCTCATTGCATTGAATGCAATGTTTAGCTCGGTTAAGGGGCATGTTGTCGAAGCTATTAGTCGACAGATCGGTGAACAGCTTTAGTGCGTCTGGGCCCTTGATCCGGATCTGAGGAACGAATGACCAGTCTCCCATGTAGCAAGTGGTTTTCCAAGACATTTGTTCGTCCATCCACCCGGTGTATTCAGGAGTATTCCCTGTAGTGGTGGAGGCGTAATGAGGCACGACAGACGTGAAGGCGCGATAGTCAGAGGCTTTAGGCATGATCGGTAACTCCGGTTAATCTTATTTTAATTTGGTTTTCAAAACTAGAACGCGACTGAGTTACGCCCTTTCAATTGAAGCATTTGTCGCGCTTCTTCAGGCGTTGCAACTTCGAGCGATAATGCCTCGATGATGGTGCGAACTCTTTTTACCTGTGCTGCGCTGGATGTGGCCAGTTGACCAGGAGACTCCCAGAGAGAGTCTTCTAGGCCGACACGGACGTTTCCTCCAATGGATGCAGATATTGCGGCAATCGGCATCTGACCCCGGCCTGCGCCTAGAACTGACCAAACATAGTCTTTTCCAAATAAACGATCAGCCGTGCGGCGCATCTGCAAGATATCTTCGGCGTGGCCACCGATACCACCACGGAGCCCGAATACTGACTGAATGAACAACGGAGGCTTCAGCAGTCCGCGCTCCAAAAAGTGCGCAGCGGTATACAGGTGTCCAATGTCATAGCATTCGATTTCGAACCGAGTTTGATTCTCGCTGCAGGACTGTAGAATATAAGCAATGTCTTTGAATGTGTTTTTGAAAACTCGATCATCGCTTCCCGCAAGGTAAGGCTGTTCCCAGTCATGCTTGAAATCTTTGAAGCGCCCTAGCATTTCATAGAGCCCGAAATTCATTGAACCCATGTTGAGGGATGCGATCTCAGGCTTTAGCTGTAACGCAGGTTGCAGGCGCTCTTCTACTGTCATCGTGGGTGAACCGCCTGTAGTGATGTTGATGATCACATCAGACTTTTCTTTGATTTCAGGTACGAACTGGCGAAACAGACCTACGTCCTGCGAGGGCCGTCCATCTGATGGGTCACGAGCATGTAAATGTACGATTGCAGCACCAGCGTCAGCAGCTTCCAAGGCGGCAGTCGCGATTTCAGTCGATGTAACGGGAAGATACGGTGACATCGACGGAGTATGAATTGAACCCGTTACAGCACACGTGATAATAACTTTGTTTTTCATGCTAATCCCCTGGTTTAACTTGGTCGCAACCAAGTTGAGGTCACATAGTCCGCAGTAAATACCTCGGATATGCCGAGTTTATTCAGGATTAAATAGACGATGGATCGCTGTGCACAATTCCGGCGCCGACAGCAAAAGTCGTTCCATTAGAGTAAAAGTCAACTTTAAAATCGGAGCGCTCGTCGCACGCCTGTGCGGCGGCGGCAGCAGCAATCCAAAGGCGTACTTCTGAGCCGCCATAACCTGCGGCGTCTAAAACTTCGGTATCTGTCCAGTTGTCGAATTCGGCAAGGTTGCCGCTAGCCAATGTAGAGAGAAACTTTTTGTCCCACTCTTCGTTAATCCAAGGGGCTTGGAAAGTACCCTCCACCAAATCGCGACTCAGTTTGTCCATCCCTACGACAACGTCATTGCGCCATTTTTCGCGGGTAATTGGGCCTTTATCACCACCATGCACGAGGTAGTCACGAACCTCTAGATTCGGGGCTGTGTGGTACTGGGGAAACACAAAGTCGGTCTGGTGCGAAAGCCCACCGGTACCCAGGAACGCTATTCGTTTGTTGAGTGTTTTTGCGAAGCGTCCAATTTCCTCGCCCAGTAAACGGCAGCGTCGCAGGGTAGGTCGAGGATCTGCGATGGTATTGATATTGATAGGAAGAACAGGGCGGGCGTTCAGCTCACCCATGAAATAGTGCAGTGGATTAGAAAACCCGTGATCGACCTCCATGGCGTATGAGGTCGTGATGTCAAATTCACGCTCGTTAAGGTGTTCAGTCAAAGCTGTTGCGACGTCCATGGGAACGTCGAGGGGGCCAGGCCAACCACCGCAGTCGTCCAAAGCCTCTGCGGCGTGTATTACCACGAACTGGGGCATCAGTTTTAGGTGGATACCGTCCATGTGGTTGCCACCAAAGATGATTACCAGTTCTGGATCGAAGGCTTTGAATTCCTCGACGCGTTTCTCGTAGCTCAACCAGAACTCTTCGTTCGCCTTGACTCCCAAAGACTCTTGAATTTTGGTGAGTGGCACGTGAGGTACACATGCGAGAAACCCAGACGATGTATTGTTCCGAGCTGCATTGTTGTTATTAGGCATGATGAAATTTTCCTGGAAGATTTAGGATCGCTGAGCGAACTTGGCTGCCGACGCGCCCACGAATACGGGTTTGATTACTCGACTCTCAAAGAGCCATTCCCCAGTGGATGTCAGCACCAAGACATCCTCGACGTCGGCAATTGTGGAAGGAGCGTCAGAAGGGAGGGGTAGGGCGCCAGTGCCCGCGAAAACCATCGCAAGAGATTTCACCCGCAAGCGTTGGCTGCTCTCTGCCACTGGCGTGAAGCCACTGGAAAAGTGGCGAGTGATTCGGCCTGACTCATGGTTTGCGAGCGCGCGCTCTTTAAAAAAACGCTCGATTTGGTCTCGCCCGACAAGTTCCAGCGAACCCAGCTGTAGCCGACCGCTAGGGACAAACAGTTGCTGGACGGCCTTATCCGCCGTTCCATCCGCGCATGCCCAGTAGGCTTGGTTGAGTTGAAGCGAAAAGAGATAAATCTCATGAGAGATCATGTTGGCCTCTGAAACGGCTAACGCAGTAGGAGCCTTGGCCCTCTGCTTATTCTTGTAGGGACTTCAACCGAAGGGTCTCCGTCGTTATGAGTTCAGGTTGACTCATAGCCACAAGAGATGCGCGCCTATAGAGGACATCCGATTAGGAGCCAAGAGACCAAAGGAGGTCGTGGTCGAATCGTCAGGGTGTTAGGGGAGAAAGCAGAAATGGCACATCTCTATGAGGGCCAACTGCGAGACAAGATTAATGGTTATGCGAAACACGTTCTGCACTGCCATCGACTCGTGGGGAAATGAGAAATGTCACTCTTCCATACGGGGTATCAGGCGAGATTTTCCGGAGAAGAGGCTTGAGCCTCACGACGTCGAGACATGATTTCTGGAAGGTTATTCTCTATCCAGTCAACCATCACTTCTAGGTGCTGTGCAGCCTCTTGACCCAGCTGAGTCAGGCTGTATTCCACATGAGGCGGAACAACCGGCAGCGACTTTCGAGCGATCAGTCCGTCAAACTCGAGTGCTTGGAGTGTTTGAGACAGCATCTTTTCGCTCACTCCCCCTATCTTGCGTCGCAGCTCATTGAAGCGGTGCATCCCGCCCAACAGCATCACCAGCACCAGCACGCCCCATCGACTCGTCATGTGCTTGAGTACGTCACGAGATGGACAATCAGCGCTAAGTAAATCCCCGCGTCGAACGGCGGTCGAGAATGCTTCAGAAACTGGAGGGGCGGGGCTCATGACACTTACCTTTTTGTGCGTACTTACGAAAAGTTAGCTTGGCGGTT
>Ga0308160_10007148_pt1 | contig 11183 bp, 8 predicted proteins | sample PhyFR1_FD_201036 | JGI IMG/M metagenome (GOLD analysis project Ga0308160, IMG submission 201036) | Phyllosphere microbial communities from UC Gill Tract Community Farm, Albany, California, United States - DLSLF.R1 | ecosystem: Host-associated > Plants > Phyllosphere > Unclassified | place: USA... | reverse complement strand
GAGCCCCCGTGTCGACGGCCAGCACGTCGGTGTCGTTCTTGCGCGGCGCCGGGGTGATCACCTCGCGCGCGACGCGCAGCACGAGGGCTCCGCCGATCGCCGCGCCGAGAGCCGCGGCGCCTGCCAGCGCGATCGCGCCGATCGTCGCGGCGTGCCTGAGACTCTTCATCGCCTCCTGACTCTAGTCTGTCCGCGTGAGCGCTCATCCCGGACCCGACGGCGTCTTCGCACTTGCCGCCGAGCAGCTGCGGGCGCTGCGATTCCGCGACGACATCGTGGTGCGCGAGATTCCCGCGCCGTCCGGCCTCGCCCCCGACGCCCTGGCCCTCGCGGCCGACGTGCGCCCCGACGAGCACGGTGACTCCCTGTACGGCACGGGACGGTTCGTGCTGCTGCACGATCCCGCGGAGCCGGACGCCTGGGGCGGACCGTGGCGCATCGTCGCGTTCGCGCAGGCGCCGCTCGAGCCCGAGATCGGCACCGATCCGCTGCTGGCGGATGTAGCGTGGTCTTGGCTGATCGACGCGCTCGGCTCGCGCGGCGCGACGCATCACTCCGCATCCGGAACCTCGACGAAGACCCTCTCGAAGGGATTCGGCGGATTGGCTGCGGAAGGGGACGGCGCGCAGATCGAACTCCGCGCGTCGTGGTCGCCGACCGGCCCCCTCGCCCCGCATGCCGAGGCATGGGCGGAGCTGGTCGGAATGCTGGCGGGACTGCCGCCCGGCTCAGAGGACATCGCCGTGTTCGGCGCCAGGAGAACCATCCGTGACTGACTACGTCGTCATCGACAACGACAAGGACTTCGTCGCAGCGGCCGAGACGCTCGCCGTAGGGCAGGGACCCGTCGCCGTCGACGTGGAGCGCGCCTCCGGCTTCCGCTACTCGCAGCGCGCCTATCTCGTGCAGGCCTTCCGGCGCGACGCCGGCGCGTTCCTGTTCGATCCGATCTCGATCAGTTCGTTCGTCCCGCTGCAGGAGGCGATCGGCGCGGAGGAATGGGTCTTCCACGCCGCCAGCCAGGACCTGCCGTCCCTGCACGAACTGGGCCTCGACCCTGCGCACGTGTTCGACACCGAACTCGCCGCGCGTCTGCTCGGCTACGAACGCGTCGGCCTGGCGGCCGTCGTCGAGCGGGCTCTGGGCATCGTGCTGGCCAAGGAGCACTCCGCCGCGGACTGGTCGACCCGACCGCTGCCGAACTCCTGGCTCGAATACGCCGAGCTCGACGTCCTGCATCTGGTCGACGTGCGCGACTTCATCGCCGCGGAACTCGAGGCGACGCATAAAACGGCCTTCGCTGCCGAGGAGTTCGAGGCGACTCGCGTCCGCCAGCCCAAGCCTCCGCGCGAGGAGCCGTGGCGGCGCCTGAGCGGTCTGCATCAGGTGCGGGGAGCGAAGAACCTCGCGGTGGCCCGTGAGCTGTGGGAGGCCCGCGAGGAGTTCGCCCGCGAATCCGACGTCTCCCCCGGCCGTCTCGTGCCGGACCGCGCCCTCATCGCCGCGGTGCAGGCCAATCCGCAGAACAAGGGCGCGCTCGCGGCCGTCTCGGCCTTCACCGGGCGTGCGAGCCGCAGCCAGCTGGACCGCTGGTGGGCCGCGATCGAGAGAGGCCGTGAGCGCACCGACCTGCCGCGCGAGCGCGTGCCCAGCGACGCACCCCCGCCGCCCCGGGCCTGGGCCGATCGCAACCCCGAGGCCGACGCCCGGCTGAAGGCCGCCCGCGCGGCCGTGGAAGCGCACGCCGAAGAGCTCGGGATGCCTACGGAGAACCTGCTGACCCCGGACACTCTGCGCAGGATCGCCTGGGAGCCGCCGGTCGAGATCAACGCCGTGACGATCGGATCCGCACTCGCCGCGCGCGAAGCCAGGGCCTGGCAGATTGAGGAAACCGCACAGCGGATCGCCGATGCTTTTGTGGAAGCAGCCCAAACGGCGGACGAGGCGCCCGGAACCGCTTCGTAGGTTCAGCCCAACCGATTCCTCCCCTGATCCCCCACCGCTCCTAGGCTGAGGGAACACCCCCTGAAGCGCGCGGACCGAGGTGACACTCGGTCTCACGAATTCGGGAACCGCGTTCCTCGGAACGTGCGAAACTGTAAGTCCGGCGTGCAGCTGCCCGCCGGCGACCATCCGTTCCGCGCAGCGGTCCGGATATTGGAGGCCCTGTCCGCGCAGCGGACCGGACATTGGAGGCAGAGTGGCCGAGATCTCGGACGTCTTCTTCGTCGATGGAGTGCGCACCCCCTTCGGGCGCGCCGGCGAGAAGGGCATGTACTGGAACACCCGCGCGGACGACCTGGCCGTCAAGGCCACGATCGGCCTGATGGAGCGGAACGCGAACGTCCCGCTGGACCGGATCGACGACGTCGCCATCGCGGCGACGTCGCAGACGGGTGACCAGGGCCTCACCCTCGGCCGCTCGGTGGCGATCCTCGCCGGGCTCCCGCAGACCGTGCCCGGTCTGGCGGTCGAGCGCATGTGCGCGGGCGCCATGACCAGCGTCACCACGATGGGCGCATCGATCGGCGTCGGCATGTACGACCTCGCCCTCGCGGGCGGCGTCGAGCACATGGGCCACCACCCGATCGGCGGCAACGCCGACCCCAACCCGCGCTTCGTCGCGGAGAAGATGGTCGACCCCGGCGCGCTCAACATGGGCGTCACCGCGGAGCGCATCTTCGACCGGTTCCCGCACCTCACCAAGGAGCGCTCCGACCGCTTCGGAATGCTGAGCCAGCACAAGGTGCAGGCCGCCTACGACGCCGGCAAGATCCAGCCCGACCTCGTGCCGGTCGCGATCAAGGGCGCCGACGGGGCCTGGGGCCTCGCCACCGAGGACGAGGGCCGTCGCCCGCAGACCACGATGGAGGATCTGGCGGCTCTGAAGACTCCGTTCCGCCCGCACGGCCGCGTCACGGCCGGCACCTCCTCCCCGCTCACCGACGGCGCGACCATGTCGCTGCTCGCCGGCGGCGGCGCGGTCAAGGAGCTCGGGCTCGCCCCGAAGATGCGCATGGTGTCGTTCGCGTTCGCCGGCGTGCAGCCCGAGATCATGGGCATCGGTCCGATCCCGTCCACCGAGAAGGCGCTCAAGAAGGCCGGCCTCTCGATCTCCGACATCGGCCTCTTCGAGCTCAACGAGGCCTTCGCGATCCAGGTCATCTCGCTGCTCGACCACTTCGGCATCGCCGATGACGACCCGCGGGTCAACGCGTGGGGCGGCGCGATCGCGATCGGCCACCCGCTCGCCGCGAGCGGCGTGCGCCTGATGATCCAGCTCGCCGCGCAGTTCGCCGAGCGTCCCGACGTCCGCTACGGCCTCACCGCGATGTGCGTGGGCCTCGGCCAGGGCGGCTCGGTCATCTGGGAGAATCCCCACTTCGACGGCAAGAAGCGGAAGTGAGTGCCGGAATGACGAACTACGACGCCATCGACTTCTCGCCCATCACGGCCCTCACCGAGGGCGAGGTCGTCACGCACTCCCCCGTGCGCGACGTGCGCCTGCCCTCGGGCAAGGTACTCGCCCTCATCACGCTCGACAACGGCCGCGACCACACCCGCCCGAACACGCTGGGCCCCGCGACGCTCACCGAACTCGGAGAGACGCTCGCGGGCCTCCGCGCTCGCGCCGCCGCCGGTGAGATCCACGCCGTCGGCATCACCGGCAAGCAGTACATCCTCGCGGCGGGCGCCGACCTCTCCGACATCAGCCGGGTCGGATCCCGCGACAACGCGCGCCTCATCGCGCAGCTCGGGCACAAGGTGCTGGGATCCCTCAGCACTCTCGGCGTGCCGTCCTTCGCCTTCGTGAACGGCCTCGCCCTCGGCGGCGGCGTCGAGATCGCGCTGAACTCGACGTATCGCACGGTCGACGCCTCGGCGGCGGCCCTCGCGCTGCCCGAGGTGTTCCTCGGGATCATCCCCGGCTGGGGCGGCGCCTACCTGCTGCCGAACCTCATCGGCATCGAGAACGCGCTCGAGGTCGTCATCTCGAACCCGCTCAAGCAGAACCGCATGCTCAAGCCGCAGCAGGCGTTCGAGCTCGGCATGATGGATGCAATCTTCCCCGCCGCGAACTTCCTCGAGGACTCGCTGCGCTGGGCCGATGCGGTGCTCGGCGGCAAGAAGGTCGACCGCAAGAACGAGCCAGGCAAGATCGAGCGTCTCACCAAGTGGCCGATCGCCATCAAGATGGCCCGTGGCATGCTCGAGTCGAAGATCGGCACCGTGCCCCGGTCGCCGTATGTCGCGCTCGACCTGCTCGAAAAGGCGAAGAGCGGCACTCGCGAGGAGGGCTTCGCCCGCGAGGACGAGGCGCTCGCCGATCTCGTCACCGGCGACCAGTTCGCCGCGTCGATGTACGCCTTCGACCTCGTGCAGAAGCGTGCCAAGCGCCCGGTCGGCGCCCCGGACAAGGCTCTCGCCAAGAAGGTCACCAAGGTCGGCATCATCGGGGCGGGCCTGATGGCCAGCCAGTTCGCGCTGCTTTTCGTACGCAAGCTGCAGGTGCCGGTGCTCATCACCGATCTGGATCAGGCGCGCGTCGACAAGGGCGTCGCCTACATCCATGACGAGATCGGAAAGCTCGAGGCGAAGGGCCGGCTCGACGCGGACAGCGCCAACAAGCTGCGGGGTCTGGTGACCGGCACGACCGACAAGTCCCTGTACGCGGACTGCGACTTCGTGATCGAGGCCGTGTTCGAGGAGGTCGGCGTCAAGCAGGCCGTGTTCGGCGAGATCGAGCAGATCGTCGCCGAGGACGCGATCCTCGCGACCAACACCTCGTCGCTCTCGGTCGAGGAGATCGGTTCGAAGCTCGCTCACCCCGAGCGTCTGGTCGGCTTCCACTTCTTCAACCCGGTCGCGGTCATGCCGCTCATCGAGATCGTGAAGACGGCGACGACCACCGAGGCGGCGCTGTCGACCGCGTTCGTGGTCGCGAAGGGCCTGGGCAAGAATGCGGTGCTGACCGCCGACGCCCCCGGCTTCGTGGTGAACCGCCTGCTCGCCAAGGTCATGGGCGAGGCCGCCCGCGCCGTGTACGAGGGCACGCCCGTCGCCGACGTCGAGAAGGCGTTCGCACCGCTCGGGCTGCCGATGGGCCCGTTCCAGCTCATCGACCTGGTCGGCTGGAAGGTCGCCGCGCACGTGCAGGACACCATGGTGCACGCGTTCCCGGAGCGCTTCTACGCGAACGAGAACTTCCACGCGCTTGCGGATCTGCCCGAGGTCGTCGAGAAGGACAAGGGCGGTCGGGTCGCCGGCTTCACCAAGGCCGCGGACAAGCTCGTGAAGCAGGCCGCAGGTTCCACCCCGACGCCGGCCGCGGAGATCCTCCGCCGCGTGCAGGACGGGCTCGCGCACGAGATCAAGTTCATGCTCGACGAGGGCGTGGTCCCCGAGGTCGAGGACATCGACCTGTGCCTCATCCTCGGCGCGGGCTGGCCCTTCATCGACGGCGGCGCCTCGCCGTACCTCGACCGTGAGGGCGCCTCGGAGCGCGTGTTCGGTGCGACGTTCCACACGCCCGTGATCCGCGGGATCGCGAACGCCTGAGACCTCGGTTTCATCGAGACGAAACGCCGCTTCCTCCGGGAGGCGGCGTTTCGTCTCGCTCGGCCTCGGGCCGTGCTCGCTCAACGGCCGGAGCGCACCCCGGAGTGCACTCCGGTGCGGGTCCGGCCGCGGTCGGTCAACGCCCTGAGGGCACCTGAGCCGGCCTCGGATCCGCCTCGCCCCGTCGCGGCCAGTACGACATCGCGCGTTCGGCGAGGGCCGTGATCGTGAGAGACGGGTTGACGCCGGGGTTCGCCGGGACGGCGGATCCGTCCACGACCGACAGCCCGGGATGGCCCCACACGCGGTGGTACGGATCGACGACGCCGCGCTCCGGCGCATCCGCGAGCACCGCCCCGCCGAGGAAGTGGGCGGTGAGCGGGATCCCGAAGACCTCGGGCCAGGATCCGCGCGCGGACGCCGGGACGCCGGTCTCCTGCGTCATACGGGCAGCGATCGCCTCGGCGGCGCGATGCGCTTCGGGCAGATGACTCGGGTTCGGGGCACCGTGGCCCTGGGCGCTCGTCAGCACATCGCGCCCGAATCGACGCCGCAGGGAGAGCGTGAGCGAGTTGTCCGCGGTCTGCATCACGAGCGCGATGATGCCCCGCTCGCTCCAGCGCCGCAGTGTGCCGAGCCGGAACTGACGGATCGGATGGCGCACGATCGCACCGAGCAGCGCTCCCAGCCGTCGGTGCAGCGGCACGTCCCCCGGCACGAGTACCGTCGCGAGGGCGCCCATGAGGTTGGATCCCGGGCCGTAGCGCACGTTCTCCACGTGAGTGCGCTCATCGACGTGGAACGAGGTCGTGATGGCGACGCCGTGGGCGAAGCCGGCCGCCTCCGGTACCGCGGTGGAGACCGCGCCGTCCAGAGCCTCGGAGTTGGTGCGGGTGAGTCGGCCGAGCGCGTCCGGGATCCGCGGCAGGGCGCCGGAGGCCTTCATCCGGTGCAGGAGCTGCTGGCTCCCCCAGGTGCCCGCGGCGAGCACCACGTGCTCGGCGGTCACAGTGCGCCGTCGGCCCGGCCCCCACGCGCCGCTGCGACGCGTGGTGACGGAGAAGCCGCCTCCCGCCAACTCGCGCACCTCGACGACCGTGCGCAGCGCCTCGATCACCGCGCCGCGGCGCTCCGCGAGCGCCAGGTAGTTCTTCATGAGCGTGTTCTTCGCGCCGACCCGACAGCCCACCATGCAGTTCCCGCACAGCGTGCAGCCCGTGCGCGCGGGCCCTTCGCCGCCGAAGAACGGATCGGGCACGGTCTCGCCCGGCGCGCCGAAGTACACCCCGACCGGCGCACGGCGGAACGTCTTCGCGACGCCCAGATCGTCCGCGGCGCTGGCCATGATCCGTTCCACCGGTCCGGTGTGCGGGTAGTGCTCCACGACGCCGAGCATGCGCTTGGCCGTCGCGTAGTGCGGTGCGAGCTCCTGCTGCCACGGCGCGATGCCGGCCCACTGCGGGTCGTCGAAGAAGGGGGCTCCCGGCTGGTAGAGCGTGTTCGCGTAGTTCAGGGATCCGCCGCCGACGCCTGCGCCCGCGAGAATCATGACGTGCGGCAGCCGGTGGATCCGCTGCACGCCGAAGCAGCCGATCCCGGGCGCCCACAGGTAGCGCCGCACGTTCCAGTTCGTCTTGGCGAAGTCCTCGTCCGCGAAGCGGCGGCCCGCCTCGTACACACGGACCCGGTACCCCTTCTCCACGAGCCGGAGCGCGGCGACGGAACCGCCGAACCCGGATCCGATCACGACGACGTCCTCGTCGAAGCCGTTCATGCCGTTCCTCCCCTCGGGACCATGACGGTCAGCGTCCCCGGACGCACCCGGATCGTGCACTCCTTCTCGGCGATCCGCTCGCCGTCGGCGTAGACCACGAGATCCGGTGCCGAGACCGAGATCTCCCCGACCCGCCTGTGCGACACCTCGGGCCGTGCCAGGTGACGCCCGCGCAGCAGCAGCGGGAAGAGCGCCAGCAGTCGCGCACGCCCGAGCGGTGCGACATGCACCACATCCAGCAGGCCGTCGTCGGGGCGCGCCTCGGGGCAGATCGGCATGCCGCCCCCGTAGCTGACGGTGTTGCCCACGGCGACGAGCGTGCCGGGAGCCTCCCGTGCGCTCTCGCCATCGCAGGCCAGCCGGAACCGGGTCGGACGCAGGCGCACGACCTCGATGAGGATGGCGAGGTAATAGCGCGCGGCGCCCCGGGGCCACCGCAGCAGATTGGTGCGGTCGCTGACCTTCGCGTCGAACCCGAGCGCCGCCACCGTGAGAAACGGCGTGATCCGCCCGCCGGCCTCGATCTCGCCCACGTCGATGCGGCGACGCACCCCCTTCAGCGCGAGCAGGGCGGCGCCTGCCGGATCATGCCGCGGCAGACCCAGGGCGCGCGCGAAGTCGTTCCCCGTGCCGGCCGGGACCAGAGCGAGCGGCACCTCGGTGCCCGCGAGCTCGGACAGGATCTCCGACAGAGTGCCGTCTCCGCCGACGACGACGATCGCGTCGGGATGCGCGGCGAGGGCTGCTCCGGTGAGCCGCCGCGTGTCGGCGGCCGACGCCCCGATGTGCACGCGCACGTCCGCTCCCGCGTCGGCCAGCGCTGCGCCGGCTGCGTCCGCCGCCGCGGCGCCGCGCCCCTTGCCGGCGCGCGGGTTCGCGATCAGCGCGATCGTCGGCACGTCTCAGGCTCCCGCGGCCCGCACCGGCACGGGAGTCGCCGCGCCGAGCACCGCTCCGGGATTCATGATCCCGTCGGGGTCGAGTTCGCGCTTGACGGCGGCGAGGATCCTCACGCCGGTCTCGCCGACCTCCTCGCCGAGCCAGGGCGCATGATCGCGCCCCACCGCATGGTGGTGGCTGATCGTGCCGCCTGCCGCCATGATCGCGTCGCCGGCGCGGTGCTTGATACCGGACCAGGCCTCGAGCGCATCGGCGCCGAGAGGCGCCAGCACGGTGAAGTAGAGCGAGGCGCCGGTCGGATAGACGTGCGAGACGTGGCACATCACGAACGCCTTGCGGCTCGTATCGGCGAATCCGCTCTTGAGCGCGTGGGTCACCGCCTCGCGCAGCCCCTCGAGTCGCGACCACGTCGTCGCGGTCTCCAGCGTCTCGCAGAACACGCCTGCATCCAGCAGGGCGTCGCGCAGGTACGGCCCATCGAATCGCGTGCGCAGCCAGTCCTCGGAGGGCCCCTCGCCCGAGGAGGTTCCTCCGGCCGCCTGCAGCATCGCCGCGGTGCGCGCGCGGCGCGCGGTCACGTCGTCCCCCTCGAACACGGTGACCACGCTCGCGCCCTTGGCGAGGGCCTTGCCGATCTTCCCGACCTGGGCGAGGCTCACGCTCGTCTCGGCCTCATCCGACAGGCGGATCACGGTGGGACCTCCGCCGCGCTGCGCCACGGCCCGCAGCGCGGCCGCACCGGATGCGAAGTCGGGGAAAGCCCACGACTCCATCACGCGCTCCGCCGGCACGGGATGCACACGCACCCTGACTTCGGTGATCACGCCGTAGATGCCTTCGGAGCCGAGGAAGAGCCGCACGAGATCAGGACCCGCCGCGCTGCCCGGCGACCGTCCCAGCTCAACGTCACCAGTTGGCGTCGCGACCCGGATCCCCGTGACCATCGTGTCGAACCGTCCGTACCCGGCCGAGTTCTGGCCCGATGACCGGGCCGCCGCGAATCCGCCGATCGTCGCGTAACGGAAGCTCTGCGGGTAGTGCCCGAGCTCCATGCCGTGCTGCGCGAGAAGCCGTTCGGCCTCCGGCCCCGTGGTCCCGGCGGCCAGCACCGCCTCGGCGCTCACGGCGTCGTAGCCGAGCAGCCCGCTCATGCGGCCGAGGTCCAGGCTGACGACCGCGCGGTGGCCGCCGCGGTCGGGATCGAGGGCGCCCACGACGCTGGTCCCGCCGCCGAACGGGATCACGGCGATGTCGCGCTCACCGGCGAGCCGCAGGCATGCGACGACCTCGTCGTGATCGCCGGGGCGGAGCACCGCGTCCGGCGCCGCCTGCACCGCTTCGCGGCGGCGCAGCAGATCGGGCGTGGACCGACCGCCGGCGTGCCGGATGCGCGACTCCGCATCCGTGCGGACGTCTTCGGCCCCGAGGACCGCGGCGAAGGCTTCCGCATCCTCCGCGGTGAAGGCGGAGGGGCTCAGGCGCACGTCGGCGAGGGCGACCGCGGGCTGGGGACGGCGGATCCGCCCGAGCAGCAGCGGCAGCAGCGACCGCACGGCGAAGGGCAGGCCCTCGGCCTTCTCCGGGTCTCCCCAGCCGTTCCAGCGCATCGGCGCCGCGTCGGCGATCGGGTCGTCGGCGCCTCTGCCGCTCTCGTGACTCATGCGTTACAGTGTGACAGATCATGACAAAACGTCAAGTAGTTCCAGAGGTCGTCCTTCCGATCTGGGATGCGACGCAGACCAGGATCCTGGATGCCGCAGATGCGCTCATCGCGACCCGCGGCGTGCGCGGCATGACGATCGCCGAGCTCGCCCGGCGCGCGGGCGTGAGCCGCCCGACCGTCTACCGGAGCTGGACCGACGCGGACGACGTGGTCCGCTCCGCGCTGCTGCGCCGCGTCGCCGTCATCCTCGACGAGTTCCCCGAGCCGGCGACCACGCGCACCGCGATCGTCGACGACGTCCTGCGGTTCGCCGCCCTGTTCCGCGCGGACCACGTCTACCGCCACCTGCTGACCGAGGAGCCGGAGGCGTTCACCCGCTACACCCTGGAAAGGGTCGGATCCAGTCAGCGCGCGATCCTCGCCTGGCTCGCCGCCGCGATCCGGGCCGCCCAGCACGACGGTTCCGTGCGCGGCGACGACCCGCAGGCGATGGCCGTGATGCTCCTGCTCGTCGCGCAGTCCGCCCTGCTCTCGCACGGGACGGTGAGCGAGCTGATCGACGAGTCCTCCTTCGAACGCGAACTGCGCGCCGCCGTCGAAGGCCTGCTGCGGCCATGAGCGGGTCCTCGCGGCTGACTGCGGCACGGCGGGCGCACGAGCTCGCCTCGTCGGCGGAGGATCGCGTCGACCTGCTCGTGGTGGGCGGCGGGATCACCGGCGCCGGTGTGGCCCTGGACGCCGCGAGCCGCGGGCTGTCCGTGGTGCTCGTCGAGGCGGAGGATCTCGCATACGGCACGAGTCGCTTCAGCTCGAAGCTCGTGCACGGCGGGCTGCGCTACCTCGCGACCGGTGACGTCGCCACCGCACGGGAGAGCGCGATCGAGCGCCACCTGCTGATGACGCGCATCGCGCCGCATCTGATCCGCCCGATGGCGCAGCTGCTCCCCTTCTCCCCCGCTGTCACGATGACCCAGCGCGCCACCGGCGCCGTGGGCTTCGCCCTCGGGGATCTGCTGCGGCTGCGGGCTCGCACGCCGCACGCGGTGCTGCCCGCACCCCGGCTCGTCAGCGCCCGCACCGCCGCCCGACTGTCCCCCTCCCTGCGAACCGATCGCCTACGCGGCGCGGTGCTCGCGGCCGACGGGCAGCTCGTGGACGATGCGAGGCTCGTCGTCGCGGTGGCCCGGACGGCCGCAGCGCTCGGCGCGCGGATCCTCACCCGGGTACGCGCGCTCGGACTGCGCCACGACGGAGCATCGGTCGAGGACACGCTCACCGGAGAGCGGT
>Ga0308160_10007147_pt1 | contig 11186 bp, 5 predicted proteins | sample PhyFR1_FD_201036 | JGI IMG/M metagenome (GOLD analysis project Ga0308160, IMG submission 201036) | Phyllosphere microbial communities from UC Gill Tract Community Farm, Albany, California, United States - DLSLF.R1 | ecosystem: Host-associated > Plants > Phyllosphere > Unclassified | place: USA... | reverse complement strand
CTCAACACGCGTTCCGCCCTGCTCCCCGATGCGCTGGACGGCCTCCCCGAGGTGAGCGCGTCCATTGTGAATTACGGCCTGATCGACTTCGCCAGCATGTGCATGACAAGCGACACGGACCAGAAACGGATCTGTGCCGCAGTCCGGCAGGCGATCGAACGGCATGAACCAAGGCTGCACAGGGTGACGGCGACGCTACAGCCCAGGAAAGGGGCGATCAACCGGGTCGACTTCGTGATCACCGCCGAATTGAAGAACGCGCCCGTGGCCGAACCGATGCAGTTCAACGCCGTGTTCCAGCCGTCGCTGCAGCGCTATTCGGTGCAGAGCGTACGCGGCGCCTCTTAGGCACATTCACCATGGATGAATTGTTTTCACAATACGAACGTGAGCTCGTCACCATGCGGCAGCTTTGCCGCGAGTACGCCGAGCGTTATCCGAAGGTCGCGGCCAAGCTGCAGATTGGCGACGAGGCTTGCGACGACCCACATGTCGAGCGCCTGATCCAGTCCGTCGCCCTGCTGTGCGCCAGGGTGTCGAAGCGGCTGGACGACTCGTATCCGCAATTCACGGAGGCGTTGCTCAACCTCCTGTTTCCGCACTATCTACGGCCATTTCCCTCATGCGCGATCGTGCGCTTTCTCCCGGCTGCCCGTGGCGCCGGTGGCAGCACCGGAACTGTCCCGCGGGGAACCTTGCTGGAGTCGGCGCCAGTGCGCGGCGTGAACTGCAAGTTCCGAACCGCATACGATGTCAGGCCGTCCCCGGTCACTATTACCTCTGCCCAGTTCGATGAAGTCATCCGCGCGCCGTCTTCGACCAGGCTGGCGCCGGGCGTGACGGCATCGATCAGCATCGAGTTCGAATCCATCGCCCCGATGATGACGTCGGTCCCGTGCAGGCTTTATCTCGACGGCGACACATCGTTCAGCGCGGTGCTACGCGATGCGCTGTTCATGCGCACGGCAACAGCATACGTCGAGGTCGGCAGAGATGGCGCATGGCTGCCGCTCGCCGCGATACCGGTGGCAGCGGCCGGTTTTGCCGATGACGACGGCCTGATCCCGTTCGACGCCCGCTCGCACCGCGCCTACCGAATTCTTGCAGAGTACTTTGCCTTTCCAGAGAAGTTCAATTTCGTCGATATCGACCTGGCCGCACTGCGCGCGCGCTTGCCCGCAAAGTGCGCCCGCTTCACGCTGCACCTTGGGCTGGCAGGCGTAGCGCCGGGGTCAAGCCAGGCAAGGATGCTCGGCGGCCTGTCGGCACGAAGCCTGCTCCCTGGCTGCACGCCGGTCGTCAATCTGTTCAGGCAGCCGGGCGTCCCGATCGACTACAGCCAGCAGACGGCCGAGTATTCGGTGCTGGCGCATCCCGCTCATGCGTCGGCGTACGAAGTCTATTCGGTCGACCGGGTCCATATGGTGCGGCAGCAGGGCAAGGACATCGTGCCTGTCGAATTCCGCTCCTTCTATGCGCTGCGCCATGGCGAGAGCGATGCACGCAAAGGGCGCTACTGGATACTGCGCCATGACGACACGCTGGCCGCCACCAGTCCGGGGCACGAAAAAGTCATCTCGCTCGTCGATGCCGACGGCGGGCCGCTCACGGTCGAAAGAGCAACGCTGTCGATCGACCTTACCTGCACCAACCGGGACCTGCCCTGCCTGTTGAAAACCGGCTCGGGCGGCGGCGACCTTTCCGTACCAGGCGCCACCCAAGGCGCTGCAATCCGCTTTCTGCGCCGGCCTACGCGTCCCCATCGCCTGGCAAACGGCCGGGGCGCCCACTGGCGCCTCATCTCCCACCTGACGCTTAACCATCACTCGCTCGCCATGGAAGGTGCGGACGGCCTGCGGGAGATGCTGGCCTTGTACGACTTCACGGGATCGGCGGTATCGCGGCGGCAGATCGCTGGCATCGTCGGGTTGGAGCATATGGAGACCACCGCGTGGTTGCGACACAAGCGCGGCTCGTCGCTGGCGCACGGGACGGAGGTACGCCTGACGATCGACGAAGAAGCCTTCGTTGGCGCCGGCCTGCACCTGTTCGTCCAGGTCATCGACCAGTTCTTTGCGCTGTACGTCCAGATGAACAGTTTTATCGAGCTTATGATCCAATCACACCAGTCCGGAGAGGAGCTGTTCCGATGCAAACCGAGAAGCGGCAGCATGCCGCTGTCCTGCCCGAGCACCTGCGCGCCGCACCGTACCGGTACCGGTTCGCACAACTGCTGAACCTACTGGTGCGGATACTGCGCCAACAGGGCATCCCCTATCCTCAGGCGTTCAGCCAGGTGCTGCGCTTCCGTAACAGCCTGTCGCTGGCTTTTCCAGCCAGCGAGATCGAAGGCATGCAGGTCGACGCCACCGATGGTGCCGGCATGCCGCGCATTCACATCACGCCAAGCTTCATCGGCCTGCTCGGCGCGAGCGGCACGCTGCCCCTGCATGATACCGAGCGCGCGGCCACGAAGGCGAACCTAGGCGCGGACGAGAGCTGGAAGCCATTCGTCGACCTGTTCTCCAATCGGGTCATCGGCCTGTTCTACGAGGCTTGGGGAAAGTACCGCGTCGAGCACGGCCTGGACACGCGAGGCCAAGACAATTTGCTGCCGCTGCTAAGCGCGCTGGGCGGGCTACAGCCGGCCATGTTCGGGTCGGCCAGGCCCTATGCTTCGGTTCCCCCGGAAGTCGCCGGCTACTATGCCGGCTTGCTCAGGACACGTCCGATCGCCGCCTCGACCGTGGAGCGCGTGCTGGGCGAGTATTTCGGCGTGCCTGTCCGTGCCGAGGAATTTGTCGGCGCCTGGGATCCGATACCGGAGAAGATCCGCAGCACGCTGGGCGTCACCAACCCCGCGCTCGGCTTCAGCGCCGCCTTGGGCACCCGCACATGGCGCAACGACTTACGGGTCCGCCTGCATATCGGTCCTCTGGATGAGGAGACGGCAAAGGCTTTCCTGCCGAATGGCCGTTCTCACGCCGCGTTGAGGGAGATGGTCAGTCTGTTTGCGGTGCCTTCGGTGCAGTACGAACTCAGGCTTTTGCTGGACACCCCGTGCCTCAAGGCCTTGACCTTGACGACCAGAGGGCCGGATCGCAAGCGTCTTGGTCTGAATTCCTTCCTGACCGTTAGCGCTGGCAAGGCAAGCCGGCCCGATATACGCTGCGTCCTTCGGCTGACGGCAACGAAGGATCGGACAGGGCAACGGGATCGCCCCGCACAGGCGCTGGCAGTCCCTCGGTAGCCTAATTTACCTACGAAGCAACCGCGCGCACAGGATGTTGTGTACTGCCGGCGCGATACGGCTTCGGCGCCGGAATCTCGCCTTGCAACTGTGACGCATGGATCAGCATGGGCGCCACGAATATCAGCCTGCGTTCGCGTTTCCCGGATCCACAAGCCTGCATCCGGAAGTGCCCGCGTCGCCAATGCGGCGCCACAGTACTGCCACCCTCATGAACAGCGCTCTCCTCAAGCAGGGCGTCCGGGCCAACCCGGATGCCGTTGTAGAGCGACTCGACGCGCTGAAGCAATCGGGCCCGCTTCTTGACTCCGAGTCCGGCGATGCGCCTCATCGCATCATCGTACTCGTGATGCTCGACGCTGCGTGCCTGCCTGAGTGCCATGTAGAGGAAGACCTTGACCACATAGCTCACCGCCGCGTACATGGGCTTGTAGAAGGTCTCGACAGACCGCCCCTTCGCCGTGTCGAGAACCCGGTTGAGCCATTCGCCCAAGGGCTTGTCGTCCCGCTCCGTTTCCCCCAGCAAGGCGACCTGACCGCTAAAGCAGTCCTGGCGCTGGCTGACGAAAATAAGCTCGAGCGTCCACTTGGCGGTTGCATCGCCGTGACGGTTCGATGGCGGGGTAAAAAAGCAGAACACCCCGTCGAACAGACGGTCCGGCAAATCCGAATCCGGCACATTCAGGTGGCGGGCGGCCTCCGGACCGAACCTGAGATATTGCGCAGGGTAAGGAGGCGCAACCATCTTCATCGGCAGGTCCAGGTCCATGTCGGAATCGAGGAGCAAGGTCTCCAGCGCCGGCGTCGCCTCGATGATCGCCCCTTTCTGCAGTTCATACTTCAGGTTTGCGCTGATCGATATGGCCTGCATCCGCGCGTCGACCTGGGCACGCGCTTCGGCCTCAATGCTGCCATGCTTACCCGCACGCATGTCATTAAGCTGCTGCTGGATTTCCTGGCGGATGGTCCAGCACGTCGCCTCCGGGTCCATCCACCGTGTCCATTCCTGGCCGCTGCCGAGTGCCTGCTTCCAGGCGTCGAATGCGCCCTGGTTTCGGAACTGAACCGGGTACGGCCGGCCATGGAGCTTGCCGACGCGGCTCTTCTTCAAGGCCGGGCCAACTTCGATGCGCTCCACAGCGCTCGCATCCGCGTTCCCGCTGCTTGCGGACCCGAGAACGACGCCCAGCCCCATAGGTCTTCCGGTGGATACGTGCTTTCGCATGCTTTCTCCCCTAGTTTTGCGCTGCTTGCTGGCAACCAAAGGAAAATGTAGAACCCGCCGGTCGGTTCATCTTGAGATCCATCAAGCTGAGCAAGATCAGCGCATGCGATGGGGCATTCGTCGTCCTGCTGCTACCCATCAGGACAACAGCAGAGGCCGGTTCTTGCTTATTATCAAGGCCACCTGAAAGCGCTTGGTTACCTTAGCCGATGGAAATTTGAAAGCAATTACACCATCGGAGGCAACACATGGACGGAAGCCAAGCGATCGCGGCAGGAGCTGCGCTGTCGGCGTTCAGTCTCGATGCGCAGCACGACCGCCTGATGCGCCTGGAATTCCCTCTCGACGACGGACCGGATCGTATCCTCCTACCGAACCGACTCAAGGCTCACGAGGAAGTCTCGCGATGCTTTCGCTTCGAGGTCGAACTCCTATCGGACGACGCACGCATTCCCCTGAAGGCAATGATGGCGAAGATGGTCACGATCTCGCTCGTGCGCGAAGACGGCTCGCTACGCTACTTCAACGGCTATGTCACCGAATTCCGTTTTCTTCGCGCTGATGGCGGCTTCGCGCTCTACCACATGGTCCTGGAACCCTGGCTGGCCTTCGCCAAGCTGCGCAAGGACAACCGGTCATTCCTTGGCAAGAGCGTCATCGAAATCAGCGAGCTCACCTTTGCCCAGTATCGCCAGGCCGACTGGAATCCGGTCATTGTCGGCGAGTATCCGCGCCTGACCTGCGCAAACCAGTATGACGAGACCGACTACAACCACCTGCACCGGCGCTGGGAGGAGGTCGGACTGCACTACTGGTACGAGCACCAGGCCGACGGGCACACGCTCTGGCTCAGTGACCGAAGCACACTCGCGCAATCCATCGACTCGACCGGCATCGACGATTCCGGCGAAATACCGTTCCGCGACAAGGCGGGCTCGCTCGAAGACGACGGCATCTACGAATGGAGTCCCATGCGTCGCCTTGGCTCAGGCCAGACGACGCTGGCCAGCTTCGACTACAAGAACCCGGTCGCGCAACGGGCGAGCGGCGAGTCCCTGAACAACCAGGGCGATGTCTATCCGTACGAAATCTACGAAGACACGGGCTCGTACGGTTTCCGTACCCATGACGACGGCGAACGCCTTGCGCAGCAGCGCATGGGCGAGCGCGACGCGAACACGCAAACCTTCGAAGCGCGCGGCAACGATCGCACTGCCCAGCCCGGCCGGTGCTTCAAGCTCGCCGACCACTTCAGCGCCGAGCTGCGCGTTCCCAAGCGCGGCGAGCCAGCCAAGCCCAGCATCTGCGACCGCGACTACCTGATCTTGAGCGTCGATCACGAGGCCAGCAACAACTACCAGGCCGGCCCGGGCGCGCCATCGAACTACGAGAACAGCTTCCGCTGCGCGCGCAGGGACGTTCAGTGGCGCCCGGGTCGTCACTACAACAGCCAGCCCTGCACCTACCCCGGCATCCAGACTGCCATCGTGGTCGGGCCGGCCGGCGTCGAGATTCATACCGATGGCTACGGGCGGGTCAAGGTCCAGTTTCATTGGGACAGGCTGGGCAAGCGTGACGAGAAGAGTTCGCCATGGGTGCGCGTGATGTCGCCTGGCGCCGGCGTCGAGTTCGGGCATATTCGCCTGCCGCGGGTTGGCGAGGAAGTGGGCGTGGTCTTCATCAACGGGAACATCGACCACCCGCTGATTCTGGGTGTGTTGTACAACTACACGCACATGCCGCCGTGGCAGCTGCCGGAGCAACAGGCCCTGAGCGGTCTGCGCAGCCGCGAGCTGCAGGCGGGCGAAGCGAGTGGGCGTGGCAATCACCTGGTGCTGGACGATACCCCGGGCAAGATCCAGGCACAGCTGAAGAGCGATCATCAGTGCAGTCAGCTGTCGCTTGGACATATTACCCGCGTCGAGGACACGTCCGGCCGAACGGATCCTCGCGGCGAAGGATGGGAGCTGGCCACCAATGCCTGGGGTGTGGCGCGTGCTGGCCAAGGCATGCTTATAACGACGGAAACACGGCCGAACGCCGCTTCCCATATCAAGGATATGGGCGAAACGATTAAGCGGCTGTCAACGGCAGCGGACCTGCAGGAGCAACTCGTCGGGTTAGCACAGCACTACGGCGCGCAGGAGAAGCAAGAACTTCAGCAAGAGGATACGGTTAACGACCTTAAATCCCAGAGCCAAGGCATCCAGGGATGCGGCACAGGAAAGTTTAAAGAGTTGGCCGAACCACATCTGGTCGTCGCCAGTCCGGCAGGTATCGAGCTGAGCTCTGCACAGTCCACTCACATCGCCAGTAGTCGTCATACCGCCATTACCAGTGGCAAAAGTCTATCTATCGCCAGCAGTGAAGGATTATTCGCGAGCATTGGCAAGACATTCCGCTTATTCGTGCATAAGGCTGGGATGAAACTGATCGCCGCTGGTGGCAAGGTCTCAGTGCAGGCGCAGGACGATGACGTCGAGGTTATCGCCAACAAGGTACTTGCACTTTTGAGCGAGTCGGACTGGGTAACGATCAGGGGCAAGAAAGGGGTGAGGCTGCAGGGCGCCAATCACATGGTTGAGATTAGCGATCAAACGCAGTTCTTCACTTCATCGCCCGTTCTTTTCCACGGCAATCTTGAGACCTTGCCTTCGAAAACTGTCGCTGTTGCGCCTTACCAGAAAAGACAAGCTTTCACGATCGCGCCCATCACCGCTGTAGAAACTGATCGCCACCTTGAAAGCTCCTTTGCATTTAATCAGCTTGAGCAGGTCGCAAAAAACTTTACACACGCCGAATTCGTCATGCTTTTGGCGCCTATATTTGGCTACGACATTCCTGCAGAAACCTATATCAAGCTGTACCAAGGATTGAAAAATGGTTCACTCAAACAACCGGCGATAAAGGTAATGAAGAGTTGCCATTATCCTGCTTCATTTGACAACGGAACACGTGAAATTTTGGTACATCAGGTGGCTGCTGATCGCGCTGCAGCAGGCAACGACGACGCATGGGAACTGCTGACCGCACTGATGCATGAATTCGGCCACTATGTTGATTTAGTGCTACGCAGCGATTTGGCCGAGAAAAATCCGGATGGCTCTTCTACACTTGCGCCAGATGCAGAAGGCGACGAGGGTGCGAAATTTGCCTACAATATTGCTTTTTTTGATTTCTCCAACAGCAGCTCAACGCCATATGCAAGTTATCGCTCCCCCACCTTTAACGGCGAACTTAAAGTCGATTACCACGCGGTACAGCAAGCCATACAAAAATCGCAAAATGAGGATGCACAGCGTAACGAAGGCAAGGATGGCAACATCGAATTTTTTGGCGCAGGCATGGGCGAACATAATGCAGATCGACCAAGCTCATCATTCGGCCATCAATCGATCGAGAGCGCTTTACTTGGAGCGTCCAAAAGATTTGGCGAAAAAGATATACTTAATCAAATTTATTTCGGCAATTGGTTGCGCGACTACTCCCAATTACTCGATCCTTCTATCGTTCGAAAGCCTGAAGCGCCTAGAAACTTTCCCACAGCTTTTTCTCGCCAAGAGCTAACCGAGCTAGTAGACATTTTTGCAGAACTTGAATTTATAAAGAATCCAGAGGACAAGCCTATATTTAAAGTAACTCCTTCCATATTGGGAGTATACCGACCTGTAGAGCATATTGACAATCCAACCAACAATTCTCCCAGCGCACCCGATCCGCATACTATTGACAAGGATTTCCAACCAAGAGCTTCCGTTGAATATACTTCTATCGATCCAGAAACGTCTATGAAGAGGTATATAAGTTTCTCAGCCACATATATGTCCGATGAGATAAATAAGGCGCTAACCACCGGACCAAGACCAGAGGGATACAGGCACTTTGGCGCAGCACTTCATGTACTTGAAGATTATTTCGCACACAGTAATTTTGTCGAACTTAGCTTAAGAAAAGTAGGTCACGTTCATGTGCTCCCATGGACATCACCAGCACCTGGCAAGCACAGTATTCCCGTCGTTACGGGGATGTTCGACTCTGATGACGTAATTGCTAGCACGGCAGGAACTATCGCAGACATATTATTCAAAGTTGAGTGGAAATTCAAACCAACCGAATCTGGCGAGCGCACGAAATCAGATCGAATCATCCTTATATTGCTGCGGGCACATAGTGACCCGCGCATGCTGCAAGCTTATGAATATTATCTAAAGGTACGAGACAATCTTGCAAAGATACCAGGATATAAATACGTAGGAGCAATTCCTTATTATACTGTTGGGTTGATTTCAAACATTCATAATTTCGTCTACAGCAGTTTGCTTCACCTCATTGGCAATAGCGTTGACGATCAACAAATTGCCCGTGTAGGCGACCCAAATACAAATGGATCCACAAACCCTACACATTCTCAACTAGCAAAAGATCATGACAATCATCCATTCCATACTCTAGCTGCAGAATTGGCGAAAGAGGCGGTGAAAAAAGTCGGATCAGCCATTGCAGCCCATTGGTGGGAAGGAGACACAAAAGCCGATCCTGCACTGATTGCTCGGGGTTTTCTGGCTCATCCATTCGATACGAATTGGCAAGATAAATTAGTAGCAGATTGGGCAAAAAGACATCCGCAAGAGGTGAAACGAGGAGAGTCTGCAACAGAGTGGGAGGCGCTCGAAAAAGCACATAAAAAGGAAGTTCTCGACTCTATAGAAAAAGCTAAAAAAATAAACCAAGAATCTTGGAATTACATAAATAAAAACTTTACCGCGCTTTTCAACGAAAAGAATCAAATTAAAAAATGAATAAAACACTACTTGGCGGATCAATACTTGCTTTATCTTTGCTCACCACCATTTCCAAAGGTGTAGAACCTTCCAAGCAATCGCACACCACGAAGGAAAAAGAACCTACGATGTTAGATCGGTGGAATGAGGTCCAACGTCAAGCTGCCTTGGCGACAGGTGCGATTAAAGTTTCCCCACCCATCCGGCGTGTAAAAAAATATGCCAAACCGGAAATTATTATAAAAGAATCAAGTGTTTTTTTTGATGGGAAGCTTTTAGAATTCGGTCGTCCGTTAAAGGCATGGAAAGACATACTTAAGAGAAAGCCACATTGTGACACGACCGGAACCGAATGGTGTGTATGGGAAGATTTGGGACTCACAGCTTCCACAAGTTGGGAAAATAAACTTAGCGTCAGTACTATGACTATTAATCTAAGTATTCCTGAGCATTTACTTAATGAAACAAGAACGCCATATCCTGATGGAACGCCTGATAACACACCAAAGGCTGACTGGCTAGCTCGCCACCCTTTCACCGGTTACCTGGAAATAGATGGATTCGGAATTGATAAAGAAACGAAGTTTTGGGAAGTTGAATCGAGTATCAATGCTCGTCGGAATCTGAGCTGCGGGCTAAGGAGCTGCGAATTCCCTAGAGGAATATTAGGGCCCAGCACCATGATCGACTTACACCTAAATGGCGGACGCGAATCAGCAACAATTGAAGAGATAAAGATTTATTCCACATCTTATTAAGTTCTAAATCTAAGTTTAAGACGCAAGGATTGGCACGATCGATATTTTTAACTTATTTAATTGTGCAAGGTTGGAAGTTGCAACCGCAAGCCAGTCACATTCGTATTGCAGTCCTTAACGACAAACGAATAAAACCAGCATATGAAGCATCAAGGACGTGGCGTCATTCGCCTCAACGACAAAACCGATCACGGCGGTCAAGTCATTAGTGCATCCTCGGGTACAACTGTGATGGGTGTGGTCGCAGCACTTCAGTCTGACATGACACAGTGCCCAAAGTGTAAAGGTAACTTTGCAATCAAACCTGATGGTGCAGGTGCGCGACATGAAGGCAAGCCCTACGCCTATGAAGGAGACGTGACCGAATGCGGCGCAAAATTAATAGCGTCATTGTGATTTGACCGCTGAGCAGATGTCCGTACTTGCAACATCTGCGGCTGTCGTCCAAGAGTATGAGCCGCACAGGCAGTATTCACATGAGTTCGCTGCTTGAGCTCGATAGGCGTAGAGCCTGGAGTTCAGAAGAATGTCCTCAGTTACTCATGTTGTACAGCGCCTGCTGTCCAGCCGAGTAAGTATGCGTGCCTCGCTATGTAACGTACTTGTGACGTGACTGCTGATAAGTTACCACTCCTTCCCTTTGGTGTGACCGGTTATCGCATCTGGCAAGCGTTGCAAGTCATTGATTAATAAAGGTTGTCCGTGCCGACCAGCGACTTTTAATCCGTTGGTCGCAGGTTCGAATCCCGCACGGCCTACCACAAATTTGTTGTAGCGATGAAGGCATCATGAGCGATCATGGTGCCTTTTTGTTTTGTGCCGCCCGGATCTGGCAATATAGGCATCCAGACCAGGGCTTCCGACCGATATTCCTCGATGATCGGCCTCCAAGGCTTGCGTGTCCGGATTGGCGTATCCCTGCTTCTCATCATCGCCTCGATACACAGCCCTCTGATCGGACCGAAACGCCCTTGCGCGCAACGGAATTTCAAGAATCGTGGCACGGGCGCGACGCGCCGCGGCGTGAATCGAAGCATCCGGTACATCTCAGGCCATACTAGCTGCCAGCGGCATCGCCACCTTGCGCAAACAAATGGACAGGCTGGACGTGCTCGGATTATCCACGTACAGGCAGCGCTTGCCGGTGCGCTTGCAGAAATCCTTCACGCGCC